>Ga0066903_100006095_pt1 | contig 10613 bp, 9 predicted proteins | sample PanSoiMetaGPlot1_FD_67491 | JGI IMG/M metagenome (GOLD analysis project Ga0066903, IMG submission 67491) | Tropical forest soil microbial communities from Panama analyzed to predict greenhouse gas emissions - Panama Soil - Plot 1 (version 2) | ecosystem: Environmental > Terrestrial > Soil >...
GGGTACCGGGTATCGTTCGTTGGCAAGATCACGACCATCTATCACCAGGTGCCCGGCGTCATCGGCCTTGTTGCCGCCGGACAGCTTACGTCACCTTCAAAATTCGAGCTGGCGAGGGACTACATTTACGCCAAGTGGCCATCCGACGATCCCGTCGTGCTTGCCTACCGCGAATGGCTGATCGCTTTCGAGCGATGCCGGTCTGATCTCATCGCGAAAAAACGACCTATGCCGAACCTCCTCTTCGACGAGATCCTCAGATACCTCCACAAACGAATATCCAGTGAGGAGAAGGCCGACTACGCCGATATCAGCCGCTTTTTCACCATAGATGATCGCCGCCCTGGCGAGATTAGCGATTTGCGGTGCCCCCAGCGTCCTCCACGTCTGACACGAATCGCCTGGACTGTCAGATCGGCATCAGCCGACCTATCAAAAGAAATTGAACATCCGAGTGCCGGGCTCTGGCGGGGGGAGGTTGGCGGGCCTATTAACGAGTCGGTGCATTCCAACCCGGAACATGTCATCAATTGTGCTGGTGAGGGACATCTCGGTGAAACCGTAGTCCAGGAAACACCTACTGACCTCCAGGCTGTGATCGTTACCGGTCCGGCCTGCCCGAGTCCAGATTACGATGCCATCAGTGGCCAGGAGGGCCGGCAGGGTGGCGATGGTTCGCCGCATGTCTGCCTCGGGAATATTGCCGAAAACGCTGCAGACTAGCAGGACTTGCGCGGGCGGCAAATTGCGGTATGTGTCGGTCGTACCCGCATCCGCGGTTATCACTTCGACTCCAGACAGGCTCAGACTCTCGACCCCCGCGCGAGCGCGCTGCGACATGGCCGGGTCATACTCAACCAGAATAGCTTTCACTCGACGGCAACGGTTCTGTTCGGCCAGGACCGGTAGCACGTCGCGCCCTTCACCGGCGCACATGCTGATAAGATCTACGATGCCCTCTTCGCCACAGGGTGCCTCGGCCAAAGCTCGGCGCAGGTCACGCTGGACAACTGTGAGCCGAAAAGCGATGGAAGAGTTCGGGTTATCGTAATGGCGATGCCATTCATGCCAGTCTTTAGCCATTGGCTTCATTAGACCAAATGTAGGGGGGGCCTGCAAGCGCACCAAGAGCCGCATATAAGTGCTCAGGTCCGATCCTCGGTGCGGGAGTTTGAGTGCGAGTCGGAGTAGATCTGCGACGGAGAATGGTTTTCAAAGAACTAAGATCGTCATTCGATTTCCTTGTGGGTTGTGCTTTCCCTTGCCAGAAAGTACGCTACAGCAAGAAGCATATCTTAGAGCTATTTGTTTCCGAGGCAATAGCCTCGGATCGTCGCCGGCTATAGGGTAGTGAGATGCGATTATTGTTACTTGGGGGATCGCGGTTCCTTGGCCGCCTGCTCATCAAGAACTTCTCAGGTCGCGGTTTCGATGTCACTGTTTTCAACAGCAGGCGCCCCGCAGTTCCACAGTCAAGTGGGGTTCGGCAGGTTTGTGGGGATCGAGAGCGTGACGACGACTTACATACCCTCGCCCGGTTTGGGCCTTGGAATGTCGTTGTCGATGTGTCCGGCAAAGTCCCGGCTGTTGTCCGGCGCTCAGTCCGCGCCCTGGCTGAAGTCGCCGAACGGTACGTATCTGTGTCGACGGTTCAAGTGTATCGGAATTGGCCTCACGCGGCGGTCGACGAGGAGTCGCCGCTGTGGCCCGGCGACCCCGATTACAATCCAGGGACCCGAGAATGGAATCAGGACGCGTACGGCCGGTTGAAGGTAGGCTGTGAGATGGCCTGTCGTGACACGTTCGGCGATGATCGGCTGCTGATCCTACGTCTACACGAAATGGTCGGCCAGTACGACTACGCTGGTCCGCTGCGTTCGTGGCTGGAGCGGATGCGTAGCGGTGGCCCGGTACTCGTGCCCGCCCCGGATCGGGGGATTCAGCCGATTGATGCACGCGACGTGGCCGGCTTCCTGGTCGATCAGGTCCAGCGGGGCACAACGGGTGTGTTTAATGTTGCGGCGCCAACTGACGGGCGAACCTTCAGCGCTATGGTGCGCACCTGTGCCGACGTGACTGCTGCCGACGCGCGCGGCGGGCCGGAGCTGGTGTGGGCTGATGAGGATTGGCTGGTGGACCAAGGGGTGGGGCAATGGACGGAGTTGCCGTTGTGGCAAATCGCTGCCGCCACATGGGATGTGTCCATCGATCGCGCGGTGGCGGCCGGCCTAAAGTGCTGCCCGCTTGCCCAAACCATCACCGATACGTGGCAGTGGTTAAACAGTGGAGGACGTCTGGCTGACCACGGACGGTCTGCCCAGTATGGGATGGACCCCGCGCGGGAGGCTGCAATCATCGCTAGTTGGCGTGCAAGGGCTGGCCGGGCCGATTGAGGGTCAGGTTGCAAAATCAGCTTTGAGACGGACTTAGTTTTTGATGGCTTGGCTCCTAGATAATGGCACCGTGCCAGAGTAGTCAAAGGCCTTTGGGCATAACACGAGACGAGCAAGGGACAGGCCACTTTCTCTCTATCAGCTATTATGTCTAAGGCGCATTGGGTAGGGAGGCCGATTGAGTGACTGACGCCGACGAGACACGCGAGATGCGTCAGCCTGCCCTGGTGGTCGTGACCGGGCGCGCTGGCGCTGGCAAGACGACCCTCGCCCACGCACTGGCGCGGGCGGTGCACTGCCCGGCCGTCTGCCGCGACGAGATTAAGGAGGGCCTCGTGTGCACGATCGGCGACGCGGACGAGACGGGTCGGGACATCCAGCTTCACGCGACCAACATATTTTTCGACGCGCTGGCGCTGCTGCTCGGACGCGGGGTCAGTGTCGTCGCAGAGGCCGCGTTCCAGCACAAGGTGTGGGCGCCGAGGATGGAGCCGCTGCTTGCAGTCGCGCGGGTCCGAATCGTGCTCTGCGATCTCGACCCGGAGCGCGCGCTCGCGCGCCGGATCGCGCGCGGCCTGGCTGACCCGGCGCGGGCGCGGTTCCATCCAAATGAGGCCGCGCGCAACCGAACGGCCGGGGGCACAGTGAGCTATGACCCGCCGCGGCTAGATGTCCCAACCCTGCAGGTAGACACGTCGGACGGGTATCAGCCGGCCTTCGAAACAATCGTCGAGTTCGCCCTCGGATGAAACCGCCTGCGGGCCCTTGCGCGAGGGGGTCGAGTAGTCAAGAGGCTGGATTGACAACTGGACGATAAGCACCGCTGGTTGTTGGCGCGCGAGTGAGTGGGGCTAATAATCAGCCTTAACGTCTAAAACGGAGAATTGGTCTGCTACAGAGTGTTTCCAGGATTCAACTCAGGAGCTGACGCAAGCATGTCTGCCGCTATTAAGTACAAAACCAGTGTCTTCGTACACTGTAACAAGTCGACCATCTTCAATGATTTGACCAATCGAGCTTTTGCCGGGGACGAGGATGACATCGCTCTCCTGGCGCGTCTCGCCGACTCGCCGAATACGCTTCGGGATATATCATCGTTTCCGGACATAAAACGGTTAGATGAGAGGCTCGAGTTTTTCCTCCGTGAGAATTTGCTCGTTCCTGCTTCGAACGACGAGACGCTGGATTTCATACCACATCGAGTCGACATCGAGACGTGTCGCCAGTGCAACGCGCGCTGTCAATTCTGTCCGCAAAGTGTTTCGCCAAAGTCGCGCGGGGTGATGCCGCTGGATTTGTTTTCGCTAATCCTATCACGTTTGGAGGGTAATACTCCGGAGTGGGTCGCGTTCAATCACTACGGCGAGCCGCTGATCGATCCTTTCTTCCGCCGGCGTGTGGAGATGCTGCGCGAGAGGAATATTCCACTTACGCTTTTCACCAATGGCATTCTTATGAAGGACGACGTAGTAGATTTCTTAGCCGAAGGTGGAGTCTACAGAATTGTCTTTAATTTTCCTTCCCTCGAACCATCCGAGTGGTGTCAGCTCATGCAAATGCCAGAGCAGAGCTACTGGAAGGCCCGGCGCGCTATCGAAACTTCTTTGAAGACTAACAGCAACATTCCGCAGGGCATTGTAATCTCCGTCAACGGCGTGACCAGCACCCAAGCGAGGCGTGCTCAAGGAATCAAAGACTACTTTTTGAGTTTCGGTGATTTCCAAGTTCGTACGGTATCTTCTAACTCGAGGGCCGGCGCCATTCAGAACGAGTTGGTGCAGATAAGTTCCCATTCAGCCTGGCAAGGCTATGGCGGCTGCGCCCGAATAGTCGGCCAACTCCATATTTCGAGCGAAGGGAGAGTGTACCTTTGCTGCCAGGACTATGATCAGAATGTCATCCTCGGGGACATCAGACAAGAAAGCATCTCTGCGATTATGACTGGACCCTTAGCTCGCCAACTGCGTGCGGAAATGTTCGGACTGGCGCCGATGAAGCGTGGGCGACTCTGTCTCAATTGCAACGTTCTTCGCGAAGGCAGATTCTATAATTGAGAACGGCGCTCTCGGTACATTGGTTGATGGCTGAGGATGAACCGAACGTCTGTCCGGTTCATGATAGACTCCGAAACCCACTCGATTAGACCGCGACGAGGGCATAGATCTAATTGGAAGGCAGCGAATCATGCTGACGATGGCTATCAAGCCTGGGCACGATGGGGCGATCGCCGTAGTCGAGGACGGCCGCCTGCTCTGGTGTCTAGAGGCGGAGAAAGACAGTTTCCCACGGTATGCACAGCTCACACCTACGACGCTATTGGCGGTGGCGGAGCGACTGGGCCGGATTCCAGACATCGTCGCTCTGGGCGGCTGGTCGAAACCTCGCGGTGGTGGGTCCGTCGGGGCAGGCTACACCGGTGATAATGTGGTTCAAACGGGCCGCATTCGGTTCTTTGGTAAGGAAGTCGACTACTTCAGCTCATCGCACGAACGGTCGCATATTATGATGGCGCTCGGCATGGCTCCGCCTGAAAAAGAGCATGAACTGACCACGGTACTGGTGTGGGAAGGGGTCACCGGCTCTTTCTACTTGGTCGACCGCGCGTGGCGGGTCGTGCGCACCGTGCCCGTCCTCGCCAACCCCGGCGACCGGTACGCCTTTCTTTTCTCGCTCGCTGATCCTACCTTCCCTGACCGTGGCCGCACACCATCCCTCGAAGGCAGCGGAAAGCTGATGGCGCTGGCCGCGTACGGTAACTCCGAGGATGCGGACGCGGACATCACAGCAGCCGTGGAACGAGTGCTCACGATCGATGAAGTAAACCCGGCGCCCAAGGCGGATTTCGCGGACACCCTGCTTTACAACGCAGGCGTCGAGTCACAGGTCACCAAGACGGCTGCGGCGCTGCTCAGCAAACGCATCTTCGATGTTTTCGCGAAGGTCGCGCAGCGCGACCTTCCTGCCGGTACGCCGCTGTGCATCTCGGGTGGCTGCGGGCTTAACTGCGATTGGAACGGAAACTGGAGGAGAATTGGCCACTTTAGCTCGGTCTTCGTCCCGCCATGTACCAACGACTCCGGTTCAGCCATCGGTACGGCGATTGACGCACTAGCACACTACGGGCACGTCCTGCCGCTGAAATGGAGTGTCTATAGCGGACTGGAGTTCGTCCACGATGCGGAACCCGATTCGCTCCGGTGGCGGCAACAACAACGCGACGACCGCGCCATCGCGGCTGCGATCGGCCGCGGCAACGTCGTGGCCTGGGTACAGGGAAGATGGGAGATCGGCCCGCGCGCTCTCGGTAATAGGTCCCTGCTCGCCGAGCCGTACTCAGTGGCCACCAAGGACAAACTCAATCAGATCAAGCAGCGGGAAGGGTACAGGCCAATCGCACCCTGTTGCCGGGAAGAGGATCTCGCCAAGGCGTTTTTCGAGGACTTCCCTGACCCTTACATGCTGTACTTTCGACGCGTACGCGCTCCCCGGCTGGACGCTGTAACCCATGTGGACGGCTCCGCCCGCGTGCAGAGCGTGACTGCGGCCAGCAACCCGCGGCTGTACAGCCTCCTAAACGCCTTCGCAGTAGAGAGCGGTCTAGGGCTGCTGTGCAACACCTCGCTCAACCAGAGTCGCCGAGGCTTCATCAACCGCATGTCCGACCTGATCCGCTACTGCGATGACCAGCAGATCGGGCACATGGTAGTGGGTGACCGGTGGTACCAACGGCTCGACTAAGGTGCGAACCTGTCGATCATAGCGGCCAGATGCAGGATAGCCTTGAGAGATTGGGACGAGTACGCGGCCCGCTGGAGGGCCGACAATTCCTGGGTCAAGATTGAGGATCTCGCCAACACGCTGCCTCGGGGAGCGTATCTCCGGCTTGTTGGCGACGAGTGGGGCGACAAACGCTCGGTACGCGAGTTTGTCGCCGACTTCGTCGTCCCGCATCTGTCACCCGATGCCATCGCGGTCGAAATCGGCAGTGGCGGCGGCCGAATCGCGGTAATGGTAGCCCCATGGTGCCGCTTGCTGATCGCGCTCGATACGTCAGCAGAGATGATTGGAGCCCTGCGGGAGGCTGCAGCGCCGCTGCGCAACATCGTGCCCATCCTGATGGCGCCCGGTAACGCACGGCTGCCGCTGGCGGACGCGAGCGTCGACCTCATCTACAGCTTCGACGTGATGGTCCACCTGGACCAGCGAACGATCTTCCGTTACCTGGACGAGATATCGCGCGTGCTCAAGGGCGGGGGCGTCGCCGCCGTGCACCATGCGACCTGCGAGACCGCCGCAGGGTGGGAACATTTCGTGCAGAGCGTCGCACGGGGCGTCAACGAGGGCGACTTCGCGAGCTTCGAGTATCTCCACAGCACGACGCTGCGCCAGATGGCCGACCAAGTGGGTCTCGCCGTGCTTGGCACGACTATCGGCCGTCGCGGCAATTTCTACTACGAACGCGATGTCGTCGCGCTCCTCAGGAAAGTCACCACCCCAATCGGGTGTCGGCGCTCGGGGCCGATCTGAGGCTGCAGGAGGGGTCGAGCTCATGCCGTACGTGCACTACATCTGGTGGGGGAACCCGGTGAACGACCAGCAAGCGCTTGACGCCAGCAAAACGCCGAACCAGTTTGCGAGCCTGGACCGAGCGTGCGTCCACTATTGGCGGAACAGCGCGGATACCCTGATCGGGGCGCAGTCAGCCCGCGGGCGCGAATACTCCCTCCGCGAAACAGGCGCGTGGCCAGAGCGAGCGGCGCTCCATAACAGCATCATCGTTCACGAGGTGAAGTCGACCGGGGATCCGGCCACCGAGGGGGCCGGCGCGGGGGCCGGCGACATCCTCACCGGCCCCTCCGGCCCAAACGGGCTCCCGGCGCCCATCCACGAAAGCCTCCGGGACAGAGGGCGCCTCATCAATGCCGTCGTCGCCACCATGTCGGCCTACAACATGCGTTCGGCCGTGAAGGACTTCCTCTGCCTGCTGGTGCTCTACCGATACGGCGGGTGGTACTTTGACACCACGACTGCCATCACCGAGGAAATGCCCAGCGACATCGTCGCCAAGCTCAAGGCAGTCACAAAGTCCTCCTCCGACGACGTCGTAGTCGAGGACGCTGTCAGGTTCGTGAAGACACGCATCGGCGGCAGGATCACACTGATGCTCGACAACCGCAGCGACAATTACACGAAGCTGCTCGGGCAGCTACCGAAGGCCCTGCCGGGCGTGGTGGAAATCGACAACATCGACACCTGGGGCATCTACGCTTCGCCACGCCACCCGGCGATCCTGACTATGATCGACTCCTACATCGAGAGGGCCCGGAACATGGGCCTCGACCGCTACGGCCTTTGTGACACTGTTCAGCCGCCGAAGACGGCGCAGCAGCAGATGAACCACCGCTACCTGCTCCAGGAGATCTCAGCCACCACGCTCGGTGCGAACGACGACGAGAAACTGGAGATCGTGAGGAGCGAGCGTAACCAGATCATCGGCAACATCAACATCGCTTCGGTCCAGGAAGGGTTGGTGAAATACCGCACCACTTCGGGCCGAAGCGTGGCCGAGACGACGATCGCCACCCGGCCCGCGACCGAGGCCGAGCGCAAAGCGCACACAGGTGTCCACGTCGTCGTCATCGAGTTCGGCGTCGGCAAGCGCCACGCCGGGAACTGGCGCAACGTGTAGCTATCGCGCCCGCTCCCGACATAGGACGAGCTTGTGGCCACGGATCCGTCGATGGCTACAGTCCAAGCGCTTCCGTCGTTCGTCTGGTCAACTCATCCTCGGTCATCGTGGTGTCAACCTCGATGGTTTTCAGTTCCAGACGTTTCGTTTCGTCGTAGAGGCGCTGGGTGAACATGGCATCGCGCTCGAGCAAGTTGCGGAGGGCCCGCTCAGGGTCGCTTGTTTTCCCGAGAAATCCCGATTTCGGTGCCCCCCGACTATGGAACACAGCCTGCCGGAACTCGGGAGTCGGAAGGAGCCAGGCGGCATGACTGTGCACGGCGAGCAGAGGCTTTACGAGGTGCGGCAACAATCGAAAGCCATCGGCGACCACACCACATTCCTTGGGAAGGCGAAGGAGGTCTTCGATGATCATGCTGAAGCCTTCTCCCCGGAACCAGTGGAACGTTTCAAGCATGGTTTCTGGGGATCGGTTCAACCACCTCTCGTCCATGTCCATTGCCATGAACTCGTGCAGAAATGGGCAGGATTCAGGGGTGCTCCGCTTCGCGTGCTCCGCCATCACCTCGTCGGTCGCGTAGAGCTGTAGACCATGCTCGGTCGCAATGCGACGAGCGATGGTCGATTTGCCAGCCCCGCTTCCGCCGGCGATCCAGTAGACGTGCCTGAGCTGCTCCTGAAGGGCGTCGGCAGTCAATTCGTGTCGTTCAGTTTGCATTCTTCAACCTCTTTGCATGGCTACCGATTTACATGGCTACCGATCTTTTGTGCTACTACTTCGGACGACGCTTTGCCGTATTATACAAATCGAGGTACCGTCGGGCAACGCTGCTCCAATCGTAATCGGGAATAGGCGTGTCTTCGACCGGTTCCACGTAACCACCGAGTGCGTCTCCCAACCGGTCGCAAAGTGCGTCAATGTCATATGGCTCGACTGATGGTACGGTCGGGAAACGCCGGAGGATTTCTGGCACCTGGTCAGTCACGATCAGTGGGCATTTGCACGCGATCGCCTCCAGGGCCACCATGCAGAAAGTCTCGAGGTGGTTGGAAGGTACAACCGTGACGTTGGCGCTTCGGTAATACCACGGTAGATCCTGGTGAGGCACGAAAGGCAAGAAAGCCGTAAACGCATCGATCCCGAGGTTACTGCTGAGCTGATGGAGTTTCGGCCGAAGAGGACCATCGCCAACGATTAGGAGATGGGGTCTGGGGGAAATGGGGTGAAGCTGTGCGAACGCCGCCATCAAGCTCTCGATGTTTTTGTCTGCGGCGAGCCGCCCGACGAATAGTACGATGGGGGCGTCCGTAGGTAGCTTTACTCGACGCCGCGCTTCGGCCCGATCCCCTGGACTGAAGTGCTTCAGATCGATTCCAGGTAGGATGATGTCCGCCGGAGGCATGCCAGCCGACGTAAGGGCCGCTCCCTGTGCTTCGCCTATTGCCACCAGCCTTACGTTGTCGCGGATCAGCCGTATGCGGCGCTCCAGGAATTGATCGTCGTTCGGCTTCGACTCATGGGGCAGCCAACTTCTAATTCGGCCCCAGTGCGTAACTACAAGCGGCCCATTGATCGCAGTGAGGAGTACCTCGGCATCCTTCAGTCCTTGAATGTGGATGACGTCCGCAGAATCCAGACTGGTAAGAGAAGTTAGCGCGTGGATCCAGCGCTTTGTGCGCAGCGTCGTTCCGAGAGCCCGCACGCGGGCGGGACTGATCCTGATCAAGCTGTCGAGCCAGTTCGGCCAACGGAAGTAGTTCATTGCTAGATCGTCCAAGCCGTCGAGGTACTGCATGCGAGGCCCACCTACGAACAACTCTATATCTACGTGTAGATGGGCAAGTGCCCTGGCGAGCTGGACCATCCCGATCTGTCCGCCGGGTACGCCGGCTCCGCCAGGGACGTTGGACTGGCCACGCATGATCATCACAACTTTCATAAGTATCCAGCGGAATATTTTGGGACCGGAAACTGCGCCACGACGTCGACCTCTACGTGGGACATACGGTAAATCGACACCCGACCTCTCTCTGCCCCGTATACAGCAGCAGGAAGGGTCAGCTCCCACACAATGTGGCCGTCCATGGTCAGCTCGAAGGCTCCCCCAGCCGTTGAGTTCGTTACGAGGAGATTGCCGTTCGCCAGCCGCTCGCAGCCGCCAGCGAGCGGGCAGAAGAACGACTCCGGAGGATGTGCTGACCAACTCCAGACGACCTGGCGGGTGTTCGGGTCCACCACCACGAGACGCGTGCGACCCGCCGCGAGACCGTTGTCGAACACGAGCACCCTTCCGTCTGGTAGCACCGACGGTTGGTGCGGCCCGGAAAGGTCTTGTGCGCCCCACCACCATCGAATATTGGCGCGGGCCGGATCGACGACAGCGATCGTGTTCAGCTCACGCATGCACAGTAATATGTCGCCGCGGTCCCAGATGCCTTTCGGATGCGCGTCCACAAGTTCCAGAGTGTTGGTGTGCATCACGTCGCACGGCGAGCCAGGCAGGTCCCTGAGTCGCTGCAGAGCCCGGCGA
>Ga0066903_100006096_pt1 | contig 10613 bp, 8 predicted proteins | sample PanSoiMetaGPlot1_FD_67491 | JGI IMG/M metagenome (GOLD analysis project Ga0066903, IMG submission 67491) | Tropical forest soil microbial communities from Panama analyzed to predict greenhouse gas emissions - Panama Soil - Plot 1 (version 2) | ecosystem: Environmental > Terrestrial > Soil >...
CACCCCGGCCCTTTGGAATCTAGATTTTGCGAGGAATGAGGGGGGGAGGGGGTACCCCCGAAAAACCAACGAAAATTGCTGCGATAAGGATGCGCGCCAAACGTGCGCGTTCGTGCCTCACAAAAACAGCGAGGCCATCGCACGGCGCGCCCAGGTCCCTCGCTCGCCGAAGTCAGGCGGCTCGGGATGACAATCGTTTATTACTGCGCGCCGGGGACGAGTTGGAAGACGGTTCCGGCGTCGGGTGTTCCGCCTCCGTCATTCGTGGTGCCGAAGAATCCGCCTTTGCCGTCGGGCAGCAGCGAGGTGAGCGGGCCAGCGCCGTCCTGTCCGCCCGGGAAATCGTAAAGGATCGTTTCTTTCCAGGCTCCAGCGGCAGGCGTGAGGCGGAAGACGAGTCCCAGATTGTTCGCGCCTCCGGCCTGGGCAGTTCCGAACAGGCTGTGGTTCGCGCCAATCGTGAGCTCAGCGCTGGGAGCATAGCCGTTGGTTCCGTCAAAGCGGAACAGGATTTGCTTCTTATATCCGGTAGGCGTTTTTCGCATCGCGAAAACCGTTCCGCAACCGAACCCGCCGTTGGGACAGCCAGTGCCTCCGCCGCCAAACTCCGTCGTGCCAAAAATATTTCCGCCGGCATCGACGATCACTCCACCCTCGGGTTGTTCACCATCGCGCCCGCCATGGAAGACGTCGAGCACGACCTCGTGATAAGTTCCGTCGCCGTTCGGTATAAGTTCGTAGACACCGCCGCAACCGAGATTACAGTTCTTGTCGCCACCACCGGTTGTCGATCCGAAGATGTTGCCGCTGCGATCGAGCGCGACGCCGCTGTGAGGAAACGAGACATCGCTGCCGCCTTGCGAGATCCCGATGAATGTATAGAGGATGTTCTCGGTCCACGGACCTTGTTGCGTCGGCTGGAGCTGGTAGGCGATTCCGCAGTCGCAGAAGAAGTCACCACCGAATTCCGTCGTGCCGTATAAGTTGCCTGCGCTGTCGAGCACAACGCCTGCGTTGGGATAGTTGCCGTCGTCGCTGGCAAAGCCTACACCGAAGTTGTAGAGGATGGTGTAAGTGAACGTATTGTTGTCGCCAGGAGAAAGGCGATAGACAACGCCGCATCCGCCTCCCAGGATCGTGTCGCAGGGACCAGAACCGCCTTGCTCGGTGACTCCGTAGAGATTGCCAGCGGCATCGATGGCGAGCGTGCCGACAGGATATCCGCCATCAGACTTATTGCCAGCGAACGTGTGGAGAGTGTTCTTGACGTACGTTCCGTTGGGTTGAGGAACTAACTGGAACGCGGTTCCGCATCCGAATCCGAAACACTGTCCTACACCACCCGACGATGTCGTGCCGTAGAGGTTCCCAGCAGCGTCTTTGACCAGCCCAGCGGTCGGACCGTTGCCGTCAGCGTTGCCGAGAAAGCGATAGAGAACCTGTTCGCCGGCGAATGCCGAGCCGGTCATGAGAGCGAGAAAGAGTACAAGCGATGTGAGTAGGCGGGTTGCAGTCAATCGATATGCCTCGTGGCAGCAGCCATACGGACGCTAAGTATACTGGCGCGAGCCGTGGGAGGGCATGGCGGGCAGGTTAATTGTCTTTGACAAACCTTTTACAAATTCGAAACACAGCCGTAGTCTCTGGGGTTTCCATCTAGTGTAAAGTTCGTTAGCGAAAATGGTTTAGCACGTCAGACGTTCTGTCATCCACACTACGAGGTTTATTCCTGTGAAATATCAAGAAGTTCTGTCCACTTTTGTCTCCCGCGCCCGCTTCGCGCACAAGCGCACACTGCAGATGATTGCGGCTGTGCTCTGCTTTGGGATCGTACTAGTGCCCTCGTTGCACGCGCAGCAACCTGTCTTTGTTAATACGGCTTTCGGCGGATTCATTCTCGGTTACGACATCGATCAAAACGGCACGGAAGGAATTCTTGCTGAAGCGCTGACTTTGCAGGATGGCAAGCACACGGTCGCGCTCGAGACTTTCGACCAGAAGACTGGAAAGATTATCAGGGTTCTCAAGAAGCTCGAAGACAGCAATAACGACTTCGTCGCGTGGGGCGTTTACGGACCCGGAAGCGCCCTGGTTGAGATGGAGAAGTCCGACGGAATCTTCGTCACGCAACGGCTTTATGCGACGATGAATCCGCTGGCCGGCAACGTGATCAATGGCAAGTGGAATCCGCCAATGACCAAGAACGACCTAATTGCCGGAATCGCAGGCGTGCAAGGAACGAACGTGACTGCAGTCCTGAAGTCCAGCTTGCAGAGCTTCAAGTCGGCGGTCTTCAGCACGGACGTGCCAGCGAATACATTCGGAGAAGTATTTCCATTGTCCGATCCGATTTTCGGGTTCAACACTTCACCCGTGCTCTCAGTCGACAGCGTTGCGAACCAGGCGATCGTCGCGGCATCGAATGGCGGGATCTTCGATAGTCCGCAGATTGCGAAGGTTGACCTTGCGACCGGCGAAACTGGGCAATGGACGGGCTGGGGATTTGGGACTGTAAACGGATTGGCGGTCGATTCTGCTCACCACTTGGGATTTACGACCACTGAGATTGACTTCAGCATGGAGATCTTCGACATCACCAACCAGTTCAATATCCTGGTACAACCGCTCCAGGGAGCGACCAACCAGTCGCAAGCTGGCGGAGCGGTGGCGTTCGATCCGATTCATGGATTGGTGCTGATTGGCCAGGAATTCTCGAGCATCGCGCCGAGCGGCAGCAGCATTCACGTCTACGATACGCACGGCAACTTCATCAAGGGGATCAATGGGCTAAGCCTTCCTGCGAGCCCGGCGTACATGGCGCTCAATCCCAGCAAGCGGATTGGCTTCGTGATCGTGACGCCGAATCTGAATCAGTTGGTGCAGTTCAGGTACTAAACTTTTGAAGCTAAGCGAACGCGGAGAGCGTCGGAGAGATGCTTTCCGCGTTTCTACTTTCTACTTCGTGTTTCTGGATGCTGGCGGGCGTGAAATACTATGCAGCATTTCCATTTCAGGAGCAGCATTCATGCCGCTTGTGCAAGTGACTATGTTGCAGGGCCGTTCAGCAGACCAGAAACGCAAAATCGCCCAACGCATCACCGACACGATGGTAGAAGAAGCCGGTGCGCGGAGGGAAGCCATCGTCGTGACGTTTGTAGAGGTATCGCGTGAAAGCTACGCGTCAGGCGGCGTGTTGATAGCGGACAAGACCTGACTCATCCTATCGGTTCGTACAACTGGCCGTCGACGCGATCGGCGATCTTGGGCAGTTCCTTGCGGGCGTATTGCAGGAAGTGAGGCGAGGCACGATGCGCTTCGAGCGCGGCATCGTCCTTGTACTGTTCGTAGATGAAGAAGCGGCGAGGCTCGGTGCGATGACGGTGGACCAGATACATCTCGCAACCGGGTTCTTTGCGCGACTCCTCGGTTAGTTTGCTAAACGCGGCGGAAACTTCACTTTCGCGACCAATCTTTGCCATCCAGGTAACAGCCAGCACGACCATCGCCTTCCCCATCTCCTGATTGGATTATGCTTGGGCCCGGGTTTTACGTTCCGTCAATGAACGAAGTGCTGCGGAGAATTCGTCTACAAACATTGTTTGCTCGCGTCCGGGGCCAGTGGAAACCATCCCGACGCTGGCCTGGCTTTCCTTCTCAATAAAAGCGAGATAATCACGGGCCGCCTGGGGCAACTTTTCCATGCGAGTGATGCCGACGGTAGATGTGCGCCAGCCCGGCATTTTCTTATAGAGGCATTCGATCCGCTCGAACCCGCTGCCGTGAGCCGGGATCTCCTCGGTCTTTTTACCGTTCACCTTGTACCCCACGCAAACTGGAATCTCGGCCAGATCGTCGAGCACATCCAACTTGGTGACGACCAGCCAGGAGATTCCGTTAATCATGCCAGCGTAACGCAACAGAGGCAAATCGAGCCACCCGCAGCGCCGCGGGCGACCGGTCACCGCTCCGTATTCATTGCCCTTTGCCCGCAGTTGATCGCCGATCGCATCCAGTGCTTCCGAGGGGAAGGGGCCGCCGCCAACCCGCGTGCAATAGGCCTTGGTGACGCCGATTACGGCATCGATGGCGGTTGGAGCGACTCCAGTGCCGATCACCGCTCCGCCGGACGTTGCGCTCGAGGAGGTCACAAACGGATAAGTTCCGTGGTCGATATCGAGCATTGTGCCTTGTGCACCCTCGAAGACGACCGACTCGCCGTCGGACAGGGCACGGTTTAACAAGGCCGCGGTATCGCAGACGAAGGGAGCAATTTTCTCCGATGCGGCGGCGTACTCCTGGTACATTTTGTCGGGATCAAGCGGCTCAGAATTGAACAGCGCATGCGCGATCATGTTTTTCTCGCGGCATGCGTTTTCGATGTGAGTCTTCAGCAGAGACAGGTCGAGCAGATCGGCCACTCGCAGGCCTCGACGTCCCATCTTGTCTTCGTAGGCAGGGCCAATGCCCCGGGAAGTCGTCCCGATTTTCACGCGTCCGGGAGCGTTCTCAGAGGCCAGTTCGATCATGCGATGGTAGGGAAGAATGACGTGCGCCCGGTTGCTGACGAAGATGCTGCCGTCTACTTTCACGCCCGTATCGCGCAGGGCGCCGACCTCTTTCAGGAAAGCTATGGGGTCAAGGACCACACCATTGCCGATCACACTACGGCATCCCGCCCGCAGTACGCCGCAAGGCACCAGTTGCAGGATGAACTTCTTGCCATTGATGATGACAGTGTGGCCGGCATTGTGGCCGCCGGCATAACGAGCTACGACTGCGAAGTTTTCCGAGAGGACATCGACGATCTTGCCTTTCCCCTCGTCGCCCCACTGCGCGCCAACGATGACCGCCGTTTTACCCTTCTTCAAAAGCGCCACTCCATGACGGATGATTAGGCGGCCGGCCTCCGACCGCAATGCGAGGTCTCGCACACATTGATTGTCCGCGGTTTATGCGCAGCCACAGAATTACAGGGATGAAGTAGCGGAGCAGATGTGTACTGATCATCATACAGTGCGCTGTGCGAGAGTGGCAATCGCTTCGAACCTGGTCCCGCCAAAAGCGGAATGAGCCATCCTGGTCGCGAGGCCGCTTCGCAATTTTGTGCAGTGCGGATTTGACCACAGGCGTCATATCTCGTCACCATTTATAATCTTCCATTCGGCTGCACGCCGTATCCCCCAGTGAAAGGAACAACTTGCTGGATTTTCTAGGCGATCTTCAACGGACCCATATGTGCGGCGCTTTGCGCGCCTCCGATGCCGGCAAACCGGCCATATTGATGGGATGGGTCAACCGCCGTCGTGACCTCGGCAACCTGATCTTCATTGATATCCGCGATCGATCAGGCATCACGCAGGTGGTGTGCAATAAAGAGACGAATGCTGCCCTCCACGAAAAGGCCGGCGAACTTCGCAATGAGTTTGTGATTGCTGTTCTTGGCACGGTCAAGTTGCGCGATCCGAACACCGTCAACAAGAACATTCCGACCGGCGAAATCGAGCTTGTGGCCGACGAGCTGCGGATTCTGAATGAAGCGAAGCAGCCGCCGTTCTTGCCGGGAGACAGCGTTCTGCCAAACGAGGAGCTGAGGCTTCAGTATCGGTACATCGATTTGCGGCGTGAAACCATGCAGCGAAATATCGAGCTGCGTCACAAGGTTTCGATTGCCATTCGACAGTATCTTGCCAATCAGAAGTTTTTCGAGATTGAAACGCCCTTCATGACACGCTCAACCCCGGAAGGAGCCCGAGATTACTTGGTTCCCAGCCGCGTGCAACAGGGCGCTTTTTACGCGCTCCCGCAGTCGCCGCAACTGTTTAAGCAGATCCTGATGATCTCGGGATTCGACCGCTATTTCCAGATCGTGCGTTGCTTCCGCGACGAAGATCTGCGAGCTGATCGTCAGCCGGAGTTTACTCAGATCGATTTGGAGATGTCGTATCCGCAACCCGAGCGTGTGTGGGAAGTTGTGGAAGGTTTTCTAAGCGCGGCTTTCAAAGCCGCGGGATATGAGATCAAGCCGCCGTTCCCGCGCATGAGCTACGACGAGGCCATCCGTCTTTATGGAAGCGATAAGCCAGACCTGCGCCTTCCTCCGATCACTGATGTGCGCGATGCGTTCACGGCGGAAAATCTGCAGACGCTTGGCGTCAGCGAATCACTTCCGGTAGTCGCGATCCGCATTCCCAAAGTTGGGGATCTCTCACGCAAAGAGCGCGACGATCTGAAGCCGCTGTTCATCTCCAAGGGTGGCGCGAAGCTGTTCGAAGACTTCAAGCGAATCGAGAAGAGTTTTCCCGAAGCGGGAGGGAAGATTCGGGAAAAGAGTGGAGCTGCGCCTGACGACCTGATTCTGATCGTTGCTGGCGACGGGAAACCTGGACAACATAAGTCAGAGGGAGGCGTTAAGCCGGAGGTTAAGCAACACGATCACGCGGTTTACACCTCAGCCGGTTTGATGAGGGTTGCCATGGGCCAGCGATTTGCTGCCAAGCATGGAGCATTCGCTGCGGGTGACTTTCGCTTCCTGTGGGTTACGGACTTCCCCATGTTCGAATGGGATGAGGACGGCAAACGCTGGGCGGCCGCTCATCACCCGTTCACCTCGCCCCATGAGCGCGACATGGATAAGCTCCAGTCGGATCCTGGCGCGGTGCGGGCGCTAGCCTATGACGTCGTGCTAAATGGCACCGAGTTGGGCTCCGGCTCTATTCGTATTCACCGGCAGGATATCCAGAAAAAGATTTTCTCAGCACTAGGCATGACGGAAGCGGAGGCTCGCAGCCGTTTCGGATTCTTCCTTGAGGCGCTGGAGTATGGCACGCCTCCGCATGGCGGCATTGCTTTGGGCTTGGACCGGATCGTCATGATCCTCGCGGGTGCGGATAGCTTGCGCGAAGTGATTCCGTTCCCCAAGACAGCCCGCGCCGTTGACCTGATGGTGGACGCGCCGACTCCCGTCAGCGATGCCCAGCTCAGGGAGTTAGGTATCCAGGTCAAGAACGGCGTGAAGTAAAGGTATACAGCCTGGGGCAGGCGGCCACACGATAGTAAACATCTTAGTGTGCGCTACGTCACAGATGTGAGTTTGATTCTTGGATAGCCTTCCCCGGATGTGGGCGGCGTGCCCGGTGTGGCGGGACGTTGCCGCAGGAATTCACAACCCGAACCGAGGTACCAGTTATGCGGAAGTATGTCCCAGTGCTTTTGGTTGCGGCATGCCTGTCGGTTATTTCTATGCGGGCGCAGCATGTTCCCGAGGATCAGCTTACTGTCACAGATCACCCCGAGCACGAGCTTGCGGGCATTAAGGTTTATGGAATGACTCTAAAGCAGGTCATCGATCTGTACGGCCAACCGAATTCAAAGGAAAAAGACAAACAAGGTCTGCCGATCTACATCTGGCAGAAGTCAGGTATTAAGCTCCAAGTGGGCACTGCATACGATAATCCGGACAATGTTTATGCCGTGGATGTATGGGGCACAAAGCCAGCCGGAGAGCTGGGCAAGACCCGCCAGGGGCTTACCTTGGGGAGCGACCTGAACGACTTAAGAAAAATCTACGGACCAAAGGTGATTCAGCATCACCCAACCGAAGCGATGATTGCATTTCACGACGACACTATGCTCACGGTAGGACTCGATGATGGCGGTCGCGTGAATCACATTTCACTGGTTGGCGCAGTCGAGTAGCATCTGCCCATTCCGCCTCGTTGGTAGGCTACAATGAACGCTTCCCGGCGAAGAGAATGGGCAGAATCCACATCCTTTCTGAAAACGTTGCCAACAAAATTGCCGCCGGCGAGGTGGTAGAACGTCCTGCCTCGGTTGTAAAAGAACTCCTCGAAAACTCACTTGATGCAGGATCCAATCGAATAAAGATTCATGTTGAAGCGGGCGGCAAAAAGCTAATCCAGATCACTGATGATGGCTGCGGCATGGTGCGAGACGACGCGCTTCTCGCCTTCGAGCGGCACGCGACATCGAAGATCAAGAATGCGGAAGACCTGCTGACCATTGCAACCCTGGGATTTCGGGGAGAGGCTCTGCCGTCGATTGCATCGGTTTCGCGTTTGCGCCTGGAGACGCGGGCGCCGGAAGAGGCATCTGGTACTGTCGTCGAAATTAACGGAGGCAAGATCTTCAAGGTCGAAGAAGCCGGGCTGCCTGCAGGCACTTCGATCACGATTCGTGACCTCTTCTTCAATATCCCGGCGCGTAAGAAGTTTCTAAAAGCGGAATCGACGGAACTTTCGCACATTGCCTCGCTGGTGACGCACTATGCGATGGCGCACCCCGGCAAGCACTTCGAACTGCACTCGGCTACGAATGCGATGCTGGTGGCTCCTCCAGTCTCGGACCATAGCCAGCGGGTCTACCAAGTGTTTGGCAAGGAAGTACTCGATCAGATGATTCCGGTGGCCGCCTTGCAACCGCTGGCAAGAATTGGATTGCCGCAGCCGCCTCCGTGGAAAAGGGAACAGGACGAAGAGGAGCAATTCCCTGTCGATCCCGGCGAGGTGCGTTTACACGGATTCGTCTCGAAGCCCGAAATTCAGAAGCTAAATCGAAATTCGATTTTCCTGTTCGTCAATGGACGCCTGATACGCGATCGCTCGATCCAGCATGCGCTGACGGAGGCGTATCGGAATATTATTCCGCCGACGGTTTTTCCAGTGGTGCTGTTGTTCCTGGAACTTCCTGCCGCGGAAGTTGACGTAAACGTGCATCCTTCAAAGACCGAGGTGCGCTTTCGGCAGCAGGGCATTGTGCATGACTTTGTGCGAGATTCGGTTCGCGCTGTCCTGATGAAAGCGCAACCGGTGCCGCAGTTTGCGGTTGAAATTCATGCGCATCCCACTGCCAGTCCATCGCTGACCCCGGGAGCGCAACCGGGCACGATGGAAGCGGCGGCAGCGTGGCGAAGTTTTTATGCGCCTGTCGAAGCTCCCGGGTTCGCGTTGCAGCAGCCCCCTGTTCCGCAGGTAAACGAACGTCTTCAGTTTTCCGGTGGGATCCTTGTCGAAGCGAACGCCGCTGTTTCGCTGGCTCGAGTGCCGCTAGCAACGGAGGTCGATGGTTGCACTCCCCCGGTTGAGGATGAACCCGAGGCACCCAGTGAACTTGGGCTTTCCCTGGGGACCCTCAAGCCGCTCGGACAAATTCGCGAATCTTTCATCCTCGCGGTCAATCATGAAGGGCTGTGGATCATCGATCAGCACGTCGCGCACGAGCGCGTCTTGTTCGAGAAGGTCCTGAAACAACGCGCGGCACAGAGAGTGGAGAGCCAGCGTATGCTGATGCCGCTGGTTGTGGAACTGACGCCGGCACAGCAAGCAGTCTTTGCGGAGATCGCAGAGGAACTCGCGCATAACGGGTTCGAAGCGGAGCCGTTTGGCTCGCGCAGCATCGCGGTGAAGATCGCGCCGGCAGGTGTCGACGCGACCGCTGTCGAGCATATGCTGCACGAGCTGCTGGACCAGCTATCGCGCGAGGAGCAGCAGCTGAACCTTGAGAAAGTGCGCAGCCGGATCGCTGCGTCGATTGCCTGCCATGCCGCGATCAAGGTAAACATGCCACTTGAGCAAAACAAAATGGAGTGGCTACTGGCAGAACTGGCAAAAACCGAGTTCCCGATGAGCTGTCCTCATGGTAGACCTGTCGTGCTGCGCTATTCCATGAAGGATATACAGAAGGCGTTCAAGCGAATTTGATAATCAGCTTTCAGCTTCTAGCGAGTAGCTGCACGCAGGCTGGCAGCTTACCCTAGCCGTTCAAATGAAGTGCACAAGCCGAAAGCCAAGAGGCAATAGCTGATAGCAGTCTCTCACCTGTGTTCTAATAAAATCCAGGCCCAAGACAGGGCAGAGACTAAAGAGCAACGACCGTTTCATGACTGACGACGAACTTCAACAGCAACGCCGGGAAAAATGGCATCTGGACGGACGCCCGGTCCGGACATTCGAAGAGGCGAGCGCTTTCATCGAATCTACCGGATTTTCTTTGATGTACCCGCTGCCACAGCCGGTGCTAGTTCCAACATTTATTGGTGCGTGGGCGGGTTCCGACGAAAAACTGCCAACCTGGCAGCATGCTTATTCAGATCCACGGGCCCAGGATGCAACCGACCTGATGGTGCGCCTTCTGCGCAATCACACGGCCTACGAAGCGAACCTGTTCGATGACAACAACGCTTTCCTGCTATCGGCCTCGGTGTTTCCATTTTTTTATGCGCTGGTGGGAGAGCGGAATCCCAAGCAGCTACCCAAGGCCGGGGCACGCTCCGAATATTCGCAACTGGCGTGCGATGCGTTCGAGGTCTTGCAGAAGCATGGTCCGATTACCAAGCAACGTCTAAAAGAAACCCTCGGCGGTGGAATTTCAGTTCTCGCGCTCGACCGGGCTCTGGGCGAACTCTGGTCGAAACTGCGTATCACTCGGGTTGACTACCAAGCTAAGGAAGGCGCCTCGTGGGATGTTCTCTATCGATGGTCGCCCGATGCGGTCCGCGAAGGTGCAAGTTTGTCGGTAGGTGAATCGCTCTCGGCCTTGATCACGAGGTATCTGGATTGCGTCATTGCAGCGGATCAGCAGGAACTGGAAAGCTTCTT
>Ga0066903_100006098_pt1 | contig 10612 bp, 10 predicted proteins | sample PanSoiMetaGPlot1_FD_67491 | JGI IMG/M metagenome (GOLD analysis project Ga0066903, IMG submission 67491) | Tropical forest soil microbial communities from Panama analyzed to predict greenhouse gas emissions - Panama Soil - Plot 1 (version 2) | ecosystem: Environmental > Terrestrial > Soil >...
TCCACGGTGTGGCGGCAGGATCACAACGGCTTCACGCACCAGGATCCCGGTTTCATCGACGTCGCGATGAACAAGAAGGCCGAAGTCGTGCGCGTGTATCTGCCTCCCGACGCCAACTGCCTGCTGAGCGTGATGGATCACTGTCTTCGCAGCCGGCACTACGTGAACATCGTCGTCGCGGGCAAGCATCCCGCGCCGCAGTGGCTGGCGATCGACTCGGCGGCCCATCACTGCGCCGCGGGCATCGGCTTATGGGAGTGGGCCAGCAACGATCGTGGCGCCGATCCCGACGTCGTCATGGCCGCGGCCGGAGACGTCCCGACGCTCGAGGTGCTCGCGGCGGTGACGCTGCTCCGCCAGTGGCTGCCGGAACTGAAGATCCGCGTCGTCAACGTCGTCGATCTGATGAAGCTGCAGCCGCCGAGCGAGCATCCGCACGGGTTGCCGGACGTCGAGTTCGATCTGCTGTTCACAAAGGACAAGCCGGTGATCTTCGCCTACCACGGCTATCCCTGGCTCATTCACCGGCTGACCTACCGGCGGACGAACCACGACAACATCCACGTGCGCGGCTACAAGGAGGAAGGCACGATCACGACGCCCTTCGACATGGCGGTGCTGAACGATCTGGATCGCTTTCACCTGGCGGGCGACGTGATCGACCGGCTGCCACAGCTCGGCCCGCGCGCGGCGTATTTCAAGCAGGCACTCCGGGACAAACTCCTGGAGCACCATGACTACATCCGCCGCACAGGCGACGACCTGCCGGAGATCCGCGACTGGCGCTGGACAACGTAGCTACTCAGCCACGGTCCAGTTTTCGCGATCGAGGACGGCTCGCGCGTTTCGCAGCGCCCACATCTCGGTCTGCCCGTAGATCTCGCGATGGTGGTCTTCTTTTCGGACCACCGTCACGGGATGATCACCGCTGATCAATTTGATCCGGGCGATGAAACATTGAGACGAACTGCCTTCCTCGACGTCGAAGCGAAGGCCGTCGATGTCGATTTCGAACCGCTCCCCGTTGTGCTCGTACATAAACCTGGACACAACCGTTCTCCATGGGTGATCGGTGCAACCATGCTGCCAGTGGCCGCATTCGCGAGACAGCGGCCCGGTCAGTTATTTTCGTAAGACGCCCGGTTACACGCGCGAGTTTGTCCCCGATGGGAGTCGGATGTCCGAGCCCGGGACCATGGAGTGTTTTGCTACTCGGCCGACGAGGGCGCCTGCGAGCGCAGAAGCCCGTACTTCTCCATGCGGTAGCGGATCTGATCACGGTGGAGCCCGAGGAGCGATGCTGCGCGGGTCTGATTCCCCTGGGTGCGCTCGAGCGCCAGCATCACCAGCTTCTTCTCGACGTCGTCCAGATTCAATCCGCCCGCCGGGAGCTGAACGACGTCCGCGTCGCCGGCCGTCGATCGCAGTGTGTGGAGGCTTTCGAAGTCCGACGGCTCCAGCGTCTCGCCCTCCGAAAGCAGGACCGCGCGCTCGACCAGATTCCTGAGCTCCCGCACATTGCCCGGCCAGGGGTACGAAAGCAGTACGTTTTCGGCCGCTGGTCCGATCGTCCGGGCATGCCGCCTGAACTCGCGGCTGAACGACTGCACGAAATGCCGGGCGAGCAGAAGGACGTCGTGGCCACGCGCTCGAAGGGGCGGCATCTCGACGCGCAGAACGTTCAGCCGGTAGTACAGATCGTCGCGGAACTTGTGGTCGCGCAGCTGGTCTTCGAGGTTCCGATTGGTGGCCGCGATCACGCGGACGTCCACGCGGATGTCGGCAGCTCCCCCGACCCGGCGGAACGCCTTCTCCTCGAGGAACCTGAGCACCTTCGCTTGCAACGCCCCCGCCATCTCGCCGATCTCGTCGAGAAACACGGTGCCCTGGTCGGCTTGCTCGAAGAGCCCGCGCTTCTGCTGCCGGGCGTCGGTGAACGCGCCGCGCTCATGTCCGAAGAGCTCCGACTCCAGGAGCGTATCCGGCAGCGCCGAACACGTGATGTTCAGGAACGAGTGCGACGCCCGCGAGCTGTTGTAGTGAATGATCTTCGCGAGCAGATCCTTTCCCGTTCCGCTCTCGCCCGTGATGAGCACCGTCGACGCCGGACTGTCGGCGACCTTGCGCGCGAGGGTGATCACGTGCTCCATGACCGCCGAGTCGCCGATGAGCGAGTCGAATCCGAACGGCCGCGCGAGGTCGTCCTTGAGCCGCCGCAGCTCGCGGCTCGACTGCGTGAGCTCGAGCGCCCGTGACACGCGCAGGGCCACGTCGTTCACGTCGAACGGCTTCGTCACGTAGTCGGTCGCGCCGGCTTTCATCGCCGCCACGATGGTGTCGGCGTCGGTGTGGCCGGTCAGCATGATGACGGGAAGATCCGGATCGGCTTGTCGCAGCCGCTTCAGCACGGTGATCCCGTCGCTGTCGGGCAGACCGTAGTCCAGGACGACGGCGTCGGGATTTTTCGCGACCTTCTCGATCGCCTCGGCTGCAGACGCGGCCTCGAGCACCTCCATGCCAGCTCCACGCAGGCGTTCTCCAAGCGACCAGCGCACCAGTCGCTCATCATCGACGACAAGAACACTGCGCTCAGGCATTCGAGTGACCGGTGGCCGACAGCCCTGACTCGACAAGCGTCACGACTGCGTTCACCTGAAATGGCTTTTCGACGACGGCGCGCGCGCCGAGCGCGAACGCTTCAGCGCGCATCGACTCGTCGCCGTACGCCGTCATCATGCAGACCATCGCCCGGGGCGCCAGCCGCCGAACGTCGGACAGAAGCGTCAGATCCTGACGGTCGGGAAGACGATAGTCGAGAATCACGACGTCGAACCGGCCGTGCCCGCTCTCCACTGCCCGCAGGGCCTCAGCGGCATTGCCGGCCTCGGTCACCTGGTGTCCCCGTCGCCGCAAGGCGTCCCTGAGCGACCACCGAATCAACGGCTCGTCATCGACCACGAGAACCGCAAGAGGCGATGGATTTTCCCCACCCTGCGGGGTATTCAACATGGACTTCCCAGTATTGCGCGAGGAATAGCGCCCGTCGATAGCCCGGCGATGGCCCTGCACTCTGGCGATCTATCAAGAAGCGCGCCAAGACTGACGCTACCGGCTGAGCGGCAGCGATAGCCGCATGGTCGTGCCCGACGCACTCGACTGCAGGATGTCGATATGCCCGTGATGCGATTCGGCGATTCGCCGGACAGTCGCAAGGCCGAGTCCGGTTCCGCGCGCCTTGGTCGTGAAAAACGGGTTGAAGACACGATCCCGGATCTCCGCCGGAATGCCGGGGCCGGAATCGACGACGTCCACGAGCGCCATCCCGTCAGACTCGTGGAAGTGGACGCGCATGACGCCGTTCCCGGCCATGGCGTGCGCGGCGTTCAGCAGCAGGTTCTCGAGGGCGATCCGCAGAAGCTCGGGATCGGCGGCGACCGGACCCACCTGCCCGTCGACCTCGACATGAAGTCGCTCCCAGCCAGGGTCGGTGCGCAGGAATCCCGTCAGGTTCTCGACGAGCACTGGCAGATCGACGCGCCGCACGTTGGGCCGCGGAGGTCGCGCGAAGAGGAGCAGATCGCCCAGCAGATCGTTGAGCGCATCGAGCCGGCGGAGCACTTCCTGCACGATGCTCTGCTCTTCGCTGCCGGGCGCGAAGCGAACGCTGATCATCTGAATCGCGCCGCTCACGGCCGCCAGCGGGTTCTTGATCTCGTGCGCGAGCACGGCGGCCAGTTCCCCGACGCGGGCGAGACTCGACTCCTCGCGCAGCTTCGCCTCCAACGCGACACGCTCGCTCAGATCGCGAACGATGCCGACGAACTTCGTCTCGCCTCCGATCGTGGCTTCACCGACCGAGAGATGGTGAGGAAAGGTCGATCCGTCCTTGCGCCGGCCCGTGACCTCCCGGCCGATACCGATGATTCTCCGCTCGCGTGTCTCGAGATAACGATTCAGGTACTTGTCGTGATCGCGAGCGTACGGCTCGGGCATGAGCACGGACACGTTCTGGCCGACGACTTCGTCGGCACGGTAACCGAACACGCGCTCCGCAGCTCCGTTGAACGCTTCAATTCGCCCGCGATCGTCGATGACGATGATGCCGTCCACGGCCGATTCGAACACAGCGCGCCATTTGGCCTCGTGCACGGGGCACAATTCTAGCTGCTGCGCGGACCGATTGTGCGTCGAAGGTTCTCGATGCGGCAGCGCTGCCGTAGTCCCTCAAGAAGTGCCCAGCTCGAAGAGCAGGGCGACGATGAGGGCGAGCGCGAGTGACAGGAGCGCCGCAATCCCGCAGACGGCCAGCGCGCGGCGGATGCTCGAGTAGTCGAGCGCGTGACGAACGGCCACGACCATCGCAGCAAACATCCACAGGCCGGTGATGACGAACACGGGCACGGTCATTCTCGGCATGACGGCAAATACCTGAAGCAGACCGGGCGCAGCCGCGAACCCGATGGTCCGTAAGAGCTCCGGCCAATCGGAGCGCGTCGCCGGTTCAGGGAGCAGCCGCGTTCCGATCTGGAACATCAGCATCGACCATGCAGCCCAGGTGACGATCGCCAGAGCAGTCAAACCGGCGAACGCGGTGAGATGACCGCCGAGGTGGTTGCTTGCACCGAAGCCGGCCGCGAGGCTCGAGAGAATGACCGTCGCGAACGCCTGCAGCGTCGTCTTGCGACTGCGATCCGCCTCGATGCCTTCGTACATCCCGGCGTCGAGCACTGATGCTCCGATGAGACGGTAGAGGAACAATCCCATATGCCTCAGTCTGTGGTGTGCAAGCCGGGGACCAGAGAGGAAGGCACTCGGCGCTCGGCACGTTGGCCTGGAACGCTGGCCTCGAGCTTGCACTATAGATGATGCGGACGCACGGTGACGTGCGACCAGGCAAGGAGGCGGCATGACTCGGAAACTGCTGGTGTTCGCGATCGCGACATTCGCTACAGCGGGTGCCGCGTCTGCCCAGGAAGCCGGCGCCGGGCGCGTCGAGATCGGCTGCGCCGTTTTCGGAGCTGGAGCGTTGTTCATGGAAGCGGCGACCCCCACGGAGCCGTCGTTCAACAAGTACGTCTTCGGTGGATCGGTCACGTTCAACCTGAACCAACGCATCGGCCTCGAGACCGACCTGTCGCTGACGCTCGGACAACGGCAGCCGTCGACACAAGCCCTGACCCCGCAGACCACGCCCAATCTGTTCAGCTACGGCGAGAACCTCGTCTACAACCCGATCGGCTCCGATCGGCGTCTCGCGCCCTATGTCGTCGGTGGTGTGGGCGGGTGGACGCTCTTCGATACGGCCGGCGCGGCCGATCTCGGCCTGACCGGTCCGCACACGTATCTCACGGGTGACGTCGGCGGGGGTGTGCGCTGGTTCCCGGTCCGGCACTGGGGCATCCGCGCGGACTATCGACACATCCTGATCAGGAACGACACCTCAGTCCCGTTCTTCGGTCCGCAATCGCTGCGGCAAGCTAACCGAATCTACGGAGCGCTCGAACTGACGTTCTAGTTTTTGGCCGAGGGGCGGACAGCCCCTCGGACTTACTAACTGTGCTGAGCGGCGACCGTGGCGATCGACGAGATGGGTTCCAGCCGTCTTACACCAGCGCGAACTCAGAGTGCCCGGCGAACCTTCGCACCGGTTCGTTCTCGACTGTCCAGTTCCCACAATCCAGAACCACCTGCGCGTTCCGTAGCGCCCACGCCTCAGTGTGGCCGTAGACTTCGCGCCGGCGTCTGCCCTTCTCGACGACGACTTTCGGCCTGGTTCCGCTGACCTTCCGGATTCGCGCGATGAAGCATTGCGGCGCACGCGCATCATCGAGCCGCAGACCGTCGACGTCGATTTCGAACCGCTCCCCTTTGCACTCGTGGAGGTACTTGGACATAACCGTTCTCCGGGATCCGCCGGTGCAACGTTGCTGCCAGCGCCAGCCACGACATGCTGAGGTTTCACGACAGGACGATCGCGGCGCGCTGAGGCTTTCTACGCGGAGGTTGCGGATTTCCTCGCAATCACGAGCCTTTCACCCTCTCACGCTCTCACTCGTTCACCCTCTCACCCTCTCCTGTCTGGCATGCGTCCTGCTCTCTTCCCGAGCGAGGCTCCTATGATGACCTTGCAGAACATTCTCGTCGCAACGGACTTTGGCGAAGCGGCAGGAACTGCGCTCGCGTACGGGCGCGAGCTGGCTCGGCGGTTCCATGCGACGCTCCACGTTCTCCACGTCGTCGATGACCTCTCGGCCAGGGTCATGACCGCATCCGGTCTCCCGTACGACGTGAGCGCGGCGCAGCGGGACATCGAAGCGGTGGCCCGGCGTCAACTCAACGGGCTCTTGACGGGAGAGCATGGCGAACTGGCGGTCAAGACCGTCCAGCTCACGTCGGCGTCGCCCGCGGGCACGATCGTGTCGTACGCGGCGGACGCGCATGTCGATCTCATCGTCCTCGGCACGCATGCCCGCGGACCCGTCTCGCGTTTCTTCCTCGGCAGCGTCGCCGAGCGAGTGGTCCGAACGGCTCCATGCCCGGTGCTGACGGTCCGGCACCCGGAGCACGAGTTCATCCGGCCGGACACGCTGCAGACGACGGCGACCGCCTGAAACCGATCGGTCTGCGACGCCCCTCCTCGGAAAAGCCGTGGCGAGCCAGGCCACGGCTTTCGTGTGTACTGCCCGTGACGCATCGCGGGAAAACGGGCGCCGGTCGCGGATTTCTTCGCAACGACCCTTTTCAACCACGGCACAGCCGGCCTTCGCGCGTGGCAGCGGTTCTGCAGAATGCTGCAGTATGCGGCAACCGCTCTGGACCATCGTGCTCGCCGCGGGGGCCGGCCGGCGGCTCGCATCCGTCACTGACGGAGTGCCCAAGCAGTTCTGGCACTACGACGGGCGTCGCTCGCTGCTCGAAGCGACGCTCGACCGCATCACGCCCCTTTCCCCGCCGGACCAGACGGTCATCGTCGTGGACGAATCGCACCGCAGTTTCGTCAAGGGTCTGCGCGGCATGTCACGTTACGGCCACGTGACGTTTCAGCCGGGCGATCGCGGGACCGGAGTCGGCGTGCTGCTCGGGCTCATCGACGTCCTCGAGGCCGCACCTGAAGCCATCGTGCTCCTGACACCCTCAGACCACGCCGTGACCGACGCGCGCCGTTACCGCGCGGGAATTCTGGAAGCCGTCGCACACGTCCAGAGCGGAAAAGGCGGCATCGTTCTGTTCGGCGCCCGGCCGACGACGCCGGACCACGAGTACGGGTGGATCTCGTCGAATCCGGGGGCAAAGCATCGGCGGTTCCGGCCTGTCACGCGATTCAGCGAGAAGCCGACCGCGGATCGAGTGGCCGCGCTTCGTCGATCCGGTGCGGTCTGGAACACGATGGTGCTCGTCAGCACGGCCACGGCGCTCTTCGATCTCTACTGGACGCATGTGCCGCAACTCGCGAGCCTGTTCGCTCGCGCGCTGCACTTGCCGGCCGGCGCGCGTGAAGGTTTCCTCACCGATGCCTATCGCACACTCCCGACAGTGGATTTCTCTCACCACGTGATTGGAGCTGCCACGGACCTGTCGCTCTTCGTCTGGCCCGCGGCAATGGGGTGGTCCGATCTCGGGACGCCGCCGCGCCTCACGCAATGGATGGAAGAGGAATCTGCCCGTCGGGTGTCGTGGCCTCGGAGCTCCGCGCCTCAGAGCGCCGCTTGAATTCGATCGCAAACGCCTTCAGATCGTTCCAGTCCGTGTACTCGTAGTCGCGCGATGTGTCGGTGTCGCCATGCGCTTTGGCGACGATGCGGCGCATGATCCATCGCTTGAGCCAGTTGTACTTCGTGTACTTCAGCGCTCCTGCGACAATCTTCAGCACAGTCGGCTGCCAACCGGTCAGCGCGAAGAATTTGTTCGCGATCTTCGACAGCTCCGCGTCAGTCCGGGGATTGTGTTCCAGGACTCCAAGGCAGACAGACACGAATGCCGTCGGTCTCGTAGCGAGAGCGCCCGCGTGAGCCTTAACCCATCGTCGGACGGCCGATTGATAGCCTCCAGCATGCACTGACGCCGCGACCACGACCGCGGCGTAGCCGTCCGGCAGCGGATTCGCGTGTCGATCCGCGGCGTTCACCAGATCGACCTCGGCAGCCTGGCTCCGGAGCGTGTCCGCAATGGCGGCCGCAATTTTCGCTGTCTGGCCGTCTGTGGTTCCGTACAGGACGAGCAGCGGTATCGGCATGACGGCAGCCAGTTGTGCAAGAACGGCACCGATCGACAACGAGGCGTGCGCGCGTGCACGCGTCCACTTGATCCTGGCGTCTGCGAACCAACGCGCAGCAGTGAGGAAAAGTCCGCGTCAATCTCACCGCCCGAGACGCCGCGGAAGCACGCGTTTGACCAGCTCCACGAGAACGAGGTAGCTCGCAGTCGCGACGGCGACGAAGACCATGTACGCGACCGGTGGCAGCACGAAACCAAGTGCGGGCGCGAGTGGCGTCGCCGGCAGCAGCGCCCCGATGACGACGATCGCGATCGTCGTCGCTGCCAGAGATCGGCTTGGCCGGCTTCGCAGCGGGTTGCCCGCCGTCCGGATGACGAACAGCACGAGCGTCTGCGTCGCGAGCGACTCCACGAACCAGCCCGTGTGGAAGAGCGCCTCGCCGGCGTGAAAGAAGTGCAGCAGCACGTAGAACGTCAGGAAGTCGAACGCGGAGCTGACCGGGCCGATGAACAGCATGAAGTCACGGACGATCGTCAGGTTCCATCGTTGCGGGCGGCTCAGATACTCGCGGTCGACGCGGTCGCTCGGGATGGTGACCTGCGCCAGGTCGTAGAGAAAGTTGTTGAGCAGAATCTGCGTCGGCAGCATCGGCAGAAACGGCAGGAACACCGACGCCGCCGCCATGCTGAACATGTTGCCGAAGTTCGAGCTCGTGCCCATGAGCAGGTACTTCATCATGTTGGCCGACGCGCGACGTCCTTCCAGAATGCCCCGGTGCAGCACCTGCAGACTGGGCTTGCCGAGAATGACCGCGGCAGCCGCGCGCGCGACGTCGGTCGCCGAGACCACCGAAATGCCGACGTCGGCCGTGTGCAGCGACGGCGCGTCGTTGATGCCGTCGCCCATGAATCCGACAACGTGTCCGCGGTGTTTGAGCGCGAGGATGATCCGGTTTTTCTGCGACGGCGAGACACGCGCGAAGATGGACGTCTGCTCGGCGACATGGCCGAGTGCCGCGTCGTCGAGACGCGCGATGGCTTCGCCGGTCGTCACCTGCGTGGCGTCCAGGCCAAGCCCGGCGCACAGGTGACGGGCCACGAGCTCGTTGTCGCCGGTCAGGATCTTCACCGTCACGCCGTCGTCTTTGAGCTGCGCGAGGACGCCGGCGACATCGGACAGCACGGGATCGGCAAAGGCGAGGAATCCGGCCAGCACGAGATCCGACTCGTCCTCGCGGCCGAACGTGGCCCGCGGATCGAACCAGCGATAAGCGACCGCGATCAGCCGCAAGCCATCTGCGCTCATGCGCTCGTGAACGGCTTCGGACGCGCGCCGGGTTTCCTGATCAAGCGGGACGATCTGTCCGTCCGACTCGCAGGCGACCGAGATCGCCAGCACCGATTCGGGCGCGCCTTTCGCGATGAGGAGCGCCTGGGCGGGCCGCTCCGGCGATTCGACGACGACCGACAGCCGCCGCCGCTCGAAGTCGAAGGGAATCTCGTCGATCTTGCGATAGCCGGCGGTATCGATCGTCCGGAAACGCAGAATAGCGGCGTCGAGCGGACTGCGGATGCCGGTCTCCAGGGCGCTGTTGACGTAGGCCAGCGTGAACGGACGGTCCGCGTTGGCGCCGCGCGGGTCCATCACGCGATCGACCTGCATGGCGCCGGTCGTGAGCGTCCCGGTCTTGTCGCTGCAGAACACGTCGATGCTGCCGAAGTTCTGGATCGCCGGAAGCTGCTTGACGATCACGCCCTCCCGCGCCATCCGCAAGGCGCCCTGCGTGAGCGTGATCGACGCGATCATCGGCAGGAATTCCGGCGTGAGCCCGACGCCGAGCGCGACGGCAAACAGGAGCGACTGGAACGGATCGTGCCGGACCGCGAGACCAACGAGCAGGATGAAGAGCACCAGCGCGACGGTCGTCCGGAGAATCAGGAGACTGAAGTGGCGCAGCCCTCGCTCGAATTCCGTTTCAGGCGGACGGGCGCCGAGCCGGACGGCGATGTCGCCGAATTCCGTGTGCCCTCCCGTCGCGGTGACGATCGCGGTGCCGGTTCCGCTCACGACCGAGGTGCCGAGGAACACCAGATGCGTTGCCTCCGGACCGGTCGTCGCGGGCGTTTCGCCGGACACCGGCGCGTGTTTGTCCACGGGCAGCGACTCTCCCGTCAGCATCGACTGCTGCACGGCAAGATCCTTCGAATCCACCAGCCGGGCATCCGCCGGGACCAGATCGCCAGCCGACAGCCGGACAGAGTCACCCGGCACGACTTGACGCACTGGAATCTCCTGCCATCGCCCGTCGCGCAGGACGGTCGCCGTCGGCGTGACCGAGAGCCGCAGCGCTTCAGCCGCGCGCTCGGATCGGAACGTCTGCCAGAAATTGATGAGGAC
>Ga0066903_100006099_pt1 | contig 10612 bp, 10 predicted proteins | sample PanSoiMetaGPlot1_FD_67491 | JGI IMG/M metagenome (GOLD analysis project Ga0066903, IMG submission 67491) | Tropical forest soil microbial communities from Panama analyzed to predict greenhouse gas emissions - Panama Soil - Plot 1 (version 2) | ecosystem: Environmental > Terrestrial > Soil >...
TTGTCGAAGGCGTGGTTGCCGAGCTCGAGCCAGGCATCCGGCGCATAGCGGGACTTGGGGAAGTCGCGGATGAGGACCCGGTACTGCTGGACCGCCTCCTGCCCGCGCCCCACGTCCTCGAGGTCGTAGGCCAGCGAGAAGAGAACCTCGTCGCGGCGCGGATACTTCGGATAGACCTTGAGCAGACGCGCGTAGGCATCCATCGCCCGGACGCGCACTGCCTCGCTGGGGCGATGGTCGGCCTTGCTCGGGTCCCCGGCGGACTCGGTCTCGGTGCGGCGCAGCGCCTTGCTCTTCTCCCAATACGACTCGCCGAGCTGGAAGAGGAGGTCCGGCTTCCGCGGCGAATCGTCGGGGAAGCGTTGCACCAGCGTCTCCAGCTGGGCGATCAGCTCCTCGCGCTTTTCCTCGGTGAGCTGCTGGCGCTGCAGGTCCGACAGATCGAGCCGGAAAACCGCCGGGCCGGTGCGCTCCTGAGCCGCCGGCGGAGTGGAGGCCCCGAGCGCAGCGGGAGCCCAGGCCGACGCCCACACCACCAGCCCCACCGCCGCCCCGCGCCACGCCACGCCAGTCACCCTCTCCTCCGTTGCACCCGCTCGCCGCCGCCGCCGGGTCCCACGGACCCACGAGCGAACAAGCTAGGACCGGCGTTCCGAGCCGAGAAGGCCGCGTGAAGACCGGGAACGTGCGTCAGCGGACGCTCGGTGTGGCCTGCTGGGCGGGGCAGCCGTTCTTCAGCGTCGCTCGCTCGTGGCCGATCTCGTCAGCCCACCATTCTCCATCCACACGCCACCGTTCGTCGGCCGGGCCGCCGGTCGGCAGGGGCGGGAGCGGCCGCGACGCCAGGAGCTTGCGCTGGTCGACGTCGGCATCGAGCAGCTCCTTCTCGCCCTTGGTCATCTCGAAGCGAATGACGTCCGCCTGCTCGAGGAGGTCCCGGAGCGAGGCCGAAACGTCCGAGAGCCGGGAGTGGATGGTCTGTGCAGTGGCCTGCTCCGCCTCCACTCGGACTCCCTCCAGCACCTCCAGGACCGGGCCACCGCGGGCAGCTTCGATGCGCGCGCGCTCGGCCTCCAGCGTGCGGAGGAGGCGCAGCCCGGCGTCGACCCGCGGCTCTGCGACCAGCGACGCTTCCAGTCCTTCCCCGAGCACGCTGCGCCGGGACGGGTCCGAGACCAAGGCCACCTCCTCCCCTGCCGACGGACGCCGTTCGACCAGCGCGGTGAGCCGCTCCGAGAGCGGCCGGTAGGTGGCGGTGAAGCCTTCGAGGACGCTGCGGGTCTCCTGATAGAGGCAGGCGTGGAACAGCACCGTCGCTTCGAGGATGCGGGCCTCGGGCAGGAAGCTGTTCCGCAGCTGCGGGGCGCGGGTGGCGTGCACCGTCCCGAGCGCCCCTCCGTCGTCCCCGGCGCGGAAGCGCGGGTAGCCCCGCTCGAACAGTGACTCGGGCCACACCCGAGACTCGCGCGGCACACGGTCGTAGGCGGCGGCGGAGGCGGCGTCCTGGCGGAGCCCATAGAGAACGCGACCGAGGGCGAGCTGGGCCAGGGCGCGAGTCTCGGCGCCCTCCCGGCCACCGCCGCCGTAGGCGAGCACCGCTTCGAGCTCGTCGAGCGCGGCCTGCATCCGCGGGCCGCCGGGGTGGTTCGGATCGGCGAGAACGATGGCCAGCGTGTAGCGAGCACGCGGGGCAAGTGGCGAGCTGGGAGGAATGCGCCGCAGGAGCTCCTCGGCCTGCTCCAGCGCCCCGGTGCGCTGCGCCTCGAGTCCTCTGAGAAGCACCGCTCGCTCCTGCCGCTCGGGCGAGACGGGCTGGGCGTCGGGATGCGCCGCGAGGAAGGCCGGAACGAGGAGCTGCTCGTCCAGCCGCTCCTGGGCCACGAGAAGCGCCTCGGTCGCCGGTCCCTGATCCGGCCCGGCCACGGCGGCCGCGACCCGCAGCGGCCCGAGGGAGGTCGCGTCGAGGTGGGCCGCCTGGAGCGCTTGACCCAGGGCGAGCGACTCGGACGGCCGGTCGGTCGCGACCCGCGCTGCGGCCACCAGGTCGGGCGAGGGTCCCTTGCGGGCGCAGGCGAGCGATCCGAGCAGGGCCAGCAGCGGAGCGAGGCGCCTCACAGCTCCACCCCGATTCCCAGGTACACCCCCACCACATGGAGCGTATCGCTGCCGCCCTCGCTCGCCTTGGCCTGGGCGATGCCGAGGTCGTTGGTCCGGTCGTATCCGCCGCCGGTGGTGCCCCGGAACGCGTTGACGTTGCACTGGCCGCTCACGCCCGCGCCGGTGACGTCGCCGGCGGTGTGCTGGTCGACCAGCGTCTGGAGCTCGGTCGCGTCGCAGCCGTTGATCCGGCTGACGCTGCCCCAGTGGATGAGGTCCTGCACCTCGAGCCGCACGGTGAAGCGCTCGGCGAACTGCACCCGGAACCCGGCTCCTCCGGTAACCACCAGCCGCTGGCCGGTGCTCCCGTAGGTGGCCGGACCGGCCGCATCGGCGGTCTTGAGCTCGATCTCGGTCGCGCCGATGCCTGCGCCGGCGAACAGCCCGAACCCGTAACGGACGATTCCACCGAAGGCGGCGAACTTTCCCCGGATCGGCGTCCACTCCGGCGCGACCACCACTCCGGCCTTGAGCATCACCGAGCTGGCCGCGGCGGCATCCTGGCGCACCCGCGAGAGCAGCTCGCTGCCGAACCGCGAGCGCTGCGCATGCCAGACATAGAAGGGCTGGACGCGGAACCCGAGCCACTCGGTCGCATGGAAGGTGTAGGTGAGGCTGGTCAGCCAGTGGGTGGTGAAAGTCGAGCCCACCTGCGGCACGAAAGGCGCGAGGACGAGCTCGTGCCGGAGCGCATCGGGAAAGGGCTTGGGCTCGAGCACCCGGAACTCCACGTCGGGGCTCCCCGCGAGCGGATCGGCGGCTGGGTCCGGTGCGGCACCGAGCGCGAGAACGAGAATGGTGGCTCCGAGGGACATGGCGGACGGGCCTCAGAAGAAGAACGCGTAGCCGAGCTGGACGAGCATGGTGTTGGTGAAGCCCGGATCCGGAGCACGCTGGCCGGTCGGCGCTCCTGCCTCGGCGGTCGCACGGTCCACGCCGAGGAGGTAGTCGTCCTTCCAGACGACGCTGCGGAGCTCGAGCACGACCGCTCCATGGATGCCGGTGAAGAGGCGGAACCCGAGCGCGAGCGACACCGCCGGCGCCACCCGGCTCTCGGTGAGCCAGTCGCCACAGGTGCCTTCCTCGCGGGAGGTGACGTCGTGGCACACCACCACCGAGGTGCGGTCGAGCCAGGCGACGCCGCCCCCCAGCCAGAGGTAGGCCTGGTAGCGGATGGGCAGGTCCGGGCCGAGGTTGAACTTCCCGTAGACGGGGGCGAGTCGCACCCCGGCGAGAACCATCGCCTTGAGCTGCCAGAGGTCGGAGAGGTCGTCGACCGTGCCGGCCGGAGGGGTCTGCAGGAGGTGCTGGCCGATCCGATCGGCGAGCGCGGTGTGGCCGGACAGCGCACCGGTCACCGAGGCGTCGACGCCGAACCAGTCGGTGAAGTCCCACCCCGCCCGCAGCTCCAGGGTGCCGGTCCGAGTCAGGGTGTCGAAGACGCTGATGCCCACCGTCGCGGCGAGCGAGAACCTGCCCCCGACCGGGTACAGCCTGGGCTGGACCGGGGGCTCGGGGCTGGCGTGGGCACGGGCCGGGGCCAGCAGGGCCGCCAGCCCGGCGAGGGCGAGCACTCGAAAGAAGGACACGTGGCCCGGCAAGCTGGGCTGGGCCCTGCCCGGTGCCAACGGGTGGTCAGGTCAGTTCGACCCTGGAACGCCCGATGGTCGTCATTGGACGGGCAGCCAATGCCCGCGTCCAGACGTTCACGCCCCGAGGGGGCTACTTCTTCCCGGCGTGCCGGGCGCGGAGCGCGACCTTCACCGCCGGACGGACGAAGACGATGCCGTCGCTGTGGCCGGGGACGGCGCCCTTCACGAGGAGGAGGTTCTTCTCGGCGTCGACGTCCACCACCGTGAGGTTCTGGGTGGTGACCTGCTCGACTCCGTAGTGTCCCGGCATCTTCTTGTTCGGATAGACGCGGCCGGGAGTCTTCCGCTGGCCGATCGCGCCGGGGTGCCGGCGGTACTCGTGGGTCCCGTGGGTCTGGCCGAAGCCCCGGAAATTCCAGCGCTTCATGACGCCCTGGAAGCCCCGGCCCTTGGTGATGCCGGTGACGTCCACCAGCTGGCCCTTCTCGAACACGCCGACGCTCACCGCCTCGCCCACGTTGAAGCCCGCGGCCTCGTCGGGGGTGACGCGGAACTCCTTCAGGACGCGGCGGGGCTCGACTCCTGCCTTCTTGAAGGCACCCTTCTGCGCGGCCGCCAAACGCTTCTCCTTGGCCTGGCCGAACCCCAGCGTCACCGCCGAGTACTGGTCACGCTCGGGGGTCTTCTTGCCCACGACGGTGCAGGTGGACGCGTCGATGACCGTGACGGGGACGAGGTTTCCGTCCGCGTCGAACACCTGGGTCATCCCGATCTTCTTGCCAATCAAGCCCTTCAACACCGCACTCCTCGCTGGGAAGCGGGGCTACATAACAGCTTGCCGGGGGGCGTCAAGGCGCCAGGAAGGTTCCGAGCGCGGCGTCCAGTGCGGGAGCACTGTCGGTGGGAAGCGCAGCCCCTTCCAGCCGCGCCACCGGCCGGCCCGAGGGCCCCAGGCGGATCAGCGCCGGGAGGGTGTGCGAGCTCCTGCCCAGCACCGGCCCGGGAGGGAGCGCGTCGACGTCCACCTCCACCAGCCACCATCCCGTGAGCACGTGCCGGTTGGTCTCGCGGGCGAACGCGGCGTCGAGCGCGCGGCACGGCTCGCACCACGAAGCACCGAGCACGACCAGCACGCGGCCGCCGGAGTGGGCTGCTTCCTCTGCCACGCTGCGGAGCCCGGGCTCGAGGCGCCGAGGATCGACCTGGACCCGATGGACCAGCGGAACGCGGGCCGAAGTGGCCGCCGGACCGGCCGGCGCACCCGGAGGAAGCTCTTCGAGCAGGGGCGGCGGACCGGCATCGGCCGCGGCGAAGAGAAGAGGCACGAGAAGCACCAGCATCGGGGGCGGGCCCGCGAGTCTACGGCGCAGAGCAGGTCGGACCTAGGAGCGCGGCCGGGGAGCGCCCCAGCTGCCGCGGGTGCGGGGCAGGTGCCGCCCAGACTTCATCAGCCCGAGCAGAAAGTGCAGCAGCGCCAGCGCGAGGAAGAGGTGCACCCAGCGCCCGATGGTGCCTCCGGCGACGTAACCGAGCGCCCAGAGCATCAGAAGGATGCAGCCGTTGGTCCAGAGCACGCGGGGCATCGTGCGGCCGCAGCGGCCGGTGCACCAGCCCCGCCGTCGCGGCGGCATGCCAGCGGACGCGCGAAGTGTCGCTCAGTCGATGCGCGGGCCGGCTTCGGAGTGCAGGCAGGCGGAGACCGCGCTCTCGCCGGCAGCCGTGCCTCACCGACGAGGAGAGCGGCGGCAAGTTCATCCCCCGTCCGCACGACTTCGATCGGCTTCTCGAGTTCGCCGCAGTCGGGGACCGCACCGGGTGGCGCCGGTGATGGCAGAGGAGTCTCACACGTCCTCCAGGATCCGCAGCTTCCGCTGACCGAGGGCTTCCCTCTCCCGCTCGACCTCCTGAGGCTGCTCGCCCCGCGGGCGCGGGCTCCGATGTCGGAAATTTCGACTGTCCCGCGGGTCGACGTCGTGGCGCGGACGGTCTGAGGCCGCGGATCGTCCCGGCGCCGGGTGGCACGCCCAGTGCTACGCCGCGACCGGCACGCTACGCGCGCACGAGAAGTGAAGGGGGCGGCGAGGTCGCGGATGGCACGACTGTGGGTGGTGGCTCTGGGGTTGGGTCTGGTGGGCAGCGCCGGCGCAGGCTCGAGCGAGCCGCCGACCCGGGCGATCGAGGTCCGGGATCCGTGGGACGTGCAGCACCTGGAGGATCTTCTCGCCAAGCGTGAAGCGGAGCTGGCCACGATGCGCGACCGGCTCCGGGTGATGGTGGAGGAGGAGCGCTGGTTCGCCGAGGCCGATGCGCTCGGCATCCCCGAGGTGCTCCGACGCTCGGCGCTCACCGAGCGCGCGCAACGCCGGGTGGCGATCGCCATCGTGCGCGAGGCCGAGGCCAACGGGATCGATCCGCTGCTGGTCGTGGCGGTCATCCGGACCGAGAGCGCGTTCAACGCCTATGCCGTCTCGGGAGTGGGCGCGATGGGTCTGATGCAGATGATGCCCACCACCGGCACGTTCCTCGCGCTGCAGCGCGGAACGGCGCTCCGCAACCGGCAGACGCTCTTCGATGCCGAGCTGAACATCGAGCTCGGGACCGCGTACCTGGCGGCGCTGCTCCGCGAGTTCGGAGCCACCGAGGTGGCGCTGCTGGCCTACAACGGCGGGCCGGCGTACGCCCGCCGGCTGCTCCGAAACCCGTCTTCCCGGAGGCGCTTCGCCGCTGGGTACCCGAAGGACGTCATCGCGGAGTGGCGGAGGCTGCGAGGCCGGAATGCCCAGGTCGAGGCCCGGCGGTCTCCCGGGCCGGACCGGACGCTGGCCGCGGAGGGAACGCTGTCCGCGGCACAGTGAGTCCATTCACCGCGCGACGTTCGCCCTTCCTTCTGTCGCGCGCGTAACGCGGAGCCCCGACGCCGACACACCTGTCCAGCGAGCGAGGCGCATGCTCCCTCCTCCGAGGTTCCGAATGGACGGCCTGGACATCCGGCTAGAGGAAGGCGACGACCGCTGGGTGCTCCGGCTCGCCGGAACCCTCGATGGGCGCACCGCTCGGGCAGTGACTGACGCGCTCCGCGAGCTCCCCTTCGTGCCGCTCACGGTGGACTTCTCCCAGGTGCGCACCTTCGTCGACCTCTCCGTCGATGCACTCACCCGGGCGCTCCGGGACCGACCCGTGTCGCTCACGGGGCTCGGGCGACACCAGGCACGGATGTTCCGGTATTTCGGGCTCCGCACGGACGAGCGGGACCAGTCTGCCGAGGCGTGAGCGAGGCGCCCCCGGCTAGACTGCCCGGGACACCGTGACCGCTCCCGCACTCCCTCGCTCCCCTCTCGCCGCCACCGCTGCACACGCGCTGCTCAGCCGCGCGAGCGACGCGCTCGGTCGCGTCGTCCGTGGCAAGCGGTCTGCCGTCGAGCTGGCGCTGACGACGCTCGTGGCCGGGGGGCACCTGCTCCTCGAGGATGCCCCCGGAGTGGGCAAGACCACGCTCGCCGAGGGCCTGGCCCGGGTCTGCGGGCTGCGACTCGCCCGCATCCAGTTCACCGCGGACCTCATGCCCGCTGACGTCACCGGGGTCCAGGTCTTCTCCACGGCGAGCGGCGAGTTCCAGTTCCGACCCGGCCCGCTGTTCCACGAGCTGGTCCTCGCCGACGAGCTGAACCGGGCGCCGCCTCGGACCCAGTCGGCGCTGCTCGAGGCGATGGCCCACTCGCACGTCACGGTGGACGGGACCACCCACCTCCTGCCGCGGCCGTTCATCGTCGTCGCCACCCAGAACCCCCTGGACCTCGCCGGCACCTACCCGCTTCCCGACGCACAGCTGGACCGGTTCCTGGTCAGGCTCACCCTCGGGCATCCGTCTCCAGAGGTGGAGGCGGAGCTGGTCGCCACCCGAGGACTGGGAGAGCCGGTGTCCTCGCTCGCTCCGGTGCTCGACCCCGAGCAAGTCCGTTCGCTCCAGGCGCGGGCCGCGACCATCCACGTCGCGACCGAGGTGGCGCACTACGTCGTCGGACTCGCCCGGGCGACTCGCGAGCACCCCGGCCTCGAGCGCGGAGCCTCGACACGGGCAGTGCTCTCGTTGACCGCCGCGGCCCGGGCGCGAGCGCTCTGGGAAGCGCGTGATTTCGTCATCCCGCAGGACGTGGCCGACCTGTTCGTGCCCACGCTGGCGCACCGGGTCGTCCCCCGCGGCGCGTCGCAGGGGCTCGCCGCCCGCGAGGAGGCCAGCGCGGTCCTGGAGTCGGTGTTGGGGACCGTGCCCGCGCCCCGATGAGCCCCTGGAGGAAGCGCCTGCTCCGCGGCTGGCGCCGGTTGTGGACCCCGCCGCGGCGACTGCACACCACCGCGGCTGGCCGGACCTACCTCGTCCTGACCTTCGGCATTGGCCTCGGGGCTCTGAACACCGGGAACAACCTCCTCTATCTGGTGCTCGGCCTGCAGCTGTCGGTCATCGTCGCCTCCGGCGTCCTCTCCGAACGCTGCATCCGCCGGATCCAGGTCCGGAGGGTCCTCCCCGCGTCGCCCCGGGCGCGGAGCACGTTCCGGCTCGGCTGGGGCCTGCGTCTCGAGCGGGGCCAGGCATTCGCTCTCTCGGTCTCCGAGATCCACAAGGTCCTGGGGACCTCGGTGGCGCGCCTGGCCTGGCTCCCGGCCGGCGACGAGGTCGTGGTGCATGCCCTGGCGTCGGCGCCGCGGCGGGGACCGCTGGCTCTCCACGCCGTGCGCGTCTCCACCACCTTTCCGTTCGGGCTCTTCGTCAAGAGTCGAGACCTCGAGGTTCCCGGCGAGCTGCTGGTCCTGCCCGGCCGGGTGCCCCCACCGGCCGAGCCGCCGGCGCCGAGCAGCGGTCTCGGCCTCGAGCAGCGCTCGCTGCGGGGGCTCGACGGCGGCGGGGACCTCGCCCAGCTGCGCGAGCTCCGCGACGGCGAGGACGCCCGGCGAATCCACTGGCGGAAGAGCGCCCAGCTCGGGACCTTGCTCCGGATCGAGCGCGACGCCCAGCCCCAGCCCCGCATCGTCCTCCGCCTCGACGACCGGGCGCCGGCCGAGACGCTCGACGCAACTTGCGAGGAGCTCGCGGCGCGGGCCGAGCTGCTCCTGGCGCGCGGCGCGGAGGTGGGGCTCGATTGCGTCGGCGGGGCTCGCGTCGAGCCCGGCGCGGGAGCGTTCCATTCGCTCGCCATCCTCAGAGCACTCGCCCGCGTCGGTCAGCCCGAGGCAGCGGAATGAATCCCTCCCGCCTCCAGCTCGTGCTGCGGGACCTCTCCGCGAGCGCGGCATTTAGCGCCATCGCCATCTCGGGTCAGGTGCCGTCCTGGGCAGTGGCGGTGTACCTGATCGCACTGGTCCTCGCGCTGGCCGGGAAACGCCCCCTCTCGGATGGGCGCCTCAGCGCGCTGGTGCTGCTGGTGGCGGTCCTCCTCCTCTATACGGCGGTGGTCATCGACCAGCTCAATCTGGTGGTCGCCGCCTGCACCACGGCCTCGCTCCTCACGGCACAGAGGATGCTTTCCAGCCCCTCGGCCCGGACCTCGTCCCAGCTGCAGCTCGCCTCTCTCCTGATGGTCGCCGGCGGCGCGGTGCTCAGCGCCGATCTCCTCTTTGCTCTCTGCCTCGTGGTTTACCTGGTGCTGGCGGTGCTGGCGCAGGGGATGGCGGTGGTGGCCGACTCGGGAACCGGCATGCAGCCGCCCCTCGGGCGGCTCGTCCGTCCGCTCGCCCTGGGGGTGATTCTCGCGTTGGCCGGAGGACTCGCCTTCTTCGTGGCGTTCCCCCGGTTGTCCTGGAAGCTGGGGGCACGACGCCCGGGCGCATCGCTCGGTCCTGCCACCTCGGGGTTTGGCGACTCGGTTCGCCTCGGTGGAGCGGGGCTCCTCAAGTCCAATCCCCGGGTGGTCTTCCGGGCGCGCATCGAGCCGGATCCGGGCATGGACGATCTCGACGGCTACTGGGTCGGCAAGAGGTTCGACGTCTTCGACGGCGTGCAGTGGTCCTCCTCCGGCCGCACGAGCCCGCCGGCCCGCGAGGTGATGCTGGGCCGGGCGGGGGCAGACTTGATGTCGCAGGAGATCGACCTGCTCCCGGCATACGGGAGCCGGACCCTGGTCGCGCTCGACACGCCAGTGGCGTTCACCGATGCCCAGACCCACGAGACGACCTTCACCGTCCGGGCCGAGCTGCAGACGTCGGCAGGCCTCGAGGTACGTGTGGTGGGTCTCTCCGACCGCCTGAGCTACCACGCCTTCAGCACCGCCGGTCGTGGAGCCGTCCGTCCCGAGGACGAGGCGGAGCGGCGTCGCTGGCTGCAGCTTCCCCGCAAGCTCGACCCGCGCATCCCCGCGCTGGCGGAACGCCTGGCCCAGGGCGCGGTGGGTGACCGGGCCATCGCCCGGCAGCTCGAACGCACGCTGCAGACGAGCTACGCCTACACGCTCGAGCTCCCGGGACGGGTGAAGGACCCGCTGGCGGATTTCCTTTTCGACCGTCGGGCCGGCCACTGCGAGGACTTCGCAACGGCGCTCGCGGTGCTGCTGCGCGCGCTGCAGATCCCGGCGCAGGTGGTCGTCGGATTCCATGGAGGTGAGCGGGCCGCGGGGGAGTACCTGGTGAGAGCGGGGGACGCCCACGCCTGGGTGGAGGCGGACGTGGACGGGCATCTGCTCCGCCTCGACGCCACGCCCCCGCAGCATCGCTCGGCGGCGGGGAGCGGCCTCGCCGGATGGCTGCTCGCGCGCTGGGAGGCGCTGGAGATCCGCTGGCTGGACCGGGTGGTGGAGTACTCGTTCAACGACCAGGCCCGGCTCGCCCGTGGCCTGCAGTGGAAGACGGAGGGCGGCGCCGCCCGCGCGTCTCCG
>Ga0066903_100006100_pt1 | contig 10612 bp, 11 predicted proteins | sample PanSoiMetaGPlot1_FD_67491 | JGI IMG/M metagenome (GOLD analysis project Ga0066903, IMG submission 67491) | Tropical forest soil microbial communities from Panama analyzed to predict greenhouse gas emissions - Panama Soil - Plot 1 (version 2) | ecosystem: Environmental > Terrestrial > Soil >...
GTGAGCCTCGGGCCGCGGGTGCTCATCGCGGGCCCGGCGCTCGAGCGAACGGGACTCGTGCAGGTGGGTAGCCGAGTGCGCTACCGGACGCTCGTGCGCCTCGCCCCCGGCGCCAGCGCCCGCGCGGCCGCCACCGACCTCGACCGCGCGCTCGCCGACCCGGCCATTCGTGTCGCAGCCTACGACGAATCCCAGCCCGGGCTTCGGCGCTTCTTCGTGCAGCTCGCAACCTATCTCGGCCTCGTTGGGCTCGCGAGCCTTCTGGTCGGCGGCGTGGGCATCGCGTCGTCGGTGACGACGTTTCTACGCCGCCAGCTCGGGACCATCGCGATCCTCAAGTGCCTCGGCGCGGGCTGGCGCGCGTTGCTCGTCACGTATCTGCTCCAGACCCTGGCCGTCGGTCTCGTTGGGAGCCTCGCGGGCGCGGCGCTGGGCGCGTCGGTTCAGCCGCTCCTTGTACGGGCCCTCGTGCCGTTCGCCCCGTTCGCCCTCGAGGTCCAGTGGGACACGGGCACGATTGCGCGCGGGGTCGCACTCGGCACGCTTACAGCGTTGTTCTGCGCGCTCTGGCCGCTGCTCGCCGTCCGGGCTGTGCCGCCATCGTTGATCTTCCGTCGCGACGTGGCAGCGGAGGCATGGCGCCAGCGCCGGCCGTGGCCGGCGGCGCTGCCGATTCTCGCCGGACTGGCCGCGCTGGCCGTCTGGCAGGTCGGCTCGTTCCGTCTCGGCGCGATCTTCCTGGGCGCCTCGCTGGCCGCGCTCGCGATCCTGTTCGGCCTTTCGCGCGCGCTCATGAGCCTCGCGCGGCGGCCGCATCTGCCCGGGCTCGCCTGGCGCCAGGGCCTCGCGGGCCTCGGCCGTCCCGGAGGCCACACGGCCCGGGTGGTCGTAGCCCTCGGGGTCGGCGTGATGCTGCTCGTCGCGGTGGCGCTGCTCGAGGCGAACCTGGACCGCCAGCTCGCGTACGAACACAAGCGCGAAGCCCCAACGTTCTTCTTCATCGACGTGCAGCCGGACCAGCGCGAGGCGTTCGCGCGGCTCGTCGCCGAGGTCGGCGGCGCCGAGCCCGCGCTGACGCCGATTGTTCGCGCCCGGCTCGCGGCGATCGACGGCATGCCGGTCACGCGGGCGCTCATCGACAGGCGGAAGAAGGAGACGCCCGACAAGATCTGGTACCTCACGCGCGAGTACGTCCTGACCTGGGCGGCCGAGCCGCCCGCCGCCACCGTGATCGTCGGCGGGCGCTGGTGGAGCCCGAGCGAGGCGGCGGCCCGGCCGCGCGTGTCGGTGGAGGACGAAGCGGCGAAATACTTCGGCGTTGGCGTGGGTGACACGCTCACCTTCGACGTCCAGGGCGTGCCTCTCGAGGCCGAGGTGACGAGCCTGCGCAAGATCGACTGGCAAACGCTGTCCGCCAACTTCTTCATGATCCTCTCGCCGGGTGCGCTCGACGGAGCCCCGGCCACCTACATGGCGACGGCGCGCGTTCCCGCCACTGTCGAGACCGAATTACAGGATAAGGTGGTCGCGGCGTTTCCCAACGTCACCGCGATCCCGCTCCGCGGCGTGCTCGAGCGGGTCGCCGAGGTGCTCGACCAGATCGCGTTCGCCGTCCGCTTCATGGCCGCGTTCACCATTGCCGCCGGCCTCGTCGTGATGGCGGGGGCCCTTGCCGCGACCCGCTATCAGCGCCTCTACGAGTCGGTCATTCTCAAGACGCTCGGGGCCACGCGCTGGGCCATCGCGCGCGCGTTCGCGGTCGAATACGCGTGTCTCGGCGCCACCGCGGGCCTCGGGGGTACGGCCCTGGCGGCGCTCCTGGCCTGGATCGTCCTGCGCTTCGTCCTCGAGACGCCCTGGACGCTCGAGCCCGAGACGCTCGTGCTGGGCGTCGTGCTGACAACGGCGGGTTCCCTCGCGATCGGTCTCCTGGCGACCGTCCGGCTGATCGGCCGCGCGCCCCTTTCGGTGCTCCGCCGGGAGTGAGCCGCGCGTAGTGCGCGCCGCAGGCCGTCGCGGGGCTGGGGCCCCGCCGGCCGAGGTGCGGCTCCGAATAGTGCGCGCCGCAGGCGTCGCGGGGCCGCATCGCGCGCCGCAGGGCCGTCCGGCGGCTGGGGCTCCCAGGCTCGAGGCGAGCAATACGAATAGCCCGCCGGCCGAGGTGCGGCTACAAATAATGGTAGTCTTGGGCCTGACGGAGGTGGCGCGATGTACAAGCCGCTCGGCCTCGATCACGTCGTCTTGAGAGTCACGGATCAGGCGCGCTCGCGCCGGTTCTACGAGGACGTCCTCGGCTGCACGCTCGCCAAGTACAACGAGAGGATCTCGCTGATGCACCTGCGCTTCGGCGACGCCCTGATCGATCTCCTGCCCGCTGCCGACAAGGGCCCGATCGGGCCCGAGCACTTCTGCCTGTCGATCCAGTGCGACGACCTCAAGGCCGTCGCCGAGGATCTACGCGCCAGGGGGGTCGCGCTCGAGGGTGACATCGTCCAGCGCTTCGGGGCGTGGGGCGACGGCCCGTCGATCTACCTGCGCGATCCCGACGGGCACATGATCGAGCTCAAGCCGCGAACCTGATCGCGGTCGCGCCCGGCTCGACCGGGCTCAGCCCCCGGTAATGTCGAAGTGCAGACGGCTGTGAGCTTCGCGGACCGCCCCTTCGACGGCGGCGGGCGCCTCGGCGCGAGCGAAGATGAATCCGAGGTATTGCCAGCCCTCCGGGAGCGGAATGACCTCCTGGCCAGGATGCATCGTGATGACGACGTCCTCGATGGCCTCGACCGCTTTCGCTTCCTCGACGCCACTGACCGAGACGAGCCGGCCGGCGCGCGGGATCGGGATCATCATGACACCGGCCGCGCGCTGCTCGCGCTCGAGCGATTCGAGCGGGCGGCCCAGCGCGTGGCAGAGGATCAACTCCTCGAGGCTCAGGCCCGTCCCGAACGTGAGCGTGCGCGCGCAGAGCCCGCCGATCGACCGGGCCGCGACCTCGAGCACGAATGGACCGTGGTCGTTGACGCGAAGCTCGGCGTGGATCGGGCCCTCGGTGAGACCCAGTGCCGAACATGCATCGCGGGTGACCGCGGAGACGCGGGCTTGTGTCGCGGCCGGCAGGCGAGAGGGCGTGACGTAGATCGTCTCCTCGAAGAATGGACCGTCGAGCGGATCGGGCTTGTCGAAGATCGCGAGCACATGGAGGCTGCCGCCCACGAGCAAGCCCTCGAGGGCTATCTCGCGTCCGGGGATGAACTCCTCGACGAGCAGCGCACGGCGTGCCCCCTCGGGCGGCGCCGCGTCCGGACGCGCCAGGATGGCCGCGATGCGCGCGAAGGCGGTGACGAACTCGCGGGGATCGTTCGCGCGAATCACGCCGCGGCTCGCCGAGAGCATGAGGGGCTTGAGCACGCACGGGTACTCCACCTTTGCGGCGGCGCTCGCCGGGTCGTCGGCCAACTCGACCAGCCGGAAGCGCGGAACCGGCACGCTGGCCTCGGCCAGGCATCGACGCATCGCGTGCTTGTCGCGCGCGGTGGTGACGGCCGGCAGCGCGTTGGCCTTCAGGCCGAGCCGTTGACTGATCGCGGCGGCGGCCACGGTGGTGAGGTCGTCCACGGGGACGACGGCGTCGATGGGGCGAGACCGCGCGAACAGGGCGATCGTCTCGGCGCTGCCCAGCGGATCGGCAAAGTCCAGCGTGACGAGCGAATTCGGGCTCAGCTCCTCCAGCGTACTGGGCCGCTCGGAGGCGCACACGAGCTCGACGCCGAGTCTGGTCGCGGCGCCGATGAACGCTTCGGTGCGGTACGTCGTGGTGGGCAGGAGAAGCAGCAACCGGCCGACCGAAGTCGCCACCGACCCCTCCCGCCCACGCGCCGGCGTGGGACTAAGCTTTGCCGGGCGTGTAGTAAGGGTTCTGGCCGGAGGCGTGGTCGGTCGTGTCCAGGACCTCGGCGATCTCGGGAATCTCCTCCTTGATCAGCCGCTCGATTCCGGACTTGAGCGTGACGTCGGCAGCTCCGCACCCCTGGCAGCCGCCCCCCATCTGGAGGTACACCCGGTTGTCCTGCACGTCGATGAGCTCGACGAATCCGCCATGGCCGGCGACCGCGGGATTGATCATGGTGTCGATCAGCTCCTGGACGCGGGTCTTCAGTTCTTCGCTCATGTGACCACCTCTCAAATCGATACTTTACCCGAGTTTCCACGCAGGGCCAACTGGCCCTCGGTGGGCTCCGCTCAGCAGAACCAGGGCTCGGTGAGCCGGGGCGGTCGCTTGCGATTTCGGGCCGGCGCCACGAGCGCACGCGGCGCCACGCCGGCGGCCCGGTCGGCCAGCTCGCGCACGCGCTGGAATGTGACCGCCGCGTCTTCACGTTCGTCGGCGGCCCGCGCGACCGCCGCCGAAACCTGGTGATGCAGTGCCTCCATACGCGGGTCGGGGTGTGTCCAGGCGTGGTGGAATTGATCCTTCACCGGCTCGCCGAGGAAGGGGCGCAGCGCGGCGGTCTCGAGCAGGAGCGAGCCGGGTGGGACCAGGAGCCTGATCGAGAACTGCACCGGGTCGATGGCGTCGACAAGCCCGTGCTTCTCGACGAAGTCGAGCAGCTCCCGGTAGTCGTCGAGCGTCGTCCACGGGGTGAACGCCACCCAGGTCGGGCGCAGCGACATGCCGGCGGCCGAGATGAGGCAGACCGCGGTCTCGATGTCGGCGCGCGTGTGGCCCTTGTCGAGGTGGGCGAGGACGGTGTCGCTCAGCGACTCTGCGGCCGAGACGATGAACGCGCAGCCAAGGCGCGCCAGCTCGGGCAGGCGCTCACGATGGCGCAGCAGGTGCTCGATCTTCGCGGTGAAGTCGAAGGTGAGGCTTGGAAACTCGGCGTGTAGCGCCCGTGCGACGGCCAGCGCGTGGCCGGGTCCGTTGAGGAAATCGGGATCGCCGAATGTGACGTGCGTCGCGCCGGCCTCGGCCTGCTGCCGGATGTCCGCGAGCAGCACCTCGACGGGCACGACGAAGAAGCGCCCACCGTAGACCGGCGGGATTGGGCAGTGCCGGCACAGGTGCTTGCAGCCACGGCTCGCCTCGACGTAGGCCACCAGCTCGAGGCCGCCGTCGCGCTCGAGTCGCGCGTACTTCTTCAGCGACGGGAGCTGCGCGCGACTCGGCACCGGGAAGCTGAGCTTCTCCAGAACCGGCATCGGCGGCTGCGGCGATTCGTTTGTCGCGCCGGACGGCGCCTCGAGCTTGCGGATCAGGTCGACTAGCGCGGACTCGACCTCGCCGCTCAGGACCGAGTCGGCCGGGCCCGCCAGGAGATACTCGGCGTTGAGCGTGGCATAGAGCCCGAAGAAGGCGACCTGACAGGCGGGGTTGACCGCGCGGACCCTCTCGGCCACGGTCACGCCCAGGCGGAGCGCCGTGTGCATCGGCACCGAGATCAGGACCGCCTTCGCCCGCCGGACGCGCTCGGCGTCGAAGGGCTCGACGGAGACGTCCATGACCGCCGGCCGGTAGCCCTCACGCTCGAGGAACGCCGCGGGCCACGCGACGGCCAGGGGCTGGTGTCCGAGCTCATAACAGGCGACGAGGAGGATGGCACCCGATTCCTTCACGCCCAAGAGTGTACCCCCGCGGTGGTATGTTGGTGGGCGCTGGTCAACCCCAAGGAGGCATCCCAATGAGCGTGAAGATCACGACGCGGCCGAACGGTCCCTACCTGGTCGAGGGCGAGATCGAGCTGCTCGACCCGACCGGAGCCCAGATCAATACGGCGGGACAGCCGAGAATCGCGCTCTGCCGGTGTGGCCAGTCGTCCAACAAGCCGATGTGCGACGGGACGCACAATAAGGTCGGCTTCCAGGCCGCCGAGGCCGCGAAGAAATAGGTCAGTCCGGGCGGGCGTCGGGCTCGACGTCGGTCAGCAACACCCAGTCGTCGGGGGGGTCAGGATCGGGCCGCGCCCCGGGCTGGGAGGTGACGGTACGCCCGCGGCTGGGTGAGAACCACTCCCACATGCCGGTGGGCGCGCCGGTGTCCTGCGCCTCGCCGACCTCGGGCCCGCTGGCCCCGGACTCCGCGCGCTCCGTCTTGCGCTGTCGCTTCGCTTCCTGCTTCGCCTTCTGGATGTCGGCGCGGCGCCGCCGCTCGAAGCCGTAGTGGCCGGCGCGGCTCAGGCGGCGCTCCCGTATGATGGCATTGCAGAAATTCTAGCACGCGCTAGTAGCAGCGAAGCCAGCCACCACGCCACGCATACCCGCAGCCGGGAAACGGGGCCGGTGGGTACGGATAAGGATACGGACCCCAGAAATACCAGCGCTCGCTCTCCAGCGCGCGCCAGGCGTCGACTTCGTCTGCCAGCTCCGCCGCGCTCTCGAGACTGGCCGCCGCGAACGCTCGCGTCTCCTCCGGAAGCGGCTCCGAGCGAATCATGGCGATCGTGCGCTCCGCCTGCGCCGCGAGCCGCCGATCGGGCTTGAGAGCGACGAATGTCGTGAGCTGCTCGTCCGCCGCGGGCAGCTCGTTCTTCCTGAAGTAGGCGAGGGCGAGAAAGAGGCGCACCGAGGGCTCGGCAGGGGCGCGCGTGCGGGCGCGCTCCAGCATCTCAATCGCGCCATCGAGAGCGCCGAGCTTGTAGCGGACGATCCCAAGCTGCACGATCGCGTCGAGCCGATCGGGATTGCGGGCCAGGGCCTCTTCATACAGCACGGAGGCTTCCGCGTATCGGCCCTGCCGGGCCGCCACGAGGCCCTGACTGAATGGCGTCGCGCAGCCGGCCATGGTCACGACGACGAGCGCCGCCGCGACGAGCGCGGGCCACGGGGATGCGGATCTCATCGACCGAGTATATAGATTCCTTGACACATCTCGTGCCGGCGCTGTAGTCCGGAGCACGATGGCGTCGTTCCTGCGCACGACAATCGCCTGGGCGTGGCTGAGCGGCCTCTTGCTCGGCTGCTCGACACCGACCCTGTATTCCTGGGGTCACTACGAGGCGCAAATCTACTCGTCCTCCGTGACTCCCGCCACGATGTCGCCCGAGGCGCAGGTCGCCCAGCTCGAGCAGGACTACCAGAAGGCCCGCGCGGAGAACAAACGGATGCCGCCCGGATTCCATGCCCAGCTGGGCTACCTGTACTTCCAGCTCGGCAGGCTCGACCAGGCCCGGCGGGAGCTCGAGGCCGAAAAGACGGAGTTCCCGGAGTCGGCCGTCCTCGTCGACCGCTTGCTGGCGAGCCTGAAGAAGCCATGAGCGCGCGCGCGCTCGTTGCCGTGACCGCCTGCGCGCTGGCGCTGTCGACGCTGGCCGGCTGCGCGAAGCCCTACGACTACACCAATTTTCGCCAGCACCACCCGCGTTCGATCCTCGTCCTGCTGCCGAAGAACGAGAGCAACACCGCGGATGCCGCGTGGAGCTATCAATCGACCGTCACGCGCCCGCTGGCCGAGCGTGGCTACTACGTGTTTCCCGTCGCCGTTGTCGATCGGCTCATGAAGGACGACGGTGTCTCGCCGAGCAAGGCGGCGGAGATCCTCGGCGCTGACTCTGTCCTGTACGTCACCCTGGAGGAGTACGGGACGAAGCAGCAAGTGCTGAACGCGGCCACGCTCGTGAAGCTCCGAGGCCAGCTGGTCGACGCGCGGAGCGGCGTCCTTCTGTGGGAGCGCCGGTTCGCAATCCAGCACAACTCGAATCTAGGATCTGGCGGCATCCTCGGCGATAGTACGGAGGCCGCCCACAATCTCGCCGGGCCCGCGAACGTCCGCTTCTTCGGCGATAGTGACCAGGGCCTTCTCTACGGCCCTTATCACCCTCGGTACGGCAAGGACGAGTAACGTCGCTTCGGGAACTCGGACCGAAGTGGTCGAGGTGTGATCAGACCCGGCCACGTCAGCGCGGTAATTTTTCGACCGGTTTGTTCGTCGTGGCGGCTGCTCACTCCCCAGAAAGCCAGTTTTCAAGCCTACTTAGGATTTACCGGAGCTTGGTATCGGCTTTGCCTCATCAGGGGGGTGGAGGCAAACAGACAATGATCAGCACGATGGTTCGAACGCTCTCGAGAGTTCCGATGCCGCTCCGGAGCCTCGCCGTCTGCATGGCGTGCGAGGAGTGCTTCGACCTGGGCGACCCGACGTGCCCGTCCTGCGGCAGCGATGAGTACGTGCCGCTTCTCCATCAGCTCGAGGGGCGCATCCTCAACATGACCAGCAACAACTAAGGCTGGCGGGCGGGCTCGCCAAACGACACGGTCGCCCGCCGCCAGCCGGTGGTCTGAATCTCGCCCGAGTATTCTGCCGTCCCTATCGAACCAAACGAAGCCTCAACGACCCTGCCAGTCCGGCTTTCGCTTCTCGAGAAAGGCGCGCACCCCTTCGTGGAAGTCTCGGGTCAAATAGCACGATAGGATCAAGTCGTCGAGATCGCGCAGCGCCCTCGTACATCTCGAAGGTCATCGCGTTGCGGGCGTCGGGGCGGTCGAAGGTGAGGAGCGCGATCGGTCCCTCGCACTCGACGCGCAGGCGTCCGTCATCCGCGCTGCCGGGGCGGCGTGTAGGCCCGAGGCGCGGCGGTCGGCGCCGCAGCGGTGAGCCGGGTCCCGCAGCCGTTACAGAATCGCGCGGTCAAGCCATGACCGGATACGTGCGCGACCCGGACGGAAAGGCGCGCGGCTCTAGTCGCTGGCGAGCTTTCCGTTGAAGCCCCAGTTCGACTTCTCCACGTCCTGGAACACGATGTGGACCTGGTCCGCCGTGGTCTTGCCGATCTTCACCATGGCCTCGGTGATCGCGGCCGTGATCTCGCGCTTTTGCTGGTCGGTGCGCCCGGCGAACCACTGGATCGTGATGTTCGGCATCGCCCCGCCTCCTGTGGCTGACTATCGCGGCAGAGATTATCGCAGCGCGCCGCCGATCGGGCAAGGCGGGTCCGCCTTGAGGAGCACGACCCGCAGCATTCGCTCCTCGAACTCCCGATCGTACGCCGGCGTGGCCGGGTACCGATGGAAGAGGGAGTACGATTCGAGGAGCTGCAGGCCCGAGGCTCGAATCAGGCGCGACAGCTCGTCGAGCCCGGGCAGCACGTGCAGGAAATCGGCCCAGATCGAGGCCGGGTAGCCGGGAAACATCTCCCGCACCAGGAGGTCGACGATCAGGAGCGAAGGCACCTCGCCGAGCGCCACCAGGTGGCGGAATCCGCGCGCCAGTTCTTTGCCGTCGCGGGCGTGGTTGAGCACCGCGCCGAGCGCCGCCACGATCGAGAAGGGCCCGCGCGCGCCGAGCGCGGCGACGGCGCGCGCCTCGAAGACGTCCACGCGCTGAAGCCGCCCGGAGAGCCGCGGATGGCGGCGCGCCGCCGCCTCGAGCAGAGCGTCCTGGACGTCGGTCATCACGACGTCGTAGCCGTGGTCGAGCGCGTCGGCGGCGAGGTCGCCCATCCCGCCACCGAGCTCCAGCCACCTGGCCCCGATCGCGAGTTCGCGCCGATAGCGGGCAAGCGACTCCCAGAGGTCGAAGGACGCGGCGACGTGAGAGCTGATCTCGTCGGGGGAGATGCCGAGGTAGTACGTCGCGATCTCGCGCCGGCGATCGTCCTCGCGCATCAGCAAGGACGGGCGGATTACGCGGCGCGGATCGTCACGATGCGATCCGGTACACGCGCCGCACATTCTCCCAGAGCATCTTGGCCTGGATCGTCTCGGGAATCCCCCGGAACTGCTCCTCGATCGCCTTCTGCGAGAACGGCCACGTGCCGTCCCGGTGCGGATAGTCGGAGCCCCACATGACGTTGTCGGGCGCGATCTCGGCCATCGCGCGCACGCCGTGGAAGTCCTTCTGGAAGGTGGCGTACATCTGGCGCTTGAAGTAGGCGCTGGGCGGAAGCCTGAGCCCGAGGTCGTCGGCCAGGCGCTCCTCGTAGGTGTCATCGAGGCGCTCGAGGATGTACGGCAGCCAGCCGATGCCGCTCTCGCCCAGGACCAGCGTGAGCTTGGGATGCCGCTCGCACACCCCTGACAGGATCACCGAGGCGCAGATCTCGTCCATCTGGAGCGGCGCGACGACTGTCCACGAGCCGGCCGACGCCGGGTGCTGGCCGCCCTTCACCGCGTAGCCGACGGTGGCGGCGCCGCCCTCGAACACGTGGAACGAGATGACGAGCCCGGTCTCTTCGGCGACCGACCACAGGGGCTCCCAGGTGGCGTCCCATACCGGCGCCGCAGCGCCCCACGGCACGAAGACGCCGCCACGCAGGCCGAGCTCGGCGCAGTGGCGCACCTCGTCGGCGGCGGCGCGCGCGTCGTGGTTCGGCAGGCAGCCCAGACCGAAGAAGCGGCTGGGTGCTGTGCGGTTGAAGTCGGCGATGTAGTCGTTGTAAGCGCGGTAGACGGCCGCCAGTGTCTCGTGGTCGGTAATGCCCGCGTGCGTGAACAGACCGCGCGAGATACCGATGATGCCGTAGATCACCTCGGCCTCGACGCCGTCGCGATCCTGGTCCTGGCACCGCTCGGTGGTATTGGACGGCCGTGTCTGCTTGCCCGATGCGAAGCCCGCCTCGGCCAGGATTCGGCCGCGCCGGCCGCCCGTCACGCCGGGGCCGTACACGCCCCAGGGGCCGAG
>Ga0066903_100006101_pt1 | contig 10611 bp, 10 predicted proteins | sample PanSoiMetaGPlot1_FD_67491 | JGI IMG/M metagenome (GOLD analysis project Ga0066903, IMG submission 67491) | Tropical forest soil microbial communities from Panama analyzed to predict greenhouse gas emissions - Panama Soil - Plot 1 (version 2) | ecosystem: Environmental > Terrestrial > Soil >...
TACATCATCTCGACCGAAGAGAAGGAACTGGAAGAAGTCATCGTCCAACTTCTGACGGCGAAACACGCGACGCTCGCGACCGCCGAGTCCTGTACCGGAGGATTGTTGGCGAACCGGGTGACGGATGTTGCCGGGGCTTCGGTGGTGTTTCTAGAAGGTAACGTGACTTACTCGAACGATGCTAAAACACGAACACTTGGTGTTTCTGCCGAGTTGATCTCTACCGTCGGAGCGGTCAGCGAGGAGGTTGCCCGAGCCATGGCTGAAGGAGCGCTCCAACGGAGCGGGGCTACTTTCGCTCTCGCAACCACAGGAATCGCCGGTCCCGATGGAGGCACGACCGAGAAACCGGTCGGAACCGTCTTTATTGGTCTGGCGGCCCGCGAACACGCCACCCAGGTTGAGAAGTTGTTTTTCCCGACGGATCGCCGAACCTTCAAGCGCGTCTGCACTCAATACGCGCTGGAGATGCTCAGGAGAAGGCTTCTGGAGGTTTGAGAACTCGGTACTAAGCGGCGAAGCCGAGACAGATAATAGCCTAGGCTGAGCTTGCGAGGCCTAGGACAGGTTAGTAAAAGGACACCAGCGCTGAAGGCGCGACAGATGCGATTCGGCGGGTCATTGACCGATTGCAGGTCACAACCAAGCAGCCGCGCAAGGCGGTGCAGCCGGTCCGATCTTCCGCGCCTTCAGCGCTCGACGTCCTGGGTTATCTGTTCCTAGGCCTCGCAAGCTCAGGCTAGGCTATTATCTGTCGCGGCTTCGCCGCTGTCTCCTAGCTATGCCATCAAATTCAACAGATTCTCCTGCGAAAACTCTTCGTGGCCGAGTTCACCCGTGAGAAATCCCTCCCGCAGTACGACAATGCGACGCGCAAGATTCAGGAGTTCCGGCAGCTCAGATGAGATCATCAAGATCGCCACTCCCTGACAAGCGACCTCATCGAGCAGTTGGTAGATCTCGGCTTTCGCGCCCACATCAACTCCTCGGGTCGGTTCATCGACAATGAGTAGATCGCAACTCCGCGCCATCCATTTGGCCAGCGCAACCTTTTGTTGATTTCCGCCGCTGAGGCCTGCAGTGATGGAATCGATCGAAGGCGCCTTCACCCGGAGCCGCTTCGTTAATTTCTCCACTTCTGTCAGTTCCCGGGTGCGATCGACGAAGCCGAGATTTGTGAAATAATCGATGTGCGGCAACGACACATTGTCGGAAATATTCATCGACAGAACCAAACCCTCTTTCTTCCGGTCTTCTGGCAGAAAGCCAATTCGTTGCCGCATTGATTCGTTCACGTTCCCGAGCTTCAGCGTCTGCCCCTTTATCAAGACCTTGCCGGTCGCATGCTTATCAAGCCCGAAGATCGCTTTTGCCGTCTCGGTTCGACCAGCACCGACCAAGCCTGCCATCCCGACGATTTCTCCGCGGCGCACTGAAAACGAGACGTTTTCAAATTTACCGGTCGACGATAAATTCTCCACCCGGAGAATTTCTTCGCCCGGCTCCAGATCGAGATGCTTCGGCCGCCTGGTTAAGACCTCGCGACCCACCATCTGCCGAATCACTCGATCGCGGTTGGTTTGTGCAATCTGCTCGGTCGCGACATGCCTCCCATCTCGGAGCACACTGATCGTGTCGCAGAGTCTGAAAATCTCGTCCATCCGGTGTGATACATAGATGATCGTCACACCTCGCGCCTTTAGGCGATTGATCAGATTAAAGAGGTGTTCGCTTTCATGCACAGAAAGCGAGCTGGTTGGTTCATCGAAAATAATAATGCGCGCATTCACCCCGACTGCGGCAGCGATCTGGACCATCTGTTCCTGACCGGTCGTCAATTGCGCTAGAGGCGTATCGACATCGATGACCGCTTCTATTTCATTCATTAGTGACCGGGCTCTCTCCCGCAGTTTGAGCGTATCCACGAAGCCTGCCTTTGTGGGCATTCTTCCCAGCTGCAGGTTCTCCGCCACCGTCAGATTTGGGCAGAAGGCCAGTTCCTGGTGAACCAGCGCAATGCCAAGCCCTTGGGCGTGTCGCGGATCGGTAGGCTTGACTTCCTGGCCCTCAATTTTAATTGTGCCTTCGTCCGCCGTGTAAACCCCAGCTATGATTTTGCCGAGGGTGCTTTTACCGGCTCCGTTCTCGCCCATGAGCGCGTGAACCGAACCCTGTTCAAAGTCTACCGAAACATCGTCAAGTGCACGTACGCCCGGAAAATTTTTAGAAATATGTTCGACTGTGAGGAAGGGCATTTTGGGGGAGGAGTTCAGGAGTTGCCTTTTTAGCAATCGGGCTCCGGGAGCCTCATACTCCGGGAGCCCGCATTCATCCGAAACTGTCTCAGCGCTTACTTTTTAGGCAACCACTTTTCCCAGTTTTTCCCGTACTCGTCGACGTTGTCTTTGGTGATGGGGATCAGCTCTCCCTTAACGAAAGTGGAAGGCGGATTTTTGTTCTCCGCAACCTTGTCGTACAACATGTCGACTGATTTGCTGCCCCATTCGTAGACCTGTTGCGCAAGTAGTGTTTGAACATGGCCGCTCCGAATGTAGCCGAGCTGCGCCGGCAGCGCATCGACTGCCACCACTTTAACTGTGCCAGGTGCGAATTTGAGCGCATTGTCAGTGAACAGCGGCCAGCCGCCGATCATAGCCCAGCCGGTAATCTCCGGATGCGCCTGCATCACCTGCTCAACCTTGGCTGCGGCATCTTGAGGAGTTTCCTTATGATAGAAGGTGTCCAGGATTTTGATATCGGGATACTTCTTCGCCTCTTCCTTCACTCCCTGGACGCGTTTCTGGAGATTAGGAGCATTCTGGTTCCCGGCCAGAATCGCAACCACACCCTTTCCGCCCATCTCCTTGGCTAGCTCAGCCATCGTTTTCTGACCGCAATCGATATCGTCGGTTCCGAAATCGGCGAGACGCTTGCTCTTTGGAGCATCCGAGTCAAAGCAGACAACCGGCACGCCGCTGTCCACCGCTTTGTTGATAGCATCGGTCAGTTTGTTCGCGTCGGAACAGCTCACCGCGATACCACTGGCGCCTGCATTAACCAGTTGCTCAAGGGCATCAGCCTGCTTCTGGGGATCTTCTTCATTCGGAGTGCGCCAGTCGATTTTTATATTTACGCCTTTTTCCTTGCTCAGCTTGGCGGCTTCGTCCTCAGCTCCGGTCTTGGCTGCTTGAAACACAGGGTTGTTGTTGGATTTGGCAATGATGCCAAACGTGTAGGTCTTCTCGGCGGCAAAACAAGTGGCCGCGGCGAGGCCTAGAAGGCTCGTTAGAGTTAAGCTTAGTTTTCTGATCATTTTGTTTGGGGAGTTATAGAAACTGGAGTGTCGCTCGATTCGAGCACTTCCTTTTTAATACGGCCTGTTCTGGCCAACAAACGTCTGTTAGCCAACCAGGCATTCAACTGGTCAAACAACACCGCAGCGATCACCACCAGACCAATGACGATCTGGCTGTAATTTTGCGGGATGTTGAGAATGACCAAACCGTTCGAGATCATTTGAAGAATAATGGCCCCTAACAATGCACCAAGAGCTGTGCCTTTGCCGCCGACCAGGCTCGCGCCGCCGACCACGGCCGCAGCGATGACGTTCAACTCGTATCCTTGCCCATCTCCGGATGCACCGGCACCATAGTAGCCTAAAGCCAAAACCGCAGCGATCCCGGCGGTCAATCCGGAGATCGTGTATACAAGTATCTTCACGGCGCCGACGCGAATTCCGCTGTAGCGGCTGGCCGTTTCATTGCCCCCGATTGCGTACACTTTTCGGCCAATGGCCATTTTCGCGAGAAAGATGCTGCCGACTATCATGACGATGATCATCACAATTAAAGGGACTAAACTCAGGCCATTGAATTCTTGTCGAACGAACGTCCGAAAAGCCTCTGGGAAACCGCCGATCGACTGCCCGTTCGTCTGGACGAACGCTATTCCTCGATAGATCGCCATGGTTCCGAGGGTGATGATGAAAGGGTGGACGTTGAAAGCCACAATCATCGATCCGTTCAAAAAACCACCCAGTATCCCAACACCTATAGTCACAAAAATGCCGAGGAGCACAGCACCGGTTCCGCCGGCAGCACCAAATTGCGTCAGCACCAGCGCTCCACAGACCGAGGCGAGCGCGTAGGTCGCGCCGACTGAAAGATCAATTCCGCCCGTGATAATGACAACGGTCATCCCGACGGCCATAATCGCAAAGAAACTCGTGTCCTTGGCAATCTGGATAAGGGTCCGCGGGTTGAAGAACTTATTAACGGTTTCAAAGGCAGGAACCTTTTGTCCGTCCGGCGTCGTCTCAAAGACCCGTTCTGGTTTACCTTCCGCATTGTTCTGAAACTTTGGAAGCTGAACCGATCCGCCAAAAACGGCCAGTAACAAACCTAGAACCACGATCGCCAAAATGAGGCCGCCTTCGGGGAATTTAGAGAAACTGAAGCTGAATTTGCTGGGGAAAGCCATTGGGGGTAGGGTCTTATTATGCCTGCGGAGGCGCTTGTCAAGCCGGAGTCAAAAATGGCAGTGCCGGCTTGCCGTTGACATGTCTTGGAGCCGAGCCTAGCGCAAAGGTACGCAAGGGTCAGACAAATACTGTGGGCCGATTCTCTGAGGCATATAGGACTTATGGGACCTATATGACCTATAAGGAGTGCCGCGTGAGGACGCGAAAGCCCATACCGCGTCTAGTTTACCACCTGTACCGGGGTACCTAATTTTACCCGCGCATAAATTTGGGGCGCGATCTCGGCTGGCAGTCGGATACAACCGTGGGAGGCCGGGTACCCTGGCAGAATCCCGATGTGCATCCCAACTCCTTCCGACGTCAATCGCATAAAGTAAAACATCGGCGCTCCTTCGTAGTGCGTGCCGCTCGGCGCCGAATCAATTCGCGCACTCACCCCAGCCCGCACAACGCGGCCCCTCGAATCAACAAAGTTGCCGTAAATGTTTGACCGATGATTGGGGTCCTTCTGGATAATTGTGAAATTGCCGGTCGGGGTGAAGCCGGCCTTCTTGCCCGAAGAGATGGGCGTATCGATGGCAAGCTGGTTCCCGGCATACACGTACGCCCGCTGTTTGGATAACGAAACCAGGACAGAGGCGTTGTCGGGAGTCATTTGCGCCAACACATTGTTGTTCACAACCGCGGGCGGCTGTCTGGCAATTAGTTGCTGCGGAGGCGTCATTTTTGGTGCGTGCCGATCCTGTGCCCAAACGGAGGCGGCAGTCAAAAATAGAAAGCCGATGACAAGAAAGTACCCAGCCTGCAACAGTCGCGATAAGTTGTTCATTTGCGCCGAATAACTCGGCTACGCATACAGAATTTGGAAGTGGCGAATCAATCAAATAAGCGGACCAATGAGTAAAGCCGCCCGGATCAGACGGAACACGGGCTCGTTTTTTAACCAGAAAAATGGCCTAGACGACTAATCGCTGGCGCAGAAACGCTTCCCCGGTTTATTCAGTGGCCACGATGGTTCATTTAATCGACGCTCTGCACCTCGGATCGCCTGACGTCATTTGCATCGCCCTACTGGAATCCGGTTCGAACGAATTGGTAATTGTGGATAGTGGTCCCGAATCCGTATTCGAATCAGTGGTGGAAGGAGTCCGGAAACTCGGGTTCCGACCCGAGAACGTTCGTCATCTGCTGGCTTCCCATATTCATCTGGACCACACTGGTGGTGCCTGGCGCTGGGCAAAAGAATTTGGAACTACGGTGTACGTCCACCCCAAAGGTGCGCCCCACCTCGTCAACCCGTCCCGGCTGATTGAGAGTGCGACCAGGATTTACGGCGATCAGATGAATTATTTGTGGGGAATAGTCGGGGCAATTCCGGAGGACCGGGTGATAGCCGTGGATGACGGTGCCGAGCTGCGATTCGGGTCTTGTTACGTGCGGGTACTGCACACTCCAGGGCATGCCCAACACCATAATGCGTACTGGCTGGAGTCGGAACAGACCCTGTTTGCCGGCGATGTTGCCGGGGTTCTCATCCGCGCCGGACCGCCGATCCCTCCGTGCCCCCCACCGGATATTCATTTGGAATCGTGGAAAGAGTCGATCGCAAAAATCCGCAGCCTCAAACCCACATCGCTGCACGTGACTCATTTTGGAAGGGTCGACAATCCGGCAAGGTCTCTCGACGCCCTGGAAATGCGATTGTCCAGTTGGGCGGATTGGATGAAACAGAGGCTGCTCGAAGGTAAATCCGAATCGGAAATCAGATCGGCGTTCCAGAAGTTTACCGAGAGCGAACTCTTGGCCGATGGCGCCATGCAAGCGGACCTGAGCACGTATGAACACGCGGATCCAGCATTCATGAGCGTCGCCGGGTTGACCCGTTATTGGCAAAAATATCATCCGGAACAGGTGCCACGGGTTGGCAAATGATTTTGACGAAACCAATAGGTGGCACACCGACACTGTTCTGGCGTACCGTTTAGCGTATGCATAAGAACACACATCAGCTGTGGAACGAGCTCGAAGAGCAGATTCGCCGCGAACCGATGAAGGCTGTCCTGCTGGCCTTGGCGGCAGGTTTCTTTTTATGTCTAATGCCGATAGGGAGACTGACGGGTGTTCTGGTTAAGGTGATGTTGCTGCTGTTAAAACCGGCGTTGCTGATCCTGGGTGTAATCAAGCTGCTCGAATATTCCGGCGTCACCTGCGAACCGCACAAGGATTGATCGCGTTCAGCGTTCGCCGTTCGGGACTCGTTTCCTGCTGCTTCTCGCTCAGAATCGGCACAACCAAACTAGTACAAGAAACCAGCAGACCAGAACTCCGAATGAAATTGCGACGGTTAACCACAATTCGAGCCAATAGTCCCGCAAAGTCCTTGGCGAGTGGTCAAGCGCACGCACAAGGTCATGGCCCTGCTGTTCCTGTTCCAGTGCAGCACGGGCCGACTCGAAGTCTATAATTTTCCGGGCCGACGTGTCGTTAGCCTCATCGGCCGGGTCACACCAATCCTCGAGGTCGTTAGGTCTTTCGATAATAAACATGACTGCCATTCCAGTTGCGCGATCGAGTGCACACGCAAAAACACCTGCTGTTTTGCACTCTTCCTTCCGTGACCGGCCGCGGACACTAGACCCGCACACACCGCAGTTACCAGACGAACCGGTTTTCCCATATCATATTACCCAGCGCACCCAATAATTATTCCCGATTGCGGTTAAGCTCCTGACATAGGGCTGTCACGGTACCGGTTTATGCTCTGAAGAAACACCCGGTACTCTCACAAAGAACAGCTCACCTATGAATTATCCGTACGCCAGTTTGAATTTAGAAGCCGACCGAGCCAAGAAGACGGTAATCCAGATTTTCCGGACTGACTCGGAAGGGCCCCTCGACGATCTGTCCCTGCCTAACACTGAGAGCGCATCCGTTACAAACGAGCAAAAGGAAACCGGCAAGGGATCAAACTCGGCACGAAAGCAGAACGGCCCGCACGGAATAGATGACCTTCGTCCAAGCAGCTATTGCTCTGAGCTCAATCGACTGCTTAGGGAACTAGTTTTCCTGAGCTGGTTTGCTCAACAACAGAAAGAGAGACGAAGGTTGGTGATTGCGGCCCTTGAGTCTCTTTTGCCAGTTTCCGATGGCGGGCCGGGATTGCCCGCGAAACACCCGAAATTACGCGAAAATGGAGCAGGAAAAGCTAAGCAAAAGAGGGACTGCCTTTGAAACTTTCCTTTCAAGAGGCAGCGGAGCTTTCCAGCGACCTCGATGGAAGAACAATGGGAGAGCCGCCGGGAGATGGCACCGGCAGCGATCGTAATACCGGCGTCAAATTCGGTGAAGCCTCGGGCTTGGCTGCCGGTTCGGTTTCCTTCGCCGGACTCGACAACAAAGTTGGCTGAGTGCCTTCTGCAGCTGGCGAAGCGGCTGGTAAGACGACCACACGCGGCTTTGCGGAAGCCGCAGGTTGAGGCGAGCCATCACCTGCCGCGGAGATGGAGTCGAGCGACCGATCGGTCTTCTCCCGATTTGCTGATCGTTTTGGTCGGTGGCGTGGTGATTGGTTTGAGCCCGAGTCGCCCGTGAAAAATCTCTTCAGACTGTGATAGATGTTGTGCCAAGTGTCATCTGCACGTACGGACGGCGTAACGGACCAAAGGAACACCAACGCAGATAGCAACCGGATGAAACCCAAAAAGCAGCGATCAGACTTCACAATAATATCTATCGTCCAGATGCAAGCTGTTGTTAAATAAAAAGAGCAAACGCTGTCTCGGTTCAGTCTGGCTTTGGGCCGACGCCAGCCTCGCGTCTTACGTGATTTCTGCGGGCGAGGAGTGCAGTTCCCGCGGTCTCTTTGCCGCTCTCGGAGGCAACATCCCACACTCGCGCGGTATCCCATGAGGCGGTTACTACCCTATTACCGTCGGGGCTGAACCGTGCTGACGCCACTTCATCATCGTGTTTCATCGGCTCGCCAATCGCTTTGCCGGTTGCCGCGTCCCAGAGTCGGGCCGTCTTGTCGGCTGAGGCGGTCAGCACTCGTTGACCATCTGGACTGAACTGCGCCGTATTGACCTTTGCGTCATGCTTCATCGCCTGGCCCATGGCTTCACCGGTCACCGCGTTCCAGAGCCGCGCGGTCCAATCCGCCGACGCGGTCACTACCCTTTGGCCATCTGGACTAAACCGCGCTGATACAACTTCACCGTCATGTTTCATCGACTCGCCGATTAATTTGCCGGTTGCCACGTCCCAAAGCCGCGCCGTCTTGTCCGCTGAAGCGGTCACCACCCGTCGGCCGTCCGGACTAAATTGGGCTGATGTAACCGCTGCGTCATGCTTCAACGGTCCATCAATTGCTTTGCCCGTCGCCGCGTCCCAGAACCGCGCAGTCCTATCCGCCGAGGCGGTCACCACCCGTCGACCGTCCGGACTAAATTGGGCAGACGTAACCGCTGCGTCATGCTTCATCGGTTCACCGATCGCTTTGCCCGTCACCGCGTCCCAAACCCGCGCCGTACCATCACCCGAAGCGGTCACCACCCATCGGCCATCCGGACTGAAATGCGCTGAAACAACGGCAGCGTCATGCTTCATATGTTCGCTGATGGCCTTTCCTGTGGCCGCGTCCCAGACTCGCGCGTCCCACGCTGAAGCGGTGACCACTCGTTTTCCATCCGGGCTGAATTCTGCGGCGTAAACCGCTTCATTGCTCTGCATCGGTTCGCCAATTGCGTCGCCAGTGAGTGCATCCCAAAGCCGGGCTGTCCCGTCCTTGAAGGCTGTTACGACTCGTCGGCCGTCCGGACTGAACTGGGCGGAGAAAATGTATGAATCGTGCTGCATCGGAGTGCCCACGAGATTATGACCGTCGGGCTGACTCACCAATACGTTCGTATCACGCCCACGGTTCCCAAGCGCCCGCGTCGGCGTCCCCTCCCATACAGAAATAGCTGATACTAGGCCCGCAAAAAGCAGAAGCCGCGCTTTGGGCACCCCAAATGCCTGCACGGTAAATTCCGGTAAGCTCATCGAGGCGGCAAAGCTTATCAACTCGCACGGAGATCACAACTCCGATCGCGGCAGGGCGAGCACTTCCAGCCGCGAACGATCTGACCTCGGGTCGATTCCCCAAAGACTGGTTTACATCCTAAAGTTCGTGCGCGAACTGTTGCTGATGCGAAGCCAGATTGACCGGACCGCGAGGATGATCCTGGTGGCAATGATGATCTCGCTCACCTCGTGTCGAAGCGGAGTAGGCGAAGGAAATACCACTTCAAAGGCGGACATAACTGATCCAAACATTTCCTTTTCCCGATCTGGCTCGCCAACGAACGCACCGTAGCGTGCATCCATGAGCCGCAGACGGTCGTTGGAGGGCTACGCTCCCGACTCCGCCCCTGTTCTCCCCTTGCTACGTCGGGCTAGCAGGGGCGCCATAGTTCCGCGTCCGCGGAACGACGGCGGCCGTCGTAGCAGCCACCGCGCCACCGGCGGGCACAGCGAGAAAGCCTGGCCAAAACAATGAATGAAACCGAGCGCTTTAGCGGTGGCTGCTACGACGGAGCGTAGCCCTCCAATGCGGTCGAATCCCTGAGGTTACTGTTCCAGAAGTCGATTATACTTCCGGAGCACCTCGCGCAGGCGCTCGTGAGGCAGAGCGTAAAATGTGTTGCCATTAATCCCGCGCATGGTTTGCGCCGCGACCAACGCGTTGATAATCGCCTCCTCCGTTGCCTGAACAGTGCCGGCCAGCAAAGGGTCCAGATCGTCGTTTTCGAGCGTAGACCACTGTTGCCGGCCATCGATCAACGCAGGCACCGCAGTCGAAAATGCTAAGAACAAGTCACCCGAAGAATTTGTGCTGACGGCGCCGGTGCGCGCGACCCCGAGCGCCGCGCGCTTTGCGATCCTCTTTAGTTGCTGTGGCAGCAGAGGCGCGTTGGTCCCAATGACGATGAGAATCGAACCCTCTTTTTCCGACTCTCGATGAATCACCGGTTGTAGATCGCCGATCTCCTTTCCCACCGGCACACCGGACACCATGAGATTGTCACGCCGGCCAAAATTCGCTTGAACCAAAACACCGACGCAAAAGCTATCAGCCCCTTTTCCAAGAATGC
>Ga0066903_100006102_pt1 | contig 10610 bp, 10 predicted proteins | sample PanSoiMetaGPlot1_FD_67491 | JGI IMG/M metagenome (GOLD analysis project Ga0066903, IMG submission 67491) | Tropical forest soil microbial communities from Panama analyzed to predict greenhouse gas emissions - Panama Soil - Plot 1 (version 2) | ecosystem: Environmental > Terrestrial > Soil >...
CGACGTCCGCCGTCGGATCGGCGAACCGCGGCTGCGGGGTCAGCGTCACCGGGCCGAGCGCCGAGTCCACGTACACCAGGCCGCTGTAGCCGGCGACCTCGAACGCCCGGCGTATCCCGGCTACCTCCAGCTCCACCCGGTCCGGGCGCAGCGACACCAGCCGGACGTCGTCACGGCCTTCGACCACCAGCCCGCTGCGGTCGATCCGGTAACCAACGTCGTGCCCGGCATACCGGGCGCGCTGCAGCTGGGACGGCACGTTCCGCCAGCCCAGTGGCAGCCCGCCAAGCACCCGGGCGGCTCGCTGCCGCGCCGCAGCGTCGGCCAGCGCCGCAGCCAGCGCAGATAGTTCCACCGCCGCGCCGTCCGCCAGCGGAGCCGCCAGCGCATCCAGGCCGTGCGTGTCGAAGAATGCCGTGTCGGTCTGCCCGGCCAGAAATGCCGGATGCCGGAGCACCCGGACGAGCAGGTCCCGGTTGGTGATCAGGCCGTGAACCCGCGCCGTGGCCAGCGCCTTGGCCAGCACCGCTGCCGCCTGCTCCCGGTCGGCCGCCCAGGCGATGACCTTGGCCAGCATCGGATCGTAGAAGATGCCCACCTGACTCCCCGCGACCACGCCCGAGTCCAGCCGGAGCACCGGCGGCGACAGCGCCTCGAGCCCCGGGCTGGCCGGTACGGGACCGGCCCGGAACTCGGCCGGCTCGCCAGTCAGCGCGAACGAATGCAAGGTGCCGCTTTGCGGCTGCCAGTCCGCGGCCGGATCCTCCGCGTACAGACGGGCCTCGATCGCGTGGCCGCGGGCCGGCGGCGGCATGGCGGGCAGCGTCCGCCCAGCCGCGATCCGCAACTGCAGCGCGACCAGGTCCAGCCCGGTCGTGCACTCGGTCACCGGGTGCTCGACCTGGAGCCGGGTGTTCATCTCCAGGAACCAGAACCGGCCGGTCTCGTCGGCCAGGAACTCAGCGGTCCCCGCGTTCACGTAGCCGATCGCGGACGCAGCCAGCGCAGCCGCCTGCAGCAGCCGCTCGCGCATCCCCGGCGTCCGCTCGACCAGCGGCGAGGGCGCTTCCTCGATGATCTTCTGGTGCCGCCGCTGGATGGAGCACTCCCGCTCCCCCACGGTCCACACCGTGCCAGCGCTGTCGGCGAGCACCTGCACCTCGATGTGACGGCTGCGCTCCACATACGGCTCGCAGAACACCGCCGAGTCGCCGAACGCTGAGGCCGCCTCGGACGCGGCCGCCGCCAGCGCGCCGGGCAGCTCGGCCAGTGCCCGCACGACCCGCATGCCACGGCCGCCGCCGCCTGCCGACGCCTTGATCAGCACCGGCAGGTCCGCCTCGCTCACCGCCGCCGGGGCCAGCGCGGCCAGCACCGGCAGCCCGGCCGCGGCCATCAGCCGTTTGGACTCGATCTTGCTGCCCATCGCGGCGATCGCGTCCGGTGACGGGCCGACCCAGGTCAGCCCGGCCGCCTGCACGGTGCGGGCGAACTCGGCGTTCTCCGACAAGAAGCCGTAGCCCGGATGGACCGCGTCCGCCCCGGCGCGCAGCGCGGCCGCGATAAGCAGGTCCGCCCGCAGGTAGGTGTCCGCGGCCGCACTGCCGGGCAGCCTGACCGCCACATCCGCCTCGGTCACGTGCGGCGAGCCTGCGTCGGGGTCGGAGTACACCGCAACGGTGGACAAGCCCAGCGACCGGCAGGACCGGAATACCCGGCGGGCGATCTCGCCCCGGTTGGCCACCAGCACGCTCGTCAGCACACGCATCACATCCGGAACACGCCGTAGCCGGTGCGCGTCCCCTGCACCCGCGCACCGTGAATCACCGACAGGCACAGGCCCAGCACAGTCCGGGTATCTCGCGGGTCGATGATGCCGTCGTCGTAGATCCGGCCGGACAGGAACATCGGCAGCGACTCCGTCTCGATCTGGCTCTCCACCATCGCCTTCATCGCCGCGTCCGCATCCTCGTCGAACGGCCGCCCGGCCGCCGCGGCAGCGGCACGGGACACGATCGACAGCACCCCCGCCAGCTGTGCGGGTCCCATCACCGCGGACTTGGCGCTAGGCCAGGCGAACAGGAACCGCGGGTCGTACGCCCGGCCGCACATGCCGTAGTGGCCGGCCCCATACGAGGCACCCACCAGGATCGAGATATGCGGCACCGCCGAGTTGGACACCGCATTGATCATCATCGCGCCGTGCTTGATGATCCCCGCCTGCTCGTACTGCGCACCCACCATGTATCCAGTGGTGTTGTGCAGGAAGATGAGCGGGGTGTCCACCTGGTTGGCGAGCTGGATGAACTGCGCCGCCTTCTGCGACTCGGCGCTGAACAACACGCCCTGCGCGTTGGCCAGGATGCCGACCGGATACCCGTGCACCCGCGCCCAGCCGGTCACCAGGCTGGTGCCGTAGGCGGGCTTGAACTCGTCGAAGTCGGAGCCGTCCACTACCCGCGCGATCACCTCGTGCGGGTCGAACGTGATCCGCAGGTCCGGCGGCACGATCCCGAGCAGCTGCTCTTCGTCATACAGCGGCGGCGCGGGCGGGGCCGCGGGCGGCGGGCCCTGCTTGCGCCAGTTCAGCCGGGCCACGATGCGCCGGCAGATCCGGATCGCGTCCGGCTCGTCGGCAGCCAGGTAGTCCGCCAGTCCGGACGTTCGCGCGTGCATCTCCGCGCCGCCCAGCGACTCGTCGTCGGACTCCTCGCCGGTGGCCATCTTCACCAGCGGCGGGCCACCGAGGAACACCTTGGACCGGCCGGAGATCATCACTACGTGGTCGGACATGCCGGGCACGTACGCGCCACCCGCGGTGGAGTTCCCGAACACCATCGTCACCGTCGGGATGCCGGCCGCAGACAGCCGGGTCAGGTCCCGGAACGTGCGCCCGCCGGGGATGAAGATCTCCTTCTGCGTCGGCAGGTCAGCACCGCCCGACTCGATCAGCGAGACGACCGGCAGCCGGTTCGCCACCGCGATGTCGTGCGCGCGGAATGACTTGCGGACCGTCCACGGGTTGCTGGTGCCCCCGCGCACGGTCGGGTCGCTGGCCGAGATCACGCACTCGGTGCCCTCGACCACGCCGATCCCGGTGACTACGCTGCCGCCGACCGTGAACTCTGTCCCCCAGGCCGCCAGCGGCGAAAGTTCCAGGAACGGGGAGCCAGGGTCCAGCAGCAGCTCGATCCGCTCGCGCACCAGCAGCTTGCCGCGAGCGCGGTGCCGGTCGGTGTACTTCGGCCCGCCGCCCGCGATCGCCTTGGCCTGCTCGACGGCGATCTCGGCGAGCTTGGCCAGCATGGCGTCCCGGTTCGCCTGGTAGGTAGCCGAGCCTTCGTCCAGCATCGAGCGCAACACGGTCATCGCGACCGCCCGGGAAGACGGCGGACCGGCCCGCGGCAGTCCCGCCGCAGCCATCCCGTTGCCATCACAGCAGTTCCTCCGGTACCTCGAGGTAACGGGCCCGGAGCCATTCGCCCAGTCCCTTCGCCTGCGGATCGAACCGGGCGGCCGCGGCGACACCCTGGCCAAGCAGGCCCTCGATCACAAAATTGACCGCGCGCAGGTTCGGCAGCAGGTAGCGGTGCGCCGGCAGGCCGGCCGCCTCCGGCAGCAGCTCGCGCAGGCGGTCCGTGGTCAGCGTGCTGGCCAGCCACGGCCAGATGGCCTCGTCGCGGGCCCAGACGCCCACGTTGGCGTCGCCGCCCTTGTCGCCGCTGCGTGCGCCGGCCACCATCCCGAGGGGAACGCGGCGTGTCGGGCCGTCATGTCGCCATGCCGGGATCGCCGCCGGGTCAGCGGGCTTCGGCTCCCGCGTCCGGGGATCGGCCACCGCAACGGATCGGCCGTCGGGCAGCACCGCTGTGTGCCGGATCTGGTCCCGGTCAACGTAGGCCGCAGTGAACACCCCGTATGGCTGCGCGTCACCCGGCGGTGCGGTGGCGTGGAACCCGGGATAGCTGGCCAGCGCCAGCTCGACCGCGGCCCCCGAGAACGCCCGGCCGATGGCCTTGGCGTCGCTGCCGCGGACCACGCAGCGCAGCGTCGCGCTGGCCTGTTCCTCGGTGGCGGCGTCGGCGTGGTCGGTGCGGGCCAGTGTCCATTGCGCGCTCTCCGGCAGCACGCCTGCCAGCTGCTGCCGGACCAGCGAGGCCTTGGCGTCGATGTCCAGTCCGGTGAGCACGAACTCCACCTGGTTGCGGTACCCGCCCATCGCGTTCAGCGATACCTTCAGGGTCGGCGGCGGCGGCTGACCCAGCACGTCGACGATCCGCACCCGGTCCGGTCCGTCCTGGATGAGCCGGAGGGTGTCCAGGCAGAGGGTGACGTCCGGTCCGGCGTATCGCGGGCCGGCCACCTCATAGAGCAGCTGCGCCGTGACGGTGCCCACGGTGACAGTGCCGCCGGTGCCCGGGTGCTTGGTGATCACGCTGGACCCGTCCGGGTAGATCTCCGCGACCGGGAAGCCGGGGTGGCGCAGGTCGGCGATCTCGGTGAAGAACGAGTAGTTGCCGCCGGTGGCCTGCGCGCCGCACTCGAGCACGTGTCCGGCCGCGGTGGCACCGGCCAGCGCATCGAAGTCGTCACGGGCCCAGCCGAAGTTGGCGGCGGCCGGGCCGACCGTCAGCGACGCGTCGGTGACCCGGCCGGTGACCACGACGTTCGCCCCGGCGCGCAGGCACTCGGCGATCCCCCAGCCGCCGAGGTAGGCATTCGCCGCGACCGGCGCGCCGCCGCCGGGCGCGGCCAGGCCCAGTTCGGCAGCGCGTGGCAGCAGGTCGTCGCCTACGACGTAGCCGATCTTCGGGTCCAGGCCGAGGCGTTCGGCGAGCGCTCGGAGCGCCGTAGCCAGGCCTACGGGGTTCAGCCCGCCGGCATTGCTGACGATGGCGACGCCGCGGTCCAGGGCCGGGCCGAGGCAGTCCTCGAGCTGGCGCAGGAACGTCCGGGCATAGCCGAGGCCAGGATCCCGCAGCCGGTCCCGGCCCAGGATCAGCATGGTCAACTCGGCCAGGTAGTCGCCGGTGAGCACGTCGAGGTCGCCGCCCTCCAGCATCTCCTGCATCGCAGCGAAACGGTCGCCGTAGAAGCCAGAGGCGTTGCCGATGCGGATTGGCACCCGGGCATTGCCCACACCGGCCGTCACGGGCCACCCGCCTTCCCGTCAAGCAGCAGCATCGCTGAACGCCGCCGCCCCCACAAAGCAAGCATAAATGATTGTTTTTCGCCCGAGGCGGCGTGTGGAGCCACCCTGAGGTGGAGAACCGTGAGCCGGGCCGATTCCTGAAACTTGTCCCTAGTTGCAGCTCAGGCGGCCCGGGCGTACATCGCTGAACCATGCCGACCGCGACTGAACTGCAACCCCTCAGCTGCGGTGGCCGCCGCCGCGTTAGCTGATGACCTTAACGTTCTCCGCCTGGGGCCCCTTTTGGCCCTGCGTGATGTCGAACTCGACCTTCTGCCCTTCGTCGAGGCTGCGGTAGCCGCCGCCAGTGATCGCGCTGAAGTGCACGAACACATCCGGGCCGCCTTCAACCTCGATGAAACCGTAGCCTTTATCGCCGTTGAACCACTTCACCGTGCCCTGCGCCATCTCGACCTTCTTCGTTCTGGATGAGACGCCTGCCACGGGACGGGGACCAACGCCTCCAACGATTGCCGTGGCCAGCGTCTCATACAACGCGCCCGGTATGAACCGCCAGCCACCCACGGGGTGGCGGCTGTGCGGCTGATCTCGCGGTACCGCACACGAGAAGGACTGTCCCGCATGGCGTCTTCCACGGGCCGTCCTCATCCATGGCCCTTCGGTGGCCGGGGCACTTCCGGTTCCGGGTGACACTGGGCGGCAGGAATCGGCAACCTGTGAGGTCGCCGGGCCGAGGGCGAGTTGGAGGCTGCCGGTGACGGCCATGGATTCCACGGCGGAGCCGCCGGCGGAAGAGGCGTTCTACGACGCCCGGCGCGGTGTCTATTACACCAAGCCGGTGTTGCGGGGCTGGCTGCACCTGCTGTGGTTCGAGATGTCGCTGGTGTTCGGGACCCTGCTGCTGGCGCGGGCGCATGGGGCCACGCGGATCGCGGCCAGCGCCATCTATGCGGCCAGCGTGTGCGGGATGTTCGGTATCAGCGCGCTGTATCACCGGGGCAGCTGGAGTGCCACCTGGCGCCCGCGCCTGCAGCGGCTGGATCACGCGATGATCTTCTTCCTCATCGCCGGCACGGCAACACCCGCCTTCCTGCTCGCCGTCCGCGGCACCTTGGGGCTGGTCTGCCTGATCGTGATGTGGGCGCTGACGGTCACCGCGGCCGCGGTCCGCATGGCGCGGATGAGCACACCCGAGCTGGTAGCGGGCGCAATGTTTGTCGGGCTGGGCTGGCTCGCCGGTCTTGCCCTGCCATGGGTCTGGGCCCACGCGGGCGTGGTGCCCGCGGTGCTGATGCTCGCCGGCGGACTGGTGTACACAGCTGGAGCTCTGTCATATCACCGTCGCTGGCCCGACCCCATCCCATCAGTGTTCGGCTATCACGAGGTCTTTCACGCCTTCGTGTGCGCCGCCGCTGCATGCCAGTTCGTCGCGATCGCCGTGTTCATCACCTGAACCGCCGCGACGAACAGACCACCACCTGCCTCGCCCGCTCGGCTCACCAAACGACGCGGGCGCCGCGCGCCGCGCAGTCCCAGGCTCATGCCTGGCCCGTGGTCCGCCGGCCGGCGCTGCTGCCGCCGGCCTTCTTGGCGGGCGGGCGCCGCCGCTTGTCACGTACGTAGATGGCGCCCGGCCTGCCGTCGCCCGCGCTGCTGCGGCGCTCCAGCTCGAACAAGGTGGTGGCGGCCATCAGGTCGCTCAGCTTGGCGTACCCGTAGCTGCGGGAGTCAAAGTCCGGCTGCTGCTTGGTGATGAGCGTGCCGACGTACCCGAGCGCGGCCCAGCCGTCATCGTCGGAAGCCGCCTCCACGGCGTCACGGAGCTGGCTCACCAGCGCGGTGTCCCTCTTGAGCCGCGCGGCAGATCCGCGCGGCACGGCCGCGGCCGCGGTGCCGGCCGGCCCTGCGGCCGCGCCATCGCGGCGCAGGTTCTCGATGTAGATGAACTTGTCGCAGGCCGCGACGAACGCCTTGGGCGTCTTGCGCTCGCCGAACCCGTACACGGTCAGGCCCGACTCGCGCAGCCGCGCGGCCAGGCGGGTGAAGTCACTGTCACTGGAGACCAGGCAGAACCCGTCGAACCGGCCCGAGTACAGCAGGTCCATGGCGTCGATCACCATCGCCGAGTCCGTGGAGTTCTTCCCCGTGGTGTACGCGAACTGCTGTACCGGCTGGATCGACTGGGCGAGCAGCCGGTCTTTCCACCCCTTCAGGCTCGTCCCCGTCCAGTCACCGTACGCGCGCTTGACATGCGCGGTGCCATACCTGGCGACCTCGGCGAGCAGGTCATCAATGATCGCGGGCTGCGCGTTGTCGGCGTCGATCAGCACCGCGAGCCTGGCCGCGTTCTCGCTCAACCACCGCCTCCTCCCGCCGCTACAGACCTTCGTACCATGCCCGGCTGGCGCAGTGCCCAGACGGCCGGCGCGCCGCCCCGTGACCCCTGAACGGCGTCAAGAGCGGGCTCCCCCGATGCCCAGGCGTCCGCAACGCTCCGGGCGCGGTGTTCGTGCGGTCGGGCGCTCTCGCCGTCGTCATGCGCGAAGGGGCCCTCGCGCGAAGTCAATCCGCCGCGACTGCCGCTATTGCGCTGATCTCCAGGAGCGCCCCGGGCACCGCAAGGCCAGTAACACGGGCAGCGGTAACGAGCGGAGGCGCTCCGGCGCGGGCGAGCCGCGGAGCGATCGCACCGTAGGCCGCGGCCACGTCGGCGTCGGCCGCAATAAGTACCGTCCACGCAACGACGTCGGCGAGCGTCGCCCCGGCGGCGCGCAGCACCGTCTCGACATTGTCGACGGCCCGCACTGCCTGGGCCGCCGCGTCATGGCTGGCGACGACCTGGCCGGTCTCGTCCACGCCGTTCTGGCCACCGATGTAGATCGTCGTCGCCCCAGGGGGAATTACCGCTCCATGGCTAAAGGCAGGGCTCCGTACGAGGCCATCGGGCTGCAGGTATCGAATCTCCATAGTCGAAGCCTGCCAGCCGGCAGCGACAAGACACGGGAACTCGCAGCCAGCGCCGACGGCCGAGGTTGGGGACCTCATAAGCCAGGGTCGACCCTGATGCGTTCCGGGATGCGCCTCAGGGACAGATCAGGGCTGATCCCGATCGACGCGGGCAACCGGCGGCGGCAGCCTGGGACATGAGCACCACTGCGACATGAATGGAGACCGATCGCCATGCTCGCGATCATCGCCCTCATCCTCATCGCCATCGTGGCCCTGGCCATCCTCGGCTTCGCCGCGCACATCCTGTTCTCGCCCTGGCTGCTGCTGGTGGTCGTTGGCATCCTGCTCTGGATCAAGTTCGGCCCGCGACGCTCCCGCCGGTAGCCGGGTTCACCCACCGCTACCCCCGGGCCAGCGCGTCGCCTGATGCCGGGCACCCGAATGCGTGCCGCCGTTGTCGGGGGGAGACGCCGTCAGTGACGGCTAAAGCTCGACAGGACCCGATCTTCAAACTGCTGCAGCACCGTGGTGTTCAGCGGAAGGTCCACCCGAGTCGAAACCCCCGGCATAGACTGTCGGCGTTCCGCAAGATCAGCCATGACCGGTGTAGCGCAGCCGACCGGGAGTGCTCATGTTCGTCGCGCTGGTCCTGTCCGCGGCGCTCGGCGATCCTGCAGGACGCCTTCTGAAACCCGCGTTGGCCAAACGGCAAATTCCCGGGCGAGTCAGATATCTCGCCGATCCCGCCGGACCCGGAGCGACGGCGCCATGACGGCAGTGGTACGCGGAATCGCCTGGCTAGGGATATTGATTGGGATCTGCGTGGCGCCGTTGGCCTTCGCGCTCATGAGCACGAACCGGCCGGGGCTGGGTTTCTGGACCGACTTCTCCGTCGCCCTTGGCTTCGTTGGCCTGGCGCTGATGGGGATTGAGTTTGCGCTTGTGGCTCGGATCAAGGCCGTTGCGGAGCCATTCGGCACTGACGCGCTGGTCGACTTTCATCGGCAGATCGGCTACGCCGGCCTGGCGTTCGTCCTGATCCACGTCGCGCTGTCTGCCGAATTGGGAAAGGTCAAGTCGTTCACGCCGGCCGAGACGCCCTCGCGGGTCTGGTTCGGGGCAGTTGCGGCGGCTGCTTTAGTGGTGCTGGTGGCCACCTCAGTATGGCGTCGCCGGATGCGGCTTTCGTATGAAATTTGGCAAATCCTGCACGCGGTATTGGCGGCGATCGCGGTCGTGGCCGCCTTGGTTCACGTGCTGCTGGTGAACTATTACGTCGACACCGTATGGAAGCAGGTGCTGTGGTCGCTCATGACGGCAGCATTCATCTGGCTGCTGGTGTGGGTGCGTCTGCTCCGTCCACTGCAGATACGTCGACGGCCGTGGACGGTCGAGCGGATCAGGCCAGAACGTGACAACACGACCGTGCTTACCCTGCGCCCCGCCGGCCACGACGGGCTGCGATTCGAACCCGGCCAGTTCGCATGGATCACCGTCGGCAGGTCGCCGTTCTCGGTCACCTCCCACCCGTTCTCGTTGTGCTCCAGCGCGGAGACGAGCGGCAGCGTCGAGGTCGCCATCAAGGACGCTGGGGACTTCAGCTCCAGCGTCGCAACCGTCAACCCGGGAACCGAGGTTTACCTGGACGGGCCGCACGGAGTGTTCTCGATCGACGAGTATGAAGGCGCCGGCTTCTGCCTGATCGCCGGTGGCGTCGGGATCGCGCCCGCCCTGAGCATGCTCGAGACCCTCGCCGACCGTGGCGATGTGCGTCCGGTCGTCCTGTTCGCCGGCAATCGCAAGTGGGACAGCATCATCTTCCGCGACCGTATCGACGAGCTGACCGCCCGGCTCAATTTGAAGGTGGTGCACGTGCTCGAGGAGCCGCCGCCGGATTGGACGGCAGAAACGGGGTACCTGGACGCGGACATCCTCACCCGTCACCTACCGGTGGGCTATCAGCGATTCCAGTTCTTCGCCTGCGGCCCGAACCCGATGCTCGACGCCGTCGAGACGGCACTTGTCGAGATCGGCACGCCGGCCGACCGAATCCACACCGAACGTTTCGACTGGGTCTGAAGCAGCTCGGGTGAGGAGCAGCCATGCGGCACACCTATATGACCCGAATCGCGCTAGCCACGATCGTGCTTCTGGTGCTCGCCTGTGTGGCCTTCGCCGCCATCCAGAACTGACCGGGGTTCGCATGGCGCGTTCAGGCCGTTAAGGCCTGTTTTGAGCTTCCAACCTGGCCAGAGACGCCGGGCCCGCTGTGGCTCCTAGCGCCCTCTGATGCGAGCATGCGGGAAGAGTGCGTTTCAAGCGTGCCTTGATCCACAAGGACTTCGTGGCCGAGATCGAGGAGCTGTACCGCTGAGCACCAGACGCCAAGACCGGCAGACCCGCCGCGCCGCGAGCGAGGGATCGACGCTGGACCGGCTGGTGGCGGCCACGCCGGCGTCCCGCGACCGGGTGGTCGACGCCGCCCGCGCGCTGTGCATCGTGGTCGTCA
>Ga0066903_100006103_pt1 | contig 10610 bp, 13 predicted proteins | sample PanSoiMetaGPlot1_FD_67491 | JGI IMG/M metagenome (GOLD analysis project Ga0066903, IMG submission 67491) | Tropical forest soil microbial communities from Panama analyzed to predict greenhouse gas emissions - Panama Soil - Plot 1 (version 2) | ecosystem: Environmental > Terrestrial > Soil >...
CCCCGCAACGCCGAGATGATCGCCACCTTCCAGGAGGAGTTCCACCAGTTCCGGAAGGCCCACGCCCATGCCTGAGGACGCGCGGCTGCTGGAGGCCCTGCGGGACGTGGACGACCCCGAGATGCCGGTCAACATCGTGGACCTCGGCATGGTGTACGGCGTGCGCCGGGAGGGCGGCCTGGTCACCGTCGACCTCACGTTCACCGCGATGGGCTGCCCCGCCTCCGAGTTCATCCTGGAGGACGTTCGCGAGCGGCTCCTCCGCGAGCCCGGCGTTCACCAGGTCGCGATCAACGTGGTGTGGGATCCGCCGTGGTCCACGAAGCGCATGACGCAGGCCGGCCGCGACGCGCTCGAGATGTGGGGCGTCGCGATATGAGCGAGCGCGCGTTCACCCGCGTGCACGGCAGCGTCCGCGAGTACGAGGTGTTCGCCCGCAAGCAGCGCATCGAGCCGCTGCGGCTGATCGGCAGCGTTGTCGCTCCGGACGACGACCTGGCCGCCGCCTACGCCCGGGCGACCTACGACGAGGAGCGCTGGATCGAGATGGCGATCGTGCCCAGAGCGGCCATCACCACGCTCTGGGCCCCTGGCCAGGACGACCAGCCATGAGCCTCCCCGGGCTCGTCCTCAGCCTCGCCGACAACAAGCAGCTGCTCGGCCTCCGCTACGCCGAGTGGGCGACCCGCGCGCCCTCCCTGGAGGCGGACATCGCGGCCGCCGCGATGGGCCTCGACGACCTCGGCCACTCCCGCGTCCTGTACGGCTGCCTGGAGCCGCTGGGCGAGGATCCCCGCGGGCCCGAGCGCGAGACCGACCCCGCCAGCCACCGCGCCCTGCCCTACTTCGACCAGCCGTGGACGTCCTGGCCGCAGTTCGTGGCCGCCAACGCCGTGCTGGACACGGCGTTCAGCGTCATGATCGAGGCATGCGTCGACGGTGGCGTGGAGGTGCTGCGCTCGCGGCTGCGCAAGATGCTGAGCGAGGAGCGCTACCACTTCCTCCATGGGCGGAGCTGGCTCAAGGCCGGCATCGATCACGAGCCCCTCGACGAGGCGTGGCGCCAGGCGGTCGAGTGGTTCGGCCCCCCCGACGGCGACGTCGCCGGGCTCCGGCGCCAGGGGTCGCTCTCCATGGGCCCGGGCGAGCTGGCCGCTCGGCTGGAGGAGCGCCTGGAGCGGGCCGCGCCGCCGCTGGAGGTCGACTGGTCCGCGTGGGACCCGGCGCGGCGCCGGGGCAGGCCGGGCAGCATCGACGGCCGCACGTTCGAGATGCTGCGGGGCCTGGAGGAGAAGCGGTTCTATCCCGCCGGCGCCTGAGCCCGCCCCGGAGCGGCCCCGCGCCGCACCCCGCTGCCCGCGCTGCGGCGCGACCGACGGCGAGGTCATCTCCCTGTTCGGCACGCAGGCGATGACGCTCCAGTACCGCTGCCGGAGCTGCGGCGACTTCTACGAGGCGCTCAAGTACGACGGCGCCGACGGCGATGGTGACGGAGACGCGCGATGAGCCTCCTCCAGGAATGGGCCGACGCCAACCCCCGCTCGCGAGCGCTGTACGAGCGCGCCCGCCGCGTCATCCCGGGCGGCATCACCCACGACGTGCGCCATGCCGCGCCCTTCCCGGTGAGCATCGCGGCCGCCCACGGCAGCCACAAGACCGACGCCGACGGCCACGACCTCGTGTGCTACGTCATGGGCCACGGCGCGCTGCTCCTGGGCCACGACCCGGCACCGGTGGTCGAGGCGATCTCGCGGGCCGCGGGCGGGTTCCTCCACGCCGGCTCGTCCCACGAGCTCGAGGTGGCGTGGGCCGAGCGCGTCTGCGCCCTGGTGCCGTCGGTCGAGGTGGTCGCGTTCACCAGCAGCGGCACCGAGGCCACCATGCTCGCGCTCCAGGTCGCGCGCGGCTTCACCGGCCGGGACCGCGTGGTCAGGATCGAGAGCCACTTCCACGGCTGGCACGACGCCGCGGCGTTCAGCGCCGCCGGGACGCCCGGCATCCCCGCCGCGCTCGGCCAGGTGGTCACGGTCGTCCCGCCCGACCCGACCGCGGTCGAGGCGGCGCTGGCCGGCCGGGACGTGGCGGCCCTGATCCTGGAGCCGACGGGCGCCAGCTTCGGCCTCGTTCCGGTCTCGTTCGACTTCCTGGCGGACGTCCGCAGGCTGACCCGCGCCACCGGCACCCTGCTGGTCTTCGACGAGGTGGTCAGCGGGTTCCGCTGGTCGCCTGGCGGTGTGCAGCAGCTCGCCGGCGTGCTCCCCGACCTCACGACCATGGCCAAGATCCTGGCCGGCGGGATGCCCGGAGGCGCGCTCGGCGGCGCGGCCGAGGTGATGGACGTGCTCGCCTTCCGGCCGGGCGACGAGGTCAAGGTCAGGCACCCGGGCACGCACAACGCGCACCCGGTCTCCGCGGCCGCCGGCGCTGCGATGCTCGACGCCGTGGCGGACGGCTCCGCCCAGTCGCGCGCCGACGAGACCGCCGGCTGGCTCCGCCGCGAGCTGGACGGCGCGCTCGCCCGGACGGGCGTTGCCGGCTCCGTGCGGGGCGCGAGCTCGACGTTCCGCATCGGCATCGACGTCGACCCCGGCGCGACCCGGCAGGCCCACGACGCCCTCCAGGCGGGCATGCTGCTGGAGGGCGTGCACCTCTTCCAGGGCCGCGGCTTCGTCAGCACCGCGCACACGGAGGCCGACGTCGAGCGCACGGTGACCGCGTTCGAGCGGACGCTGCGCCGCCTGCGCGAGGACGGCCTGGTCTAGGGGGCTGGACGACAGGAGCGCGGCGCCCGGCGCTCAGCCCTCCTCGTCCTCGTCGCCGGCCCCGCGGCGGCGCAGCACGGCGAGCGGGATTCCCGCGAGCACCACGACCAGGATGGCCAGGGCCACCACGATGGGCACGGCCTGCCCGCCGCTCACCCGCGGCCCCTGCGCGGTCTGCGCCGCGTTCGCGGGGTAGCCGGCCGCGAAGCAGCCCAGGGTGTCGGAGCGGGCGGAGATGTAGAACGGCGCCGCGGTGCCCGTGTTCCCGATCTTCTGCCAGGGACCGCTGCCCTGGTACCCGTACACGTCTGCCGGCGCCGGGAGCTGGTCGGAGTACTGCAGGGTCACGAGGATCTGCTGGCCGGCGGCCAGCGGCGAGCTGCTGCTGACGCAGTAGACGTTCGTCGAGAGGTGCGTCGGGCCGGGGTCCGGGAAGACCACCTGCGGCCTCAGGTCGATCGACACCGGCGAACGGTCCGGCGGCGTCACGAACGCGCCGGTGGTGAACGCGATGGCCGCCTGGCCGTCCTGGGTGAACACGCTGGCCGGGTCCACCTTGCCGGTGGCGCCGACCTTCACCGTCTGGTGCCCGCTCTGCGGCTGCTGGTTGCTGTTCCGGAACTGGGGCGGGGGCGAGACCCACCGGTACGGCTGGGGCGGGGCGATGCCGTCGTAGAAGCCCGGCGCCACCGCCCACGCGGCCACCGCGTAGGCGACCACGGCCGCGGCCAGCACGGCAAGACGGACGCGCACCCCGCGGCTCAAAGCGCGAGGTCCGCGATCACGTGGCCGACGATCGGGCCGACCAGGTCCCGCATCGCCCACCGCCACGCTCCCAGCAGGAGCCCCGCGGCGGCGACTGCGGGCAGGAAGGGCAGCGGGTGCGAGAGCGCGTGCGCGGCGGTCCAGGCGGCGCTGCTGCCGGCGATCGCCACGGCGGGCCCGTAGGCCTGCTCCAGCGCCGCGAACACCACGCCCCGGAACGCGATCTCCTCACCCACGGACACCGCCGCGGCAGCCACCGCGAACTCGGGGGCGAGCGCCGGGCCGCCGCCCCAGCGGACCGCGGCGGGCAGCAGCAGGATGCCGGCCAGCGCGACCCCGCCGATGAGCCGCTCGAGCAGGCGCGACCGGCCCAGGCCGAGCTCGGCCGGCCGGCGGCCCACGCCGAGGAGGCACAGCGCCAGCCCGCCCGCGAGCAGGGTCAGCGCCTGCCACTGCGGCGTTCGCAGCGCCAGGACGCGCGCCCACTCCAGGGCGACGGCGACGGCGGTGAGCCCCGCCGCCCGAACCGGCACCGGGGCGAGCAGGGCGAGGGCGCCTTTCACGCTAGGGAACGATAGCCAAGTCGGCGAGAGCTCCGGCCGGAGCTCTACATGAGCTGGGCGAGGAGGAAGACGTTGAGCGCGATGATGGCCGTCACCGCCACCGTGGCGACCGCGGTGGTCGAGCGCCGGTTGACCAGGTCGCCCATGAGCCCCCGGTTCCGGCAGAACAGCAGCAGCGGGACCAGCGCGAAGGGGATGCCGAACGACAGGACCACCTGGCTCAGCACCAGCGCCTGGGTCGGGTTCACGCCCACCCCCAGCACGACGAGCGCGGGGGCCATCGTGACGACGCGCCGCAGCAGCAGCGGGATCCGCCGCTCGATGAAGCCCTGCATGACGACCTGGCCGGCCATCGTGCCGACGGAGGAGGACGACAGGCCGGACGCGAGCAGGCCCAGGCCGAAGAAGACGTCGGCGTGGTGGCCCAGGCGCTCGCCCAGCTCGTGGGCGGCCGCCTGCAGGTCGGTCACCGCGGCCGCGCCGTCGACGTGGAACACGGCCGCGGCGGTGGTCAGCATCGCCATGTTGATCAGGCCGGCGATGCCCATCGCGATCACGACGTCCCACCGTTCGAAGCGGTAGATGCGCTGGCGCTCGTGCCCGTTGCTGCCGACGATCCGGCGCTGCGTGAGCGCGGAATGCAGGTAGATCACGTGGGGCATCACCGTCGCGCCCAGGATGCCGGCGGCGGCGACCACGCTCCCCGGGCCGGCGAACCGGGGCACCAGCAGGCCGCCCGCCACCCCGCTCAGCGACGGCCTGGCCAGCACCACCTCGAAGGCGAAGGCGGCGACGATCGCGCCCACCAGGCCGGCGATGACCGCCTCCAGGCTCCGGAATCCGCGCGCCTGCAGGGCGAGGATGAGGAACGCGGCCCCGCCGGTGATCAGGCCGGCGGCGAAGAGGGGGACTCCGAACAGGAGGTTCAGGCCGATCGCGGCGCCGACGAACTCGGCCAGGTCGGTCGCCATCGCGACGATCTCGGCCTGGATCCAGAGCACGATGTTCAGCGGCCGGGGCAGGCGCGTCCGGCAGACCTCGGGCAGATTGAGGCCGGTGGCGATGCCCAGCTTGGCGCTCATCGACTGGACGAGCATCGCGATCAGGTTGGCGGCGAGGACCACCCAGAGCAGCGTGTACCCGTACAGCGCGCCGCTGGTCATGTTGGTGGCGAAGTTGCCGGGGTCGACGTAGGCCACCGCCGCCACGAAGGCCGGTCCGAGGAACGGGAGGAGGGCGCGGAACCCGCGCGCCTGGCCGGTCAGCGAACGCTGGGCCGCCTCCAGCACCCGGCGCTCGCCGGGCAGGGCGCTCTCGGCCGACCGATCCACCACGTCGCGGATGCCGGCCGCCCTCACCGGACGAACACCGCCCTGGCCACGCCGAGCGGTACCTGGCGCCGGCGGCCGCCGACCCGCACGTGGATCGGCCCCTCGTACTCGCTCTCCGAGACGACCTGGATCTCCGCCCCCAGCCGCAGGCCGAGCTGCTCCAGCCGGCGCAGCTTGCCGGGGTCACGGTCGGAGACGCGGCTCACGCGCAGCGTCTCGCCGGCCCTGGCCTCGACCAGGCTCCGGGTCGCGGAGGGCGCCACCTCGCCGCCGAGCGTCGGGATGGGGTCGCCGTGGCAGTCGACGTCGGGCCGGCCGAGCGCCTCGAAGATGCGCTCCTCCATCCGCTCGGAGATCACGTGCTCCAGCTCCTCGGCCTCGTCGTGGACCTCGTCCCAGCCGTAGCCCAGCTTGCGGGTCAGGTACATCTCCAGCAGCCGGTGGTGGCGGACGATCTCCAGCGCCACCGCCAGCCCGTCGCGGGTCAGGCCGGCGCCCCGGTACCGGTCGTGGCTGACGAGGCCCTGCGCCGCCAGCTTGCCCATCATCTCGGTCGCCGACGCCGCCGACACGCCCAGCTCGGCCGCGAGCTGGGACGTCCCGACGCTGGCCCCGGCGCCGCCGAGCTGGTACAGCGACTTCAGGTAGTCCTCCTGCGCCTGGCTGAGGCGGCGGCGAGTTCGAGATTCGGTGACCATCTTTAGGGTTGCCTAAAATCTACCACAGGGCTGACCTAGAGGGCCGGGTTCTGCGAGAGTGTGCGGTGGTGGAACCGCTGCGCGTCCTGATGGACGAGGCGCCTGCCGGCGCCGGCCTGCCGGCCCCGCTCGCCGCACTCTACGGCGGGGACCTGGCGCTCCCCGCCGGCGCCGTCTACGCGAACTTCATCACCTCGCTGGACGGCGTTGCCTCCCTGTCGGCGCCGCGCGGCGCGGGCCCGGCGCTGCGCGGCGCGGGCCATGCCGACCGCTTCGTCATGGGCCTGCTCCGCTTCCTGGCCGACGCCGTGCTCATCGGCGCCGGCACGCTGCGCGCCGACCGGGGCCACCTGTGGACGGCGGGGTACATCGACCGCGAGCGGGCCGGCGACTACCGGGCGCTGGGCGGGGGCGAGCCGCGGCTGGTGGTCGTCAGCGCGCGCGGCGACCTCGATCCCGGCGAGCGCGCGCTCCAGCCCGGCGCGCTGGTGCTGACCACCGACGCCGGCGCCGCGCGTCTCCGCGGCCGTCTGCCGGCGTCGTGCACCCTGCGCTCACTGGGCGCGGAGGCGGCGCCCGCCGGGGCGATCCTGGCCGCCATCCGGGCGGAGGGCCACCGGCGGGTGCTGACGGAGGGCGGCCCGACGCTGGTGGGGCGGCTCGCCGCGGAGCGCGCGCTGGACGAGCTGTTCCTGACGCTGTCGCCGGTCCTGGCCGGCCGCCGGGCGGGCGACGGGCGGCTGGGCCTCCTGGAGGGGGTGCGGCTGCTGCCCGACGACGGCCGCTGGGCGCGCCTGCTGAGCGTGCGGGCGTCGGGCTCGCACCTGTTCCTGCGCTACGCGCTGGACGTCAGCGCAGGCGCTCGGGCGCCGAGTACACGTTGAACCGGCCCCCGCGCAGGAAGCCGGCGAGCGTCAGCCCGAACCGGCGCGCGGTGGCCACCGCCAGGCTGCTCGGCGCGCCCACCGCCGCCACCAGCGGGATGCCCGCCGCCACGGCCTTCTGCACGATCTCGTAGCCGCCCCGGCCGCTGACGACCAGCAGGTGCCCCGCCAGCGGCAGGCGGCCGTCCAGCAGCGCGCGGCCGACCACCTTGTCGACCGCGTTGTGCCGGCCCACGTCCTCCCGCAGCTCGACCAGCGTCCCCGTCCGGTCGAACAGCCCGGCGGCGTGGAGCCCGCCCGTCTGGTCGAACAGGCGCTGCCGCTCGCGCAGCCGGCCCGCCAGCTCCGCGAGCAGCGGCGGCGCGACCGAGGGGCCGGCCGGCACCGGCGCGAAGTCGAGCGCCAGCGACTCCAGCGTCGTGGCCCCGCACACGCCGCACGCGGAGCTGCTCAGGAACGACCGCTCCGGACGGCGGCCGGCGCCGGTGACCAGGTGGACGTCGACCTGGTTGGACTCCAGGAGGTCGGCGCGGAGCGGCACCGCCGGCTCCTCCTCTCCCGCCTCCGCGCTGACGCGCACCTCGCGCACCTGCGCCCGGTCCGTGATCACCCGCTCGGCCCAGAGCAGACCGAGCGCCAGCTCGACGTCGTGGCCGGGCGTGCGCATGACGATGCTGAGCGGGGCTCCGTCGACCAGGAGCTGGAGCGGCTCCTCGGCGGCGAGGTGGTCGGCCGCCTCCTCCCAGCGGCCGTCCGACCAGCGGCTGGTCAGGACCTCGGGCGCCTGCGGCCGCGGGCTCACCGCGCGCCCGCCGCGGGCGTCGACGGCACCGCCGGGCGCGTCACCGCCTGCGTCCGCACCTCGAAGCCGCGCCACCACGTGAGGCGGGCCGGCTCCAGGCGCAGCGCCGTGCCGTCCTCCGGGGGCGGCATGCCGTAGCGCCCGGCGATCGCGGCCCGCGCCGGGGGCTCGACCCGGAGCCGGCCCCGCAGGCACAGCCCGAGCATGCGGGTGGCCCGGAAGGGGTGGTGGTGCTCGATCACGAGGGCGGCCGGTGCCCCGTCCCGGGGCGGGCGCGGCACGTGCGCGGGCAGCCAGGCGAGCGCGTCCGAACCGTCCAGCGTCCAGGCTGCGCTGGCCATCACGGGCCGCCCCGCGGAGAGCCAGCAGAGCTGGGCGGTCCGGTGCCGCTCCACCGCGTGCGCGACCTGGGCGGGCGCGCCCGGCACCCGCCCGGGCGCGGCCGCCGGGGGCGTCAGCGGCGGCACCAGCGTGACCTGGTCGGCGACGAGGCGGAGCAGGACGCGGTTGTGCGGCCACCACTCGGCCGGGATGCTGGCCAGGTCGAGCAGGTAGCCGCCGATGAACGCCGCGTTCTTCAGCGCGTAGCCCGCCAGGTTGAGCGCAAAGCCCGGCCCCTGCAGCATCGCGCGGAGCTGGCTCCCCGGCGAGCGCGGGTCGTACGCCTCCAGCAGGCCCTGCATGAGGACGCCGTGGGCGCGCCCGCGCGGGTCGGGCGTGACCAGGAACGCGGCCCGGGGGTCGCGCCGGGCCAGCGTGAGCTTGGCGGCGTGGCGCGACGTGGTCATCCAGAGCGAGCCGCCCCCGAAGTGGAACGCCGCGGGGTTGACGAGCGGCAGGCGGCCGCCGATCGCCAGCATGCCGATCTGGGCCGCCGACAGCAGCGCCCGCTGCTCCGAGTCCAGCCGCATCGGTAGTGAGCGTACGTGGCGCGGGGCCCCCGGCGCCGCCGGGCCGGCGCCCTGCCGAGGCCGGCGGATTCCTACCGGGCGGCTTCGAACTGCCAGACCGCGCGGCTGATCGCGGCGATCAGCCGCCAGCCGGCGTCCCCGCCCGGCCCCTGGGTGCAGACCGTCAGCACATAGGCGCCGCGCGGGCCGCGGGGGACCAGGGCCGCGTCGTTGACCTCCGCGTCCAGGATGCCGATCTTGTGGACCACCATCGTGCCGGCCGGCACCCCGGCCGGGATGCCGGTCTCGTAGGACGTGTGCGTGAGGATCGGGTACAGGTACTGCTGCGCGCCCCTCCCGCCCGCCCTCCCCGCCGCCTCGTCCACCCAGAGCCGCGCCAGGTCGGCCGCCGTCGTCGTGTTGGGGACGTAGAAGGCCGAGTCGCGCGCGCCGTGGGCCTGCGCGTACTTGTTGAGCGCCGACGTGCCGCCCGCGTACCGGACGAGGATGTGGGCGGCGGTGTTGTCCGAGTTCTGCCCGACCCGGTGCTCCAGCTGGGAGCGGCTCATGCAGGTGCCGTCCTGGTAGTCGCTGTAGTAGCCGTCCTCCCAGTCGTCGTCCTGGAAGCAGAGGTTGTCGGTGCCGTGCCAGCGGCCGGCCGAGACGTTCTGCGCCTCCTCCATGAGCAGGGGCAGCTTGTACGTGCTGGCCGCCGTGAACTGCTGGTCGCCGTTGAGGGACCACGTCTGGGCGTCGGGCCCTCCCAGCTCGGCGAGGGTCACCCCGCCCGTCGCCCTGGCCGCGCTCAGGAGCTGGGCCACCGACTGCTGGAGCGCCGCGAAGCCGGCGCGCGTGGCCGCCGTCGTGGGCGGTGCGGCCACGGCGGTGCTCAGCGGCACCCGGTCGTCGTGGCGCGCCATGGCGAAGCCGGCCCAGAAGCCGACGAGCACGAACAGGGCCCCGACGAGTGCCACAGCAATGCCCCCTTTGAGCACAGCGCCATGATGACGGGTCGCGAGGTCGGACGTCCGCCGGTCTGCCATAAAGAATCGGTAAGGTACCTCCCGGGCCCGCAGGGCTCAGGCGGCGCCCCCCGCGCCCTCCAGCAGGCGCTTCATCCGCGCCAGCGCCCGCTCCAGCCGCTCCCGGACGAGCCCGTCGACGCGGTCGGCGAGCAGCCCCCCGAGCGCGCCGCCCGGCGGCTCGTAGCCGATCGTGAGCGTGACCTCGGTGCCCGCGCCCCGGGGCTCGAACCGCCAGCCTCCCGACTGCGCGACCAGGCCCGACTCCGACCGCCATCCGATCGCGCGGGGCTCCTCCCAGCGGTCGAGGACCAGCACGTTCTCCAGCGGCAGGCCCAGCGCCCGCATGCTGACGTCGAAGCGGGCGCCCACGCCCCTGGCCGGCTCGCCGAGCGGCTCCCAGCGGTCGACGCCCTCCAGCACCTGGGGCACGTGCTCCGGCGCCGCGACCCAGGCGAAGACCTCGGCGGGCGGGCGGGCGATCACGGTCCTGACCTGGTAGCGGCGGCGGGTCATCGGTGGCCTCCATGATGGTGCGCGTGCGGTTCCCGGCGCCCGTCCACCAGGAGACCCGGGTCGGCGCGCCCGCCCGGCCGCCGGCGGACCGGCTGCGGGACGCGTTCTTCGCCGACCTCCCGCGCCTGACGCTGGGCGCGATCCGGGCCGAGCGCCGCCGGCTGCGGCTGGGCCCGCTGACGCTGCTCGCCTTCGGCGAGCCGTCGTTCGACGGCTCGGCGTGGACCTGGCCCATCACCGGCGGCCTGCTGGCCAGGCGGCCGGGCGGCACCCTCCGCTACGGCTGGCGGGACGGCGAGCTGGTCGGCGCGGTGGACGGCTACCTGCCGCGGCTGCCGGCGCTCGCCTACCGGCTCACCCAGGTGCCTGCGCACCGG
>Ga0066903_100006104_pt1 | contig 10608 bp, 8 predicted proteins | sample PanSoiMetaGPlot1_FD_67491 | JGI IMG/M metagenome (GOLD analysis project Ga0066903, IMG submission 67491) | Tropical forest soil microbial communities from Panama analyzed to predict greenhouse gas emissions - Panama Soil - Plot 1 (version 2) | ecosystem: Environmental > Terrestrial > Soil >...
CCGAGCCGTTCGGAACCGGATCCAGACGGCGGGGGCCGCCGCGGTACGTGATCCAGCGCCATGACGCACGTCGGCTCCACTACGACTTTCGGCTCGAGCGGGACGGTGTGCTCGCGAGCTGGGCCGTTCCCAAGGGGATGCCGCTGCATCGCGCCGAACGGCGCCTCGCCGTGCACGTCGAGGACCACCCGCTCGAATACGGCGATTTCGAGGGAGAGATCCCGGCAGGGGAGTACGGAGCAGGGACCGTCGAGATCTGGGACCGAGGGGTCTACGAGCTGCTCGAGGAGAAGCGGAACGGCGGGCTCACGGTGCGGCTGGAGGGGGAGAGGCTCGACGGCGTGTGGACGCTGGTGCCCGCCTCGCTCGACGGCGACCCGAAGAACTGGCTGCTCCTGCGCAAGGACGGGTCCGCGGCGTCGGGCGCTGGCTACACGCCGATGCTGGCCACCTCGACGGAAGCGCTGCCGCACGGCGAAGGATGGGTGTACGAGCCGAAGTGGGACGGCTACCGGGCGCTCGTCACGCTCGCCGGCGGCGAGGCCCGGCTGACGAGCCGCAACGGAAACGACCTCACCGGGCGGTTCCCGACGGTTGCACGTGCGGTCGAGCACGCCGTGAAGACGGCGGACGCGGTGCTCGACGGGGAGATCTGCGCGCTCGACGAGAACGGCCGCTCGAGCTTCTCGCTCCTGCAGGAGGGCAGAGGACGGTTCGTGCTCGTCGTCTTCGACGTGCTCGAGGTCGAGGACGAGCCGCTGCTCGAGCTTCCACTGTCGGAGAGGCACGAGCGCCTCGAGCAGCTGGTCGATGCCCGCGCAGGCGGGGTGGTGATCTCGCCGCAGTTCGAGGACGGGGACGCGCTCCTGCGGGCGGCGACGGACCAGCGCCTCGAGGGCGTGGTCGCGAAGCGCCTGGATTCGCCGTACGCACCCGGCAGGCGCGGGCCCGAATGGCGGAAGGTGAAGGTGCGCGGGCGTCAGGAGGTCGTCGTCTGCGGATACACGAAGGGGCAGGGCCGACGCTCGGGCGGGTTCGGCGCGCTCGTCGTCGGGGTGCACGAAGCAGGGGGTCTCCGCTGGGTCGGGAACGTCGGGACCGGGTACTCCGATGCGGAGATCGAGCGACTGCTCCGTCTCCTCAGGCCGCTCGAGCGGCCCGACTCGCCGTTCGGCGACCCGCCGAAGATGCCGCGGGTGCGCAAGTCGGATGTCGTCTGGGTGGAGCCGAGGCTCGTGGCGGAGGTGGAGTTCGCGGAGTGGACGCACGAGCGTCGTCTCCGAGCGCCGGCGTACCTGGGGCTGCGGGAGGACAAGCCTGCGAGCGACGTGCGCAGGGAGGCGTCCTCCTTGCCGCCTGTGCTGAAGAAGGACCGTCGCGAGCTCCGGCTACGCAACCTGGACAAGGTCTTCTGGCCGGAGGAGGGCATCACGAAGGGCGACCTGCTCGCCTACTACCGCGACGCCGCCGAGGTGCTCGTCCCGCATCTGCGAAGCCGGCCGTTCACGATGAAGCGCTATCCCGACGGCTGGGAGGGCGGGCACTTCTTCCAGAAGCAGGCGCCCTCGCACATGCCTAGCTGGATCCGGCGGGTTCCGTTCCCGGCCTCGACCCGCGAGGGGGAGAAGAAGGTCATCGAGTACGCGATCGTCGACGACGAGCTCGCCCTGCTCTGGATGGTGAACATGGGCTGCATCGACATGCACGCTTGGTCGTCGCGGGAGGACAAGCCCGAGCGGCCGGACTGGGTGATGTTCGACCTCGACCCCGCGGAGGGGGCGACGTTCGACGACGTCGTGACCGTCGCGAAGCTCGTGAAGGAGACGCTCGACCTGCTCGAGCTCGATGCCTATGCCAAAACCTCGGGGTCGAGGGGAATCCACATCCTCGTCCCGATCGCGCGCCGGCACTCGTTCGCCGAGGCGCGCGAGTTCGCGTCGATCGTCGCGGGCGCTCTCGCGCGGGCGCACCCCGGGCTCGTCACCACGGAGTGGTCGAAGCAGAAACGGCGCGGGGTGCTCGTCGACGCGAACCAGAACGGGCCCGGGAAGACGAACGCCACCGTCTACTCGGTGCGGCCGCGGGCCGGAGCGCCGGTATCGGCGCCGCTGCGCTGGGAAGAGGTCGAACCGGGCCTCGACCTCGCCGCGTTCACGATGGGGACGGTGCTCGACCGCGTGGCGCGCGACGGCGATCTCTTCGCCGGCGTGCTGACCGGCAGGCAGTCGCTGACGAAGGCGCTTCGCTCGCTGCGCTGAGGGGGGTCAGAACCTCGAGCTCGGTGCATAGCATGGCGCCATGGCGCGCCAGGTCTCCGTCATCGGCAGCGGGGCCGAGTGGGAAGATGCGGCCGAGCAGATCGGCAGGCTGCTCGCGGAGCGCGGCTGCACCGTCGTGACCGGCGGGATGGGTGAGGTGATGGCGGCCGCGCACCGCGGCGCGAAGGAGGCCGGGGGCACCACGCTCGCCATCCTTCCCGGCGAGGAGCACGGGGCGGCCAACCGCTGGGCGGACCACGTGGTGGTGACGGGGATCGGCCATGCGCGCAACCTCGCCGTCGCGGCGAGCGGCGAGGCGGTCATCGCCGTCGGAGGAAGCTGGGGGACGCTGGCCGAGATCGCGTTCGCGCGGAGGCTTGGGCGCCCGGTGGTCGCGCTCGAGGGCGCGCCCTTGGTCGACGGAGTGGAGAGGGCGGCGGCGCCGTACGAGGCGGTCGAGCGTGCCCTCGCGCTGCTCGGGGACTAGATGGAACCGGAGAAGACGCGCTCGACGGTCTCTGCCTCGCTCGACGTCGAGCTCACCCCTGAGGACGCCTTCGCGATCCTCGTCGACGAACTGCCGGCGGCGCTCGCCCGCAGCGGCATCGAGCTCGAGCTGCGGGCGGGCGGGACCGCCCGCGAAGGCTCGGCGGAGGTCGGGCGCGTGACCTCCTGGGAGCCGGGCAGCGGGTTCGCGCTCGAGTGGCGACCCTCGAGCTGGGAGCCCGAGGAGTCGCTGGAGGTCGCAGTTCTCTTCGAGGCGACGGACGGCGGCACGAGGATCGTGGTCGAGCAGCGCGGCTGGGGCGGGCTGCTTGGCGGGTGGGACGAGCTCGCCGGCTGGTTCGCCGGAGAGGTCGCCGCGCCGCTGCTCGGGGCCACCTCGCCCTCCGCCTTCGGTGACTGGCTCACCGACCGCCGGGCGCGGCGGCCCTCGGGCGGGCAGGCGCGCATGACGTACGCCGACCCGCTCTTCCATCGCCCCAATTTCGTCGTTCTCCTCGAGCTGCTCGCGCTGCGCTCGGAGGACGTCCTGCTCGAGGTCGGATGCGGGGGCGGGGCGTTCCTGCAGGACGCGCTGGAGAGCGACTGCCGTGCCGCCGCGATCGACCACAGCCCCGAGATGGTCCGGCTCGCCCGGGAGCAGAACGCGCAGGCGGTCGCCGAGGGACGGCTCGAAGTCCTCGAGGCCGACGCGCAGAGGCTGCCGTTCCCGGACGAGATGTTCACGTGCGCGACGATGACCGGCGTCCTCGGCTTCCTGCCCGATCCCGTCGCCGCCTTCGCCGAGCTGCGGCGTGTGCTCGCGGACGGCGGGCGAATCGCCCTGCTCGGCGCCGACCCCGCCTGGCGGGGGACGCCCGCCGCCCCGGAGCCGATGGCCTCGCGCCTGCGCTTCTACGAAGACGAGGATCTGGTGCGGATGGCACAGGAGGCGGCATTCACGGACGTGCGCGTCGAGCGGCGCAGTCTCTACGCGCCGGCTCAGGAGGCCGGCATCCCGGAGGAGTACCTGCCGTTCTTCGAGGCGGACGACGCGCCCTTCCTCGTCGCCCGCAAGCCGGGTTAGGCGGAGACCTCCGCCAGCCGTCGTTCGAGGAAGTCGCGCTCCGCCTCGTTCGCCGTGAGCGCGATGGCCTTCCGGTACTCGGCAGCCGACTCGTCCGGCCGCTCGAGTCGCCGGAGGAGATCAGCCCGGGCGACGTGGAACAGGTGGTAGCCGGAGAGGCCGTCCAGGGCATCGACCTCGGCGAGCCCGTCCTCGAGCTGCCCCGACAGTGCGACCGCGACTGCGCGGTTCAGCCTCACGACCGGCGACGGGTCGAGCAGGAGCAGCCGGTCGTACAGAAGGACGATGTCCTCCCACGGGCGCCCCTCCGCGTGGGAGGCCGCGATCGCGGCTTGCAGCTGGTACGGCCCAGGGCGGCGAAGCGACACCGCCCGCTCGAGGACGTGGATGCCCTCCTCGATGCGGGCCCGGTTCCAGAGCGACCGGTCCTGGTCCTCGAGCAGGACGAGCTCCCCCCCGGGCCCGATGCGCGCCTCCCGCCGCGAGTCCTGGAGGAGCATGAGGGCGAGCAGCCCGAATGCCTCCGCCTCGTCCGGCATCAGGACGGCGAGCAGCTTTCCGAGCCGGATCGCCTCGTCGCAGAGCTCCTCGCGCACGTGGTCGCGCCCGGCGGTCGCCGCGTAGCCTTCGTTGAACACGAGGTAGAGGACGGCGAGTACCGGCGGCAGGCGGTCGGGCAGCAGATGATCGGGCGGCACGCGAAAGGGGATCCCGGCGCCGCGGATGCGGCGCTTCGCCCGCACGAGCCGCTGTGCCATCGTGGCCTCGGTGACGAGGAACGCCCGAGCGATCTCGCCCGTCGTCAACCCGCCCACCTCGCGCAGCGTGAGCGCAACGCGAGCCTCGCTCGCGAGCGCCGGATGGCAGCAGGTGAAGATGAGCGCGAGGCGCTCGTCGGGGAAAGGGCTCATCTCGTCCTCGTCCTTCGGGAGCTCCTCCAGCTTTGCGAGGAGCTCCGTCTTCTGTCGATAGACGCGGTCACGGCGGATGCGGTCGATGGCCCGGTTGCGAGCCGTGGTGACGATCCACGCGCCGGGGTTGCGCGGGCTGCCGTCGCGTGGCCAGCGCTCGAGCGCGGTCGTGAACGCGTCCTGCACCGCGTCCTCGGCCAGCTCGAGGTCGCCGATCGCCCGCGTGAGGATGCCGACGGCATTCCCCCACTCCTCGCGAAAGATCTCCTCGATCGGCGCGGGCATCTACCTCAGCCGACGACGGGACGGATCTCGATCGAGCCGCCCTCCGCGCTCGGGATCACCGCTCCGAGCCGGATCGCCTCGTCGAGATCGGGGACCTCGGCGACGAAGAACCCGCCGATGATCTCCTTCGTCTCCGCGAAGGGCCCGTCGGTGACGAGGCGCTCGCCGTCGCGGACGCGCACGACCTTCGCCCGCGAGCGGCTCTCGAGCTCGTAGCCGCTGAACCCAGGGTCGACCTGGGCGAGCTCGCCCATCGCGGACTCCCAGCGCGGCATCTCCTCCGCGCGGAACTTCTGGGCCTCTTCCGGCGGAAGGTTCTCCCAGCCGGAGGGATCGTCGTAGATGAGGAACGCGTACTTCACGCCGCCTCACTCCCCTCGTCCTCCACGTGGAGCGCCCGCACCTCGACGGCACCGTGGTGGGCACCCGGGATCTTGGCCGCCCAGTCGAGGGCGTCCTCCAGCGACGGACACTCGAGCAGGTAGAAGCCGCCGAGCGCCTCCTTGATCTCGGCGTAGGGGCCGTCCGTGACGAGCGTCTCGCCGTCGCGGATGCGCACGGTGGTCGCATCGCGCGTCGGGCCGAGCTCGGCACCGCCGACGGCGACGCCGGCCCTCGTCGCCTCCTCTCCGAACTTCCGGTACCGGTCGTACATCGCCTCGCGCTCCTCGGGCGAGAGCTGCTCGAACCGGTCACGGTTGCCATAGATGAGCGCCATGTACTTCACCGGAGCTCCTTTCGTTGGATTCCACCACCACGACGAGCGGGCGAACGTGGAATCGACACTACGCGTCGCCCAGCATCCGCTCGAGCAGGATCCGTGCGCCGGCCTTGTCGAGCGGCTCGTTCAGGTTTCCGCACTTCGGGCTCTGCACACACGAAGGGCAGCCGCTCGTACAGGGGCAGCGGGCGAGCAGCCGCGCCGTGTCCTCGACCCAGCCCTCGAAGCCGTCGTAGCCGCGGGAGGTGATGCCGACGCCGCCCGCGTGGCCGTCGTAGACGAAGATCGTCGGCCCGCCGGTCTGGAAGTGGACGTTCGTCGACAACCCGCCGATGTCCCAGCGGTCGCACATCGCCCAGAGCGGGAGGAGCGCGATGAGCGCGTGCTCGGCCGCGTGCAGCGTGCCGAGGAGGACCGGCATTCGCTCCAGCTCCGCGAGCTGCCCAGGCTCGGGGCAGAACCAGATCGCCTCCGTCTCGAACGTGGTCTCGGGCATCAGCATCGGGACGACGTCGATCGTCGAGCCCTCGCGCACCGACTTCCGCGCGTAGGCGACGACCTGCTCGGTCACGGAGACCCGACCGAACCGGAGCTCGACGCCGAGCCTTCGCTCCGAGCGCTCCACCGCCTCGATCGCGGTCTCCGTCTCCTTCTTCACCTGCGTGTACCAGTCGACGGCGGCCGGGGCGACGAGCGCGGCGCGGCTCTCGAGGTCGAGCTCCTCGACGACGTACTGCTCGCCGAGGTGCAGGTAGACGGCGCCCTCGTGCACCGTCGAGTGGGCGCGGTCGTGCTCGACGAGCCCGAGGACGGTTCCACTCTCCGCTTCGACGATCGTGAAGGCGTCGGCGTCGCCGGAGCGCAGCGAGATCCGCGCTGCCGGGTAGTCGCGGCCCTTCCAGACGTACCCCGCCTGCGTCTGCTCGAGCTCGGGGAGCACCGCCGCCCGCTCGAGCGCCTCCTCGCCGAGGGTCTCCGCGTCCCCGGCGTCGAGCGGCGCCTCGAACGCGGCCGAGAGAACGTGCGGGTCGAGGATCCGCGGGTTCGCGTGGTCGAGAATCGCCGCCTCGACCCGCCGGGACAGCAGGGCGCCCGGCTCCCGCGCGAAGAACTGGTCGAGCGCGTCCTCGCTCGCGATCAGCACCGCCAGACCGCGCCCGCGCCTTCCAGCCCGCCCCCACTGCTGGCGGAGCGAGGCGACGGTCCCCGGGAAGCCGACCGAGATCGCGCAGTCGAGCAGGCCGATGTCGATCCCGAGCTCGAGCGCGTCCGTGGCCGTCACTCCGAGCAGGTCGCCCTCGACGAGGCGACGCTCGAGCTCGCGCCGCTGCTCGGCCGTGTAGCCCGCGCGGTAGGGGGCGAGCCTGCGAGCCGTGGCGGCGTCGACTCGCTCGCGGGCGAAGCGGTGGATCAGCTCCGCCGCCTTGCGACTCTTCGCGAAGCAGATCGTCCGTAGTCCCTGCGAGGTGAGCTGGGAGAGCAGCCTCGCGGCCTCGCCGAGCGGGCTCGCCCGTTGGCCGAGTTCCGCGTCGAGGAGGGGCGGATTCCAGATGACGACCTCGCGCTCGGCCCTCGGCGACGCGTCCCGCTCGACCACCGTCGCGGGCTCGCCGGTGAGTGCGGCGGCGAGATCGCCTGCGTTGGCGATCGTCGCGGAGGCGAGCAGGAACTGCGGGTCGGCGTCGTAGATCTTCGCGAGCCGACGGAGGCGGCGGAGCACGTTCGCGACGTGCGAGCCGAACACTCCCCGGTACACGTGCGCCTCGTCGACGACGACGTAGCGCAGGTTGTGCAGGACGTCGCCCCAGCGGTCGTGGTGCGGGAGGACCCCGACATGGAGCATGTCCGGGTTGGTCAGGATCAGGTTCGACCACCTGCGGATCTGCCAGCGCCGCTCGCCCGCCGTGTCCCCGTCGTAGATCGCCGGTTTGACGCCCTTGACCCGGAGCTCGGTCAGCGCGCGGAGCTGGTCCTGTGCGAGCGCTTTCGTCGGGTACAGGTAGAGGGCGCGTGTCTTCGGCTCCCGCGCGATCGCGTCGAGCACCGGCAGGTTGAAGGCCAGCGACTTTCCCGAGGCGGTGCCGGTCGTGACGACGACGTTCTCGCCGCGCCGGGCAGCCTCCCACGCCTCCGCCTGGTGGACGAAGAGGCTCGTGACCCCGTTCGTCGCGAGCGACGAGGTGACGCGGGAGTCGAGCTCCGCGGGGACCGCCTCGGTCCGGGGCTCCCGCGCCGGCTCAAGCCCGCGGTAGACGACCTCCTCGTCCTCGAGCAGGCTCTCCCAGCGCGCGATCTCGACAGCCACACGTCCAGTGTGGCACCCGGCCGTCTCAGGCCGAGAGGAACGACTCGAAGGCTTGCTCGTAGCGCTTCCGCGGGTGTGCTCCCCGCACCGTCGCGCGCGGCTCGCCCTCGGCGAAGAGGATGACCGTCGGCAGCGCGAGCACGCCGTATCGGCCCGGGACGCCCAGCTGCTCGTCGACGTTGAGCCGGACGAGCCTGACGCGCCCGTCGTGCGCCGCGGCGATCGCCCGCAGGTGCGGCTCGATCGCGTCGCACGGCCTGCACCATGGCGCCCAGAAGTCGACGATCACGGGCACCGGAGAGCGGAGCACCTTCTCTTCGAACGTCGCGTCCGTCACCTCGTCCACGATCGCAGCCTAGAGCCGCCCGGTCACCGCCTTCCAGCGCATGGCCGGCACCTTCCACATCGCCTCCGCCACGATCGCGCGCGTCATCTTCGACTCGCCGACGCGTCGGTCGGTGAAGCGGATCGGTACCTCCTGAACCCGCAGGCCGGCTCGGAGCACGCGGTAGGTCGTCTCGATCTGGAAGGCGTAGCCGCGCGCGGAGAGCTCGTCGAGGTCGATGGCCTCGAGCGTCGCGCGCCGGAAGCACTTGAAGCCCCCGGTCAGGTCCCGGATGCGCACACCCAGAACGACCTGCGCGTACAGGCAGCCGGCTCGGGAGACGACCCGCCGTCCGAGGCCCCAGTTGTCGACCGACCCTCCCCGCGCGTAGCGCGAGCCGAGCACGAGGTCGGCGTCGGCGGCCGCCTCGACGAGGCGCGGGACGTCGCCCGGGTCGTGCGAGAAGTCGCAGTCCATCTCCAGCACGAGGTCCGCCTCGGCGGCGATCGCCTGTCGAAACCCTGCGATGTAGGCCGGCCCCAGCCCTTGCTTCTCCGGACGGTGCAGCACGTCGACCCATTCGCGCTCGCCGGCCAGCTCGTCGGCGAGTTCGCCCGTCCCGTCGGGCGACGAGTCGTCGATGACGAGCACGACGTCCCGCTCGGTGTCGAGGGCCCGGCTGAGAGCGTCGACCATCGGCCCGAGGTTCTCGCGCTCGTTGTAGGTCGGCAGGCAGACGACGGCCCGGGGCCGCTCTCGGGAGATGACCGACGTGCTCGCCATGGCCTGAGAGGAGTTCGCGCGGGAGTGGCAGGTTCCCCCGCGCCGCGTCCATATCATCGCCGCCATGGCGAAGGCGCTGCCCCGGAACCCCGAGCTCGCCGACCAGCTCGACCTCCTCGCCGACCTGTCCGAGATCCTCGGCGAGGAGTCGTTCAAGGTGATCGCCTACCGCCGCGCGGCGACGCGGATCCGCGAGACGCCTGCGCCCGTTGCCGAGCTCGCGCTCGCGGGCAAGGCGAAGGAGCTTCCGGGAGTCGGCCGGACCATCGAGCAGAAGGTGGTCGAGGTCGTCGAGGAGGGCGAGATCCAGGCGCTCGCGAGGAGGCGGCAGCGCGTTCCCGAGGGCGTCGTCGACTTTCTCCGGCTCCCGGGTGTCGGGCCGAAGACTGCGGCGCGCATCTGGACCGAGCTCGGGATCACGACGCTCGACGGGCTGCGTGCCGCGGCGGAGCAGGGGCGGCTGCGCGAGCTCTCAGGCATGGGCGAGCGGAGCGAGCAGAAGATCCTGGGCGCTCTCGCCACGGGTGGGAAGAAGAAGGCGGAGACGCGCGGCCTTCTCGGCGCCGCGCTGCCGGCGGTGAGGCGCGTCGTCGAGGAGCTCCTCGAGCATCCGAGCGCGATCGCGGTCTCGGAGGCGGGGAGCGTCCGCCGGCGCAAGGAGCTGGTCGCGGACATCGACCTGATCGCGACGTCGAGCGACGCGGCCGCGCTCATCGGCGCCTTCTGCGAGGCGAGCTGGGTCGCCGAGGTCGCCGCGCGCGGCGACACGAAGGCCACGGTCGTCGGGCACGACGGCCTCCGTTTCGACCTGCGCGTGGTCCCGCACGAGTGCTACGGAAACGTGCTCCAGCACTTCACCGGCTCCCGCGACCACAACATCGCGCTGCGCGAGGACGCCCAGAAGCGCGGTCTCTCCATCTCCGAGTACGGGGTGAAGGTCGAGGAGTCGGGGGACGTGGTCACGCATCGAAGCGAGGACGAGCTCTACGACTACCTCGGCTACGCGTACATCCCGCCGGAGCTGCGCGAGAACGACGGTGAGCTCCGCGCTGCCCGCGAACAGGCCCTCCCGGAGCTCGTCGAGCTCGGCGACCTGCGCGGCGAGATGCACTGCCACTCGACGTGGTCCTCGGACGGGCAGAACACGATCGAGGAGATGGCGCAGACGGCGAAGGCGCGTGGCTACCGCTTCCTCTGCGTCACCGACCACTCGCACTACCTGCGCGACGGCCGGCTCGAGCAGCAGTGGCGCGAGATCGAACAGGTGAACGAGCGGCTGAAGACGTTCCGCGTGCTCCGCGGGCTCGAGGTCAACATCCGCGCGGACGGGAGCCTCGACGTCGAGGACGAGATTCTTGCGGAGCTCGACTGGGTCGTCGCCTCGCTCCACACGGCGTTCGAGCGCGACCCCACGGAGCGTGTGCTCGCCGCGCTCGAGAACCCGCACGTC
>Ga0066903_100006105_pt1 | contig 10608 bp, 6 predicted proteins | sample PanSoiMetaGPlot1_FD_67491 | JGI IMG/M metagenome (GOLD analysis project Ga0066903, IMG submission 67491) | Tropical forest soil microbial communities from Panama analyzed to predict greenhouse gas emissions - Panama Soil - Plot 1 (version 2) | ecosystem: Environmental > Terrestrial > Soil >...
TGGGGCTTCTTGGGTCGAGCTGCGCCAGGTTGCCGGCGTGGGGCAGCGTCAGCCAGACGCCTCGGTCGTCGACTGCGACACCTGCCGCCGCCTCGCCGAGCGAAAACGACCGGCTCCTACCCCTCGCCACACTTACGCGGAGGAGAGACCTGCGATAGGAGTCGGCGTACCAAAGGGATCCCCGGCCGACGACGACGCGCGTGAACGGCGTTCCCGAAAGTCTCACCCGGCGTACGACCCTGTCGGCACCGGCGTCGATCTGGAACGCGACATGCCGGCAGGCGACCCAGAGCCCGGCCGGCCCACCCGCGATCGACCAGCCGCAACCCTCGGCCGTGGGGAGCCGGATGTGGAACGTCGCATTACCGTCTCGGGGATTCATGCGAACGACCTCGTTGCGTCCTGCGAACGTGATCCAGAGATCTCTGTCGTACGTCGTGATGTCAGTGGGAACGAAGCCGAGAGGAAACGGAGCGGGCCGACCATCCGTCGGATCGAGCCTGTAGAGCAGGTTGGTCCCGCCTGGCTGGCCGAGCACCCACACTACGCCCCCCGCGGAGACGATGCGCCCGGGATTCGGGATGCCGCCGAAGTCGGCCGTGACGTTGGCTGTCCTGGCATCGATCTTCACCGCCGAGTCCGGGACGACCACGATGCTCGGAGACCTTCCGCTGGTCGTAACCACCACAACGGCTGCGACAACGGCTGCGACGACAAGGGCCACTGCGGCGGCGGCGAGGAGGCGCCTTCGCGATCGGATGGCGAATCGAGCACTTCTTCGCCGGCCCGCGTCGAGCCGCTCACCCTGAAGCGCCGAGTCATGTCGCAGGATGGCCTGGTTGAGCTCGCGAAGCTCCGGCCCGGGTTCGATGCCGAGGTCTTGTACCAGTCTTCTGCGTGCGGATCGGTAGACGTTGAGGGCGTCCGCTTGCCTGCCGGAGTCGTAGAGCGCGAGCATGAGCTGCGCCTGGAGACGCTCACGAAGCGGGTAGCGGCGGGCGACCTCCTCGAGCTCGTCGACGATCTCGGCATGGTGTCCGCGAGCCAGTTCGGCGTCGAACAACCGCTCGTAGACAGCTCCGTGACGCTCCTCGATCCGCCGGGTTTCACTTTCGCCGACGGAGTCGAATTCCACGCCTTCCAGCGGGCGGCCGCGCCAGTAGCCGAGCGCCTGACGGAGCACTGCCGTCGCGCGCTCGAACTCGCCGTCGCGCACTGCGCTTCGGCCCTGGTCCGCGAGCCGCTCGAAGCAAGCAAGATCGAGCTCGTCGCCGTTCAGTTGCAGCAGGTAGCCCGTTGGCCGCTTCACGATTGCCTGCTCGCCGTTCCGATTGAGGACCTTCCGAAGACGCGAGACGTGTGTCTCGAGGCTATGAGCTGCGCCTGGCGGCGCGCTCTCTCCCCAGAGCTCGTCGATCAGCAACCCCGTCGACACCGTCTCGTCGGCGTGCAGAAGCAGCAGGGCCAGCAGCGCGCGCTGCTTCGCTCCCCGCACGGCGAGGGGCCGCCCGCCGTCCTCGACCTCGAGCGGCCCGAGGATCTTGAAGTACACGTGGCTCCTGCTGCTAGACACTGAGACCGTAACGCGGTCAGACGAGTCCTACAAGCGCCATTACGGCCGCCCTAAACTCGTCTCCATGATCCGCCGGGGAGACGCGATCGACGTTCCGTTCCTGCGGGACATGCTCCACCACGCCTACTACTGGCGCGAGAACGACCCCCTCGCGGCCGATCCCGTCGCCCGCTACGTCGTCAACTTCGGGCGGCGCGGCGATGCCGCCGTGATCGCGATCGAGGATCACCGGCGCGTCGGCGCGGCGTGGTACCGGCTCTTCACGGCGGACGAGCCGGGGTTCGCGTTCGTGGACGAGACCACCCCCGAGGCGACGATCGCCGTCGTGCCGAGCATGCGCGGCCGCGGCATCGGGTCGCAGCTCCTGACGGGCCTGCTCGACCGCGCGCGCAGCGAGGGGTTCGCCGCCGTCAGCCTGAGCGTGGAGAAGGCCAACCCGTCAATCAAGCTCTACGAGCGCTACGGGTTCCAGCCGGTTCGCGAGGATGGCGACACAGTGGTCATGCGCGCGCCGCTCGGCCAGCAGTCCGGTCGATAGGCTTGACGGATGGACTGTGACGTTGCCGTTCTCGGCGGCGGCCCCGGCGGCTACCCGGCGGCGATTCGGGCTGCGCAGCTCGGCGCCCGGGTCGTCTGCATCGAGAAGGAGCCCGAGCTCGGCGGCACCTGCCTTCGGATCGGGTGCATCCCGACGAAGGCCTGGGTGCAGACCGCCTACCTGCTCAAGGAGGCGCAGGAGAGCTTCGGCAAGCTCGGGATCAACGCGGGTGAGCCGACGCTCGACTTCGCGCAGGCGAACGTGTGGAAGGCCGGTGTCGTCAAGCAGCTGACAAGCGGCGTCGCAACGCTCTTCAAGGCGAACGGCGTCGAGTGGGTACGGGGCACCGGGCGGTTCACGGACGCCAACACCATCGCCGTCGACGGCGCCGAGGACGTGACGTTCCAATCGGCCATCATCGCGACCGGCTCCTCGCCGATCTTTCCGCCGATCGAAGGCATCGACTCGACGCTCTGCGTCGACTCCACCGGGCTGCTCGACCAGCCCCGGGTGCCGCGCCGGCTCGTGATCCTCGGCGGCGGCGTGATCGGGTGCGAGTTCGCCTCGATCCTACGGCGGTTCGGCTCCGAGGTGACGATCGTGGAGATGCTGCCGCGCCTCCTACCGATGGAGGACGAGGACGCGTCGGCGGAGCTCGCCAAGCAGTTCGGCCGGCGGGGGATCACACTCCACCTGGGCAAGCAGTGCACCCGCGTCGAGGAGCAGGACGGGCAGCTCACCGTCCACTACGGGGAGGGCGAGACCGTCCAGACCGACCTGATGCTCGTCTCGGTCGGCCGCTCGCCGAACGTGGAGGGGAACGGTCTGGAGTCCGCCGGCATCCACTTCGACCGGCGTGCCGGGATCGGCGCCGACGAGCGGCGGCGGACGAACGTGCCCCACATCTACGCGGTCGGCGACGTCGCCGGGTACTGGCAGCTCGCGCATACCGCGTTCCGCGAGGGCGAGGTCGCCGCCGAAAACGCCCTCGGCCACGATGCGATCGTCGACAACCGGGGCGTCCCGCGTCCGATCTACACCGATCCGGAGATCGCGAGCGTCGGCATGACCGAGCTCGAGGCGAAGGAGGAGCACGGCGAGGACTCGATCGCCGTCGGTGTCTGCCCGTGGGTGGCGAACGGCCGCGCGCTGATGCAGAACGAGACCGTTGGTTGGGTGAAGTCGATCCACGAGACGACGTACGGGGAGCTCCTCGGCCTCGTGATGGTCGGACCGCACGTGACCGATCTGGTCGAGGCCGGTGTGGTCGCGCTCGACGCCGAGGCGACGGTGGAGACGGTCGCCGACGGGATGGCACCGCATCCGACGCTTGCGGAAGCGATCAAGGAGGCGGGCCTGGTCGCGCTCGAACGCCCGATCCACATGCCGCCGAAGCGCCGAGCCACGGCGCGCGCCTAGCCCCCGATGTAAGGAATCTGCAAACCCGCAAGCGGGCGCGTGCCCGACGCGAAATCATTCCGGTGTGGCCACGGTTCTCGCCGAGCCCGATCGCGAGTTCGAGGAGCTCTACCGCCGCTACGCGGCCGAGGTGCAGCGTTACGCCCTCGCCGTCTCGCAGAACGAGGTCGACGCGGAGGACGTCACGCAGCAGACGTTCATGAACGCGTACCGCGCCCTGGTTCGCGGCGAGCAGCCGCGGGCGCCGCAGCACTGGCTGATCGCGATCGCCCACAACGTCTACCGCGAGCGCCTCCGCCGGTCGAGCCGGCGTCCGACCGAGGTCGCGCTCGACGACAACCTCCGCGCGGTGGCGTCGGACGAGAGTCGCTGGAGCGCCGAGGAGATCCGCCACGCGCTCTCGCACCTCTGTGGCAAGCAGCGTGCCGTCATCCTCCTCCGCGAGCTCGAGGGCCGGCCGTATGCGGAGATCGCCGAGACGCTCGGTCTCTCGCAGTCGGCGACCGAGGCGCTCGCGTTTCGCGCCCGTCGGGCACTTCGCGAGCAGCTCGAGTCCGAGGTGACTTGCGATCAGGCGCTCACCGCCGTCGGGCGCGGGCTCGACGGCGCGCTGTCGCCGCCGGAACACCGTGCGCTCCGGGCGCACCTGCGCGCGTGCGAGTCGTGCGCGGGCGTCGCGCGCAGTCGCAGAGGGCGGCGACGGCGAATCGGCGGCCTGGCGCTGCTTCCGTTTCCGCTGCCGCTCAAGTCCCTCTTCGGCGGTGGGTCGGCCTCGGCCGGGGCAGCGTCGGCGGGCGGGGGCGTGGCCGTGAAGGCGGCTGCGGTGGCCGCCGCGGGCGTCGTCGCGACCGGCGTGGGCTACGAGACTGTCGGCCATACACCATTGCATGCGACCGGCCCGCTTCGAGCGTCGGTCGTCGGGCACGCGCACCGCGTTTCGGTCGCGCACCGCGCAACGCGTACGCGCCGGCAAGCGCCGGTCCAGACAGCGCCGATCGCGATGCGCCGAGTCGAGACGCCCAGGCCGAAGCCGGCGGCGGATCACCCGCCGCGGGCGAAGCGCCATTCCGTCGAGGCCAAGCCGCAAGGGCGATTGCAGCCCGCCGCCCTCGCTGCCCAAGCCCGGCCTCAGCCGACGCCGCGGGAGGACGCGCCCGACGCGCAGGCGCCCAGCTCGCAATCCGCCGCGAATCACGAGCATGGGAAACCGCATGTCGTGGGGCGGCAGAAGCCAAGGCCGGTGAAACACGACCGCGTCGAAAAGGTGAAGCACCACGGCCGCGCTACGCCGCCGCCGGATCAATCCAAAGCCGGGCACGACGACGCAGCCGGAAAAGGGTATGGCGCCCACGGGAACGGGAACGGCGGCAAGAATCACGCCACGGCCGCGGCGCCCAACTCGACCGAGCCGCTCCCGCCCGCGCCTCCCGGCCAGGCGCGTAAGGGTGGCTCGGACGGGTAGCGCCGAGGCTGCGCCGCACGGTAGCCTCGACCCACGGAAAGGAGTTCCATGGGTGTCATGAAGGTTCGTCATGCCGTGGTCGGCTGGATGACGATGGAAATTGGCAAACGCGTCATCAGGCATAAGGTGGAGCGCCTGACCCCCTGGCGCACCCGCAAGAGCAGCGGGAGAGGCCGGGCCGGAGCGGCCATGGCTGGCTTCGCGGTCGTCGCGGGCGGGGCGTGGCTCGCGCGTCGCCTTACGGGCGGCGACGACTCCGCCGAGTAGGCGGCGCACCGAGCTGACGGCGGCGGCATGATCACGTGCGCGGTCTGCGGCTTCGAGAACGCCGCAGGCGCGAAGTTCTGCTCCGAGTGTGGGTCTCCGCTCGCGCCGGCGGCAGCCCCGCGCGAGGAGCGCAAGTTCGTAACGGTGCTCTTCTGCGATCTCGTCGGCTTCACGGGTCGGGCCGAGTCAATGGATCCGGAAGACGTTCGCGCGCTGCTGTCCGGCTACCACGAGCGCGTACGCGGAGAGCTGGAGCGGCACGGGGGGACGGTGGAGAAGTTCGCCGGCGACGCCGTGCTCGCGATGTTCGGTGCGCCGCGAGCACACGAGGACGATCCGGAACGGTCGGTTCGCGCGGCACTCGCGATCCGCGACTGGGCAATGGAGCGGGACGGGCTGCGCGTCCGGATCGGCATCACCACCGGCGAGGCGCTCGTGACCCTCGACGCCCGGGCCGGTGCCGGCGAGGCGATGGCGTCCGGCGACGTGGTCAACACCGCGGCCCGGCTGCAAACGGCGGCGCCGGAGAACGCGATCCTCGTCGACGAGGCGACCTACCGGGCGACGCGGAGCACGATCGTCTACGCGGAACGCGACCCCGTCGAGGCGAAGGGCAAGGCTCGCCGGGTTCCCGCTCACGAGGCGCTCGAGACGCGTTCCCGCCTTGGCGTGGACGTCGCTGCGCGGGCCGCGACACCGCTCGTGGGCAGGGGAACCGAGCTCCAACTACTCGTGGACGCGCTGGCCCGAACGAGGCGTGAGGTGGAGCCACAGCTCGTCACGCTGATCGGTGTTCCGGGCATCGGCAAGTCCCGCCTCGTCACCGAGCTCCTCCGTGTGGTGGACGAGGATCCGGATCTGATCGTCTGGCGCCAGGGACGCTCCCTCCCGTACGGCGAGGGTCTCAGCTACTGGGCCCTCTCCGAGATGGTGAAGGCGCAGGCCGGGATTCTCGAAACCGACTCCTCGGCCGACGTGGAGCGGAAGCTCGCCACCGCCGTGCACGACACGGTCGACGACCGAGCGGACTGGGTCGAGCAGCATCTGCGGCCGCTCGTCGGGCTCGCCGGTGGCACGGGCGAAGATCGCCGTGCCGAGACGTTCGCCGCGTGGCGGAACTTCCTCGAGGCCGTCGCCGAGCGCACGCCGACGGTCCTGGTCTTCGAGGACATCCAGTGGGCAGACGACGGCCTGCTCGACTTCGTCGACCACCTGGTCGACTGGGCGAGCGGCGTGCCGCTGCTCGTCGTCTGCACGGCGCGGCCGGAGCTGCTGGCACGGCGCTCGGCGTGGGGCGGGGGTAAGCCGAATGCGTCGACGATCTCGCTGTCGCCGCTGTCGTCCAACGAGACGGCACAGCTGGTGCACGCGATTCTGAACCGCTCCGCACTTCCCGCCGACCTTCAGGCGGCGCTCCTGCAGCGGGCGGGCGGCAATCCGCTCTACGCCGAGGAGTTCGCACGGATGGTCGACGAGCGCGGAGAGTTGCCCGAAGCCGAGCTCCCGGAGTCCGTTCAGGGCATCATCGCCGCGCGGCTCGACTCGCTCGAGACCTCCGAGAAGGCGCTGCTGCAGGACGCCGCTGTCGTCGGCAAGGTGTTCTGGAGCGGCGCAGTCGCCCGACTGAGTGATCGGGATCGCTTCGAGGTCGAAGACGTGCTCCACGGCCTCGAGCGCCGTGAACTCGTGCGCCGCGAGCGGCGCTCGTCACTCGCACATGAGAGCGAGTACGCCTTTCGCCACCTTCTCGTTCGCGACGTGGCCTACAACCAGGTGCCGCGCGCGCCGCGTGCGGAGAAGCATCGACTCGCAGCGGAGTGGATCGAGACGCTCGGCCGGCAGGAGGACCAGGCGGAGATGCTCGCGCACCATTACGAGCAGGCGATCGAGCTCGGCCGCGCAGCAGGTCTGGACACGGCATCCCTTGGTGAGCGGGCGACCGACGCGCTGATCGAGGCCGGCGAGCGCGCCCGCGCGCTCTACGCGTACGGGCCCGCGGTCGCGTACTACGAGCGGGCGCTCGAGCTCGGAGCGCGCGACGGCGAGCGCGGCGGTTACGTGCTCCTCGAGTACGCGGAATCGCGCCACTACCTGGAGGGATACACGTCCACCGACATGGACGGGCTGCTCCGTGATGCGCGTGACCAGCTCGCGGGCGCAGGCGACCTCGAGGCGGCTGCGTGGGCGGAGGTGATCCTCGCGCGGGCCGTCTGGAACCGGGGCGAGGTCGCGAGCGCCACCGAGGGGTACGAGCGGGCGATCAAGCTCGTGTCCAAGCGTCCGCCGACGCCGGGGAAGGCGCGCGTTCTCGCCGCGGCCGGGCGCTCCGCCATGGTCGGAGCCCGGCACGAGCGTGCCATCGCACTCGCGTCGCAAGCGCTCGAGCTCGCGGAGCGGCTGAAGCTGCAGCAGATCGAGCTGGAAGCGCTGATCACGATCGGGACGGCGCGCGTCGAGCTCGGCGAACCGGCCGGGGTCGAGGACATCCGGCGCGGAATCGAGGTCGATCCCAAGACGCCCGAGGCGACCAGGGGCTACATCGACCTCGCCGACCAGCTGATCGAGCTCGGCGACGTCGTCGGCGGCATCGAGGCCCGCGACAAAGCACGGGCCCTCGTCGAGCAGCTCGGTATCGGCGCCGGGCGCGACTGGCTACGGGCGGAGCGCGCAGGAGAGCTGTACCTCCTGGGCGAGTGGGAGGGTGCGCTCCGGATCGCCGACGAGTTCGTGCGGTGGTCCGGGGCGGGCGTCCGCCACTACCTGGAGAGCACGTGTCGCCAGATTCGCGGCGGCATCCTGCTCACCCGGGGCGACGTCGAGGCCGCCACCGCGGACGGCGGGGCCTCGCTCGAGCTCGCACGCGAGACAGGGGAACCGCAGGTGCTCTACCCGGCGTTCGCCTTCGCGGCGCGTATCGACCTCGTCGCCGGACGGTCCGACGCGTCGTCGGCCTTGCTCGACGAGCTCATGAACGAGATCCGGGCGCACGGGGCGTTGCCGATCGGGTACGCCTGGCTCCGCAGCGCCGCGATCTCCCTCCACAACCTTGGGCGCGGCAAAGAGTTCATCGACGCAACAGCATCGGCACCGAAGCGAACGCCGTGGCTCGAGGCCGCGACGGCGATCGCCCGCGGTGAGCCTTCGCTCGCCGTCGATCGCTACGCGGCGCTCGGCGCGAAGCCCGACGAGGCGTTCGCACGCGTCAGTCTCGCGGAGGCGCTGACCGCCGCCGGTCGACCGGGTGAGGCGGCGACCGCCGTTCGGCCGGCGATCGACTTCTTCCGCTCCGTCGGCGCCACGGCGCTGTTGCGCCGCGCCGAGCTCCTCCTCGCCGAGTCCGCGTGACCCTTCGGGCCGAATAGCATTGAGGTGTGACGGATTCGTTCTTTCGGCCGGCGCTCGGCGATCTCGTGCCGTACGAGCCGGGCAAGCCGATCGAGGAAGTCCAGCGGGAGCTCGGCCTCGACCGCGTCGTCAAGCTGGCGTCGAACGAGGGGCCGTACGGCCCGTTTTCGGCCGCGGTCGAGGCGCTGATCGCGGCCCATGACGAGCTGAACCGTTATCCCGACGGGGGCGCGTACCGGCTCCGGACCGCCCTGGCGGAACGGCACGGCGTCGAGTTCGAGGAGGTGGCGATCGGCGCCGGCGCAGACGGGGTGATCGACGTGATCTCCCAGGCCGTCCTCGACCCGGGCGACGAGGTCGTCTGCGGCTGGCCGTCCTTCCCGAGCTACGCGATCTATGCCACGAAGATGGGTGCGTCGGTCCGCAAGGTGCCGCTTCGGGACTACCGCTACGACCTCGAGGCCATGCTCGCCGCGATCACGCCGGCCACGAAGCTCGCCTACATCTGCCACCCGAACAACCCCACCGGCACGATCAACACGCGGGAGGAGCTCGATGCCTGGTTCGGGGCCGTTCCCGCGCACGTCCACACGGTGATCGACCAGGCGTACTTCGAGTACGTCGTCGATCCCGACTACCCGGACGCGGTCGAGGACTACCTGAAGCGCGGACATCGCGTCACCGTGATGCGGACGTTCTCGAAGATCTACGGCCTCGCCGGCCTCCGCGTCGGCTATGCGATCACGGACGACCGCCTCGTCGAGGCGGCGAGCAAGAGCCGGCGGGCGTTCGACATCACGTCGGCTGCCCAGGTGGCCGCGGTCGCGAGCCTCGAGAGCCCGGACGCGCCGGCTGAGCTCGAGCGCCGGCGGCGCCTGAATGCCGAAGGGCTACGCGAGCTGACCGCGATCCTGCGCGCCCATGGCCTCGACCCGGTGACCCCGTCGTTCGGCAATTTCCTGTTCGTGGAGGTTGGCGAGGACGCGCAACCGATGTTCGAGGCGCTGCTCCGCGAAGGCGTCATCGTTCGTCCGCTGCGGGGCTTCGGCGCCCCGGGAGCGATCCGGATCACGGTCGGTACCGCGGACGAGCACGCGTTCTTCGCCCAGGCCCTGGGGCGCGTGGTCAGCCGCGCCCCGGCCTAGCTAGTCTCATGCCCCGCGAGTGGACGCGAGAGTCGCTTGCCGCGGGCGTCCGCGACGGCGACCGACGCGCGCTCGCGCGGGCGATCACGCTCGTGGAGAACTCCGAGCCGATGGCGTACGAGCTCGTCCGCGACCTCTACCCGGAGACCGGCCGCGCATACGCGGTCGGGATCACCGGGCCGCCGGGCGTCGGCAAGTCGACGCTGATCAGCGCGCTCGTCCGGCACGTGCGCGGGCTCGAGCGCACGGTCGGGGTGGTCTCGGTCGACCCCTCGAGCCCGTTCTCGAAGGGCGCGCTCCTCGGCGACCGGATCCGGCTCGCCGACCACTTCCTGGATCCCGGGGTCTTCATCCGGTCGATGGGCACGCGCGGCCATCTCGGCGGCGTCGCCGAGGCGACGCTGCAGGCGATGCTCGTCCTGGACGCGTCCGGCAAGGACGTGCTCTTCCTGGAGACGGTCGGCGCCGGGCAGAGCGAGGTCGAGGTGATCTCGATCGCGGATACCGTGGTGCTCGTGCTCATGCCCGGTTCGGGCGACTCCATCCAGGCACTGAAGGCCGGGATCATGGAGATCCCGGACGTGATCGTCGTCAACAAGATGGATCACCCGGCAGCGAAGACGATGGTGAACGAGGTGCGCTCGATCCTCTCGCTCGACCGCGATCGCCCCTGGCGCCCGCCGATCGTGCTCACCGAGGCGAGCCGGGGTGAGGGCGTCGCGGAGCTGTGGAGCAAGATCGACGAGCATCGAGCGTTCCTCGACCGGGAAGGGGAGCTCGAGGAGCGGCGCCGTCGCAACCTCGCCGGCGAGGTGTTCGCCGTCGCGTCGAGCCGGGCGAAGTCGCATCTGGAGCATGC
>Ga0066903_100006106_pt1 | contig 10608 bp, 19 predicted proteins | sample PanSoiMetaGPlot1_FD_67491 | JGI IMG/M metagenome (GOLD analysis project Ga0066903, IMG submission 67491) | Tropical forest soil microbial communities from Panama analyzed to predict greenhouse gas emissions - Panama Soil - Plot 1 (version 2) | ecosystem: Environmental > Terrestrial > Soil >...
GTGACCGCCGTATAGAAGTAGGTGAAGATGATGATGAAGAACACCTCGCCCACCACGTAGGCCCAGCTGTTGGGGCTGAAGAAGGCGGCGAAGTCGAGGGCGGCCGGGGTGTTCAGAAGCTGCCCGATGGTCGGCGGGAAGGCCATGATCGAGGCGGCGAAGATGACGGGGATGACGCCGGCCATGTTCACCCGCAGCGGCAGGTAGGTCTGGCCGCCGGTGGTCATCCGCCGGCCCACGACGCGCTTCGCGTACTGGACCGGGATGCGGCGCTGGCCCTCCTGGACGTAGACGATCCCGACGATCACGGCGAGCGCGATGAACGGCATCATCACGACGAAGACCTGGTCCGGGTTGGTCCACCAGGCCTGGATGCCCGCAGGTATTCGCGAAGCGATCGAGGCGAAGATCATCAGCGAGATCCCGTTGCCGATCCCGCGCTGGGTGATCAGCTCTCCCAGCCACATCAGCAGCGTGCAGCCCGCGGTCAGCGCGATGACGATCATCATCAGCTTCGGGAAGGTCAGGTTCCCGACCACGCTCGTGCCGCCCGCCGAGAAGGACTTGAAGAGGTAGACGTAGCCCAGGGACTGGGCGAACGCCAGGCCGACGGTGAGGTAGCGCGTGTACTGCGTGATCTTCTGCTGGCCGACCTCACCCTCCTTGGAGAGCCGCTCCAGCGACGGCACCACCACCGTCATCAGCTGCAGGATGATCGAGGCGGTGATGTAGGGCATGATTCCCAGCGCGAACAGCGACAGCCTCGACAGCGAGCCCCCGCTGAACAGGTTGAGGAAGGGCAGGATCCCGTTGCCCGAGAAGTTCGACTCGAGGTCCTTGACCGCGTTCGTGTCGATCCCCGGCGCGGGGATGTAGGCGCCGAGCCGGTAGAGCAGAAGCATCGCCGCCGTGAAGGCGAGCTTCATCCGGATCTCGGGAACTCGGAAGGAGTTGGCGAGCGTCTGGAGCACGAGAAGAGAAGTTACTCGGCCCGCTGCTCCGGCTCGGGCGACGCGGCCTCGTCCGGCGCCTTCTCGGCAGCGGCGGGCTCGGCTTCGATCACCTCGACGGTGCCCCCGGCCTTCTCGATCTTCTCCCTCGCCGCGGCGCTGAACGCGTGGGCGCGGACGGTGAGCTTCTTGGTCAGCTCACCTCGCGCGAGCACCTTCACGGGGTGACGGCGCTTGGCCAGCCCGGCCTCGCGAAGCGTGTCCGGGGTCACCTCGGCGCCGGCGGCGAAGCGCTCCTCGAGGTCGGCGAGGTTGACCGGCTGCGTGTGCGTGCGGAACTTCTCGAACGGCATCGACATCTTCTTGTGCGGGCCGCGGAGCTTGCGGGTGCGCATGTGGATCGGGTTCTGCCCGCCCTCATAGCCCGGCTTGCGCTTGTTGCCGGAGCGGGCGCCGGCGCCCTTGTGGCCGCGGCCTGAGGTCTTGCCGAGTCCGGAGCCCGCGCCGCGGCCCACGCGCTTGCGGGTCTTGCGAGATCCGGCCTTCGGCCGCACGGAGTGGAGCCCGATCTCCTCGGGAGCGAGCCGCGGCATCAGGAGCCCTTCCCGTTGTCCACCTCGACGAGGTGGCCGACGACGTTCAGCATCCCGCGGAGCTCGGGGCTGTCGGAGCGCTCGACCGTGCGGCCGATGCGTCCAAGGCGGAGCGAGCGAAGCGTCCGGCGCTGCACCGGGCTGGTGCCGGCGGTGGAACGCACCTGCCTGATCACGAGATCAGCCACCGTCCGAGCCCTCCTGCGGGGCCTCCTCAGCCGGCTCGGGGGCCTCGGCGGGCGGCGTCTCGGCGACCACCGCGACCGGATCGGCGGCGCCGTTCCCCTCCACGGTCTCCGTGGCCTTGGGCTGCTTCTGGATGCCGAGCACCTCGTTGACGCTCAGGCCGCGCAGCTTGGCGACCTGCTCTGGGCGGCGGAGGCTCGTGAGACCCTCCATCGTCGCCTTCACGAGGTTGATCGGGTTCTGCGTGCCGATGCTCTTGGTGAGCACGTCGCGGATGCCAGCGAGCTCGAGCACGGCGCGAACGCCGCCGCCCGCGATCACCCCGGTACCGGGGCTCGCCGGGCGAAGCACGACGTGGCCGGCGCCGTAGCGGCCGATGATCCGGTGCGGGATCGTCTGGCCGTACATGGGCACCCGGATCAGGCTCTTGCGGGCGTTCTCGACCGCCTTCTGGATCGCCAGCGGCACCTCGCGCGCCTTTCCGTAGCCGATGCCGACCACGGAGTTCTCGTCGCCGACGGCTACCAGTGCCGTGAACGAGAAGCGGCGACCGCCCTTGACGACCTTGGCGACGCGGTTGATCTCGATCACCCGCTCCTGCAGGTCGAGGCCCTGGGGGCTGACTGTCTCTATGTCGGGGTTCATTTAAAGCTCAGAGCAAGGTAGCGATTCAGAGATTCAGAACTTGAGGCCGCCCTCGCGGGCGCCCTCCGCCAGCGCCTTCACACGGCCGTGGTACTGGTAGCCGCCGCGGTCGAACAGGCACAACTCCACACCGGCCTCCTTGGCCCGGCCGGCGAGGAGCTCGCCGGCCTTCTTCGCCTGCGCGAGCGGGTCGAGCTTGCGCAGATCCGGCTCAGTCCACGCGACGGAGGCAACCGTGCGCTCCGCGTCGTCGTCGATGAGCTGGGCGAACATGCCGCGGTTCGAGCGGAACACCGACAGCCGCGGCCGCGCGGCGTTGCCGCGGATCTTCGCCCGCACCCGGCGGCGCCTGCGCATGCGGCGCTGCGGCTTGGTCTGGACGGTCATGCGCGCTTACCGACCTTCCGGCGGACGTGCTCGCCCGCGTACCTGACGCCCTTGCCCTTGTAGGGCTCCGGCGGCCGCGTGCGGCGGATCCGGGCGGCGATCTCGCCGACCAGCTGCTTGTCGATGCCCCTGACAACGACCTGAGTGGGCACGGGGACCTCGAAGTCGATTCCGTCGGGCGCGCTCACCGAAATCGGGTGGGAGTAGCCGACGCTGAGCTCGAGCGCCTTGCCCTGGAGCCGCGCCCGATAGCCGACGCCCTGGATCTCGAGCCGCTTCTCATAGCCGTCGGTGACGCCGACGACCATGTTCGCGATCAGGCTGCGCGTGAGCCCGTGGAGGGCCCGGTGCTCGCCGCGATCGGTCGGCCGGTCGACGGTCACCGTGCTGTCCGACTGGGTCACCGTGATGTCCGGATTGACGGCCTGGCTCAGCTCGCCCTTCGGCCCCTTCACGGAGACCATCCCGGGCTTGATGTCCACCGTGACGCCGTCGGGGACGGTGATGGGCTTTCGTCCAATACGACTCACGTCAACTCACCACACGTAGGCGACGACCTCGCCGCCGACGCCCTTCTGCTTCGCCTCGTGGCCGGTCATCACGCCCACCGACGTGGAGAGGATCGCCGTGCCCATGCCGCCCATCACGCGCGGGATCTCCCCATGGGAGACGTAGCGCCGCCTGCCGGGCCGCGAGATGCGGCGCAGGCCGGTCACGACGGAGCGGCGGCCGTTGGTGTACTTGAGCTGGATCTTGATCACGTCTCCGACCGGGGTCGGCTCGATCGAGAAGCCCTCGATGTAGCCCTGCTCGTCGAGGATCCGCGACATCTCGCGCTTCAGGCGCGACGACGGGATCTCGACATCGGCGTGCTGCGCGGTGATCGCGTTGCGCACGCGCGTGAGGTAGTCGGATATGGGGTCGGTGAGCATCAGGGTCATCGGCGGACTGGCTCCGTTACCAGCTGGACTTGGTCATCCCGGGGATGTAGCCCTTGTGGGCGAGGTCCCGCAAGCAGAGCCTGCAGAGGCCGAACTTGCGGAAGTAGGCGCGCGGCCTCCCGCAGCGCCGGCACCGATTGTAGGCCCGGGTCTTGTACTTGGGCTTTCTCTGCTGTCGCACTCTTTGTGAAGTCTTGGCCATGGTTACTCGCTTGATTCCTCCTCGGCGGGGGGCGCCTCGCCGCCCTCGGCGGGTGCCTCTCCCTCCTCGCCTTCCTCGCCCTCCTCGGGGCGCTCCGGCTTCGCGTATGCCTCCGGGTTCTCCTCCTTGAGCTGCTCGAGCGCTGCCTGCTCCGCCTCGGCGCGCTGCCGGGCCTCCTCGCGCCGGCGCTCCTCCTCCGCGTCCTCGCTCTCCGCCTGGCCGGGCCGCCCCTCCTCGGCGAACGGAAAGCCGAGCCCGAGCAGGAGCTCGAACCCCTCCTCGTCGGTCGGCGCGCTCGTCGTGACAGTCACGTCGAGGCCACGGACCTGGTCGATCGAGTCGTAGTCGATCTCGGGAAAGATCAGCTGCTCGCGGACGCCCAGCGAGTAGTTGCCGCGGCCGTCGAACGAGCGCGGGTTCAGCCCCCGGAAGTCGCGGATGCGCGGGATCGCGATCGACACGAGCCGGTCGACGAACTCCCACATGCGGGCGCCGCGAAGCGTCACGGAGACTCCCACCGGCATGCCCTCGCGGACCTTGAACGACGCGATCGACTTGCGGGCCCTGCGCACGTTCGGGCGCTGGCCCGAGATCACGCCGAGCTGCTCGGTGGCGGCCTCGAGGATCGAGGATGTGGTCTTCGCCTCGCCGATCCCCATGTTCAGCGTCACCTTCTGCAGGCGCGGGACCTGCATCGGATTCGTGTAGCCGAACCTGGAGGTCAGCTTTGGCGCGACCTCGCTCTGGTACAGCTCCCGCAGCCGGGGCGGCGGCGCTGCGCGTTGGGCTTCTGTGACGGTGGCTTCCATGGTTGTGTCAGGCGTCGATCGCGGTGTCGGTGCGCTTGGAATAGCGCTGGCGCTTGCCGTCCTTGACTCGCACGCCGACGCGCGTGGGCTTGTTGTCGGTCGGGTCCAGCAGCATCACCTTGGAGACGTGGATAGGCCCCTCCTTCTCGATGATGCCGCCCGCCTCCGCGCCCTGCTGCGAGTCCTTGATCGACCGCGGGCGCTGGTGGCGCTTGATGATGTTGAGGCCCTCGACGTAGACGCGCGCCTTGCGCGGCTCCGTGCGCAGGACGCGGCCGGTCTTGCCGCGGTCCTTGCCGCCGGTGACGATGACCGTGTCGTCCTTGCGGATCTTCATCGCTAGAGGACCTCCGGTGCGAGGGAGACGATCTTCATGAAGTTGCGGTCGCGGAGCTCGCGGGCGACGGGGCCGAAGATGCGGGTGCCGCGCGGGTTGCGCTGCGGGTCGATGAGCACCGCCGCGTTCTCGTCGAACGAGATGTAGGTGCCGTCGGGCCGCCCGAGCTGCTTCTTGGTGCGGACGACGACCGCCTGGACGACCTCGCCCTTGCGCACGCCGCCGTGCGGCGTGGCCTGCTTGACCGTCGCGGTGATCACGTCGCCCACGCTCGCGTAGCGGCGATGGTGGCCGCCCTTGACCCGGATGACCAGGATCTCGCGCGCGCCCGAGTTGTCGGCGACACGAAGCTTTGTCTCCTGCTGGACCATCGGCTACCTCGAGCGCTCCACCACGTCGAGCAGCCGCCAGCGCTTGGTGCGCGAGAGGGGCCGCGACTCGATCACTCGAACCACGTCGCCCTCCTGAGCCGTATTCGCCTCGTCGTGCGCGTGCAGCTTGCTGGTCCGGCGCACCACCTTCTCGTAGGTGGGGTGACGACGGACGACCGGGATCTCGACGGTGATCGTCTTGTCCGCGGCCGCCGACACGACGGTGCCCTGGCGGACCTTCTTCGAGCCGGGCTCGCGATCGGGCTTGGGCGTGCCCTGCCCGGGCTCGCCGCGCTTGGTCCGGCGGGCGGCGCGATAGCGACGCCGGCTCACGGAAGCGCCGCGCCGCGCCTCGGAGCGCTCGCTCGCGCGCTCCTCGGACGTGCGCTGCGGCCGCGCAGGGCCGGACGCACGCGAGCGTTCGCGCTTACGAAGCTGCTTGGGCGAAAGAACCTCCTCGGGCTCGCCAGAATCACCACCGGCCGCCTCCTCCGCTTCGGCTTCGGGTGCGGCCTCGTCGGCCTCGGCTTCGGGGGCCTCCGGCTCGGGGGCGTCCTCAGTCGCCTCGGCCTCCGGAGCCTGCTCCTCGGCTGCCTCTTCAGTTGTCTCTTCGGTCTCTTGCTTCTCTTCCTCGGCCATCAGCTTTCCTAACGGAGCTCCTTGTTCAGATCGATGCCGCGCTGGCGGGCGACGGTGAGCAGCCGCGCGACGTCGCGGTTCGCGGCGCCGAGCGCGGCGGAGTTCTCGAGCTCGCCGGTCGCATGCCGGAAGCGGAGGCTGAACGCCTCCTCGCGGGCCTGCTTGAGCCGCTCGACCAGGTCATGGTCGTCCAGCGCGTGGACCTCGGAGCCCTTCATTCCGCAACCCCCTCGCGCTTCACGAACTTGGTCTTGATCGGGAGCTTGTGCCCGGCCAGCCGGATGGCGTCCTTGGCGAGGTCCTCGGGGACGCCGGCCAGCTCGAACATCACGCGGCCCGGCTTGACGACGGCCACCCAGCCCTCGGGGTTCCCCTTTCCGGAGCCCTGGCGGGTCTCGGCCGGCTTCTTCGTGTACGGCTTGTCGGGGAAGATGTTGATCCACACCTTCCCGCCACGCTTGATCTTGCGGGTCATCGCGACACGGGCGGCCTCGATCTGGCGGTTGGTGATCCAGCCGCGCTCGAGGGCCTTCAGCCCGTACTCGCCGAAGGCCACCGTGCTGCCGCCCTTCGTGTTCCCGCGCATGCGGCCGCGCATCTGCTTGCGGTGCTTGACGCGCTTCGGCATCAGCATCAGGCAGACCCCTCCTCGGGCTTGGGAGCCTCGGAATCGCTGCCGGCCGCCTGCTCCGCTTCGCGTCCGGGGGCGGCCGGGTCGGCGGCGCTCTGCTCTGCGCCGGCCTTGTCAGCAGGGGTCTGCTCAGCTGGAGGCTGCTCGGCCGGCGGAGCCTCAGTGGGAGGCGGAGTCGCCGCCGGGGCGGGCGCCTGCTCGGCCGCCGGAGGAGTCTCGGCAGCCGGCGGCTGCGCGGGAGCGGGCTGCGCCGGGGGACCCTGCGACGCGGGAGGCTTGTCCGCCTTCACGTCGCCCTTCGCGCGCGCGGGCGCGGCGTCGCCACCGCGGCTGGGGCGCTGGCGGCCGTCGCGGGAGCCGCCGTCGCGGCGGTCGCGCCGGCGGCGGCGCGGGCCCAGGCCCTCCTCCTGCTCCTCGATCTGCCCGGAGCGGTAGCCCTCGGGCATGACCTCGCCCTTGTTGATCCAGCACTTGACGCCGATGCGGCCGGTGGTCGTGCGGGCCTCGACGAAGCCGTAGTCGATGTCGGCCCGGAGCGTGTGCAGCGGCACGCGGCCGTCGGAGTAGCCCTCGGTGCGCGCCATCTCGGCGCCGCCGAGGCGACCCGAGACCTGCACCTTCACGCCCTTGGCGCCGGAGCGCATGGCGGAGGTGAGCGCCCGCTTCATCGCGCGCCGGAAGGCGACGCGGTTCTGGAGCTGCTCGGCGATCGATTGGGCGACCAGCTTCGCATCGAGCTCCGGGCGCTTGATCTCACGGATGTTCACCTTCACCGGCTTGCCGGTGATCTTGTGGAGGTCGCGGCGCAGCGCGTCGACCTCGGAGCCGGACTTGCCGATCACGATTCCGGGACGGGCCGTGTGGATGTCCACGGTCACCTCGCCGCGCTGCTTGACGATCCGGATGTCGGACAGGCCCGCGTGCGCCAGCTTGCGCTGGATGTGCTCGCGGATCGCGATGTCCTCGAACAGATAGTCGGAGAACTCGCGCTCGTTGAACCAGTTGGACTTCCAGTCGTGGATGTACCCGACCCTGAAGCCCTCGGGATGAATCTTCTGCCCCACTCTGCCTCCTACTCCGCCGGGGTCAGCGCCACCTTGACGTGGCACGTTCGCTTGTCGATTCGGGTCGCGCGGCCGCGCGCGCGGGCGCGCCAGCGCTTGAGCGTGGGGCCGTCGTCCACGGTGATCTCGAGGATCCGCAGGTCGTCGCCGACCAGGTCGTGATTGGCCTCCGCGTTGGCGGCCGCGGATGCGACCAGCTTGTCGATGTCGGCCGCGGCGCCGCGGGTGGAGAACCGCAGCAGCGTCCGAGCCTCGGGCACGGGGAGACCGCGCACCTGGTTGGCGACCAGCCGCGCCTTGCGGGGCGCCATGCGCACGTACTTGGAGCTCGCCCGCACCACGGGCGCCTCCGTCTCCTTTTCCTTCGCCTTGGCCATCAGCGCTCAGCCGCCGCCTTGCTGCCGGAATGGGCGCGGAAGGTCCGCGTGGGAGCGAACTCGCCAAGCTTGTGCCCCACCATCGACTCGGAGATGAAGACGGGCACGTGCTTGCGCCCGTCGTGCACTGCGATGGTGTGGCCCACCATCTCGGGGAAGATCGTCGAGCTCCGCGACCAGGTCTTGATCATCGCCTTGTTGCCGCTCTCGTTCATCTGGTTGACGCGCCGGAGCAGTCGCTCCTCTGCGTGTGGCCCCTTCTTCGTGGAACGTCCCATCAGCGGTTCCCTCCCTTCCGCTTGCCTCGGCGCCGGCCGCGAACGATCATCGCATCGGACTGCTTGCGCTTCTTTCGGGTGCGGTAGCCCAGCGTCGGCTTGCCCCACGGTGTCTCGGGGTGCCCGCCGGGCGTGTGGTGCGCCTCGCCGCCGCCGTGCGGATGGTCGACGGGGTTCATCGCGACGCCGCGGGTCTGCGGGCGGACGCCCTTGTGGCGCTTGCGCCCGGCCTTGCCGAGCTCCACGTTCTGGTGCTCCGAGTTGGAGAGCGTGCCCACGGTTGCGCGGCAGTCCGCGCGCACCATCCGCATCTCGGACGACGGCAGGCGCAGGGTGACCATCGGGCCCTCCTTCGCGGCCACCTGGATCCCGGAGCCGGCGGCGCGACCGAGCCGGCCGCCCTGGCCGGGTACCAGCTCCACGTTGTGGACCATCGTTCCGGTGGGGATCACGCGAAGCGGCAGGGCGTTGCCCGGGCGGATGTCGGCCCGGTCGCCGGACTCCACCTTGGCGCCGGGGCGCAGGCCCTGCGGGGCGAGGATGTAGCGCTTCTCGCCGTCCGCGTAGTGCAGGAGCGCGATGTAGGTGGTGCGGTTGGGGTCGTACTCGATCGTCGCCACCTTGGCGGGCACGCCATCCTTGCGCCGCAGGAAGTCGATGTTGCGGTAGCGGCGCTTGGCGCCACCGCCGCGATGCCGCGACGTGATGCGGCCGTGCGTGTTGCGCCCGCTGGACTTGGGCTTGCCCTTGGTGAGCGGCTTGTGGGGCTGCTTCTCCGTCAGCTCCTCGCGAAGCTGGAAGGTGGCGAACCGCCGCCCGGGGGAAGTTGGCTTTGACTTTCTGATTGCCATCGTTCTCGCTACTCTGCGACCGCGGCGCCCTCGAACAGCTCGATCCGATCGCCGGGCGCCAACTGGACGATCGCCTTCTTCCATGCGCGCGTGCGGCCGGAGTGGACCCCGCGCCGCTTCGGCTTCGCGCGAACCTTGGCGGTGCGCACGCCGGCGACCCGCACCTCGAAGATCTCCTCGACGGCGCGCGCGATCTGCGTCTTGTGCGCGCGGTCGTTCACCCGGAAGGTGTACTTGCCGTCCGACATCAGGGCGTAGCTCTTCTCGGAGACGACCGGCTCGATGATCACCTGGCGCGCGTCCATTACGACTTCGCCTCCTTGGCGCGCTGCTCGACCTGCTCGAGGGCGGCCTGGGAGAACACCAGCGACTGGTGGCCGATGACGTCGGCCACGCCTACCTCGGTCGCCTGCATCACGTCGACCTCGGGCAGGTTCCGGAAGCTCTTCAGGGCCGCGACCTCCTTGGTGTCCAGCACCACGAGGATCGGCGTGCGGGCGCCCCACTTCTCCAGCCACTGGGCGGCCTGCTTGGTGGCGGGCTCGTCGATGCCGGCGGCGTCGAGCACGGCGACGCTCCCGCGGGCGGCGTGAACCGAGAGGGCGGCGCGCAGGGCGCGCCGGCGGGCCTTGCGGTTCACCTTGACGTCGTAGTGGCGCGGCTTCGGGCCGAACGCGACGCCGCCGCCGCGCCGGTGCGGAACGCTGAGCGCGCCGGCACGGGCGCGACCCGTGCCCTTCTGGCGCCAGGCCTTGGCGGTGGTCATCGCCACCTCGCCGCGGCCGAGCGTGGACGCGGTCCCGCGGCGGCGCGCGGCCATGTCGGCGCGCGCCGTCTCGTGCACCAGCGACTCATGGAACTCCTCGCGGAACACGTCGGCGGACAGGTCCGCCTTGGACTGCTTGCCGAGCACCGGCGCCTTGGTGGCCGCGGTCGCCATCAGTCCGACCTCACCTCGACGGTGCTGTTCTTCGGGCCGGGAACGGCGCCCTTGACGAGGAGCAGGTTGCGGTCGGCGTCCACCTCGACGACCTCGAGACGCCGCTGGGTGACCCGCTTTCCGCCCATCCGGCCGGGCATGCGGACGCCCTTGAATACGCGGGCGGGATCGGCACTCGCGCCGATGGAGCCCGGAGCGCGGACGTTGTGGGAGCCGTGCGACACGGGGCCGCGGCCGAAGTTGTGGCGGCGGATGGTGCCCTGGAAGCCCTTGCCGACGGCGACACCCGAAACCTTGACGCGCTGGCCCGGCTCGAACTGCTCAACGGTCAGCACCTCGCCGATGGTGTGCTCGCCATCCGGGTCGCGGAACTCGACCAGGGTCTTGAGCGGCCCGGCGTCGGCCTT
>Ga0066903_100006107_pt1 | contig 10603 bp, 10 predicted proteins | sample PanSoiMetaGPlot1_FD_67491 | JGI IMG/M metagenome (GOLD analysis project Ga0066903, IMG submission 67491) | Tropical forest soil microbial communities from Panama analyzed to predict greenhouse gas emissions - Panama Soil - Plot 1 (version 2) | ecosystem: Environmental > Terrestrial > Soil >...
GCCGCAAGCGACGGGAAGTAGAACGCGGCGCGGAAGAACGTCCTGAACCGGATCGCCTGGTTCACGACCACCGCCAGCGTCAGCCCGAGTGCCATCTGGATCGGGACGACGAACACCGCGTAGACCAGCGTGTTCCTGACGGCGTGCGTCCAGAAGACGCTGTCGTGATAGAGCGCGCGATAGTTCCCCCAACCCACGTACGCCCCCTTGAAGATCTGCCAGTCGTATCGGCTGATGTAGACGGCGTAGCCGATCGGAACGATGAAGAAGAGCAGGAAGAAGGCCATCGGCAGCGCGACGAATGCGTAGCCGACGAGCGCCTCACGAATCCGCTCGTTGCCGAGCCCGCGTGCCTGCCGTCGTTTGCCGACCGCAACCGCCATCTGCCGCCCTCGCTTGATGAGCTTCCCGCGCGCCGCTCGACGCGCGGGAAGCGTGTCTGCTACGTGACTAACCCTTCGCTGCTGCGGCGATCTTCTCGAGCATGGAGTTCACCGACTCCTTGCCCGCGATCACCGCCGTCAGCTCGTTGTTCGCCACGTCATTCCAGATGTGACGGAACCCGGCCTGGTCGCCCCAGCCGTGCACCGAGGACGGGTACCTGAGGAACGCACCGCGACCGGGGACCGCGCGCACGTCCTTCCGCGTCGGCAGCGCGAGCCCGAGCGAGACCCACTGCTGCATGCCCTGGCGGCCGACGAGGTACTTGAGCAGCTCCCACGCCGCCGGCTTGTTCTTCGAGTCCTTCGCCATCGAGTACGACACAGTGAAGGCGAGGTTGCCGTGGCGCTTGCCCATCGGCATCGGCGCTGTCGTGAACTTCACGCCGGGGAACGTCGCCATGGTCGGGAACATCCAGTTGCCCTCGAATGCGAAGGCAACCTTCTGCTTGCCGAAGGCCTCTCCGCACCAACTCGAACCGAGGTCCGAAGGCAGGGCCGCGAGTCCGGACTTGAGCAGGCCGACGTAGAAGTTCGCGGCGGCTCGGAACGGAGCCGTGTTCGCGTCCTTCCACTGTCCGGTTCCACCGGCCTGGTAGACGAACGCCATCAGCCTCGCCCAGTCGGCGCTGAGGCAGATCGGCTTGCCGCCCGGCACGTTGATCCTCGACGCGACGTTCCTCAACTGCGTCCAGGTCTTCGGGACGGGGTTGCTGCCGAGGAGCGTCGTGTTGACCTCCATGCCGAGGGACGACCAGTCCTTCGGGAAGCCGTAGTAGTGCCCCTTGTACTTGAAGGCGTTCAACAGGCTCGGGTAGAACGGCTTCGTCGCGAACTTCGACTTCTTGACATACGAGTCGAGGTTCTGCAGCACTCCCTGCTTCGTCCAGTCGACGAAGTCGGCCACGTCGACGTACAGGACGTCCGGTGGCCTGCGCGCGGCGAACTTCGCGAGCTCCTGCGCCTGGTAGTCACCCGTGATCGACTGGTAGTTGACGTGGATCCTCGGGTGGGTCCGCTCGAAGTCGGCGACGACCTTGGCAAGCTTCGTCTCCTCCGGCGGCGACGTCTGCCACCCGTTCAACGTGACCGTCCCGGAAGGGCCTGCTGCGGGCGCCTTCGCGCGGTCGGTCATGGCCTGCGATCCGGCTGCGACCACGGACGCCCCCAGGACGACCGCAAGCAGAGCCGGGACCATCAGCCTCTTGCGCATGTTTCTCCTCCTCGTTTGTGGCTCCGGACGCACCGGAGCCGACCCCCAGGTTCCTTCGTGGAGCTTTCGCCCCGTCCCGCAGTACAGGCGGGCTCAACTCGATTTAGACCCCTATCGGCAAGGATTGTTAGTGGTGCCTTAGCGTCTCCCAAGCCCTGCGAATATCGTTTTCGGTCGTACGCTCGTTGCCGATCGCAAGCCGCAGGACGTATCGCCCGCCGACTCGCGCGTGTGAGACGAAGAGCTCGCCGCTGCGGTTCACACGATCGAGAATCGCCTCGTTCTCCTCGTCGGAAGCGTCGCGACGGAAGCACACGAGCGAGAGGTGGCGAGGTGCGCAGACTTGCCATCCGGGCTCTTCCTCTACCCAGTTCTCGAACATTTCAGCCATCCGGACCGCCTCGCGAATACGCATCTGCAGGCCCTCGCGCCCGTAGCACCGAAGCACCGCCCAGAGCTTGAGCGAGCGGAAGCGGCGGCCGAGCGCGGGGCCGTAGTCGGAGAGGCTGTCGACCTCGTCGGTCGTCCGTAAGAACTCCGGTACGAGACTGAAGGCGCGGCGCAGGTCGTCGGGCCGCCGCGACCAGAGCAGCGAGCAGTCCATCGGCGTGAACAGCCACTTGTGCGCGTTCACGACCAGCGAGTCGGCGCGTTCGACGCCGGCCTGCGACCAGCGGAGCTCCGGGCAGACCCATGCCGAGCCGGCGTACGCGGCGTCGACATGAAGCCACACGCCGCTCCCTGCACATGCGTCCGCGATTGCCGGAACCGGGTCGACCGAGGCGGTCGACGTCGTGCCCACCGTTGCGACGACCGCGGCCGCGTCGTTCAGGTCGAGCGCGTCGACTCGGAGACGGAACTCGTCGTCGGCGGGGATCTTGCGCAGCTCGAGGCCGAGTAGCTTCGCGGCCTTGTCGACCGACGAGTGGGCGTGCTCGGAGCAGACGACCACGCTGCGTCCGGTCGCCTCACGTGCGGCCGCGAGCGCAGCGAGCGTCGACGTCGAGGCCGTGTCCTCGATGTGGCCGTGCCAGCCGGCGGGCAAGCCGAGCAGCTGCGCCGTCCAGTCCAGCGTCAGCGCCTCGAGCTCGGTCGACGCGGGTGAGGTGCGCCAGAGGAACGCGACCGAGTTGAGGGTCGCCGCGAGCAGCTCCGCGAGGATCCCGGGCTCCGAGGCGCTGGCGGCGAAGTACGCGAAGAAGCGCGGGCTCTGCCAGTGGGTGATGCCGGGCAGGAGGATCTCGTCGACGTCGCGCAAGACGTCGGCAAAAGGCTCGCCCTGCTCCGGCGGCGACGCCGGCAGCCGTGCGGTGACGTCGCCCGGCCGCACCTGGGCGAGCACCGGGTAGTCGCCCACGCGCTCGAGATAGCGCGCCGCCCATTCGAGCGCCAGCGCGCCGTCGTCGCGGAAGCTCACGTCTTTCGCAGCTTCTGAATCTGCGCCCAGGAGCGCGTGTTCAGCACGTGCTCCCTCGTCAGCCACGCCCGACGCGCCTGGGCCACGCCCATCTCCATGTGCTGCAGTGCGCCGAGCTGGTGCGCGTCCGTGTTGACGGCGATCTTGACGCCGGCCTCGCCCGCCATGCGCGCGTGCGTGTCCCGCAGGTCGAGGCGGTTCGGCTGCGAGTTGATCTCCAGGAACGTCCCCGTCTCGAGCGCCTGCTCGACGACACGCTCGAACTGCACGTCGGCCGGCGGGCGGATGTTGATCTTGCGCGCAGTCAGGTGCCCGATCATGTCGACGTGTGGGTTGTCCATCGCGGCGAGGATGCGCTCGGTCGGATTGCGGTCGAACGCCGCGTGCAGCGACGCGATCACCCAGTCCCGCTCCGCGAGCACCTCGTCCGGAAGCGAGAGCGAGCCGTCGATGCGGATGTTGACCTCGATCCCCCTGAGGAGTTGGAAAGGCTTCAGCCGTTCGGTGAGCCCGTCGATCTCGAGGTTCTGCTCCGCCAGCGTCCCGCGCGGGTGGTCAGTTACCGCGAGATAGGCATACCCGCGCTGGCGGGCCGCGAGGGCCATCTGCTCGAGCGAGTCCCGCCCGTCCGAGTACGTCGTGTGGGAGTGCAGGTCGCCCTGGATCTCGCCGAGCTGGACGAGTGTCGGCAGCTCGCGGTTCCGCGCCGCCTCGAGCTCGCCGGCGTTCTCGCGCAGCTCCGGCGGGATGAACTCGTACCCGAGCCGATCGTAGACCTCCCCTTCGTTCGCGTACGTGAGCTCCTCCCCCGTCTCGACGACCGTGATCGAGTACTCCGAGACCGAGAGCCCATCCTTCACGGCACGCTCACGCAGCGCGAGGTTGTGGTGCTTGGAGCCGGTGAAGTGTTGGAGCACGTTGCCGTAGGACTCGGGAGGAACCACGCGCAAGTCGAAACGCAGGCCTTCGTTCGAGAGCACGGTCGCCTTCGTCGGTCCCTTTGCGACCACGTCGACCACCCATTGCAGCGTCGTGAAGTAGTCGATCAGCGCCTCGGGATCGGTCGCGGTGGCGATGATGTCGAGATCGCGGAACGTCTCCTTGCGCCGGCGCGCGCTCCCGGCCTCCGACACCTCGACTGCTGCCGGATGCTCTTTCAGCACGGAGACGACCGCGAGCAGCGCGCCGAGACCGTCGCCGAGCAGCCGCCGGTCGGAGGGTTCTTGCTGCTGCTCGGCGAGCGCCTTGAGGATCCGCTCCTCCGTCTTCGCGCCGAGTCCCGCAAGCGTGCGCAGCTGCTCCTGCTCGGCCGCGCGCTTGAGCTCCTCGACGGTGGTGACGCCGAGCTCCTTCCAGATCCGTGCGGCGGTCTTCGGGCCGAGACCGGGCAGCCGCATGAATCTGACGACCTCCGGCGGCACGATCTTCTTGCGCTTCGTCAGCGCGTGCATCTCGCCGTCCTCGACGACCTGGACGATCTTCTCCTCGATCGTCTTGCCGATGCCCTGGAGGTCCTTCGCGCGGCCGTTCAGCGCGAGCTCGGCGACGGAGCCGGCGGTCTCGCGGATGCGCGTCGCGGCCTTGCGGTAGGCGAGCACTCGAAACGACGCCTCGCCCTCGATCTCCAGCAGGTCCGCCAACAGGTCGAGCTGGTCCGCGACGTCCACGTTCCGGGGCAGCGTGTGCGACACACGTTGAATATACGTCGGTGCCTGGAGTCGTCGTCTGTCTCCCCACGTACAACGAGCGCGAGAACCTCGAACCGATGTTGCGCGCGCTCGGCGACAAGGGCGTGCACGTCCTCGTCATCGACGACAACTCGCCCGACGGCACCGGTCAGCTCGCCGATCGCCTCGCCCAGGAGCTCGACTACGTCAACGTTCTCCACCGGCCGGTGAAGCAAGGGCTCGGTCCGGCGTACCTCGCCGGCTTCAGGCGCGCGCTTGCGGACGGTGCCGAGCTCGTGCTGGAGATGGACTGCGACTTCTCGCACGATCCGGCCGACGTCCCGAGGCTCGTCGCCGCGGCAGACGACGCGGACGTCGTGCTCGGGTCGCGCTACGTCTCCGGAGGCGGCGTGCGGAACTGGGGCCTGGTGCGGCGGTTCATCTCGGCGGGCGGCTCGTGGTACGCGCGCGTCCTGCTCGGCACGCGCGTGCGCGATCTGACCGGCGGGTTCAAGTGCTATCGCCGTCTCGTGCTCGAGACGATCGATCTCGACGCCGTGCATTCGAAGGGGTACGCGTTCCAGATCGAGACGACGTACCGCGCGCTGCGCGCAGGCTTCCGCGTGGTCGAGGTGCCGATCACCTTCGTCGATCGTGAGGACGGCACCTCGAAGATGTCACGTGCGATCGTCGCCGAGGCAATCTGGAGAGTGCCGCTGCTCCGCCTCTCCGCGCTGACGGGCCGTCTCTAAGCTTCAGTCGTGTTCGAAGTGACCGACGCGACCTTCGAGCAGGACGTGCTGCGAAGCGACGTCCCGGTCGTGCTGGATTTCTGGGCGCCGTGGTGCGGTCCGTGCCGCGCGGTCGAGCCGATCCTCCGGCAGCTCGAGGCCGACACGCTCGGCACGGTCGAGTTCGCGAAGCTGAACATCGACGAGAACCCCGAGACCGCTGCCCGCTACGACGTGCTGTCGATCCCGACGGCGATCCTGTTCGCGGGTGGCGAGGCGAGGGCGACGATCATCGGCGCGCGCCCGCGTTCGCACTACGAGCGCGCGCTAGCGGAAGTGCTCCCAGCCGCCTAGCTCGTACGGCTCGCCGAGATACCTGACCGTCACGCCCTCCCCGACGTCACACCAGCCGATGGGTGACGCCGGCGCGGTCGGCTCGGCAACGGCGGCAAGCAGCTCGTAGTCCTCGCCGAACGCGAGATCGTCGAGCTCGGCCCCGTCGGCAAGCGGGACTCGCTCCAAGTCGATCGTGATGTGGCAGCCGGAGCGCGAGGCGATGTGTGCCGCATCGACTGCGAGCCCGTCCGAGATGTCGAGGAGCGCGTGCGCGTGAGCCGCGAGCTCCTTGCCCTCCGCGAGCCGCAGTGGCGGGCGAACGTAGGAATGCCTTCTGAACGCGGCACCCGCGGCCCCGAGCGGGCCGGTGACGAGGAGCACATCGTCAGGCTTGGCGCCGCCACGTCCAGGAACGCGCGCCGAACGGCCGACGGCCGTCAGGCTCAGGACGACCTGCCCCGCACGAGTCGTGTCCCCGCCGACGATCGGGACGCCGGGCTCCGCCAGCCCGCCGTAGAGCTCGAGCACGTCTTCGAGCTCGGTGCTCGCCGGCGCGGCAAGGCTGACCAGGAGCCCGTCGGGCTCGGCCCCCGACGCAGCCAGATCGCTCAGGTTCACCGCCGCGGCACGCCACCCCAGATCACGCCACGACAACCAGTCGAGCCGGAAGTGCACGTCTTCGACGAGCGCGTCCTGCGTGACGATCGTTCCGTCGCCCAGATCGGCCGCATCGTTGTCAATGCCGCGCGCGAGCCCGCGGCGCTCCAGCTCGGCCAACAGTCCGAGCTCGCCCAGCTCAGAGAGCTGCATCGACCGCGCCGCGGAGTGCTTCGGCGTCGCGCGCCGACCGGATGACCGCGACACCCGCGGCGCCGGCGCGAACGCAGTCCGCGGCGTTGCCGGCATCGATTCCCCCGATCGCGACGACGGGCGTCGATACGGCCGCGCAGATCTCGCGCAAGCCGTCGAGGCCGATCGGCGGGTCTGCGTCGAGCTTCGACGGCGTCGCCCACACCGGACCGGCGCCGATGTAGTCGGCACGCCCGTCCGCGGCGCGCGCGTCCTCGAGCGACGAAGCTGACAGGCCGAGCATGAGGCCGTGCTCCTTCGCGGTGTCGGCGCCCTCGTCGCCGCGGCCGAGATGCACGCCGTCGGCGCCGAGCATCAGCGCCGCCTCGACGTCGTCGTTGACGACGAACGGGATGCCGTGCCGCGCACAGAGGCTTCGCGCCGCACGGCCGCGCTCGACGACCTCGAGTAGCGGCCGATCCTTGAGCCGCCACTGCACGACGGTCGCACCGCCTTCGACCGCGATGCGGGCCGTCTCGAGCTCGTCGACCAGCACGTGGACCTTCACGAGATCCTCGCGCGCCCGTCCAGCGCCTCCGGTTCGAGCGCGGCGAGCGCGTCGTACAGGTTGACGTGAAACGTTCCCGGGCCTTTCGCGTCGGCGGCTGCGTCCTCCGCCGCGACCCCGAAGACGGCCAGCGCCTCGGCTGCGGCCTCGAGCGGCTCTCCCGGCTTCGCGGCCAGGAAGCAGCCTGTGATTGCGCTCGACATGCAGCCCGTGCCCGTGACGGACGCGAGCAGCTCGTGACCGTTGGCGACGGCGAGCGAGCGTTCTCCGTCCGAGACGTGGTCGACCACACCGGTCACCGATGCGACGACGCCGAGGTTGCGCGCCGCAAGTTGCGCGAGCTTTGCCGGATCGTCCCCCGCCTCCATCGACTCGACACCGCGCACTTCCGCCGCGACACCGACGAGCGTCGCGACCTCGCCGGCGTTTCCGCGCAGGACTGTCACGTCGACATCCGCGAGGATCCGCTTCGTCGTGTCGGTGCGATAACGCGTCGCGCCCGCGCCCACCGGGTCGAGAACGACGGGAGTGCCTCCGGCGTTCGCCGCCCTGCCCGCCGCGATCATTGCCTCGACCCAGTGCGGCGACAGCGTGCCGATGTTGAGCACGAGCGCGCCCGCGAGCGCGACCATCTCCTCGACCTCCTCGCGTGCGTGCGCCATGACCGGCAACGCCCCGAGTGCGAGCGTTGCGTTCGCGGTCTCGTTCATGACCACGTAATTCGTGATCTGATGGACGAGCGGCCTGCGCTCGCGCAGCACGCCCAGGGTTGCCCCGGGAGAGACGCTCACGCGGCGACGTTCACCGGCCCCTCGCCGGCCCCGAGCTCCGCGAACCCGTTGCGAACCGCTTCGGTCGCGACCACGGTCGCACGGCGCGCAGCGTCCTCGAGCGACCGACCCTTCGCCAGCTCCGCCGTCAGCGTCGCGGAGTGCGTGCAGCCGGCGCCGTGCGTAGCCGCGACGTCGTAGCGCTCGACGGGGATCTCGAGATGGCGCGTGCCGTCGAAGAGGTGATCGACCGCTTCCACGCCGTGGCCGCCGGTCACGATCACGGCAGCGGCACCGAACTCGTGGATGCGCTCCGCGAGCTCACGTCGCGGCGCCGTCGCCCCGGCCAGCGCCTCGGCCTCGTCGAGGTTCGGGGTCACGACCGTCGCGAGCGGGAACAGCCGCTCGACCAGCGTCGCCACCGCGTCGTCCTGCAGCAAGCGCGCACCGGAGCTCGCGATCATCACCGGATCGACGACGAGCGGCACCGGATGCTCCGCAAGGAAGTCCGCGACCGCCGCGATCGCGTCGCGTGAGAACAACATGCCTGTCTTCGCCGCGTCGACGCCGAGGTCGGAGAACACCGCGTCGAGCTCTGCGCGGATGAACTCGGGCGGGACTTCGTGCACCGCCGTCACACCGACGGTGTTCTGCGCCGTCAGCGCCACGATCGCGCTCATGCCGAAACAGCCGGCCGCGGCGAACGCCTTCAGGTCGGCCTGGATTCCTGCGCCGCCCCCCGAGTCGGAGCCGGCGACTGTCAAACATCTCGCTACCAATTCACTCCCTTCGCCGGTGCTAACCGGATCAGGTTCGACGGGTGTGATCTCAGCCCGTGCGGGCACCCCGGTCACGCAAGGGTACCGTGTCGCACATGACTGCAGTACGAGAGCTGCGGCTCGTCCTGACCGTGCCGGACTTCGACGCGGCGCTCGGCTTCTACCGCGACGCCCTCGGTCTCGACGTCGAAGCCGTCTGGTCCAGCGAAGGCGGACACGTAACGCTGCTGTCGGCCGGCCGCGCCACCGTGGAGCTCGTCGATGAGGCTCACGCGGCGGAGATCGATCGGTTGGAGGTCGGGCGGCGGGTCGCCGGCCCGGTGCGCGTCGCGTTCGAGGTGGAGGACAGCACCGCTGTCGCCGACGAGCTCGAGGCAGCCGGCGCGACACGCATTGCGGGCCCAGTGGTGACGCCGTGGAACGACACTAACGTCCGCCTCCAAGCGCCCGACGGGACGCAGCTCACGCTCTTCACGCCGGCCGAGTGACGACCGCCGGCGCCGTTACTTGGGACGACCTGCTGGCAGGCGACGAGCTCGCGCATGTCGAGACCGTCCTGCCCGCGGATGCTCGGCTCGCGCCGCAGCCGGACGAGCTGCATCCGGGACTCCGTGCGTCGCTGCCCTTCGACAAGCTGTACGAGCACCAGCGCGAAGCCTGGGACGTCGCCGCGCGGAGCCGGCACCTGATCCTTGCGACGGGAACGGCGTCCGGGAAGTCGCTCGCATTCAACCTTCCGGTGCTCGACGCGATCGCTCGCGAGCCGAAGGACCGCGCGCTCTATCTGTATCCGACAAAGGCGCTTGCGCAGGACCAGGCACGCGCGCTCGGCGAGCTGTGCGCGCCCAACATCCGAGCTGCGATCTACGACGGCGACACGCCGGGCGAGCGCCGTTGGCAGATTCGCCGTTGGGCGAACGTCATCCTCACGAACCCGGACATGCTCCACGTCGGCGTTCTCCCGCACCACGATCGCTGGGCGGACGTGCTGCACAACCTCCGTTACGTCGTCGTCGACGAGGCCCATGTCTATCGCGGTGTCTTCGGCTCGCACGTGGCGAACGTCCTGCGCCGGCTCCGCCGGCTCGCGCGCGTCTACGGCGCCGATCCGCAGCTCCTGTTCGCCTCCGCGACGATCGCCAACCCCGGTGAGCTGGCCGCCTCGCTCGGCGGCGTCGACGCGGAGGTCGTCGATTACGATGGCGCGCCGCGCGCCGCGCGGACGATCGCGCTCTGGAACCCGGAGCTGCTCGACGCCGAGCTCGGCCTGCGCGCGAGCCCGCTCGGAGAAGCGTCGCGACTGATGGCAGAGCTCGTCACACGCGGGCTGCGGACGATCTGCTTCGCCAAGTCGCGCAAGGCCGCGGAGCTGATCCACAAGTTCACAGTCGACCGGGTCGACTCGGCGACCGGCAAGCGGCTGGCGCCGTACCGGGCAGGCTACACGGCGGCGCAGCGACGGGACATCGAGCGCCGGCTGGTCGAGGGCGAGCTGCTCGGGGTTTCCGCGACCGACGCGCTCGAGCTCGGGATCGACATCGGGGTGCTCGACTGCGCGATCTCGGTCGGGTTCCCTGGAACGGTTGCGTCGCTCAGGCAGCAGTGGGGACGTGCTGGGCGCCGCGGACACGGCCTGGCGGTGCTGATCGCGAGCGAGGACGCGCTCGACCAGTACTTCATGCGAGAGCCGGAAACGCTCCTCGAGCGCCGCGTCGAAGCCGCGATCCTCGACCATGCGAATCCCCGTGTCCTCGACGGTCACGTGCGCGCAGCGGCGTTCGAGGCGCCCGTCGACGACGCCGATCGCGCGACGCTCGGCGACGCGGCGCTCGAACGCGCCGCGTTGCTGCCGGACCTCAAGCAGACGAGGAGCGGCTACGTCTGGGCGGGCCG
>Ga0066903_100006108_pt1 | contig 10603 bp, 8 predicted proteins | sample PanSoiMetaGPlot1_FD_67491 | JGI IMG/M metagenome (GOLD analysis project Ga0066903, IMG submission 67491) | Tropical forest soil microbial communities from Panama analyzed to predict greenhouse gas emissions - Panama Soil - Plot 1 (version 2) | ecosystem: Environmental > Terrestrial > Soil >...
CAGTCGGAAAAGTAGCGGCCGCCAACGCATTGTTTTAGCACAATATTTTTTCCGAGGTCCAGTACGTCGCTGATCAGGCTATAAAAGCATAATAGTTGCAGGGCATTAGGTGGAAATCCTAAAGAACGTGAGCGAGTGAGCGAGTTTCCTGTCGTTTTCCCCAATTGAGGCGCAAATGGCGCTAGCTTCCTGGGCAGTTGAATCCCTAAAGCGTCGTCAGGAGGTCTTGAAACGCCTCGAAACGACGATTTTCCCGTGGCAAAAACCGGATTTGACCCGTTCTGGGGCCATTTGCGCGTTTTTGGAAGATTTGACCATAAGTTCCGGGAAGTTAGTTGGGAACAAGCTAGAGTTGCGCCCGTTTCAGAGGGAGTTCGTTGAGAAAGTCTATAGGACAGTGGAGGACGGCCGGCGTCCCGTTAGGACAGCAGTGCTGTCGGTCGGGCGCAAGAACGGCAAGGGACTTCACATTGACACGCCTGTTTCAACGCTCGGCGGTTGGCGCAAGATGGGCGATCTGCGTGTTGGCGATTACGTTTTTGGTAGTGATGGTAAGCCGACCCGCGTCGAGTATGTTTCGCCTGTTCACATCGGCCTTCGCTGTTGGCGGCTGACGTTTTCGGATGGCAGCGAGATCGTTGCCGACGAGCAGCATCAATGGTTAACGCGGCATCGTGAAGGGCGTTGGAAGACCGGCGTCGTAACTACGCCGTACATTGCGAACTCCTTGATGATCGCGCGCCCCGATGGCAAGCGCGAGCACAACCACAAAATCGAATGCGGGTTAGCAATCCAGAATATTTGCGGAGGGCTCGCGATTGATCCTTACGTGCTTGGGGTGTGGCTGGGCAATGGCAGTCGCAATCGCGCTGAGTTCACTATGCGAGAAGAGGATTTTCCGCAGATGTTGGCGGCGGTTGGCGGCGGCCGGGTCACTCGCAGCTACGGCAATACGGTGATGTTTTGGGCGACCGGCACGGGCTTGCAGGCATCGCTCAGGCGGCTTGGTGTTCTTGTCGACAAGCACATTCCACAACAGTATTTCGATGCAGGCACAGAGCAGCGTTGGGCGCTATTGCAAGGATTGATGGACACTGATGGGACAGTGCACAAGCATGCTGGTCATACGACTGCGCGTGCGAGCTTCACAACCACGACTAAAGCTCTGGTCGACGGTGTTTGGCGGCTTGCACGATCACTTGGATTAAAAGCGACAAAGCGGCAAGGGATTGCCAAATACGAGGGTAAGATTACGGGTCCGCGTTATGAAGTCAGCTTTACCGCCAGCAAGTCAGAGCCGATTTTTCGTCTAGCTCGCAAGCAAAGCCTACTACCAGACAAGATCGGAAAACGCAGTCGGAGTTTGGCGATTACTGCGTGCGATGAAGTTGCTTCGGTGCCGACGGTTTGCATTCAAGTTGCCGCGCCGAACAAACTGTTCCTTGTTGGCCATGGTTGCGTTCCTACTCACAACACGCAGTTGGCGGCCGGCTTGGCGCTGGCGCATTTGTGTGGGCCGGAGGTAGAGCCGCGGGGTGAGGTTTACAGTTGCGCAAACGATCGCGCGCAGGCCAGCAAAATTTTTCAGGAGATGTGCGCGCTGATTAAAGGGCACGAGTACCTACGCGCGCGCTGTAACATTTTACAGCACTCGAAAACGATCATCGATCTTGAAACGGACAGCGTCTACGTGGCGCTCTCGAGGGAGGCTAAAACGAAGTTCGGTTTATCTCCGAGCTTTGTTATTTACGACGAGTTGGGCAGTGCCGACGACCGATCTCTCTTCGACGCCATGAACTCGGCGATGGGATCGCGAGTGAATCCCTTGATGCTAATCATCTCGACTCAGGCGGCGGAAGATATTGCGCCCATGTCGCAGCTTGTCGACTACGGAATCCGGGTGAAGAATCGCGAGATCACCGATCCGACTTTTCACCTATCGCTCTACACGTCGTCGCTTGATGATGATCCTTGGTCATCTGAGACGTGGAGGAAAGCGAATCCGGCGATGGGAATTTTCCGCTCGACTGAGGACATCGAGCGCCAGGCGCAACAGGCGCAGAAGCTACCTTCACTCGAGAACGCCTTCCGAAACCTCATCTTGAACCAACGCGTGGCCGCCGAGGTTCGCTTCATGGAGCGAGCTGCGTGGAAGGCGTGTGGTGCCAAGCCAGAGATCCCGGATGGGGCGAAGGTGCATCTCGCGCTCGATTTGGGATCGACGCGCGACATGAGCGCGCTGGTGATGGTTCACAAGGATTACGATCAGAACTTTCACGTCATCCCGTTCTACTGGTTACCTGGCGACGTGCAGGCGCGCACCGACGCCGATCGCGTGCCCTATGACGTGTGGGCAAGGAAAGGTTTGCTCACGCCGATCGGCGAGTCGACCGATCCCGCGGTGATCGCGCGCAAGATTGCGGAATTGAACGGCCGCTATCGAGTTCTTGGTCTTGCCTTTGATCGCTGGCGCATCGCGGATCTAAAGCGCGAGATGAATGCGATCTCTTGCCCGGTGCAGCTCGTCGAGCACGGCCAGGGCTACAAGGACATGTCGCCGGCGGTCGACATCCTCGAGCGCTTAGTCGTGCAAAAACGCATCCGGCACGGTAATCACGGTGTGCTCACCTGGAACGCCTATAACGCTGTCGTGGTGAAGGACCCAGCCGGCTCGAGGAAGCTCGACAAATCGAAGTCAGTCGGGCGCATTGATGGCTTAGTCGCGCTGGCGATGGCGTTTAGCTTAGCGCTGCTCAAGGCTGAGCCGGAAATCGATGTACGCGCCCTGATCGGGTAAGATGAGATTTAGCCTGCAGGTCGTTGAGCAGTGTGAGCAAGAAACGCGCTGACGGTTCCGGAATGGTTGCCCCGTTTGCGTAGCCGTGGCTAGTTCGGATCGACACTCCCAGAAGTTTCGCCGCTCGAGCCTGGGTCAAACCCAACTGCTTTAATAAATTGCGATATTGCAGAGCGGTCATCTTTGAGTTCCTTGATCATATCGAGCGCGGCGCGGACTTCGGCCTCGATCTTAGCCGAGCGTTTTGCCTTCATTTCTTTTGTATCATGTCCGCGACGCTCTCTATTTGAACTTTTTTTCTGTTGGATGCACATGTCGGAACAATACCGCAATCCGCGGCCGGTAATGTCTTGAAAGCATGTGATGCACGGTCGCCTGACTTTTTCTGGTGGAGGCGGTTTTGGCTGGCGCAGTTTTTTGACGTAGTGGCGAGGATATTTTTTGACGTATCCGATGTTGAAAGCCGCTGCGAAGGCCGAAAGCTTGCCGTTTAGCACCGCTTCGATGAGGTGTTGATGTCCGTCTCGCCTTAGTCGCCGTAACAGATAAAGCGTCGAAGTGCCTCCGGTTTTTGGTCGTAGCGAGCTGTAGCGCCGATTTCCGCCACGCAGTCGGAGCGGAGGCGCATTTTGGAATTGTTCTCGTAGTGATGCGAGGTCAACTTCTCGACGCCGACGTGGCCTTGGCTGATAACGATATTGTCGATTATGCTCGAGCGAACAGAACAGCCGTCTTCTAGCTACCAATGGCTTAGAACATTGCAGGCAGAATCGCGGCAGTTGCGGTGGCTTGCTTCGAAGTCGGCGATGGCGACGATGTTTTCTCTGACAACCTTCGTTGCAGTATTTTATCCTTCGTGATCGCCGCGGAATGGTTTCGCCGCAATGAGCGCAGAATTTGATCGGGTCGATAAAATCTAAGTAGGGCTGAATTATTTGCCGAGCTGCTTTTTGTTTGAGCCAGATTGCGTGCTTGTAGTCTGCCTCGCGTTGTCTTTTCTGTTCGGCGGTTAGGTGGGTCAGCCGCGGTCGTGGAATTCGAATCGGCTTAGGCGGCCGGCATTCGTCGCTGCAATAATATCCGCGACCGGGCGCGACGAATTGCTTGCCACACTTTTTGCAGGTTTTTGGAAGCGGCGGCTTTCTATGACCAAGATCGATTGCACGCTGTTGCTTGCATTCATCAGAACAAATTCGGAAAGCTTGCTTGCGCGCAATTGGTTTGCCGCATACGACGCAAGTAAACGGAAATATTAGTCGCTCGGCTCTTTTTCTCGCGTTGTGACGCACGCTCTTTGCCCGGTAGTGTCGCCGCTTCTTTTCTTGGTAGGCTTTGGCACTGTGAGCAGACGAGCAAGTAAAGCGGTTTCCTTGTCCTTCGAACAGGACACCGCACACGATGCAGTTGCGTTGAACGAGCATAAAAAGGGGACGAGCCTACGGGAAATCCTACCTCACGATAGGATCACTCTCACCACAGCGGATGAGTAGCAATTATGACCGCGGCTCGTCCCAGTCCTTGTAAATCGCATTAATGCGTGGACGCCCAGATCTCGCCAACCTGCTTTTCGGTGAGCACATCACCGACGCGCTTCTTGGCCGGGACGCTGCCGGCGAGGGTCAGATACCAGCCGCCAAACTTCTTGCAATCGGCGCCAGTGCAATGCCGCAACTGTTTTCCGTTCGGGCACACCAGGCTTAAAAACATGAGACTGGTCCGGATTTGCTCCTTGATGGTTTCGACGTCGGCATTGAGCTGCTCACGCGCGGCCTTGCTGCGTTTCTTGCGGTTGCCCTTGCCGGTCAATGCCAGGATGGTGTGATCGAGCCAGTATTCGATACAGGCGCGGAGCATGCCCTTGTCGCTGCGATCTCTCTTAACCTCCTCCCAGAACTCTTCGCGCCAGATGCGTTCTTCGGCATCATCGTTGTCGGCGATGATCTTCATGAGCCGGCTGCGCGGATTGGCTTCGCGCCAGGTCGCGCGCTTGGCGCCTTGGACGCCTTGATCGATGTGAGTCATTGGACTTCTCCGAGGGTGATGTGAAGGCCGCAAATATACGCAATCACTGCGCATCAGGTCAACGCGCCGCCGGCGTTGAACCCGATATCGATCTGCAGGGACAAACATGAACACCAGCGCAAAGCTGGTAGCGGGCTTCCAAAGCCCGCTGGGGCGCCCCCGCCCTCCGACGCCGCAACGCGTGGGGCGCCCCTCCGGAATCTTGCCGTCGGTGACGAGCCTGGTGCGGGCGTGCTGCGCGGCCGCGATCAGCGCCTATGATCGGACGCGGCCGGAGGACGTCGCCCGCCGCGAATGGAGCGCGGACAGCATCGTGCCGTGGCTTCTGCGCTCGCCGAGCTCGCCGGCGAGCATGGCGACGATCCCGGCGCTGGTGCAGACGGTGATGCCGGATTTCGTCGCCACATTGGCGTCACGATCGGCCGCGGCCAGCATCTTTGAGCAGGGCTTACAGCTCGCCTTCGACGGCGCCGGCGCCATCTCGGTCCCGACTATCCTCGGCAATTCCGCCTATGCGTCCTTCGTCGCGGAGGGCGCCCCGATCCCGGTGCAGCAAGGCCACGTCGAGCCGCTCGTTACGCTGACGCCGAAAAAGCTCGCCGCCATCGTGGTGCTGACCACGGAGATGGTGCGCAGCTCCAATATCGAAGCGCTGATGCTCGACGCGCTCATTCGCTCGGTTGGCCTGGCGCTCGACAAGGCGCTGCTCGACGACCAGCCGGCGGATAGCTCGCGGCCCGCTGGCCTGCGCTATGGCGTGGCGGCCTCGACCGCGTCGACCGCCCCCGATCCGGTGGCCGCGCTGATGACCGACATCGAAACCTTGCACCGGGCGGTCGCGCCGGTGTCGATGGGTAACCCGTTCTTCGTCGGCAGCACGACCCGGTCTACGATCGCGGATCTGCGCAGCCAGCACGGGCTGCGGCCGCTGACGTTTTTCGGCAGCCTGGCGCTGCGCGGCACCATGATCATGCTGGCGGTAGCGCCCAACAACATCGCCTCGGCATATGGCGATCAGCCACTCATCAACGCGACCGTCAACGAGGCTGCCCTGCAGATGGACAGCGCCCCCGACGGCTCGCCGCCGACAAAGTCGCTCTGGCAGACGGATTGCGTCGCCATCCTGGTCAAGTTGCCGATCGCCTGGGCAGTGCGCTCGAGCTCTGGCGCGGCGTGGCTGACGGCGACGAACTGGTGAGATGGCCGTCGTCGACTACCACGTCATCGAGGGCACGACCGGCATGTCGGCCGCTGACCTCGAGGCGCTTTACAATAATCTCGGCGCGCAGGGTTGGAAGCTAAACACCGTCATCGAACTTCATCAGAACCGGCGGCGCGCGATTTTCCAGCAGGCGGGTGCGGTGGTCGAGTATCACGTTGTCGATTACATCACCGGCGCGGACACGGCCTCGGTCGAGCAGACGCTCGACAATCTCGGCATTGATGGCTGGGTGCTCGCGCAGATCCTTGCACTTAAGCAGGAGCAGCGCCGAGCGATCATGATGCGCGGTCCTGGTGTTGACGGTGGCGGTGGCACCGGCGGCGGCATTCCCGAAGCGCCTAGCGACGGCACCACTTACGGCCGCAACACCGCGGCGTGGAACTCACAGATCGACGGCGGAAGCTTTTAGGAGTCGTCCATGACGATGCAGGCAGAAGTCATCAGCTCGTTCCGCAAGAAGCGCGAGCCGATGTTGGCGGTCGCGGGCAACGCGTGCATGCGGCTGATCGCGGCCAAGGTGATCGCGCAACTGCAGCGCCGGCCGCTGGCGGACGTCGTTAACGAGCGCTGGCCGACGGATCTGGTCACGCGTGCGGCGGCCGCGCCGGCGATGACTACGACGACCGGCTGGGCGGCCGAGCTCGTGCATCGCATCATGGCGCAGGCGCTCGAGGCGCTCGGTCCGGCCTCGGCGGGGGCGCAGGTTCTCGGCGATGGTCTTGTGCTGGGCTGGGACGGCGCGGGTCAAATTTCTGCCCCCGGCATTGTCGCGGCCGCAGCTAGCGCGGGCTTTGTCGCGGAAGGCGGACCGATCCCGGTGCGGCAGCTCTCGTCGGCCACCGTGATCATGGCTCCGTTCAAGCTGGCGAGCATTTCGGTCTTGACGCGGGAGATGATCGAGAGCGGCAACGCCGAGCAGATCATCAGCGATGCCCTGGTCCGCTCGTGCGGGTTGGCGCTCGATACCGTGCTGTTTGGCAGCGGCGCCGCGACCTCGGCGCAACCAGCGGGCTTGCGTAATGGTATCGCCGCGCTGACGGCATCGACCTCGACGGATCTGTGGGAGGCGGCGATGGAGGATATCGTCGCTTTGATCAATGCGATCTCAGCGGTTGGCGGTCCGGGGCCATATTCGCTGGTCATGAGCCCGGGTCGTGCGGCGACTTTCATCGGTCGGATCTTCCGCGATCGCGCGCAGCAAGCCGCACCCTATGACGTGCATGGAAGCGCCGCAGTCGGCAACGACATCATCGCGATCGCCAATGCCGCGCTGGTCTCGGCGTTCTCTCCGAATCCTGAGGTCGAGGCGGCGACCGCTGGGACTCTCCACATGGATTCTGCGCCCGTCGCCGATCCCGGCTCGACCGGCACGCATAAGAGCCTGTTCCAAACGGAGACGATCGCCGTCAAAGTTCGATGGCCAATTACCTGGACGCTGCGCAACGCAGCGGGCGTTGCTTGGCTGACGCCGGTGTGGAAGTGATAATGGCAAGCGGCGCGTCGAAATCGGTTTGTGAATACTGCAAGGGCTACGGACCCGTATGGGATCGCGCGCGTCAACGGACCGTACAGACCGGCGCAATTGTTTTCCTCCATCGCCAATGTGACCGTTGGTACGATCTTCGCGTGATCCAACAGAGCGCAGTGATCCCGGTTAGAGATGTCCGACCAGGCTAGTATCTCGGCCATGGATAGTCGCCTGATCTGACCAAACACCACTCACAAAAATACCGACAACGAAGGATGAATGAATCGCGAACAATGGATAAACCACAGACCATTTTCTCCGGTTTCGGCGATATCGCCGAGCTCGAGCCTGTGATCACGCATGAGATCACCGACTACGGCTGGCGCGGGCTGACTGGTGATGGCGAGGTGCTCGAGACCAAAAGCGCGAACGGCCATAAGGTCGAGGTGCCCAACTTCATCACCGTGGCATTCCGCGGCTGCGCGATCGGCACGCGTGACGTGCTCAAGCCGCCCAAGGCAATCGACATCGACGAATACCTCGAGCATTTCAACGCCGCGGTCGAGGCGTACAAGGTTGGCGAGCTGTCCGCGGCGCTGCTCTACTCCGACGCCGCGATTGCGCTTGCCCCCACGCTGCGCGCGCGCTTCAATCGAGCCATGATCAACCTGGCAGCCGGGGAATGGCGCAAGGGCCTCGATGAGTACATGCAACTCGAGGAACATGCGCCATTCATCCGGCCACAGGTCAAGGAAGCGCTCGCGGCCGGGTTGAAACTTTGGCGCGGTGAGGATCTTAACGGCAAGCGCCTTCTCGTCGTCCACGCCCACGGCTTCGGCGACACGATCCAATGCCTGCGTTACATCCCGCGGCTCAAAGCGATGGGCGCCGAGGTCATCTTGTGGCTCCCCATCGAGCTCCGGCTGCTAACCTCATCCGTCGCGCCCGCGACGACCGAGCTGGTGCGAGATGTGGATTACTTCATCCCATTCTTGCATCTGCTCGGTCGGCTCGACGTTTCGCCGGAGGCGGAAGTCGACCCGCCATACCTCACGGTGAGTCCAACGCTCGTCGATAAATGGCGCGCGCGTGTCGAGTCCGTTGTCCGCAGCGAGGGGCGCAAGCGTATCGGCATCGCCTGGTCGGTCGGCAAGCCGAGCGCCGGCGACTACCCGCGTACGATTGGGATCGATCAACTCATCGAGAGCCTCGATTCTGAGGCCGAGCTATTCAGCGTTCAGACGCAAGAACCCGATACGATGTTCGATATGCATTCGTTCGAGTTCGATGACTTCGCCGACTGCGCCGCGCTGATGACGTGCATGGACGAGATCGTGACTGTCGATACCGCGGCCGTGCATCTCGCCGGCGCGATCGGGCATCCGAACGTGAAGTTGCTTCTCAGCAAGTGGGCGAGCTGGCGCTGGACTAAGCGTTGGTATCCGACCGTGAAGGTCTGCAGGCAGACCAGCGACGGTGACTGGGCGAGCGCGCTGGCGCAATGCTAGCGGTCTTGCCTCGCGGCAGTATCGAGCCCGCCCGTTTGCGGCCGTTTCAGAATAAGTATCTCGGCGATGTTGAAGTCGGTTTGTTGGTGGCGCTCGTTTCCAGCGTCCATCCGCGCGTGATGATCGAGATCGGCGTCAACGAAGGTCGCACCGCGGCGCAAATATTAAGGGCTATCCCGACGCTCGAGAGATATATCGGAATCGATGTCCCGCCCGGCCATGAGCCAACCCTCGAATGCCAGCGCAGCGAAGTCCCTCGATCGGCCGGCGTGTACGCCGCTCCTGATCCACGATTCTGGCTTCTTGTCCGCGAACGCGGCTCGCTCGCCGTGGGGCCACAAGACCTCGAGCCCTGCGACGTCGCATTCATCGATGGCGATCATTCGGCGAAGGCTGTTGAACACGACTCGTTTCTATCCCGTGCGCTTATCCGTCCGGGTGGTCTCGTCATCTGGCACGATGCGGGCAACGAAGCGGTCGAGGTGACGCAAGTGCTTGAGCAGCTCAGCAATCAGGGCTGGCCTATCACCGTGATCGAAGGCAGTTGGCTTGCCTATGCTCGGTTTTGATATTTGGCTCGAGCTCGCGCAACCGCTGCCGGACTTCCGCAGTTTGGTCCGCAGCTATCAGACGCGTCAGCCTGGTCATGATGTTTCGGACGAGCCGCGGGACGAGAGCGGCAAGTGGACCGAGGGCGGTGGTGATGGTGGTGGCGACCATCCGGGCGAGGGCTATTCCAAGAATGCCTACGTTGACAGCAAGGGCGTCATTCACACCAACAACGTCCACGACGCGCAACGCGCGTTATACGAAAATCGCAAAGTCGAGCTGCATCAGGCCAAGCAAATCTCGACGTTGATTCATAGACTCGGACAGGAGGCGAAGCGTTGGCAGGAGCAAGGCCAGGAGGCGCCGGTCTTCAATCTCTGCAACGTCAGCATCGAAGGCACGAACCTTTTCTGCGCGGAAACTCAGGGCATCCCGCGGGTCGAGATGCCGGTCATCCCGGCAAAGCGAACGAATGATTTCATCAAGTTCTTGAAGACCGAAGGCTACGAGGTCGAGAAAGGCAAGCAGCGCGCCGATCACTTGCGCGCAACGCAAAGCGAGATCAGCGGCGCCAAGGTTGCCGCTGCAATGGACCGGATCGAGAAAGAGGGATTTTACAAGCGCCTCGTCGTCTCGCGTGATGACTACATTCTCGACGGTCACCACACCTGGGCCGGCGAGATCGGCCTCGAGGCCAAGAAGGGCACGCTCGGCAACGAGAAGACGGTCAAGATCGCTCGCGTTGGTATCTCGATCACGAAGCTGATCGCGGAAGCCGACAAGTGGATGACCGAGCAAGGTCTCAGCAAGAAGCCGGCGAGCGAGGCGGCCAAGACACTCGGCGAGGTGATCCGCGAATGGATCGAACGCCAGCCCGGCCACGATATCTCTGACGAGCCGCGCGACGAAGGCGGTAGATGGACCGAAGGCGGTGGTGATGGCGGTGGTGATGGCGGAGGCGACGCCGATATGCGCCTGGTGGGCACCGGTCAGAACCGCGAGCGCACCGAGAAGTGGATCGAAGATCTGAAAAACCA
>Ga0066903_100006109_pt1 | contig 10603 bp, 8 predicted proteins | sample PanSoiMetaGPlot1_FD_67491 | JGI IMG/M metagenome (GOLD analysis project Ga0066903, IMG submission 67491) | Tropical forest soil microbial communities from Panama analyzed to predict greenhouse gas emissions - Panama Soil - Plot 1 (version 2) | ecosystem: Environmental > Terrestrial > Soil >...
GAAAGCCCGTCGTACGGACCCAGCAGATTTGATCAGGTTATCGACCCCAGGGACGCCGTGTTCAGTCGCCTGCTGCTCTGGCGCGACAAGAATCACAACGGAATTTCGGAGCCCGAGGAACTCGAATTGGTTGCTGACTCCGGCATCGCTGCGATTCCTACCGACGCCAAGGAGAACAGGAGAACCGATAAATATGGCAACGAGTTCCGTTTGAAAGGGCGGACAGTCTGGACTGACGGAACAGTGACACCAATGTATGACGTTTGGTTGAGATCCATGCGATGAATCTCTGCTCCGCGGAGTACTTGTTCGGCCGCGCGTGATAATGTTCCTTGCGCCACCGTTAGCCACCACGGCAGGTCGTACTTTTGCCTTGCGGTCCACACCATTTTTCGGCGCGGATTCAAAACTGCTCTGGTTCTGAATCCGCGCAGTCGAATGAATGAGGACCGATGAAACGGAGCACGAGCAGATCAATATCCTGGCCACGAATTGGCACCGCAAGTATCAGTGTCCAGCGTGTGCTTCGCGCCGTTCGCTGTGCGGGCCTGACGAAGATCATCAAGCGACTGGGGATTGAGGCGTAGGGGCGGCGCGGACGCGCGCCAGCACCGCGCACAGGATCAGGGCCGGGATGCCCAGCAGGCCGGCGACGATGAAAAACAGCGCGTAGCCTTCGAGCAGCGTCCGTCCGTTCGCGAGCGATTTGACCATCACGCCCGAGAAGCCTTTCGCAAACTTGCCGACGTAGGTGTAGGCGGAGCTGAGCAGCGCATATTGCGTCGCCGTGTAGCCGACGCTCGTCAGGCTCGACATGTAGGTGACGAGCGCGACGCCCGCAAACGCCGAGCCGAAGTTGTCGCACACCATCACGGCGCCGAAGACGCGGACGTCCGGGCCCGAGTAGGCCAGGATCGCGAACGACGCGATCACGAGGCTTTGCATGATCAGTCCGATGATCAGCGTGCGGAAGTAGCCGATTCGCACCGCGCTCAGACCGCCCGCGGCAATTCCGAGCAGGGAGCCCACGAGGCCGACCGATGCCCGGACGGCGCCGACGGTGTCCTTCGAGAGCCCGAGGTCGTGATAGAACGGATTCGCCATCGGGCCCATCAGGAATTCCGGCAGCCGATACAGGCTGATCATCGCGAGCATCAGGAGCGCCACCCATCCGTGCGCGCGGAAGAATTCGACAAACGGACCGACAATGGCGTCGACGAACCCGTGCACGCTGCCGAACCCGCCCGAGCGCGCCGGTCCTGACGCCGCCTCGCTTCGCGCCGGCTCGAACGCGGCCGCCGAGGCGCCGACGCCGACAGCCATCAGCGCGGCCATCATGCCGTACGAGACATGCCAGCCGAGATGATTCGCCGCGATGAGAATCAGCGCATCCGTGACGATGATGGCGGCGCGATAGCCCAGCTGATACGCGGACGACAGCAGCCCGAGTTCATCAGAGTCGCCGGCGGCTTCAATCCGCCACGCGTCGATCACGATGTCCTGCGTGGAAGACGCGAAGGCGACGAGCACGGCAAATTCGGCGACGATGAGAAGACCGTGTGTGGGTCCGGTGAGCGACAGGCCCAGCAAGCCCACGGCGACGAGCACCTGCGTCAGCAGCATCCAGCTGCGGCGCCGCCCGAAGCGGGCAAAGACCGGCGCATCGATCCGATCCACCACGGGCGCCCACAGGAATTTCAGCGAATAGGCGAGGCCGACCCAGGACAGGAACCCGATCGCCTGCAGCGTCGTGCCTTCTTCGCGGAGCCAGTAGCCGAGCGTGTTGCCTGACAGAAAGAATGGGAGGCCCGACGAGAAGCCCAGCGCCAGCATGACCGCCACCTTCGGCTGGCCAAGGGAGGCGAGGACGCGGCGTTTGCTCACGCGCCCGGCCTGCGCGCGGGAATCAGGCGGCGGGCGATGGTGAGCGCGGTCTCGTTGGCCGGATCCTTCGCCAGAGCGTTGGTAATCGTGACGCGGGCCCTGTTGACGTCGCCGGCGCGGTATTGCGCATCGGCCGCGCGCGCGAGCAGCGCGGCATCCGATGGGCTGTCGTCCGCGGCGCGCAGGAAGTAAGTGGCCGCGACAGCCGCTTGATTCATGTGCAGCGACAGGTCGCCGAGCCGCGCCGCTTCCGCGGCGCGCTTGCGGCTATCACTTTCGTCGCCGCGCAGGGCCGCATAGTCCAGCAGCGCGCGGCGCGCGATTCCCCAGTGGCCAAGCCGTTCGGCGGCGTCCGCCAGATAGTAGAAGGCGAGCCGATCGGCGGGCCGCTTCTCCGTCGCCTCCTCCAGGATGTGCTCGGCCGTCTCCGGGTCCGGCGTCAGCAGCAGCGCGCGGCCGAACAGCGTCAGCGCTTCGCTGCTGTTGTCGCTGCCGACCGCCGCTTCGAGTGCGCCCAGCGCCTTGCTGAGCGCGACGCGGTCGCCGCGCGCCTGCGCGATCTCGAGCCACACGCGTCCGAGGGCGACGTAGGCGTACGGGTATTCCGGGTGCCGCTCGGTCGACCGTCCCAACGTGAGCACGGCGAGTTCGGGCTGTCCCGTGCGCGCGTACTCGAGCCCGAGCGCGACCTCGCGCGACGGTCTCGGGTCGAGCGCGGTCAGGGCTTTGAGCTGCTCGAGGCGGTCGTCGGCGCGCCCGGTCGCGGCATCGAGATCCGCGAGCTGCTCGCGAGCGTGGAGAAGCGCCGGCTGGAGCGCGATCGAGGTCTCGAAGGCGGTGCGGGCGGCCGCGGGGTGCTGCGCGTCGCGTTCGCACAGGCCGAGCAGGTAATACGCGTCGGCAAATCGATCGTCCTGGGCAATGGCGGTGTGCAGGGCGTCGATGGCCTCGGCGACGTGGCGGTCGTTGTAGCGGGCGAAGGCGAGCTTGTAGAGCACGCGCGGCACGCGGTTGTCGAGGCGCAGGTAGGCCGCGTAGCGATCCGCCGCGGACTTATACCGGTGGGGGGTATCTCCCAGATAGGCGTCCCCCAGTTCTTCGAGCGGCATGGTGGCGGCGGGGTCGAGTTCGGCGGCTTTCCGCAGATCCCGGATCGCGGCCGGGAACTCGCCGCGCCTGCGGTACGTCTGACCCCGCTTCAGGTAGCCGATCATCGAATCGGGCTTCAACGCGATGGCGCCGCTGAACGCCTCGATCGCCGCGGACGTGTTGTCCTGGGCCAGGGCGGTGTCCCCGGCGGCCAGGCGTTCCCGGCAGGACCGCTCGCGTTCCGATGCCGTGTATCCATACACGGCGGCTGCCGCCAGGGCGAGCAGAAGAATCCCGGCCAGGGCCCGTTTCACGCCGTCAATGGTAACAGGACGCTCGGGAACATTTGCCCGGGCGCGGGATCTAACGGGACAGCGAGGGGGAGGAGCGGTGCTACCATGGGTGGTGAGCTCTCAGTGAAGCCGGTTCGCGCCATTACCTGGACCGACGTTGGCGGCCGGGAAGCGTCGCTGATCCAGCGCTGTGCGGCCCGGGACGAAGAAGCCTGCGCCGAACTCGTCAGCGAGCACCAGCGTATGGTGTACCAGCTGTCGCTCAACCTCCTCAACGACCACAACGAAGCCCTCGATCTCTCGCAGGAGGTCTTCCTGCGGGTCTTCCGGACGATTCACGCCTTCCGCGGCCACTCCAGTCTGCGCACGTGGATCTACCGCATTGTCGTGAACCAGGCTCGGAACCGCCAGCGATGGTGGCGCCGGCGCCACCGCGCGCAACAGGTGTCCCTCGATCAGCACATTCAGGATCACGGCGAGCTGGCCGAGGTTGTCGACAGCGGTCCCGATCGCCTCGTGGGCCAGAAGCAGCTCGGCGAGCGGATCCGGATCGCGCTCGATCGACTCCCGTTCGATCAGAAAACGGCCATCGTTCTCCGCGAAATCGACGGCCTGAGCTACGAGGAGATCGGCTTCTCGCTGGGCATTGCGGTCGGCACTGTGAAATCGCGCCTTGCGCGGGCCCGTGAAGGGCTTCGCGCGCAACTGAGGGACGTATGACCGGACTGACCTGTACGGCGGTGCGGCAACGCCTCGCTGCGTTTCATGACGACGAGCTGCCCGTGCAGGAACGTATCGCGGTGCAGACGCACGTGAACGCGTGCGAGGCCTGCCTCGAGGAACTTCAGGACCAGTACCAGGCCGTCGGCACGGCGCTGCGGCTGGCCGCGGTGCCAGGGCCGGCCGACGACTGGACGGGTCTGATGCCCGGCGTGATCAGTCGCATGCGTGCCGAAGCGAATCAGACCTGGATGGCCCGCTTCGCGCGGACGTTCGACGACCTCCACCTCGTCTGGGTCGGACTGGCCGCGACGGCGGGCACCGTCTTGTGCGGCGCCGTCGTGCTGGGTCTGCTGCACTTCGCGTCGACGGAGCGGGCCGACTCGCTTCGCGCGATGATTGCCGTGGTTTCCGCGCCGTCCGGCTCGAACCTGAATCCCGCAAGTCTGGACGACTTCATGATGTCGGCGACGCAGATCTCCGTCCCCCGGCCGATTCAGCCGCCGACGGTGCCACGCGACGGCGTCGTTCGCGCGTCGCTCGAACGGTCGGGAGCCGAGGGGGACATGATGGCCGCGTTTTCAGCAGTCATCACGGTCGACGGCAACATCTCGGGCGTGGCGCTTCTGAGCGACACCGGACGCCCGCGTCAGGTGCAGCAGCTGATTCGGGAGATTTCGACCGGCCGTCTCGAGCCGGCCCGCTACGGCGCGGATCCGGTCGCCGTCACCTGCGTCTGGCTCGTCGAGCACATGACCGTCAAGGCGAAGCAGCGGGGTTGAGGAAGAACGGGGAGCGCGGGCTAATTCCAACAACTGCTAATCCCACAACTCCGCAACTCCCAACGCCCAACGAATTCCCAACTCCACAACGCCCAAACCCAAGCCAAGGAATGAAGGTTGAATTCTCGAGATTCAACCCTTCGGTCTTCTTACCTTGGGAGTTTTGGCCGTTGCGGAGTTGGGCGTTCATTGGGAGTTGGGAGTTGCGGAGTTGTGGAATTCTGGACGTAGTCCCCTCCGTCACCGCTTGATCTCTGCCACCGCCGTTGCGACGTTATTCATCGCGTCGGTCGCGCGGATGATGATCGATCCCGCCGAACCCGCGTCCTCCACTGTGACGTCGAACGCCTCGCGTCGCGAGTCCGCGATGCCATCCACAGGATAGGCCACACGCCAGCGGCTTGCGTCGAGCGAGTACTCGACGCGCTGCACGGCGGATTGTTCGTCGCGGACGACGAACTTGACCGTCGCCCTCGAGCCCGAGCGGGTTGCCGACTGCACCTCGATCACCGGCGGCGCGTTGTCGATGTCGAAGCTCACGCTCTCGAGTTCACCGGTCAGCGCCGTGGCGGGGGAGTTGGACGGAGCATCGCTCGCCGAGACCTTGACGTAGTAGGTGCCGTCGGGCACCGACGTCGTGTCCCAGACGAAGATCGGATCCCAGAGCCCGCGCTTGAGCGGCTTCCACGTCGTTTCCCCTTCGCGGCGGTAGAAGACATCGAACTGCAGCCGGTCGTCGTTCTCGTCGTCTGCTTTCCAGACGAACGTCTGCAGGCCCTTCTGGTAGACCTTGCGTCCGAGCGCGGGCGTCGGCGCGATCGAGCCGGATGCGCCAGACGCCGATTGATTCTGCTGCGAGGGGTTTCGGCCGTCGGACGTGTTCTCGTCGAGGCCGGCGATCTCGAGCTCGCCCGTCGAGAACGGCTTCTGGAAGACGGTCCCCGGCGGATGCACCGTGATGCTGAGCACCACGGGGCGCAGATTGCGCGGCAAGTAGGCCGCCGTCACCGAGGTCAGCGTCGGTCCTTCGGCGGAGCCATCGGAACCCTTGACGCTGCCGGAACCTTTGAACGCCGCTTTCCACTGGAGATACCGCGCGTTCGGACTGGTGATGCGCTCGCCGGCCGCGACGGTGTAGGCCTTGGACCACGCGCTCCACGTCTCGTCCGGCGTCGCGGTGTTTCCCGTGCGCGTGAAGATCTCCACCTCGCCGGGACGGGCGCTCGCGCGCCAGCGGATCTCGCCCCACGTCGCGACGGTGCCGGCATCGCGGACGTCCGACTCGTAGGTCCCCGCGGCCGAACGGCTGCCCCCGAGCGCGAATACTTTCCCTGGATTGCTGGTGGCCGCCACGATCCGTCCTGATGATTCGCGCATCAGCGACGTGACTTGCCGGGCCGCGACGCGCGTCAGAAGCGTCGCGCGGGCGGGATCGCCGGAGAGCCGGAAGATCTTGCCCTCTTTTCCCGTGCCGACCAGCAGGGTGCCGTCGGTTTCGAGGAGGAGGTCGAACGGCCAGTCGTCGCTGGCTTCCCAGAGCGTGTCCCACAAGCCGTCAGGTCGGATGCGATAGATGGCGCCTTTGGCGTTGTGCGCCCGCGGCTCGCGGGGTGCGGGCGTTCCTGACAGGCCTGCCTGATCGACGACCGTGATCGTCGTGATCTCGGCCGAAACGGACGGCACCGGCGCACGCGTCGGCGCCGGCGGCTCGGCGCCCGACGGAACAGCCGGGGATGCGCGGTCCTCGCCGCCTGGAGCGCCGCTGAACGCCGTGGCGTAGATCGTGCCGTCCGCGGCGATTCTCAGCGCGTGAATCTCTTTGTACGGCGAGTCGAGCAGCACGAATGGCTTGCCGTCCTTGTCGATGCGGAAGATGCGGCCCGGCGATTCCGTGCCGGCGATCACGTTGCCGCTCTTGTCGAGCGCCAGCGAGACGACGTTGGTGGTGTTCGTCTTGTAGAAGACCGACCCCTTGCCGTCCGGCGTGATGCGATAGATGTTGCCCTTCTGGCCAGTGGCGGCGAACAGCGTGCCGTCAGGCGCCGCTGCCAGGGCCCAGATGTACTTGTCCTCGGGATCGAAGAACGTCGTCGATTTGCCGTCGGCGGCGACGCGGTAGATCTTGCCGTCGGGCGACGAGCCGACGTACAGCCCGCCGTTCGGCGCGGGCGCCAGCGCGTGGATTTCCATCTCGGGCGCCGCGAAGAACTCGGACGTCTTGCCCTCGCGCGCGATCTTCAGCACTTTGCCTTCGTTGCCGGTGCCGGCAAAGAACGCGCCGTCCGCGCCGGCGACGAGCGTCCACAGAAACGGCGCGGACGTTTCCGCGAGCTGCGACGCAGCCGGCCCCAGGAACACGCGCCCGTCGGCGTCGATCGAAAGGTTGGTGACGTCCCCTTTCAGGAAATCCGCCTGCGTGCTCACGGTCCAGAACGTCGGCGTGGAGGCGGAAAGAACCGTAGAGGCGGCCACAACCGCGGCCACCGGAAGACCGAATCGTTTCAGCATGGAAAGCAACTAACGGCCGGGATGGCTGTCGAGATCGATCGTCAGCGCCCGGGTACCGCTGATCGCCGAATCCATCGCGAGTTCCCACTCGCCGAGCGTCGCCGACCGGATCGGCGTGAAGCTGCCGCCGCTGCGGTCGCCTTCGAGCACCGACAGCACCGACGGCGGCAACGACGTCATCGCTTCGCCGTTGACGACGGCGCCCGGTGTGCCGGTGATTAGGCGCACGTAGATGCGATTGTTGCGCCGCGTCTCGTTGAGCGTCTTGATCATCTGCGCGACACTCTGGGGCTGCACGCTGCGCCTCAGCTCGCGCTGCTCGATCTGATTGAGCTGCTTGCCGTCGGTGACCATTACCGTGAGCTGACCGCTGGCGTTCGCGGGGATCTCGATCGGGATCGTCGAGATGGTCTCCTTGCCGCGGTAGCTGCGCGTCAGCACCTTCAACGGCACCGTGCGGCCGGCTCGCGGGTGGACCTCGTCGAGCCATACGCGATCGATGGTGGCCGTGCGTGATTCTTCGGACGCGGTCACCGACAACTCGACGTTCTTCACCGCCAGCGGCTCGATGTCGTTCGAGAGCAGCATCGTAATCGGTCCGGCGATGTAGGCCGACGCGGCCGGGATCGTGTTGTCGCCGGTGAAGATGTCCTCGAAAGAGAGATCCTGGTGACGGTCGAACGACGCTTTCCCCTTGATCGTGAACGTGACCGGCCCGAACTGGCGCTCGTAGTTGCCCAGTGTGTTGAAGAGCGCCACGTAGGTCAGCAGTGGCGTGAACAGTTGATCGTTCACCGCCGTGTAGTGGAACGTACGCCGGGGAGTGTGCGTGCTCTCGAGCGTCACCGTGATCGGGACGACGACGGGTCCCTTGCCGAGCGTGCCGGCGATGGCGGTCGCGCGGTCCTGCTTGACGGTCCCGATCACGTCGCCGAGCGTGGCGATCTTGAACGACGCCATCAGACTCGGCAGCGACGTGTACACGTACGCGCGCGTCATCGGATACGCCGTCGGTCCGAAGTTGAAGAACGGATGGCCGAACGCGTACAGCTTGTCGCCGTCGATGTGCGTGACGGTGCCGCTTGCGCCCATTTCGGCGTCGCCGCCGAGCAGCGAGACGCCCACCGCATCGCCCGGACGCAGCGGTTCCGTGCTCTTCGGCGCATCGGCGCCGCCGCCGCCGGAAAGGACCGGCGTGAATCCGGCGTCGCGGAACATCGACGACACGAGATCGCTCGTGGTCGCGCTCATGCCGCTCATGATCAGCGGCGTGGCGATGGGACGGAGGAGGGCGCCCATCTCTGCGCCAGCCGCCGCAGGCAGCCCGATCGACCGCACGTCGGCGGGTCGTTCCGCGAACATCGCGACCCGCTGGTACGTCGCGCGAAGTGCTGACACGAGGTGCTCCGGCGTGATGGGCAGCTCGAGCCGGGCCGGCACGCCGGCGCGGCGTGCCGCGGCGTCGGCCGTCGCCTCGATCATTTCGCCGATCGGCGTGATGCCGGCGATGGGTTCTTTCGCAAATGCGCCGATCGAATACGACACGGCGCCGACGAGACGGCCGTCGATGTACACCGGACTGCCGCTCATGCCGGCGATCACGCCGGTTTCTGCGAGCGGACCGCCCTCGAGGCGCGCGAGGACGAGATTCCGCTGGGGCGCCTGAACATTTTTCAGCACGCCGAGGATGTGCACCGTGAAATCCTTCAGCTCGGCGCCTTCGAACACGGTGCGGCCGACGCCGACCATGCCCGGCTTCACCTCATCGATCGGCATCAGCGCCGTGGAGGCCGGCAGGCGGACCAGCGCCAGCGCCGCAAGCGCGACGGTTGCGAGAAAAACCCGGATCTTCATGAGTTTCAGATCTTTATAGCATGATTTGGACGTCGCGCCGATGAATCCGGCCGTGGGCTGTGTTAGGCTGTGGGCAATCGCAATGCGCGCGACCCTCCTGGCGGCGGCCCCGACGACGTTTGCGTCGTATTGGTGGTGGTATGCGTCCAGGCAGGGGGCGGAGCGCTAGCAAGAACGCTTCACAGGAAACGAGCTTCGGGAAGCCCCCTCAATCACACCCGGTTGAGGGGGCTTTTCCTTTTTGGAGACGAACATCACCGACATCTGCGTCACGGTCGTCGGCAGGGACACGGAAGCGATCCGGAAGGCGCGCGCGGCGGCCGAACCGGACGCCGACCTGGTGGAGCTGCGTCTCGACTCGATGGCGCGCCCCGACGCTGCCGGCGCGCTCGCGGATCGGCGCAAGCCCGCTATCGTGACGTGTCGTCCGCTGCGCGAAGGCGGGATGTTCGACGGCGCTGAAGAAGAGCGGCTGCGGATCCTGCGCGACGCGCACGCGCTGGGCGCGGAGTTCATCGACGTCGAGTGGGACGCCGATGTCCGTGGGCTCATCGCCGAGCGCGCCGGGCGGGGCGTGATCGTCTCGCGCCACGTCTTCGACGGCACCCCCTCGGACGCTCAGGCGATACTGGGCGGCCTGCGCACCGCCGGCGGTGAGATCGCCAAGCTCGCGGTCATGACCGAGCGGCTCAGCGACCTGCATACGCTGATCGAAGGCTCGCGTGCCGATCGTTCGTCCATTCTGATTGGCATGGGGCGCACCGGGGTGGCGACGCGCGTGCTCGCCGGACATTTTGGCTCCCGCTGGACGTACGCGGGCGCGGGGATTGCGCCCGGACAGATTCCCGTTCACCGGTTGCTTGGCGAGTACCACTTCCGTCGCGTCCGCCCGGATGCCGCGGTCTACGCGATCCTCGGACGGCCCGTCGTTGACTCGTTGTCACCGGCGATGCACAACGCGGGCTTCGCGGCGCTCGGCCTGAACGCCGTGTACGTGCCGCTCGAAACGCGTGATCTCGCGGATCTTCGCGCGTTCGGGACCAAGGTTGGCCTTCGCGGCGCGAGCGTCACGATTCCGTTCAAGTAGCAGGTCATGCCGTTGCTCGACGATATCGCCCCGACGGCCGCGGCGGCAGGCGCGGTGAATACCGTCGCTATCCACCCAGGCCCCTCGACGGAGCTCGGGGCAAGCGGGAACTGGATCGGCATGAACACCGACGCTGACGGGTTCATCGAGCCGCTGCGGCGGCGCTTGCCGGAGGGGATGTCGGGGATGCGCGCGACGATCCTCGGGTCGGGCGGCGCGGCCCGCGGCGTCGGGCTCGCGCTGCGCCGCGAAGGTGCGCGCGTCGCGATCTGCGCGCGGCGCGCCACCGCGGGCCGCGAGGTGGCGCAGGCGATTGGCGCGCACGTGAGCGAGTGGCCGCCGCCAGCCGGTTCCTGGGATCTGCTCGTCAACGCGACGCCGGTCGG
>Ga0066903_100006110_pt1 | contig 10602 bp, 8 predicted proteins | sample PanSoiMetaGPlot1_FD_67491 | JGI IMG/M metagenome (GOLD analysis project Ga0066903, IMG submission 67491) | Tropical forest soil microbial communities from Panama analyzed to predict greenhouse gas emissions - Panama Soil - Plot 1 (version 2) | ecosystem: Environmental > Terrestrial > Soil >...
GCGGACGTCGATCGGTCGTTCAGATTTTCCGCAAGAGTTTCCAAACATCCGCGTTTGAACCTCCCCGAGATCCATCCGGGCGCGTGCGCGTCCTGAATCGCTGCAGTCCTGGCGGAAGAAGCAGTGCCATGGCTGTCGAAAACACGAGGAGCCTGTAAGCGTAAGAGCTGTCGGATCGGCGTTACGTAACGCCCGTTAGATCGACCAGGAGCCGGAGAACCAGCTGCAGGAGCTCCGGGGCTACGTCGAGGCGCGGGACTGGACCTCCGTCGAGTACGTGGATCGCGGCGTGAGCGGCTCGACCGACTGGGGCGCAGCCTGAAGCACCTGATCATGCACTGGAACCCCGGCCAGGTATAATTTCGACACCTTCTGTTGTCCTCCCAGTCCCGGCACTCGCGTCGACGTACATGGCGTCGAATGAACAGATGCCGGTGAAGAAGCCGTCGCCTGTTGCAATCGTCTTGGGCGTAATTCCCTTTGTCGCTATGTGCTTCTCGGTCGCGCTCTGGGACCGCGTTGATCCCATGATCCTCGGCGTCCCGTTTAATCTCGCTTGGCTCATGTGCTGGATCCCGCTCAGTACCGTGTGCCTGCGGGCCGCATACCTGGTGGATGCCTCGCGAGACGAGAAGGAGGGCGGAACACCATGAGTTCCAGCGGTGTCGCCCTCTCGATGATCGTCGCGATCGTCGCGTTGGGTGCCGCCCTCGGTTTCCTGGCTGGAGTCCGCCGGAAAATGGACTTGGAACAGTGGACGGTTGGCGGTCGTGGTTTCGGCGCGCTCCTCATGTTCCTGCTGATGGCCGGCGAAGTCTACACAACCTTCTCCTTTTTGGGCGCCAGCGGGTGGGCCTACTCGCGTGGGGGCCCGACGCTGTACGTCATGGCCTATCTCACGCTCGCATACGTGGTCTCCTTCTTCATATTGCCCCAGATCTGGGAGATGGGCCGCGCCCACGGGCTGCAGACGCAATCCGACTTCTTCGGCGCACGCTACGGCAACAAATACCTGGCTGCCTTCGTGTGCGTCGTTGGCGTGGCGTTCCTGATCCCGTACTTGCAACTCCAGCTTACTGGGCTCGGCATCATCGTCTCGATCGCCAGCGCCGATGGCATCGGCCGGACTCCTGCCATGGTGATCTCGGTCGTCCTGCTGACGGCGTTTGTGTTTGCGAGCGGCATCCGTGCAGTGGCATGGGTGAGCGTCCTGAAGGACGTACTGATGGTTGTTGCAGCACTCTCGATCGGCATCGGCGTGCCGTACATCCACTACGGAGGGATCGGCCCCATGTTCACGGCACTGGCCCATGCGCGGCCCGCACACCTGACCATGCCCGGCGCCAGCACAAACCTCGGCCACACCTGGTACATCTCCACGGTGCTACTCACGTCGCTGGGGTTCTATATGTGGCCACATGGATTTGCAGCGGCCTACACCGCCAAGAGTAGCGATACCTTGCGACGGAACGCCGTGGTCATGCCCCTCTATACCATGACCCTGGCCTTTATTTTCTTCGCCGGTTTCACGGCGGTGCTGGTTGTACCGGGCCTGCCCAATGGCGACCTCTCGCTGTTGACGATCGTTCGCAGGAGCTTTCCGGCCTGGTTCTTGGGCGTGATTGGTGGCGCTGGCGCCCTCACGGCAATGGTGCCAGCGGCCATTTTCATCCTGACCGCCGCCACCCTGTCCGCCAAGAATTTCTATCGGCCCATCTTCGCGCCGGCGATGACGGACGATCAAGTCGCGAGGCTCTCTCGAGCAATGGTTGTCGTGTTCAGCCTCGTGAGCCTCTACTTCGCCATCTACAGCTCCACCACACTCGTCTCCCTTCTTCTCATGGGCTACGCAGGCGTGACGCAATTCTTCCCCGGCGTTGTACTCGGTCTCTACTGGAATCGTGTCACGATGCCAGGGGTGTTCATCGGTATGATTGCGGGAGTTGCCTGCGTCGCCTTCCTCATCCTCTCCAATCAGGATCCGTTCTTCGGCTGGAGCGCTGGATTCGTGGCCCTTGCCCTCAACTTTCTGATTACAACGATGGTGAGCCTTCTCACGCCTGTAACTCGAGCGAGCTCCACAGTCACGGCAATCGGTTAGCCAACGGCCGAAAAACGTGTCTGTCGGCCCTCAGTGCGATATCGAGAATTCGGCCTGCTGCCGTGCGAGATCCACAGGCCCGGAACCACTACGTTCTGGGCCTGATCTGCTCGTCCCTGAGTGCTGGCTGTCGCATGTAGTAGACTGACGCGCCCGAGCGGTGTTTGGGCGCCTTGATCATGCGGTTGAAGATCCCGCCGCCCGCCGTCCGATTGGCCGCCTCGGCCGCTGTCATTCTGACGGTCGGGTGCAGCAGTAACACGCCAAGCTCACCGAACGCGCCGTCGCCAAACACTCTTCACGCAGAGGTCACCGATCCGATCGGAGATGGCGTCGCGTCGTCTGGCGTTGCAACGGCGCCTGATCTGACTCACGGCATCGTCGATGTCGCCGCCGGGAACGTGACGTTCACGATCCAGTTCGCACCAGGCTCGCTGGATCGTCAAACGACCTTGCTCGGGTTCGAGTTGGACACGGATCAAAATCCGTCCACAGGCATCCCCGCCGGGGCAGTCGGCATCGACTACCACATCGGCTTCAGGGCGTCCGCCAGTTCAGCGATTGTGGAGAAGGCAACACCGAGTACCTGTGTGCCCTCGAACGGCGCCTCGTGTTACACCAGCATTGGAACGGCCCCGATCGGCGTCGGAACAGACAGCCTGACCGTGACGGTGTCGTTGGCGATGCTCGGCGGGGCGAGCGGGCGAATGAACTATCAGGTCTTCTCGTACGCAGCGCCGCCAACAAGCGCCCCGACGAGTGTCGCGGATGTCATGCCCGATCTCAACCTTCCACCAGCACATGTTCCCTGAGTGTGGGCACGGCTGGGCCTTGGTGGACTTGACGCCACGCCACGTCGGGCGTGGTGACTTCGGTGATGAGTTCGAGGGGTTCGTTTTCCCAAAACTCTCCTGACCTCCTCCGACCTCAGTCCAGGTGTGCAGGAGGAAGGCCGGGTCTGAAGTCATCGAACCCACCGAACCACCGTGAGCCCAATGAGGTGGGTCTGCCGAGCGGGAGGCTACCAACGACAACATCCGGTTCACAGGGCTATGCAGCCGGGGAGGGCCACCAGCCCTCCCCAATTCATCCCAATAGAAATCGCGTTGATCTTGCCTGCGCGTCGTGGTGAGTTGTGACCAGTCGGCAATGGTTCACGGACAAAAGGCGGACACCCGTTTGGATGTTCGGGGTGCTCAATTGCAAACACAGCAAGCAGTTACCGAAGCGCCCTTACGGTCACGCACGATCGTGATCGATTGCACGTCGACGGATCAGAAGACCACACTGAACGTGCCGTTCGTGACGAGCTTCGTGTTAGTCGGCATTCCTGCAGCGAGCGTGACTGAAAACGTGCCGCTTGCAGACGTCGATGTCAGCGTGGACACAGTCACCGTGCCACTGCCGCCGGGTACATCGGTGTCCCACTCCCCCGGCCCGGGAATTGCCAGCAGCGACACGTACCCGGTTGTTGCGAGTTGATAGGTCCCGACGGCTGCGGGCACAGAGATCTCCAGATCCGCCACGCTGTTTATGCCCCATATGTAAAGCCCCGAGGCTTTCAGCGCGCCGACGTCCACGGGAGTAAAGGCCGTGCCGTCAATGGTGGCCGACATACTATTCGCGCCGGGAGCGACCGTGAAGTTCGTTGTTCCGGCTTTCCCCTGGTAGGTGGCGGAAATCGTGACGGTCCCGGCTGCGACGGCGGTGACCAGACCACCACCAGACACGGTTGCCACCGAGGGGTTGGACGATTGCCACGTCGCGGCCACCGGCAGGGTTGTGCCGTTTGAAAACCGCGCGGTCGCCTCCAATTGAGCGGTCTCGCCAATCCTCGAGAGCGAGCTTGTATGTATGTCCGTGATGGACACACTGGCCAAGGTCGACGAAGGGGAGGTCGGTGATGAACTACAGGATGACAAAGCGACAGTGACAAGAAGGACGATGAGACGCCGCAGACTTGGCCAGATGCCAGACATTAGAAGTACGCGATTCGTCGCTGCTGCAGCTTAGATGTCGAGGTTCCCCTCCGCGGCCCAATCGGAGGAATAGGCCAGGAGTTTGCCGTCGGCGGATAACGCGGGATCGGTGGTGAGGCCGGTATCCCATGTCAGCCGTGTCAGGATGGGTCCCGATGAGCTGAGAGGAGCGTGCCATCGCCACCCGCTGATCCCGACTGACACTATCAACACCGCCGCCGACGCGGCAACCACTCGGAACGGCGACACCCGACGCACAGGAGGATCCGGCTCGTCGGCGTGGACGCGGGACGACACGTCGTCGAGTTCAATGCGCGCGTCTCCAATATCGCGCAGGCGGCGCTTGAGATCTTTCTCAAGGCAGCCGTGCAATAGGTGACGAACGCCTTGTGGCGTCGTTCTGGGCAAGCGGTCCCACGCCGCCTCGCGTTCGAGAATCGCCGCGATCGTGTCGGAGATCGTTTCGCCTGAAAACGGCTGAAAGCCGACAAGCATTTCAAACAGCACACAACCAAATGCCCAAATGTCGGTCCGCTTATCAACGGGCTGGCCGCGCGCCTGCTGCGGACTCATATACGGCGCCGTGCCAAGCAAGACACCAGCGCGAGTTCCGTCGAAGGTAACGGTTGGCGACTGCGTCAAATCGAAGGCGGGTATGGCATCGACGGCCTTAGCCAGCCCGAAGTCGAGCACTTTGACGGCGCCATCTCTGGTCAGCGCGATGTTCGCGGGTTTCAGATCCCGATGGATGATGCCCTTCTCATGTGCGGCTTCGAGGGCCTCTGCGATCTGTTTGGCGATGCCAAGCGCTTCGGCGACCGGGATGCGTCCGCGAGCGATCCGCTTGTCCAGGCTCTCGCCGTCCACGAGTTCGAGGACGAGGAACTGCGTGCTGTTCGCCTCGTCGAGGCCGTAGATCGCACCGATGTGCGGATGATTGAGCGAGGCGAGGACCTGCGCCTCTCGACGGAAGCGCGCGACGCGATCGGGATCGTTCGTGAAGGTGGCGGGCAGGATCTTGAGCGCCACCTCCCGACTGAGCTTCGTATCCTTCGCGCGGTAGACCTCCCCCATGCCGCCCTGGCCGATCAGCGACAGGATTTCGTAAGCGCCGAGGCGAGTGCCGGGACTGAGCGCCAAGGGGGTTTCGAAGTGTTTCGGATTATAGGTTGAGCGCGGTTACCGCATGAAAAATCGCGGTTTCCTCGAAAGCGTCAACGGCTGCCAGGCGGATTTCTGCAGCTCCGAAGGGCCAGGCGACACGAGACCGTTGCCGTAGCGGCCCGAAATGCCGAACGACGGCTTCGTTGGGCCATCGTGAGAGGTGGGGTGCGGCGAGATTGTGCGGTGGCTAGAGAGGCTCTGAGCTGTTGTGCGGCCCTCTGATTTCCACCGGGCTGTCTCAGGCGGCGAATTTCAAATAGCGCGTGACGGCCACTTCGATCGTAAAGTGCAAGCCCTCGCGACCGAGCATCTTTCCCAGGGCTGAGCGCTGGATGATCGCCAGCACGTCGCGGTTCAGCCCGACCAGCCAGACAGCGACGCCCCGCTCGCGTTGCCGCACCGCCGCCTCCGTCAACGCCTTGAGCGCCGTGTACTCGATGTCTGGAACGGCGCTGAGATCAATGGCCACGACCCGCGGCTTCGCGAGGTCGAGTTCGCGCCTGATTTTCTGAGCGATGAATTTGGCATTCGCGAAGAACATGCGCCCCTCGACGCGCAACAGGAGCAAGCCGGGAAACGTCTCATCGTCGGGATGTTCCGCCGACTGAGGCCGAAAGACATTCGCGCCGCGTTTGCGTCCGAGCACGTACACTGACGGATTGGCGGCCTGCGCCGCAAGCGCGAGGAGTGACACCACAATCGCGACGACGATGCCCTTCAAGGTGCCCAACAGCACCACGCCCGCCGCGGCCGTGAGCGCCCAGACAAATTCGGTGCGGCGGATACTCAGGATGGCGCGAAATTCTGCCGGTCGCACCAATCCGATCGAATACACGATGACGATCGCCGCGAGCACTGCTTGCGGCATCACCGCAAGAATCGGCGCCAACAGACACATCGTCGCCAAGGCGACTGACGCGGTTATCAGTTCGGCGACCTGACTGCGCGCACCCGCGTGGAGGTTCACTGCCGTTTGCGTCGTACCCCCGCCGGCCGGCATCGCCCCAACGAACGCTCCCGCGATGTTTGCAACGCCGGTCGCGATCAGCTCTCTGTTGGCCATCGGCGTCGGTTCGTCATCCCTCATGAACGCCCGCCCGGCAGCGATGGTCTCGGTAAAGCTCATGAGTGCAATCCCCACGGCGCCTGTCCAGTACGTGCTCGCGAGCGACCACTCAGGAACGCTGAATGGAGGCAATCCTTGTGGGATGTGCCCTACGAGGGAAACGCCGCGAGCGCTCAGTCCAAACACGGACGCGCCGGCGATTCCAGTGGCGACCGCTATAAGCGGAGCCGGCATTCGCGGAGCGACTCTCTCGAGACCAACCAACAAGACGATCATGAACACGCCGACGACCACCGTCAGGACTGAGGCTGTGGGGAGATGATGCGCGATCGACATCACCTGCTGCGCGAACGAACTTCGTGGGATGTGGATTCCAAGCAACTTGGGAATCTGGTCCACGACGATCACTACGCCGATCCCCGCTTTGAAGCCCACGAGCACCGGTTCAGAAATGAAGTCAGCGACAAAGCCCAGTCGCAGACATGCGGCCGCGACAAGCATTGCTCCAACAATCAGCGTCAATACGGCGGTGGCAGCCGCGACCGACGCGGCATCGCCGGTACCCAGCACGTTGTTGAGGACAGCCGCGGTCAAGATCGCCAGCGTCGACGTGGTGCTGACGCTGAGCGATCGAGAGGTGCCCAGAAGGGCATATACCACCATCGGCACGCAGGCGGTGTACAAACCGACCTGCACGGGCAAGCCAGCGACAGTGGCATACGCAATGGCTTTGGGAATGACAACCGCAGCACTGGTCAGCCCGGCGATGAGGTCGAAGCGCAACCACTCTCTGCGATAGGCGACGAAAGTCACGGCTTACGTGAGCCGGCGAGCGTGAAAGCCGCCTCCTTGCCTCTTCAGGCGCTTGCTTTGCATCGATCCGCCCGAACAGCTCAATCACTTTCGTGACGACGCGCGTCCATCCAGTTTGGTGACTCGCGCCTAACCGGGCGCCGTTGTCGCCCTCGGTCTCATCGAGCATTCGTGACAGTATTCGACGGAGACGCTCTTGATTGACGAGCGCGAGAATCGCCCGGTCCTTCACGCTCCACGACGTCGCATGCGCGTCTGAATGCCTCCACGGCTCGAGGAACTCAGCGGTCGTCCTCAACGCCTTCATGGGTTACCGACGAAGGCGCGGATGTGAAGAGAGATGTACCCGCAAATCACGCGTGTCGCGAAGAATCGTGCGTACGTTTCGTGCTGTTGCGTCCGCCAAAAACGAATGCGAGAACGCCGAGGACCACAACGTGGACCATAAACGAGACTGTCTCGCAGGGAGAATATCAACGCGTCAGATGTTGCTGACGAGTATCCGCGCGCCAGATCCCAAATGCGTGAAAGGGCGTCCGGCGACTGAACGTTCGCACAGAGCCCTTGTGGGCGCTACCAGCGGAATGCCAGGCCCAAGTTCGCATTCCAGAACGAGATGCCCGAGAGGGTCCGCTGCAGGAACAGTCCGCCCAGGGTGATGTCATTGTTACTGTTGACCGTCGCCCTGTAATACCGCACATCGGTGCGCAGGCCCCATGGACCGTTAAACGCAAACAGGCCGCCGCCAATATCCCAGCCGAATTGCGTCCCGCCGACATTCTCTGTGGTGATCGTGTTGATGTTCACCGTGGTCGCCGTCGGGACCACAGTAAAAATGTTTGTAGCGAGGTGAATGGCGCCGATACCACCTGACACGAACGGCGAAAACCGGTGCTCCCCACCGGTTGGCACAACGCCGAGTGCATTGAACATGTATGCGCTGACGCTCGGTTCTCGCGTGAGCAACGCGTCATTGAGCGAGAAGTTTGGCGCGTAGTTCGCCATGAATTCGGCGCCAATCGATCCGCCGAACACGTAGCCGAGTTCTCCACCGAAGTTGACGCTGAGAGTGCTACTGTCGGTGAACCCACCAATAGTCGTCCCCGTGTTCGTGTTCGTCAGTGCCACGCTCCCGCCACTGCCAAAATTCGAACCGATGAAACCAGACGTGAACCAGTGATCGGTCGTCTCAATGCCCGTATGTGCGACCTGCGCAGCCGATGGCTGTTGGGCGAGTGCCACGCTCGCCTTGCTGCCAGTGTCCCGGTCGATGTTCGCACCAGTATCCGCAACCCAGTGATCTGTTGGCGCGGCCGTACTTGGAGACTGCGACAGCGGCTGTGCGGCCGCCATGGCCGACCAACCGACAATTACTGCGACGCTCGTGATCAAACCAGTCTTCTGCATCACTTCTCCTCCATCATTCACGCGGTCACTGCGATGGTCGTCGCATAGTGCAAGAGACACTCCACACCAACGGTTCATGACACGCTGCAGTCATGTCAGGGTCCCCCTGCCTCGCACGCTTCGAGGAAGGCGAAGAGCAGACCCGACGCTAATTCCATCAACGGCCGCTAGATAGCGTCGCCATTGTTGAGGTGATGCGGTTGAGGGTTCCTGGCGAAAGACTCGGCGTCGCAGAAGATCGGACTATCAGGGAGGTGATGTCAACCGACGACCGGCTGTGAGCCAACGCGCGTCACGATGAAGTTACCTTAGACGACAGCGATTGCTGTTGGACAAGGTCATCTTCCGCGACCATTTGCATCAAACACTAATGTCACGTTCTGAGTCTTCTCTACGAAGCAGGGCGCGGCCAGGAACTATGTCCGAACCGCAGTGACTTCACTGTCCTCGTGGAACGGCCGACTGGCCCGATGAAGATCCGCTTCCTTCTGCAGCCGTTGATGGCGGCGCTTGCTGGCATCCGTGATGGGCGAAAGGACGCACGGTCGGCTCGCCGCTCTCTGTACTTCATGAAGGTGGTCCGCGATCCACAGCGGCGCGTCGGACGGCTGCGCGAGGGCCTGAATGCGACCGCGAGGATTATCGTGCTCGGCCTGGTGATGGACGCGATCTACCAGGTGTCCGTGCTGAAAACGTTCTACCCGTTCGAAACGCTCATCGTCGCACTACTCCTGGCGTTTCTGGCTGGTGAAATGGACCGGCGAGGAGATTGCGACGAAGGGACAGGCGCAAGCCGCGTTTGACGATCTCAAGCAGGCAGTTCGGTCCGGCACCTTCCTAACCTGCTCAACATCCAACCTTTTTCCGCATTGTTCGCGTTGCTGCGGGGTTTCGTAGACCGTTGCGACGCCGAACCTGGCATGCGTCATGTAGGGCGCCAGCGTTTATGCGAAAGGCCGCTTCCGCAATTCTTGCCCTTGGCGCCCTGATCTGCTCCTGCGACGGCAATCCGCCAACTAAGCCGACACCTCCGCCCCCTGCGCAAATCTCAGGAAACTGGACGGGGACTCTCTCGTCGTTTAACTTCGCCGACCATGCGGTGGTCATGTCCCTGAATCAAAAATCGTCGACGGTCGTGGGAACGTGGGCGTCGCAGCAAATTGGTTGGGCCGGCAATGTCACAGGAACCGTCGACAGGTCGTTTACTGGAACAATCACACTGAATCGTCCGAACACCAATTGCAGTGGAGCATCTGGGCGGTTCTCCGGTTCGACATCGCCCATAAGTCTCCAGTGGACATCCGAGGGTTTCTCTGGCGAGAACTGTTTTAGCCCGCCCGTTGGAGTCACTTTCTTACTCCAACGACAGTGACCATCCCATCACACCATGCCGGCGTGTGGGGGCTCGCGACGAACCGAGACTGTGCGTTGGACCGGGTCGCAGCCCTGTTGCGGCGGTCGGGTCGTCGCCACATCGATCCGCACCGTCTAGCGGCCGTCGCCGGGCTGCCGGAGCGCGAGGCTGCGAGGCGGCTTGGTGTTCCAAGATCAACGTTGCAGAGGTTCAAAGCGGTTGCTAAATCCAAGGCGACGTCTCAGGACCAAAGTGCCGCGCTCTTCGAACTCCCATACGACATAAGCAATCGGAAACGCCGCGGGCTGCACTGACGGACACGACGTCGAACTCCTGCGACGACTGCTCGAACGTACGCTCCGGGTTCCAGCGACATCTGTCGCATCTCATCTGCGACAGATCTTATAGGTCAAGGAACCCGGGGCATGCGGGCGTTGTCCTTCTCGTTCTCCGTGCAGACGTACTCGAGCACGTCGCTGTCTGGCACCAGGTTCAGCTTCGTCTTGAACGAGAACGGCCTCGTGTAGTACTTCGGGTCGTCGAAGGTCACCTCGACGTCCATGTGCCCGAAGTCGCGCCGACGATAGCGTTCCGTGATCTTCATGGCCTGGCTCCGCGGGTGTCCGAAGCCGTCCAGCCAAGCCCGTTCGTTGAAGCCGGTCGTTTCGACGACGAGCGTATCGCCCTGCCAGCGTCCGACCGACGATCCCATCCAGCT
>Ga0066903_100006111_pt1 | contig 10600 bp, 6 predicted proteins | sample PanSoiMetaGPlot1_FD_67491 | JGI IMG/M metagenome (GOLD analysis project Ga0066903, IMG submission 67491) | Tropical forest soil microbial communities from Panama analyzed to predict greenhouse gas emissions - Panama Soil - Plot 1 (version 2) | ecosystem: Environmental > Terrestrial > Soil >...
GAGAAATATGAACAGTCGTTACAATTGAATCCCGATTATCCCGAAGCGCACTACAATCTTGGCCGCGCGCTGCTTCAACAGGGTCGAATCGATGACGCGATTCGGGAATGCGAGGTAGCGCTGAAGCTATTACCCAACGAACCCGACGCCCACGTTGTGCTCGGCAACGCTTTTCTTGCGAAGGACGATCTCGATCAAGCGGCGCGCGAGTATGCGAACGCGCTAACGGTCCGGCCGGACGATGCCAACGCGCATTACAATCTGGGCTTGGTTTGGCAAAAGAAAGGCGACATAGAACGGGCGACTCGCGAATTCCAAACGGCGAACGAGCTCGACCAACTTCAAAAACGCTAGCGCTCAGTCCCAGTAGTGCGCGTGATTTGATCGGTAGTATTCGAGAGTTTCCTTCAACCCTTGCTCGAGGTTGACCTTTGGCGTCCAACCGAGGGATTTCTCGATCTTGCGAAAGTCCGCGTAATAATCGCCGATGTCGATTGTTTTGCGGTCGTCAGGAAACGGAACGAGCTCGTAATTTCCGCTGCCGTTGAGTTTCACCAGGAGCGCAGCCAATTCGTTCAAGCTCACGTGTTCGCTGTGGCCGAGATTAAAAACCTTGCCGTTAGAATCGTTGCTTGCCGCCGCACGGAGAAGGGCGTCAACCACGTCGCTCACAAAATTGAAATCCCGCTTCTGCTTACCGTCACCAAAGATCTGAATCGGATTCTTGTCGATCATTCGACGAATCCAGATTCCGAGAAATGTCTGACGCGTATCTCTGACGCGCATGCCGGGTCCGTACGTGTTCGTTAACCGCAACGCACAAGCGCGGATCCGATAAACGTCGTTGTAGAGCAGGTGATACCACTCGCCCGCAAGCTTGTTGATTCCGTTTACGTCGATCGGATTGATTGGATGCTTTTCGTCAACGGGCAGATATTCGGGGCGACCGTAAACCTGACGCGTGCTCGCGAAGACAATTTTCAAGTCAGGATTGTGCAACCGGCACGCTTCCAAAATGTGCAACTGCGCCGCGGCGTTGATGTTCAAATCAGTCACCGGATCGGTCATTGAATCGAGATGACTGGTTTGGCCGGCAAGATTGAAAAGGAACTGGCGCTTTTTGATCAATGACGACATCGCAGCAACGTCGCGAACGTCTGTAAGATCGACCGTTACCCGATCTCGGATGTCGTGAATGTTAAATGGATTGCCGCCGTATTCCGGGATCAGGCTGTCCACGAGTGTGACTTTCGCGCCGAGGTCGACCAGGCGCCGGGCCAGGGCCGAGCCGATGAAGCCGAGCCCGCCGGTCACCAGGACGTCGGCGCTGGCGAAAATGTCGTAGTTCGAAGGCACGGTGGGATTGTAGGTCGCGAGCAAAAAGATTTTCTATAACATTCGGCAGGTTTTTTGGCAGAATCGCTCCCGCCCTGATGCCGACCGAACCCGAGTTATCGCTGGTGATCCCCGTTTACAACGGCGCCCGAACCATCGGCCCGCTCGTCGATCAAGCCATGAAAATTTTTGGATCAACATCGTTCGAAGTTGTCCTGGTCAATGACGGCTCCGAAGACGATAGCGAAAAGGTTTGCGCCGAGCTCGCCGCGAAATTTCCGCAGAATGTCGTGTTCGTGCATTTGAGCCGCAACTTTGGCGAGCACAGCGCGGTCCTCGCTGGATTCACGCAATCCCGCGGGCGTTACATCGCGGTGCTGGATGACGACGGCCAGAACCCACCGGAAGAAGTTGTGCGAATGCTCGACGAGCTGAAGCGGAAGAAATACGATGTCGTTTACGGCCACTACATCGAGAAGAAACATTCCTGGTTTAGAAATCTCGGCAGCCGTTTCAACGATCGGATCGCGACGTTCATGTTGCACAAACCGAAAGATCTTTATCTCTCGAGCTTTAAAGTGATGAACCGGTTTCTCGCGAACGAGATCATCAAATATCGCGGCCCGTATCCGTATACTGATGGCCTGATTTATCGTGTGACGCGCAACATCGGGCAGATTCCGGTGGAGCACCGTGAAAGTTTGGGCGGGAGCTCGCGTTACACCTTGCGGAGTTTGGTGCGACTGTGGCTGAACATGTTTCTGAATTTCTCGATCAAACCGCTGCGGCTTTCCATATACGTCGGGCTACTGACCTCCTGCTTGAGCGTGGTCGCGCTGGTAGCGATCTTGGTCGATCGCCTCTGGATCACCCCGAATGTAACGCTTGGAATTCCCACCGTCTTGGGAACAATCGTGCTGCTCGCCGGAATTCAGCTGATGATCCTCGGCCTGGTCGGTGAGTATCTTGGCCGGCTCTACCTTGATCAAACCGGGACGCCACAGTACGTTGTGCGCTACGTGAAACGGCATCCGCCTAAAGAGAGTCCAACGGGTTCGTAAACCTCGTCGCGCGGTCTAATCGTTTCGATAGCGCTCCTAGCGTTCTCTCATCGATTGCCGGTAAGAAAATAATGGGTCCTATACGAAATTTTTTGAGCCGTCCCGTGGCGAGAAAGTTTGGTGTTTCGTTGCTGCTAGGAATTTTTCTAATTGTTGGCAGTGTTGAATCACTCAAGATCGGCTTGACTTCCGACGAGCTCGGCGAACAGAGCGAATTCGACTACAACATCGGCGGGGTGAAAGGTCTCTTGCGGGGAACGACGGAGGGATTCAGCGAGTTCAAGAGGTACGATATCACTCCTGGCGATACGTATTATGGCATTGGATTTCACGCATTCGCCTTTCCATTCCAGGTGTTGCTTCAACCGTACTTGGCTCACAAGCTGAACACGGACAGCAAGACCGCCTTGTTGTTTGGGAAGCACCCGGTCGTTTTTTTCATGTTCGTGATATCGGTTATTGCGTTTTACCGACTTGCCCGGTTTTTCATTCGAGAACGATGGATCGCATTCGCGATCGCGGCGGCCTACGCGACTTATCCGTACCTGTTCGGTCACGCGATGATGAATGTAAAAGATTGTCCGTTCCTGTCCGTGTATCTCGTCTGCACCTACTTATCTGTGAGACTGGTAAAGCATCGCCTGCACAAGCCTATCGCTTCCCTTCGTCGCGATGCCACGGCATTACTCTTAGCAACCGCGGTCCTGGCATCAGTCCGACTTCCAGGACTCGTTATTCTCTTGCAATACGTCGTTACATTCGGGCTGACGGATTATTTCAGTTGGAGAGCAGACCAGGCGTCCGACCGGCTCTTGCGATGGCGTTACGTAAGTTTGTTTCTGGGTCTCTTACTCGTGCTCATAATCGTTGCCTACCCAACTTTCTGGATCAATCCGCTTCGCGGCCTCTATGGCGGTCTCAAGTACATGGCCTGGCATCCACAGCGAGCATATACTCTGACCTGGGGCCATGAGTGGGAAGCTTCCTCGACGCCGACCCTAATTTATCTGTCGGGTTGGCTGGCGGTGAAGTTGCCGATCATGATTCTCGCCGGGCTCGTCCTTGTGCCCTTTACGGTCCAGCGAATTGTGCGCGACCCGTTCCAACGAATCGCCTATCTCACGCTCCTGTTCGGCAGCCTATACATGTTGATTGCCATTGTCGTAATGCGATCTCATCTTTATGACGAGACGCGCCAGGTTCTCTTTGTCTACCCGTTATTGTTTTTGCTGGGCTCGATTGCGCTGTATGTGATGTCCCATAAGCTCGCGTTGACTGCGGCGATCTTGTCCTTTGCAATTTTTATTTGGGATCAAGTGCAACTGAGCCCTTATCAGTACGTTTATTTCAACGAAGCTGCCCGCTTCTTAGACATTGATCGGTTATTCGAGACTGATTACTGGGGCGCTTCCTGCCGCGAATCTGGAAGGCTGCTTGAGAAAGACCCGCAGTTGTGTGACACCAAAAAACTGATGTGCATCTATGCGGATCCAAACGACCTTTACCGGCCTTTTATCGACGCACGTATCTGCGTGGGGGATCTTTTGGGATTCCGATATCTTGAGGACATTCCCCAGAGAGACTATCTGGTTGCGACCTACGCGCGTAGTCGAATGAAAATGCCACCTAACTGCTTTCAGTTGTGGTCGCTTACCCGCACCTTCCCGTTGTCGAATCGCAAAGTAACAATGGGAGTGGCATACCGTTGCATTCAGTAGCGACGAATGGCGGCCATGACGTGATAACTGGATTGCGGCGTTTCTCAGAATCAAACTGGGTGTTGATAGCGTTGTGCGCGCTCGCGTTAATGCCCGATATCATTCCCCTCGGGCTTGTTCGGGCACTCGCACGTTATCTTCTTGTTGGCTATGTGCCGGGCCTCGCCATTTGGAAATGCACGCGGCAAACGAGCTCGTCGATTGTCGATATTGTCCTCTACCCATCGCTCCTATCGATCTTGCCGTTCGCGTGGATTGCGTTGGGGGGAGTTTTTCTCGGTTTGGATTTGCGGATTGCGAGTGCGGTCGCAATTGCCGTCTTTGTCGTGATCACTCTCGCGGTGCGCTGGAGTCAACCGGCGCAGTTAACGAGAAGTGAGCTGATCGTTGTCGCGGTCGGCGTGCTTGTGTCGATCTTGTTGTTGGTAATTCCATTCATCGCGAATTCTTTTCAAGCTGTCGCGTGGGATGCATCGCTGCATGCGGCGATCGTTTCGCGAATTCTCGCTGGTGTCGTCCCACCTGATTCGCCGATGATGGCCGGCCAGCCGGCCAATTATTACTGGCTCTATCATTTTTATTCCGCGGCGCTGATCCGAGTGACCGGACTGTCAGCTTATCAAGTTTTCGCGATTCTAAACGTGCACGCGCTGATTTTGTTTATCCTTGTTGGGTATCGAATCGCCAGCCGCTTAACGACAAATTTTTTCGGGCGCGTCAGCTCGGTTTGGATGCTCGTGTTTGGACTGAATGCTTTCGGCTGGGTCATTTTTGCTGCCGGCAGCTCGGCCAATCCGGAACGGTGGTACTCACTCGTTGCGCCGTTTGCGATGGTAAAAGATTATTCGCCGTCGCTTGGTAGTTTGATCCATGAATTTCTTGATGGGAGCCCATTCGCGTTGGCTTTCGCTTTCAACATTGCGTGGCTTGATTTCGTGCTCGCGCGCATGGAGGGAGAGCGGAGCATTGGCTTTCTTTTTACCGGGGCGCTAATTTTGGCGACGCTTTTTTATCTTTATCCTCTGAGCGCTGTTTTTGTTGTTAGTGGCTCGCTGGCTGCGCTGGGCATTTTACTTCTTATCAATCGGACCGCGAGAAATGAATGGCGTGCACTGCTCTTTGATTTCGTCGCCATAATACTGGTGGCCGCGGTCGTGACTGCGCCATATGCCTGGAATATTTTACACGCGAAAACCGGTGCTCCTTTCTCAATCGATCTGAGCCAGGATTATCTGAAGAGCCAGGCTTACAGCATGGCGGTCACCGTGGGTTTGATTGCGATAGTCGCCGCTCCAGCCTTATGGCTTGCCCGCCGTGATAAAGAACGCGCGGTAGGTATTCTGGGGCTGTTTGCGCTAGTGATCCTAATAGTTGGGCTGATTAGTCATGTGGCTTTGGAAGCAGAGTACAAGTTTATTTATCTGCTTGTGTTCGGGCTTGCGCCCCTCGTTGCAATCGCATGGAATTTCTGGAGGCAGACAGTTGTTACCCGAGCAATCTTTTTTCTCGCCTTGGTGATTTGCGTTCCGACGAATGTATTGACGAGTTATTGTTTCATGGTCCAGCCCCCGCGGGAAACGCGAGATCCAAGCCGTCTTCGCTTATTGGCTTGGATTCGAGATAAGACTCCCCCCAACGCGGTCCTGGTGGAATATCCCTGGTGGGAAAAATATCAGACTTCCGCTTCAGCCTATTTTTATTTGGACCGGTTTTGGTTCGACATCGGCGTGTATGGCAATCGACGGCAGCTCATTGGCTACACCGCGCCGATGCTCGAACAGTGGGGTTATCGCGATATTGAACTGCGACAGGATTTGGCACGCAAACTTATCAAGGGCGAGCGGCTCGCCCCGACCGACGTCTCTTATCTCGCCGGTTTACGCGCGCCGATCATTGTTGTCACCGACGTGTCTTTCGCGGGTGGTAATGAATTCGATCCCGCGGTTTATGTGCCGGTCTACGAAGATGGCGCGCTTCGGGCCTATCGCGTCGTGCTTGCGGAATCGTGATGCCCGCCACGCAAGCACGATTTCTCTCACGCTCGGCGCTGCGGTTTTCTTTCCTCGGTATTGTTCTGCTAGCGCTCTTTGCGCTGGCGTATCAACCGGTACGTCGGGTTGATCTCGAGCTGGCTGCACCGGGTAATGCGAAATTCCTCGATCACTTTTATCCCGTTGAAAACGGCGCGCGCTGGACGGAAGCGCGTTCAACGATTTGGCTGCCTGATTTGGGCGGCGGGAATCTTCCCTGGCGCATTGCTATAACTTTGAGTGCGCCGCGGCCCGGAAGATTCGGCGCGTCACCACACGTCATTGTGCGTGTTAATGGCGCAACGCTCGGTGAGCTCGACGCAAAAAATCAGGAACAGGATTACGAATGGGAGATTCGGCCGTGGCAGCTCGGCGCGAACGGCGACGTCTTTTTGGAAATTGAGTCCGCTACGTTCAATCCTTCGTCGGACGATCGCGAGCTTGGAGTTCGCATCACCCGGGTGTGGCTGACGAGAGCGGCTGGGCTTGCCATTCCGTCCGCAGGCGGATTTCTTTTGATGCTGGCGCTCGTCGGATGTTGTGCGGCGATTCTGCGAATGGCGGCAAACGCCGGTTTGATTCCGATTCCGCAGATGAACATCGCGGCTTTCGTTAATCCGTTTCGAAATCGATGGGCATGGCTGCTTGTTGCGATCTGGGCAGCGGTCGCTGTGTCCTTGAGTTGGAAGTGTGACGAAGCATCGTGGTGGCTTCAAACGATAACGGTCTGTCTATTGTTCTCGACCGCACTCATCTGGACAATCGCGCGCATCGTGTCCGGCTCGCTCACGCGCGAACAGGTTTGTGCGCTGATGATTGTTTTTGTCATCGCTGCCGTCATTCGTATCCCGTTGGATTTCGGCAGCGGATATGAAGGCAACATTGCGAGTTACGGCAAAGAGGGGGACATCGCGACTTACATGGCGCTGGCATGGAAAACGGCCGGTCACGGAATTCACTCCGGTTATGTACAGGTAGAGGGCTCGCCGCCGTCTGATAATCCGCCCGTGTTGCTCTATCCGTTTTGGCTCGTGGGTAGGATTTACCTGCGATTGTTCTCTCCGTTGTTTGGCCAGTTGCCGGTGAGTTATCCGAGCGCGCTGCGTTTCATGCTGCGTCTGCCCGCCCTGGCGGCGGATTTGCTTGCCGGCGCAATCGTCTTTCGTGTTTTGCGGCAACAACCATCGATCACGTTTCGCGATGCGCTTTTCGCGGCCGGTGCGTATCTGTTTAATCCCGCAGTGATTTTTGATTCGGCGTATTGGGGACAAACGCAAGCCGTTCATGCGTTATTAATGTTGCTTTGCTTGGCCGCAATTCATGCTCGCGCTTATCACTGGGGCGGCGCGGCATTAGCAGCTGCTATTCTCACGAAACCTCAGGCGTTTTCGATTGCTCCTGTGGTTTTGCTTTTGACCCTAAGAGAACGCGGAACCCTTCGGCTAATCGCTGGGGGGGCGGTGGCAGCTTTGTTTGTAATGTCGCCGTTTCTGATTGCCGGTAACAGCACAACCGTTTTTGAGGAATACACGCAGACAACAAAGTTTCATCCGTTCGTTGCCGTAAACGCGCATAACTTCTGGTGGTTTGTGACGGCAGGGAACGGCTGGTCGCCGGATACCAATTCAGTGGGACCGTTTACTTTTCGGGTTGCCGGTTTGCTTTTGTTTAGTTGTGCGGTCGTGCTTTCATTGGCCGTCGTTTGGCGTGATCGAGAAAAGTTGTTTCTCGTTGCGGCCTATGACGCGCTCGCGTTTTTCATGTTGAATACGCAGATTCACGAGGACCATCTATTGGCCATGTTCGCGCCGCTCGTCGTCGCGTCTGCGGTCAATCGTGAAGCCTGGTGGCTTTATTGCGCATTCGCGATCACGTCGCTTACAAATATGATCTTTCACGACCCAAAACTCTTTGCGTTCCTGGGTTATCCGGTTCGTGAGATATACGGCGGGTCAGCGTGGGCGGCGCCGCGGTGGATCAATTCGGCGATCCAGACCTTGTTATTTGCTGCGTTCACTGCGAGGCTCGCAATACTCCTGATGCCGAAGTTCAGCCGCAAACGTTTATCGGCGTAACTGATAATTCATTCTCCCGGCCAATCGACCCGCGCGATTTTCGAGGCCGGAAATGTTTGGGTTCGAGGAAACAAGTAGGTCCCGTCGGAAAACCGGTGATGATGAATGTCGGGACTATTTTCGAAAACCGTTTCCGACACTTCGAGCGCAATCGAAATTCGACCTCCGCGTTGTGTAATGTCGCGAGCGACGTCGTCCATGGCGTAACCCGGACCAGTTTCCCAGGCTGAACGCCACACGATCCAGCGCGGGTGGTCGCTGCCGAAAACGAACTCCGGCAATCCGAGCTCGCGCGCCCTTTGATAAACGGGATAGTCGGGGAGAATTGCCATCGCCTGCGGGAGTCGTGTGTAGAAATAGGTTGGAGTCTGCCCGTAGTTGAGAATTATAACGTCCCCGGGCTTGGAGTTGGCGCGAAGAAAGTTGCAGGTTGTTCCAACCGTCCCGGGATTTTCCTTCCACAAGTCGCCAATGTATTTCAACAGACCGTTGCCTAGGAAACGATCGACGACATTTTCGGGCACGTGCGCACCGACAGAATAGTTGCCGGTCTTAAAGAGTCCGCTCGGGTTCGCGGCGACCCAGGGAGTGAGCTGCGCCAGCTTTGTAAACGCAAACACGAAGACAAGCGCCCCGCAGATCAACCAATTTCCGCGACTGATTTTGGCAATGACGATTCCAGCGGCCATCGCAACAACCGGTAACACTGCTGAGGAGTACCGCATTCCGGCGAGCCAGATGCCGTCGCTCGATTGGCTGATCGCCGTTCCCAAACCATAAAGAACAACCGTAGTGAGAGCGCTCAACAAGATGGACATCTCGTTCGTTTCGAACAATGGCGCAGCGCCGCTTCGCTTCCCCCGGCGAATAAACAGCGCGATCAAAATAAGGATCGCTGTTCCGATCAGCGGCGTTACCGAAGTTGTCTCGATAAATGCCTGCGCGCAGCGTTCGAGAAAATCGCCAAGCGATTGCAGGGTTTTCGTGTTGAAGAAACGGCCTGTTGAAAAAAACAATGTAAGCGCCAGCCAGGGCAACGTTAAGAGCGCGACGGCTGGCGAGGCGAAGTAGATCCAGCGTCGTTGAGTTTTGAACGGCCGATAAACAAAACTTAGACCACCGAGCGCAGCGACCGGCGCGAGTCCATACGGATGCGCGTGAAAGAGCAATGCAGAAACGAAAACAAACAACGCGCAGTCGCGCACCGATTTCATATTGAAAAAAATCCAAAAGAGCCAGACGACGAGCAGTAAATTGAGCGAACAATATCGAGACTGGCGTGCGAACAACAGGAACTGAACTGAGAACGTGAGGAGCGCAGTCGCCGAAAATGCGGAGAGGCGATTTTGGGTCGTCCGCCAAACAAACGCGTAGGCCAACAAGATCGACATCCACGCGGCCACTGCGAACGGAAAACGCGCCGCAAAAGTGTTCTGACCAAAAATGAGGAACGATCCGGCGGCCAGGTAATATTGGACCCAGGGGTGCGTCACCATGATCAGGTCGCGATTGAGGCGCGCTCCGTGGTCGTCGCAATCAAGGAAGGCGACACCGTCCCACGCTTTCGGAACGCCGAATTTCAAAATGTTGGACGCGAGCGCGGCAGTATCACCTTCGTCTTCCCAGAGATAATCGCGCCCGAGATTGGTGAAGATCAGAAGCGCGGCAATGAAGGCGAGAATCGCAAACAGCCAATGTTGTCGAAGACTCGCGAGCGCCTTCATGAAGTCGCGGGTTCAGTTGCGTCGATGTTTGAGATTGGCTCTCGTCGAAAAGCGCGAATTATAAAAACCGACGCGCTAACAAAGAAGAACGCGACGGCCAAATCGCGAATCGCGAGCACGAGCCAGGGTAAATCAGGATGGCCGACAAAATCCCATTTACCCCGCAGCCCTGGACCGCCTGAAAAAAGCCAGTGTAACGAATAAAGATAGACGCTGGTCAAAGTTACCGCCGGAATCGAAAACCACGTTTTGAGAAAAAACCAGAACGGCAAAGCCCACGCAAAGTATTGGAAAGCCCAATTGTCGCTGAACCCAAACAGAATCGCGTACGACATGCCGATGGTGGCGCAAATTTCCGGAGCTGCTGCGCGATTTCGCCGCAGCCATGCGAGAAAAATCATTGCGACTATTGCGATCGACCAGCTTCGCTCCAGAACGAATAACACCGGTCGAAGAAAAGCTTCGGGCCAGGCCTGGATCGGGGCCACAGTAGAAAAAAGCAGGACGCTTGGCCCCCAAAGCGGAACACCGGTCGCCGTCTGCAAAATCAGTCCGCGATATCCGAAGACATTAGTCAGAACAATTTCGTGGTCTTGAACGAGCGCCGGCAGATAGGTTACGGCGGCGGTAATAAAAGCCGCGGCCAGGAAAAGCATC
>Ga0066903_100006112_pt1 | contig 10600 bp, 10 predicted proteins | sample PanSoiMetaGPlot1_FD_67491 | JGI IMG/M metagenome (GOLD analysis project Ga0066903, IMG submission 67491) | Tropical forest soil microbial communities from Panama analyzed to predict greenhouse gas emissions - Panama Soil - Plot 1 (version 2) | ecosystem: Environmental > Terrestrial > Soil >...
ACCGACTCCAGCGTCTCATAGGACCAGGCGGCATGCGGACGACCCTCCCCCCAGCCCGTTTCGCCCTGGCTGTCGGTCACACGGACGAAGACATGCGGGGCTGTTCCGCCGGCCGTTCCGGCCGAGCCGGAGGCGAACTGGAACGTCTTGACCACTGGCAGACGTGTCGGAAACACCTCGATGCGCTCGATCGTGCGCGGTTTCATGTCTGCGGCAGCCAGCTTGCGTAGCGCGGATGGTCGGGCCGGATCGGCAGGCTGACGCTGCCGCCTGTCTCCGCCGAGTAGTACATGGCGGTGATCAGCTCGAGCGACACCCGCGAGTCGGCCAGCGTCACCGGCAACTCGCCGCCACACCGGAGCGCTTCGTGAAAACGGTAAAACTGGCCAGCGTAGTGTTCAGGCAATGGGCGGAACTCCGCCAGCGTGGTCTCGATCTCTTCGGTCAGCTCAGGCGTGTCACCGACGAACGTCCACGGGTCGCCCGAGTTGGTGTAGGGCCGCGTATTGCTTTCGGCGACCAGGCCGCTGAAGCAGAAGCGATGGCGAGTAATCTCCGCTGCCGAACCGAGCGTGACGCCAAGCGACGCCACCGAACCGTCGGCCATCTCGAGCGCCGCCGCGGCGCAGTCCTCGACCTCGATCGGGTTGACCCGGGTGGTGGTGTAAGCGAATACCCGCGCCGCTGGCCCCAGCACGTAGCACAGCATGTCGTGGGCATGGATCGCGTGCCCAAGCAGCGCTCCGCCGCGCTCGGTAGCCCATTTCCCGCGCCACGGGACCTCGTAGTAGGCTGCTCGCCGCCGCCAGGCAGTCTCGACTGTGGCCAGGTAGGCTTTGCCAGCCAGACCCCTGGCGACCAGCAACTTGAGCTTCTGCAGGCCGTGGCCAAAACGGTACTGAAAGACGGGCATGATGCGCCGACCCGACCCCTTCTCCACGCGAGCGAGCTCGTCCACCTCGCGGAGCGAGCCGACCAGCGGCTTCTCACAGATGGCGTGCTTGCCGGCCGCCAGCACCTGCTGGACCTGCTCGAAGTGCAGGTGCGGGGGTGTGCAGATGTCGATCACGTCGAGGTCGTCCATGCGGCACAACTCGGCGAGGTCCGTCACCACGCGCGGAATGCCGTTCTCCTCGGCAAGCGGGCGGGCTCGCTCGGCATCGATGTCGCACAGTGCCATCACCTGGAAAAGCTCCGGCACTGCCTGGTAGCCGGCCACGTGCGCCCGACCGATGCCGGCGCCCACTACGGCGACTCGTAGCCGATCCGACGCCGTAATCACGCCGCCATCGCCTGTGCCCTGGCGGGCTGTGCCATGGCCTGGGCCCGCAGCGCAAGCTCGGAGGCCAGAAATGTGTGCGCCTGGGCCATCGCCGTCTCGGTACGATCACGCACGTCGTCGAGAAACTGCCGCCCAAAAGGCAGGTCCACGATGCTGCAATCGATGTAGCGCGTTTCCTGCTGGTTGACGAGGAACAGGTGGTCCCCACCAGGCCGGCCAGCGATATCGATGTACTTGCGCAGCTCGATGAAGCCATCCGTACCAAGGATGGTCAACCGCCCGTCGCCCCAGGTGCCCAGCCCATCGGGGGTGAACCAGTCGACACGGACATAGCCGCTACCGCTGTCGCCGCGCAGCAGCATGTCGCCGAAGTCCTCGAACTCCGGGTAACGGGGATGGGCGAAGTTGGCGACCTGAGATGCCACGACTTCGGCCGACGTGGAGCCAGTGAAGAACAGGAACTGGTCGGCCTGATGCGAACCGATGTCGTTGAGGATGCCGCCGTAGCGGGCGTGCTCGAATGACCACGCCGGGCGGGTGCTGGCATTCAGCCGATGAGGCCCCAAACCAACCGTCTGGAGCGCGCGGCCGATGGCGCCCGAGTGAACGAGCTCGCCGGCCCTGACGGTGGCCCGATTCTGTAACCGCTCGCTGTAGCAGACCGAATAGATGCGTCCCGACTCACGCTGAACCGCGCGCGCCTCCGCGAGCTGGTCGAGCGTGGTGAAGCCAGGCTTGTCAGCGAGATAGTCCTTGCCGTGGCGCATCGTCGCGATGCCGAGGCCCGCGCGCTCGTCGGGAATGGCCGCGCTGGCGATCACGTCGATCGCCGGGCTTTCGAGTATCTCGGCGACACTGCGCGCGCGCGCTGCCTGTGGGTAGCGTTGAGCAAAATCGGCGACGAGCTCTGGCTCAGCCGCGAAGAACGCGGCAAGTTCGCCGCCCGCCGCGAGCAGCATGTCCGTCATGCCATAGATGTGGCCGTGGTTCAGACCGATTACGCCGAAGCGGACCGGCCTCTCACCCACGCCTCGAGTGGTCGACACGTGCTAACTCCTTTTCTGGGTTGCGGTGTACGGCGCCAGAGGGTCGCTTGCGTAAGCGTGTACCCTTGCCGGGCCGATCGGCGTAGCGAGCCACGCGGCGGTCTGCGTAGCTCGGGTGTGGCGGCGACAACGTCTGGGTCGTCAAGCGCCACCACTGGCAACGGTAACGCCTGGGGGATGGGCCGACTGGCCGGCCGAGGTCCAACTGCGCATGACAGAAAACCTTTTCTGCAAACGTTTTCTACATGCTACAGCCGTCCGGCCCGCGTGTCAAGCCCCTGTTTGCGGCTTCGGCTGGCAGGTCGACGACCGACAGCGCGCGCTAGTCGGCATCTTCGATGCGCCCGGTGTACTGGCCGACACCGACCAGGATGGGCGTGTGCATGCGACCGCGCGGCCAAGCCTGCCGCGCGCCGCCGCCAGCGGCGTGGCATTGCGGCACACTCTGGAGTTCAATGCGACGCGTGGGTGACCGCCGACCATACCGCGGGCTGATCTAGTCAGGTGCTGCCTTTCTTTCTCCACGCGCCGTGGCCCGTGCGGGACGACCCGCCAGGCAGCGCCGACACGGATCCGTCGACGAGCGTCGAAGACGTCCTGTTCGGCTATCGGCTGCCCCATCTGCCGGGAAGCCTGGTGTCACCCCGCCTCGCCGGCGCGTCGGATCGCGAACGCATCGGCGAAGCGGTGGCGCGGCAGATGTCACTCATCCTCAGCCTCGGCGCGTTCGCTGACAGCAGCTTCTCGCTACGCTACCTGTACCAACCAGCCCAGCGCAGCATCGACATCGGCCTCCTGGCGCGCTGCGCCACGCGCGTGGACCACACGCGCGCCGGCGCGGAGGACCTGGCGTCGCGCCTGGAAGCCGCGCTCACCAGTTTTGACCTCCCGGTTGAGGCGTTGTCCACACGCGACGCGCTTCTCGCGTTTCTCGATCCAATTGCCGAGCCGTTCGTGGTCGAAATCCGCCAGCACGAGGAGATCGCGCCGCTCCGTCTCGGCGACGCGTACGCTGTGCACCCGTTCAGGGCCTCGGCGACAACCTGGCTAGCGGCCTTCGAGATGCTGGTTCGCCAGCGCCACGCGTGCGTCATCAGCGTGTACCTGGAACCAACCCATCTGACGGCCGCCGAGCAGTCGAGCTTCGCCGAAGCAGCCGCGATCCCCGAGAGTCGGGCCGACTGTCGTGACACGAGCCTGCCCCGCGAGCAGCACCTGCCCGATCGCCAGGCACGGCTCGTGTCGCGTCTGTATGCCGAGGCGCTGCACCGATTCACGCGGCCATTTCTTCTGGTCGCACAGGTTGCCAGCGCGGACCCGCTCACCGCGACCGCCCTGGCACGGGCGTTTGCGGCGGAGATCTGCGAGCGGGTTACGCCTGGCCCAGGTGCGGATTCAGGCGAACGCCTGCCCAGCAACTTCGACCTGGTCCAGCCACGCACGCTCGACGAGGTTGACTGCGCGCGGTCGACGCTGACCCGAATGCACCTGAGCTCTTGGGGCGCCACGCTGGCAACGCCCGGCAAGGAGCGGCTGCGATACCTGGCCGACGCCGAAACGGCGAGCGCAGCGTTCCGTTTTCCCGTTGCGCTGCGGGGTGGTGTTCCAGGCGTTCGCGTGCAGCAAACGGCGCCTTCGTTCGACGTTAGACCCCGACCGGACCTCGGTCAGGGAACACCCGTGTCGCTTGGCAGCTTCGTCGACGGCCGGGGCGAGGCAAGCCTGCCCCTGCATGTCTTTGCGGGTCACACGCTCGTCGCTGGCACCAGGGGCTCGGGGAAGACGACGACCTGTTTTCACCTGCTGTCTCAGCTCTGGGCGTGTGCTGTGCCCTTTCTGGTCATCGAGCCGGCCGGGATGGACTATCGCACGCTGCTGCGCGGGCCATTCGGCGACCGTGTGCAGGTCTTCACCCTTGGCGACGAGACGACGTCTCCGTTTCGGCTCAATCCGCTGGAGATCCTGCCGGGTACGCGCGTCGGGAGTCACATCTCGGCGGTCCGCGCTTCGCTGGCATCGGCGTTTCCGATGATCGGCCCGCTGCCGTCGGTGCTGGAGCAGGCGCTGCACAACATTTACCTCCGCAAGCGCTGGGAGCTGACGGCCCAGGCGGAAGCGAACGATGCCCGCGAGATGCCCACGCTCACTGATCTGTACTTTGAGCTCGTTCGCCTGACCGAGCATCGCGGGTATGCGGGCGAAATCCTGCAGCACGCTCGAGACGCGGTGGCGCGTGTTGGAAGCCTGTTGCGCGGCAGCACGGGTCGCATGCTGGATACGCGCCGTTCAACCCCGGTCGGCGAGTTGCTTTCCCGGCCGACGGTGCTCGAGTTGGAGTCGCTGAACGACGACGACAAGGCCCTGGTCATGCTGTTCTTGTTGACGGCGCTCCGCGAGCAGTGCCGCGCCACACGCACGGACGGCCGTTTGCAGCATGTGACGCTGGTGGAGGAAGCGCATCGCGCACTGCACGCGGGCAATCGTGACATCGGCGACCTTCTGTCCGAAATGCGGACCGCTGGCGAAGCAGTCATTATTGCCGAAGAAATGCCTGGACGGTTTGCGGAGGACGTGCTCGAGAACACCAACATCAGACTCATTCATCGCCCGCCGGGCGAAGATGAGCGTGGGAGTGTAGCCGCGAGGGGCAACGCTGATCCGGGTGTGGCCGCCGTGTCCGCCCCGGGCTTTGAACCACCGAGGTTGGTGCGCGTGCCGGATTATCGCTCAGCGCACACACTTCCGAGTTCTGTTCCGGACTCGGAGATCGTGAGTCACATCCGCGACGGTGCGGACCGTCCATTCCAGGGCTGTACGCATTGCCGCCGAGTCTGCGCGTACCGTGACCGAGTGGCAATGGTGGCGTACGACGTGGAACGCGTGAAACGGGCGAACGCCGCAATAGCCGACTTCATGGCCACGGCTCACACCGACCCGCACGCGGCGTGGCAGATGCTGGTGGATACCAGCCGAGACGCGCTTGGCGTGCTCGGGCTCGACGATGACCCGGACGCGGCGTACTGCTACTTCAGCCACATCTCGAGTCGCCCCATCAGCGCCGCCGCCGCCGATGCCTTTCGCCAGGTCGCACTCCTGAATCATTCAGGTTAGAACGCCGTGGCGGAGATCACCCAACGTGGCGGCTGGAAGGCACGAATCACCAGCAGCTGCCAGTCAATCGCCCGCGCTCGGAGGTCCACAGCTACAACAAAGACGGAGCGATGCGCTACCAGCACGACGGAGATCAGCCGGTGTACGCGCCCCAATAGCTACGGCGGACCGAGGGCTGACCTGGACCGGTACAGCGATCCGAGCTGGTTCGTGGAGGCCGGCGACATCATGCGTACCGCGTACGTGCCGCATGCGGATGACACCGACTTCGTCCAGCCTGGAACGCTCTATCGCGAGGTCCTTTCACCCGCCGATCGAGAGCACCTGGTCAGCACTATCGTCGGTCACATGAGCGACGGAGTCGAGCGGACTGTGCAGGAGCGCGCAGTAACGCTCTGGCGTCAGGTCGACGCCGAGCTCGGGCTTCGACTCGCCCAGGGCCTCGGGCTTGCCGCGCCGGTAGCGGCGCTGGCCAGCAGCCGCCGTCCATAAGGGGATTGCAGCTACACGCGCGGGCGAGCACCATGATTGGATGGTGGAGACCGGCGCCCGTCTGAGGCTGCACGTCGATCGGCTTTTGCCGGCGGAGCCGGCCTTGCGGGCAATCGCGCGCCAGGTGTACGAGGCGGTGCGCGATTTGCCCCTCATCTCGCCCCACGGCCACGTCGACCCGCGGGTGCTGCTCGAGGACGAGCCGTTCCCCGACCCGGCGACGCTGTTCGTGACGCCCGATCACTACGTGACCCGACTCCTGCATGCCGACGGCGTCTCGCTGGAGACACTCGGCGTCGGACAGGGTGCGCTGTCCGAGCAGCAATCGCGCGAGGTGTGGCGGCAGCTGTGCGCGCATTGGGCCGTCTTTCGCGCTACGCCAGTCCGCTACTGGCTCGAGCACGAGCTGGTGGAGATCTTCGGCGTCTCGGCGCGGCCTTCGCCGCGGACGGCCGACCTGCTCTACGACCAGGTCGCCGAGCGGCTCAGTCAGCCAGCGTATCGTCCGCGAGCGCTGTACCAGCGGTTTCGGCTCAGCGTGCTCGCCACCACCGACGACCCGAGTGACGACCTGTCCGCGCATGCTGCCCTGGCTGCCGACCCGACCTGGACCGGGCGTGTCATTCCCACGTTCCGGCCCGATCGCTACCTCGAACCGACGCTGCCCGGCTGGCGTGAGGCGGTCGCGCGGCTGGGCGAGGTCTCGGGCGTGGATACAGGCGAGTACGCTGGCTTCGTTCGCGCACTCGAGCAGCGGCGTCAGTTCTTCATCGCCCACGGTGCCGTCTCGGCCGATCACAGCCATGCCGACGTGCGCACCGATCCACTCGAGCCAACCGCGGCGGCCCGGGTTTACCGCGCCGCGCTTGCCGGCCAGGTCACCCCGGACGAGGCTGTCGCTTTTCGGCGCCACATGCTGCTGGAAATGGCGCGCATGTCGGTTGAGGACGGGCTGGTCATGACGCTGCACCCGGGCGTACGCCGCGGCCATCACCCGGCCACGGTGGCACGCTTCGGCCCTGACACGGGTAGCGACATCCCCATCCACCTGGAGTACACCGACGCCCTGCGTCCACTGCTGGAGCGCTTCGGCACGAATCCAGATTTCCACCTCGTCCTGTTCACGCTCGACGAAACCGTCTGGTCGCGCGAGCTGGCGCCGCTGGCCGGATTTTATCCGTCGGTCTACGTCGGAGTGCCGTGGTGGTTCCTCGACGCGCCGGAGTCCATGCGGCGGTTTCGCGCCGCCGTTACGGAGACGGCCGGCTTCTCGCGCACGTCGGGCTTCGTCGACGACACGCGCGCGTTCTGCTCGATCCCGGCGCGCCACGACATGGCGCGGCGCATCGACGCCGGGGTGCTGGCACACCTGGTAGCCGAACACCAGCTCGATGAGGAGGAGGCCATGCAGACGGCGGTCGAGCTCGTCGCACAACAGCCCGCAAAGGTCTTCAAGCTGTGATGCACGGCAAGGGCTCCGCAACCGAGCTCCTGGAAGACGCGGCGGCCGCGGAGCTTCTGGCAACCGCATGTGCCGGACTTGCTGTCGACGGCAAGAGCGTGTTGGTGATCGTTCCGGACGGCACTCGCAACGCACCCATTCCACTCCTGTTTCGACTGCTGTGCCAGGTCCTCGGGAAACGCGTGGCGCGGCTTGATTTCCTGATCGCCCTGGGCACCCATCCAGCCATGTCCGACACCGCCATCGACAGACTGGTGGGTGTCGCGGGGGCGGAGCGTGCCACGCGCTACCCCAACGTGCGGATCTTCAATCATGCCTGGGACCGCGCCGATGCGCTCGAACCCATAGGCCGCATCTCCGCCGCGGAAGTCGAGCAGCTGACGCAAGGGCTGCTCAGCCAGAGCATCGAGGTGACCCTCAACCGGAGGATTCTCGATTACGACCACCTGGTCATCTGCGGCCCCGTGTTTCCGCATGAGGTTGTCGGCTTCTCAGGCGGCGCCAAGTATCTCTTCCCCGGCATCGCCGGCCCGGACATCATCAATGCGAGCCACTGGCTTGGCGCCCTCGTCACGAGCATCAAGACCATCGGCATCAAGGACACGCCAACCCGACGGGTCATTCATCGCGCGGCCGAGCTGGTCCCGCGGCCGGTGCTGTGTATCGCGCTGGTTGTCAGGGGCCAGGCGTTCCACGGCATGTACGTGGGCAACTACGTCGAAGCCTGGAGCGCAGCAGCGGATCTGTCAGCGCAGCTCGAGATCGTCCTGGTTCCGCGCGCCTTCAAGCGAGTGCTGTCGATGCCGTCGAAGATCTATGACGACCTGTGGACCGCCGCCAAAGCGATGTACAAGACGGAGCCGGCCATCGCCGACGGGGGTGAGGTGATCATCTACGCGCCGCACCTGACGGAGGTGTCGTACACGCATGGCAAGCTGATCGACGAAGTCGGCTACCACGTACGCGATTACTTCGTGAAGCAACCCGAGCGTTTCGAACGCGTCCCGGGCATGATCAAGGCGCACAGCACACACGTCAAAGGCTCGGGGAGCTACGACCCGCGGTCCGGCGTCGAGGAGCCAAGAATCCAGGTGACGCTGGCCACCGCGATTCCGGAGGAGCGCTGTCGCCGCATCAACCTCGGCCATCTGGACTACCGCGACATCGATCCCGAGAGCTGGGAGGATCGTGAAGACGAAGGTCTGTTGACCGTCCACAACGCGGGCGAGATGCTGTATCGAGCCGCGGACCTGCTGGGTTCCGGGCCGTCCCTGGCGTCCATGGTTCGCCCCGGCGCGTATTGACTGAATGCAGGTCGCGGAGCTGTTCTCGCTCGAGGGCAAAGTCGCAGCGGTGGTGGGCGGCACCGGTGTCCTCGGCGCGACCTTCTGCCGCGGTCTGGCCGGCGCTGGCGCCTCGGTGGCTGTCCTGGGCCGCTCGGCGGAGCGCGGCGCGGCTGTCGTGGCCGACCTGGAGCAGTCAGGACACGCGGCCACGGCCGTGACGCTTGACGCCACGGACCGGCAACAGATCGTGGCGGCCGAACGCACCATCGCCGAACGCTTCGGTGGCGTGGACATTCTCGTGAACGCGGCCGGGATCAATTCGACGACCCCCTTCTTCGACATCAAAGACGACGAATGGCACCGCATCCTCGATACCAATCTGACCAGCACCATGCTCACCAGCCAGGTGTTCGGCCAGGGGATGGTCGCCCGCGACCGCGGCGGGTGCATTATCAACGTCTCGTCGGATTCCTCCGAAATCCCGCTGTCGAAAGTGCTGACCTACGGCGTGTCGAAAGCCGGCGTGAACAACCTGACGCGCTACCTCGCGCGTGAGCTGGCGCCGCACCGGATCCGGGTCAACGCGCTGGTGCCGGGGTTCTTTCCGGCCGAACAGAACCGGCGCATCCTGGCGCCGGAGCGAGTCCAGGCCATCCTGCAGCACACGCCGATGGGTCGCCTCGGGGAGCCTGAGGAGCTCGTCGGCGCGCTCGTCTGGCTGGCCAGCGAGCGCGCCGCCGGCTTCGTCACTGGTGCACTGATCTGCGTCGACGGCGGCTTCAGCGCGATGACTATCTGACGAAGACTGGCAAAGCGCCTTCAGCTGCCAGCGTTTGCGGCCGATGCCATCTGGGCAGCCAGCTCGCGGGGACTGTGCGACGGGCGCAGCGCCGAGGCCAGCGCGGCCACCAGGGTGATCGCGAACGACACCAGGAAGGCCTGGTGCAAGCCCTGCTCGAAGGCGCTCAGCGCCTCGGGCACGTCGCTCATGCCGCCGCCGTACAGGAACACCTTGAACATGACGTCCTCGGGGACGCGGCTCAGGACCAGCGGGAAGGCAATGGCGATACTCAGCATCCCTGTGCTGGTGCTGTCAGCGTCGCACGATCTGCCGGCGATCGCTCCGCAACTGGGCGCCCGAGCCTGTCTGTGCAAGCCATTCGACCTGGACATCCTCCTGGCAGTCGTGGAGCGGCTGGTGGAGGCGGACCCGCAGCCCGTGGTGAATGGGGCCTGAGCTCTAGGCCAGGCCCTCCACAATCCGAATGTCTCGATCCGCGCCATTGTCGAGTGCCTTCAGCGCGGCCTGATACGCGTCGCTGTCGTGAGCCTTGATGGCCTGCTCCACGCTGTCGAATTCGACGACGACAACCCGCTGCAGCAGGCCGGCTTCATACGCTTTCGCAGGATTGCCGCGAATCAGGAATCGCCCTCCGCCGGCCTCAACCGCCGGACCCGCGAGCCTGGCGTAGGCCTCGAATGCAGCTGGATTCGAAATAGAACGATACGTGTTTACCCAGTACGCCTTCGGCATAGTTGCCCAGGATAGCCGCGAACACTCGTTGACGCCACGGCTCACACCTTCAGCCAGCGATGCCCACCTGGGCGCAGCCGCAGGAGTTGCGGATCCGCAGCGTCGGCCGCAGGCGGACGCTGCTGGGCTTTCGCCCGGGAGCGTCGAGGCGCGCGAACAGAAGTCGCGCGGCGGCGACGCCGAGCTCGCGCGAAGGCTGGGCGACGGTCGTCAGGCGCGGCGCAAACAGGTCCGCCCACTCGAAGTCGTCAAAGCCGGCGAGTGCCATGTCGTCTGGAACCGACAGGCGCGCCTCCGTCAGCGCCCGCAGGGCACCAATGGTCATCAAGTTGTTTGCGGTGATGAGCGCGGTCGGTGGGTCATCCATGCGGATCAGTTCGTGCGTGG
>Ga0066903_100006113_pt1 | contig 10599 bp, 11 predicted proteins | sample PanSoiMetaGPlot1_FD_67491 | JGI IMG/M metagenome (GOLD analysis project Ga0066903, IMG submission 67491) | Tropical forest soil microbial communities from Panama analyzed to predict greenhouse gas emissions - Panama Soil - Plot 1 (version 2) | ecosystem: Environmental > Terrestrial > Soil >...
TTGTCGCGCGTGAACAGCTCAAGGTTTGCGTTCATTCGTACCTACGCAGGGATGGGTCTACGTCCTGCAACCGAAATACGTCGAGAGCAGTTCCTTCAGTGCCAAGTGCTTCACGAATGCCGTCGAATATATAGTCCTGGAAGATCGTAAAGTCGAAGTCCACGAGTGCTGCATTCTCGTGCGCCTTCTGAAGGCATTGCGGATAACACGGTACGGGAAAGCCGTTCAGTGCGTCGCCGAGCATGAAGCCCAGGATCGCGGGCGCCTGCGCGACTTGAGGCTCGAAGACGTCAACAGGCCAGATGGGATCGCGAGGATGCGATCCGAATTTGACAAAAAACATCTTGCCCCCGACGTACTTGTTGAGTTCGCGGCCTGCGATTTCTTCGGTGTTTCCGCGCGCGTACTCTCCCCAAACGTACGCCTTCGCCTCAAGCTCGCGCGGCACCTCAAGATATGCGGGATAGGGCGTCGTCAGAATCTGCTCCAAGGCCATGGCTAGGCGGTATCGCGCGATGGCCGCGTTGTGTTTGGCGACGCCTACGAGGTAAATGCGCCGCTTCCGGGTCGCGTACTGCTCGTTGATGGCAGCTTCGAATGCTCTCATCAGACGATTGAAGAGCACGCCAGAGAAGACTTTGCTGCGCAAGAGGCCGTCGCAGACGATCAGCGTATCGCTGCCGAATGTGTGTGTCCGAATCAATGAAAACAAGATCGCCCACTCGACCAATTCCCGATAGACCTGAATCCAGCTGGGGCTTGTCGGCTGTCCGTCGTCGTTCCGACGAATCATGTGGCTGAGGTCCGGAAGGGTGCTGACTCCTAGCGCGACCATCAAGTGGCCGAGGGCCGTCTTCGGGGTACCGTCTGTCGCGAACTGTTTCTGTGCAAGGGCTGCTACGTCCGTCGTGGGCGAAACGGTCTCCAGGCAATATTCGTTGTTACTTGAGTCCACGACTCGAACCAATTGAACAAGAAAAGGATCGAACTGCAGCTTGTTGTTTCCACCATCTGTGGCAACGAGGGACACGGACGTCGTCGAGCGAGGCTGAATTCGCCGGACGTTATCGCGGTAGGGTCTGATCTCGCTCCTGAGCGTGTCGAGAAGAGCCTTGTCTGCGCGCATCCTTTCGGCGATCTCGCCGCGCATGCGCGTCTGGCTTTCAGGATCAACCACCGGAACCTCCGGGCTGGTAAGGATTTCCGGAGAATACTAGCCTAACTCTGCCGTCGACTCGCATTCTCGACCTGATCGTCAGTCGGCCGACAAGATTGACAATCAGACGCTCACATCCTATACTCCTGAGTTAGCAAGAGACCGTGCCGTCAGGCGAGGAGAGCCGTCCCCGGGCAGAGGGAAACCCGGATCGGCAACAGAGAACACACGTCCTGTAATCGGTCTCGCGTCAACTCGGAAACTCCTTTCGAGCACGCAATCCAGCGAAGGCTGCTGGGTTGACGTGCTCTTTCCATTTTCAGCACCCGATCCGGCGGCCACTTGAGTCCTTAAGGAGGACCCAATGGCAAACCGGAAGAATGCACGTCTCGTCGTCACCGAAAACGATCTCCGTGATCTCAACCTCGCGCTGAACGCACTCGGTCCGCTCCGCGAGGAGCTCGTCCAGATGGCCGGCGTGGCCGAACGCTGGAAGATCGATCCGGCGTGGGTCGCCGACCTCGCGCACCGCGCCAAGACGGCGCTGGTCTACCTCACGTCCGTCCGCTTCGATCCCAACGCCAAGTAGCGCCTTGGATCCCCGCGCGCACCGGGGCCCGACGTTTTGTTCATGACTGTCGGGATTCTCCAAACCGAGGCGCTAGGAAGTGGTCGCGCACGACGGGTCTGGAGTTCCTAGCAGACCGGCAGGTGGTGGGGCCTGCCGGTCACCGTTTAACTTTTGAAAACAAAAAAGGAACAGCTGAATGAAGACACCTTTCTCGCCAGTTCGCCCCAATCTCGTAGGACGCATGTTCATTCGAGAACCGTGGCACGGCCGGTGTAAACGCTGTCTCGGTCGCGGCAAAGAGATGCAGCCGGGCGACATCATCGCCACCGTGTTCGACAAAGAAGCCTGGTGGTGGCACGACGCCTGTTATCGCCTGATCGATCCGTCGTTCTACGAAGGACTGAACGAATCAGATCCCATCGGCGAACTCGCGGACGTTCTCGTAGCGCGCAATTCCTGAGTTTCCCGAATAAATCTCGCAGGTTCTTACCTGTACTTCGCGATCCCTGCCTGATGAAATGCGCGTGACGGTTCGCACGAACGCGGGCCGTCACGCGAAAGGATTGTTTGAATGATCGCAGCCATCTACGCTCGCAAGAGCACCGGCCAGCACGTCGCCGACGACGCGAAGAGCGTCACGCGACAAGTCGCCAACGCAAAGGCGTTCGCCGCCGCGCGCGGCTGGACGACCGACGACCGCTACGTCTTCATCGACGACGGCGTAAGCGGCGCGGACATCCGCAAACTCGCCAGCAAACAACGCCTCATCGAGTTCGTCACCTCAACAGCGTGTCCGTTCGAAGCCGTGGTGATGCAGGCGCAGGACCGCTTCTCGCGCCGGGACGGGGACGAGGCCTTCACGGAACTCAAGCAGGTCGCGCGCCGCGTGCACGTCTGGTTCTACGCCGAGGGCCGTCAGTTCCAGTTCGGGACGTTCGAGACGAACACGATGGGCTTCCTGCAAGGGGAGTTTGCTGCGGAGTTTCGTCGCGCCATCGCCCGCAAGACGCACGAGGCCATGAGACGCCGGGCGGAGCAGGGCCACGTGACGGGCGGGAAGGTCTTCGGCTACGACAACGTACGCCGGAACGGCTTCGTCGAGCGCGTCATCAACGTTCGGGAAGCTGACGCGGTGCGCGACATCTACCGCCGGTACGCGGACGGGGAAGGCTACAAGCACATCGCGCACGCGCTGAACAAAGCGAAGCTGGCGTCGCCACGTCCCCAACGCGGCCGTCCGGCCGGATGGGATCCCGGTACCGTGCGCGCCGTACTGCGCCGCCCGCTGTACCGCGGCGTGCTCGTGTACGACAAGACGAAGAAGCGAGACGCGGACGGAAGCCGGCATCGCGGGCGACAGCCCAAGAAGGACACGAGCCAGTGGATCACGAAGGACATGCCCGCGCTGCGTATCATCGACAAGCCGCTGGCCGCTCGCGTCGATGAGCGCATGAAAGACCACCGCGCCGCGTTCCTGCGCGACCGGCGCGGCCGTCTGCTCGGAACCGCCAAGCGTCAAGGGAACAAGACGCCGCGACATCTCTTGACGGGCTTCCTCGTGTGCGCGTGCGGCGCGACGTTCGAGGTTGTGGGAGGCCGCTACGTGTGCTCTGCGCGACGGCGAAAAGGGCCGGACGTGTGCCCGTCTTCGCTGTCGTTTGCGGTGAAGGACATCGACCAGGTGTTCCTCGACGCCTTGGAGGAGGTCGTACTCGCGCCGACGTTCATCGACCGGGTGCTGGACCTGACGTTCGCCCACGATCCTCGGGCCGAGCGTGACGCTCTCATCCTCGAGGAGGATCGACTGAGTCGGGAAGTGGAGAACCTGACCAAGGGCATCGCGCAAGGTCACGACATCCCGGCGCTCGCCTCAGCCTTAGCCGAGCGCGACAAGCGGCTGACGGACGTGCGGACGCAGCTCGCGAAGCCGCTGGTGCTGCCGGACCGGGACGCGCTGCGCGCCGCGCTCGAACTGCGCGCCGCCGACTGGCGCGACGTGCTGCGCGGCGAGCACGTGCAGCCCGCTCGCGTCGTGCTGCAACACCTGATCGACCTGCCCATCCGCATCGTGCGCGATGTGCCCAAGCCGAGCCTCGCCGACAATCCCGGCGTGCTGTACGGGGACCCGCGCGAACATCGATGGAAGGCGTGCGTGCGACCCGAAGGGCTGGCGGTGGGGCTAGTACATTCGGTGGCGTCCCCAACGGGATTCGAACCCGTGTTTTGGCCTTGAAAGGGCCACGTCCTGGGCCTCTGGACGATGGGGACGAGCAGAGGAAGAGCCGATCTTATTGATGATAACACGCGCCTCACCGCCGCGATCGCGGGACCGCGTCCCCGACCACTCGATCCAGCGTCCCGACGACGCCGTCTTTGCTGGCTCCGGCGGTGTCGCGCGACTCCGCGGCGGGGTGATCGCGGAGCCGGCGGCGCGTACGACCTCCGTCTGATGTTCCCGCCGGTCTGCCGCCGGTATACCGCCTGCCCTCTGATTTCAGAAGGAGGCAGGATCGATGCGCGTCAAGCGACCCACGCGAAGACGTGGTTCACGGTCGTCAAAACGTCGACGAGCGCGGTCACGACGTTCTGGGCCCTCACCGCCGGCCAGCCCGATTCGCTGCGATTCCCCGACAGCAGCAACGCCACGCTGTTTTGGGTGCAGCCGACGTTCACGCCGCGGGTGAACAACAGCACGCACTTCTTCCTGGATCGATCGGTGGTCGTCTACTACGAGCCGACGACCACGCCGACGCTGCTCCTAGCGATCACCGCGCCGCCCTCATCGATCCAGGTCACGCTGGCGGGCCGCCTCAGTTCGGCGACGAACTGAGATCCTCTCCGGCGAGGCTCCCGCGCGCCGTCCGCATCAGCGGACGCGCGCGGAGGCTTCGGCGGACGTGACGACGGGATACACTTCGAACTCCACGAGATCGGCCCATCGAGTCATCCACTCGTCGATCAGGTCACGACGATCAGTCTGCATTACCTGAAAGCAAATCCGCAGCGAATCGTCCACCCAGCTTTCGACGTACGTCAGCCCCTCCGGCGTCATCCGCCCGCGCTCGCGGAAGCGCCGGTACACCGCTGGCGCGTCGCCGTTCCGGAAGCGTTCCACCACCATGAACAACATGGATCCTCCGATTACATGATCGCCGACCGGGCGCTCCATCGCACGGTTGACGCGACGTGACGTTGCGTGACGACGCCTACGTGAACGGCTAGAATCACCTGTCTCGACGATCGACCGCTCGGAAGCATTCGCATGGACCAACCTCCAAGGATTCTGATCCTTTCCGCGTCGGCGGGCGCCGGCCACGTCCGCGCGGCGCAGGCCATCGAGCAGGCGGTCTGTGCGAAGAGCACCTGCGACGTTCGCAACGTCGACGCGCTCGACCACACCACGAAGATGTTCCGCCGCATTTATCAGAAGGCCTATATCGACCTGGTGAACCACGCGCCCGAGGCGCTGGGACTGCTTTACGATCGTCTGGACAAACCGTGGAAATACCAACGCCGACGGCTGGCGTTGGATAAGCTCAACACGCGACGCTTCGTCGAGCTGATTAAGGCCTACGATCCCGTCTGGGCGGTCTGCACGCACTTCCTGCCGGCCGAAATCGTCGCCTGGCTCAAGGCCCGGCGACGGCTCCGCGCGCGGCTGGCGGTTGTCGTCACCGATTTCGATGTTCACGGGATGTGGCTTTACCGCCACGTCGATCGCTACTTCGTGGCTCTCGAAGAAACGCGCGTGCACCTCGCGCGCCTTGGGATCCCCGCCGATACGATCACGGTCTCCGGCATTCCGATCGACCCGCGCTTCGCCGAAGCATTCGACAAGAACGCGCTGCGACGGAAGCACGGCCTGGAGCCGGACCGCTCGACGATTCTGATTGCAGCGGGAGGTTTCGGCGTCGGCCCGGTCGAACATATCGTCAGCAGCATCCGGGAGCTCACGCATCGGGCTCAAGTCGTCGTCATCTGCGGACGTAGCGAGGACCTCAGGCGACGCGTCGAGAAAGTGGCCAAAGCGCCCGGCGGCGGCAACGTCTGGATCAAGGTGATCGGATTTACTTCAGAAATGCACGAACTGATGGGAGCGGCTGACCTGCTGGTGGGTAAGCCCGGTGGACTGACGACGTCCGAGGCTCTGTCACGAGGACTCGCCCTTGTCGTCATCAACCCGATCCCCGGCCAGGAGGAGCGCAACGCCGATCACCTGCTGGAGCAGGGAGCGGCGATTCGTTGTAACAATCTGCCCGTTATCGCCTGGAAGATCGATCAGCTTCTCGACGATCCCAATCGCCTGTCGACGATGCAGGAACGGGCGCGGCGACTGGGACGCCCTAACGCAGCGAACGAGATCGCGGACTCGCTCCTCCCACCCGGCCTCGCCTCTGGCGACTAGCTGAGTGGTCGATTTCGCCCCAAGGCTTCAAATTAATCCCGGCGGAGCAGCCGGTCCACGAGAGCGGCGGCGTCCCGTTCGAGTCGCCGCTGGATGCGACTGAACCGTTCCTCGTGCTCTTTGCGAATGGAGCGCGCGATATTCACGAACCCGACGGCGAGGCAAACCGTCAGCAACACGAGCGCAGCGACAACGACCAGGCGCACGTCTACTTCCACGACAGTTTTGACGCCGAAATCAACGAAAAGGTCCACGCATCTTGCGCAAATGTCCGTGTGGGGCGACACTCCCACGATGCGCGCCTGGGCGTTCGCTGCCGCGCTCGTTGTCACATCGATCGGCGCGACCGCGCGTGTGCAACACGCGGACGACCTCGCGCGCTATCGACAACTTATTGACGCGTATCGCCACGGCGAACGTATCGCGGATGGCGACGTCGATCGCGTGCTCGGAGCCGAGGGCGCGTACCTCGTGCCCGAGACCACGCACCTCGTGGCCGAGAGCACGCACCTCGCCGCCGACAGCACGCGGCCCGTCGCGCGCGCGAGCGAGTCAGGGTCGACATGGACAGCGGACGAGCTCACAGCGGCAGCGATGCTGCACACCGATGCGTGCCTGCGGCTGGTAAAGAGCCGTCGCCGTGTGGGCACGGACAGCGCCGCGCCGAGTGGTGCGGTGGCAGGAGCGCACCTGGAAGCCGCGGCGACGCTCCTCGGCGGTGCGATTGAACGCGACGGCCTGACCCGCGACTACGCCATCCGCTGGCGAGAGACGGTCTCAGGGCTCCTGCACGCGTTCGAGGCGCCGGATCTCGAAGCGAATCTTCGCGCGCGCGCGGATGACTGGTCGCGGCTGTCAAAAGACGGCAGCGACGCGCGGGCTGCATACGCGCGGGGACTCCTGGCCGAGATTCGGGCTGCCGTCGCGGGGCGACTCAGCGGGCCACTGCTACCGCGGGCCATGCCAATTTCGCCTGACGCGTTCGGCTCGCTGCGGTCGGCCTACGACGAGTACGCTGGCGCCCTGCGGCTCGATCCGACGTTCCTAGACGCGGCTGTCCACCTCGGACGAGTTGCACTGCTGCAAAGACACGACGGCGAAGCCGTGTTGCACTTGCAGCGCGCGTCGAAGGCGCGCAGCGCGTCAATTCGCTACCTGGCGGAGATGCTCCTCGGCGCTGCGGCCGAACGCGGCGGACGACTGGATGAGGCGCTCGATCACTACCATCACGCCGTGGAGACGCACCGCTGGGGCCAATCGGCGCCCCTGGCGCTGTCGCACGCGCTCATGCGGGCGGGACGAGACGACGAGGCGCGCGCAGCGCTGATGGCGCATTTCGACGTCCGCGACAACCGGGTGTTCGATCCGCTGTGGACCTATCTCGCCAATCCCGACACCGATCTCGGGCCGATGCTCGACGAGCTGCGAGCGGAGGTCTGGAGATGAGGACGGCCATCCTTGCGATTCTCGGATGTCTCGCGATTGCACAGATGCAGGCCCCGATCACACAGGGGCAGCCTCCACGGTTCCGCAGCGGCGTCGATGTCGTCACGGTCGACGCGCTCGTGACGGACGGCGCGCGCACGGTAACGGGGCTGAGCGCCGAAGACTTCGACCTGCGCGACAGCGGTGTGGCGCAGGAGATTGATTCGGTGAGCGTCGACACCGTTCCAGTCAGCATGCTGCTGGCGCTCGACACCAGCAACAGCGTCGAGGGACCGACGCTCGGCCATCTGAAAGCCGCGGCCAGCGCGGCCATCGACGTTCTTGCGCCGGACGACCGCGTTGCCATCCTGACGTTCGCGGCCGCGGTCACGTTGCGTGCGGCGTGGGGCGCCCCCTCACCCGCGATGCATGACGCGCTTGCGAGCGCGACCGCGGGCGGATCGACGTCGCTCTACGACGCGGCCTACGCCGCGCTGACGTTGCGGGACGATCAGCCCGGGCGACGTCCGTTCGTCGTGTTGTTCAGCGACGGCGGCGACACGTCGAGCTGGCTGCCGGCCCGCGCCGTGCTCGAACGCGCCCGGCGCAGCGACGCCGTCGTGTACCTCGTCACGCTGCATCCACCACGTTTCGACACTCGCCTCGAGTATCGATCGGGCATCGAGCTGTGGACAGGCGACGGGGGCTTCCCGCCCTCAACTCCAGCCATCATCGAACTGGCGACCATGACGGGAGGACAGATGGTGATCGCCGACCGGTCGGATAGGCTCCGCGACGCGTTCGCTGCCGCGGCGTCGCAGTTCCGTAACCGTTACCTGATCAGGTATCGTCCGCACGGAGTGGACGCGGGCGGATGGCATCCGATTCAAGTGACACTGAAAGGGAAGCGCGGAACGGTACTCGCGCGGCGAGGGTATTCGAGATGACGACGGTTACGCGATCACTCACGAAAGAAAAAACCGGCCTGCGCGGCCCTCTACCTCTACAGCGAGGCGGCCTAGGCCGGCTACGTATCCTCCCGGGCGTAGTCGATCGCGACGGCACGTCACCGCTTCGACCTCTTTGCCCCCGGTCTCGAATCAATCCGCGGGCGGGTTATTCCGCGGAGGCTTCGGCGTGCGTATTCACGCTAGGGCGAGGTCTCGGGCTTGACGGCCGAGCTGACCCGGGCTGACAATCCGAGACCCAAGTCCCGCGGAGGAGACATGAAACGGTGTCTGGGGCTGGGGACGATCCTGCTCATCGTAGCAGTGGCGTCCTCGCTCGTACTTGCGCAGTCGTCGCCACCCAAACAGCCGCCCAAGAAGCCTCCGGTCAAAGCCGCGCCGAAAGCGCCCGGAAAGCAGGAACCGGCGAAGCCTGCGCCGCCGCCACCCGACCTCAGTGTGACGACGAACTACGTCGCCGGCGACAAGACGACGACGGGGACGGTCCTGATGCATGGCGATCGACAGCGCGTGTCCTACGAGGCGACGTTTGCGTCGATTCAGCAGTGCGATCTGCATCGGCAAATGCAGTTGAACAACGTCACGCGCGTGTACCTCGAGACACCGGATCCGACGCCCGCGACCGTGCCGGTGACGCCCGCCAGCGGCAAGCAGAAAGGCGGACGAGTCACGTACACGACCGCGGTCGTCGACACTGGCGAGAAGAAAGACATGTTCGGTTTCCTCGTGCGTCATCTGAAGACGACCGTCACGAAGGAATCGAGCCCGGATGCCTGCGACAAGCGTCCGGAGAAAGTCGAGATCGACGGCTGGTACATCGATCTGCCCGACACGATCGTGTGCCTCGGCCCGCCCCCGCCCGAAAAGGAATTCCGCGTCGATCAGAAGGACGCCTCGTGCACTGACACGGTCACGTACGTCCGTCCGCCGGCGTCGAAAGCCTTTCCAGTCAGTTACACGATGGTGACCACCGCCGGCACCGACGCGCCGCTGACCACGAAGATGGAAGCGACGGACGTGAAGCGGACGACGATAGATCCGCAGCAGTTCGACGTGCCCTCCGACTACATCCCGGTGAAACTGCCGGTCCAGTTGACGCTGGATCATCGCCCCGGCGAAGTGGGCCCGAAGAAGCCGGGCACAGTCCGTGTTGGCATCGCGCCCGTCACGAACAAGAGCGGACAGTCCGTGTCGACGGCGGATCTGTCGCAGGCACTTCTCGAGTCGTTCCAGGAAAACGCCACCGACGTCGTCCTGCTGAAAGGAAACACGCCTGCGGAGCAGGCCGACGAAGCGAAGGCACTCGAGTGTGACTACATCCTGACGAACACCGTCAGCGAGATGAAACATCCCGGACGCGGCATGCTCGGCCGCATCGGCGGCTCGAACGGCGATGCGCTGTCGGCAAAAGTTGACTACGCGCTCGTCGTGCCCGGCGCGGCGAAGCCGACACTGGCGGCGTCGGAGCATAGCGGCACGTCCACGTTCCAGACGGCCGTCGGCGCAGCGAAGCGTGTCTCGCAGTACGTCATGCCGATGATGATGGGCTACGGCTACATGAAGACGTTTTCAGCGATGGGCGGGAACGCGACGCCCGGCATGATGCGACAGACGCAGGATCCGATGGTGTCGGCCGTGTTCTCGTTCGTCGATCGCGCGACGGGCAACAAACCGCAGCCGGTGCTGACGAACGAAGACGGGGCGGCTGCCGCGGCGCTGCAGAAAGAGCTCGACGCGATCGTCGCCGAACTCAAGAAACGGAAGAGCTGAGGCGCGAGAGAAGCGATTCGAAATCGGCGGGGGGCGGCGCCTCGAAAGTGAGCGGGCGGCCGTCCGCCGGATGCTGGAACGACAACCGGCGCGCGTGTAACGCCTGACGTTCGAATTGAATCGTCCGCAGGTCGTCCGGCCCGAACACGTACCGCTTCTCCCCGACGAGCGTGTGCCCACGCAGCCGCGCCTGGATGCGGATCTGATTCCGGCGTCCGGTGCGAAGGCGCACTTCGATCAGCGACGCCGCGGCAAAGCGCTTCAGCACGCGGTACTCGCTGATCGCTTCACTCGCGCGTGGATC
>Ga0066903_100006114_pt1 | contig 10599 bp, 7 predicted proteins | sample PanSoiMetaGPlot1_FD_67491 | JGI IMG/M metagenome (GOLD analysis project Ga0066903, IMG submission 67491) | Tropical forest soil microbial communities from Panama analyzed to predict greenhouse gas emissions - Panama Soil - Plot 1 (version 2) | ecosystem: Environmental > Terrestrial > Soil >...
CATTTCGGCAATACGACATCTTTGTACCGCCTCTGCACTCATTGACCACTGAGGAAATGTCATGCGGGCCATCCCATTCGGACTCGTGTTGCTGTCAGTGCTCTCCGTCTCGGCCGCGGAACCCCCGCGACGTTTCAAGGCGACGACTGAGAAAGTCGCCGTCGCATGGCAACAGGAGTCGCGCAAGTTCCTCGCGGGTGCGCTCAAACTCGACCAGCCGCCGGGCGAGAAGAGTCCGGCGTTCAACGAAAAAGTGCTGCAAACGCGCCGGCTCGAGGATTTCACCTTCTACGAACTGGAACTCGCCAGCACCCGCGGCCGGCGGATGAATGCGCTTCTGACCATTCCGATCGCGGACGATGCTTCGAAGAAATTCCCAGCCGTCGTCTGCATCCATGGGCATGGCGGCAGCCGGTTCATCGTCTACGATCCGCTTTGCCTCTATCGTGGGTTTGCCACCGAGTTGGCGAAACGTGGCTACGTCACCATCTCCGTGGACGTCGGTCAACACGAGGTGTACGAGAAGGATCGCACCTTGATGGGCGAGCGGCTGAACGACGTGGTGCGATGCGTCGATTATCTCGTGTCTCGCAAGGAGGTGGACGCGGAACGCATTGGGTGCGCCGGTCTCTCGCTCGGCGGTGAGATGACGATGTGGCTCGGCGCGATGGACACGCGGATCAAGGCGACGGTCAGCTCCGGCTTCCTGACGACGGTTGCGAATATGCGTCGCGGGCACTGCCCGTGCTGGGACTTCAAGGCGTTCTCCGACAACTTCGACTTCGCCGACATCTACGGCCTGATCGCCCCGCGCGCGCTGCTTTGTCAGATCGGCCGCGAGGAACGTGCTCCCGGTGGATTCCCCGTCGAGGTCGCCGAGGCCGCGATGGCCGATGTCCGAAAGGTCTATGACGTCTTCGGCAAGAGGGAGAAACCGATTCTCGACCTGCACTCGGGCGGACATGTCTACGTGAACAAGACGACGATCAAGTTCCTCGAGGACGAGTTGCGACCCTGACGGCGCACGCTACTTCGGCCGCCGGAAGACAAAGATCATCGGTTGAGCACCCAGATTGCGGGCCCCGGGATCGATTTCTACAAGCTGCCAGCCTTCGTCACCCAGGGCGTTCAGTCCGGCCGTAAGTTGCTTGTCCTCGCGGTCCTCTTCGCTGATCTTCTTCCCGTTCTTGATGATTTCGTACCGAAACACGGCCTGATATTCCCACTTCGGCGTCCCCTCCTTCAAGGCAGGAGCCGCCGCCGCGGCCCGAAGCATCCAGGCAGTCAGCGGCAGGACTGCTAACAAGGTGATCGGAATGACGTAGCGCTTCATGGTACCTCCGGCGCGTGTTGATTCGGGAGCCACCCGATGAGGTGACCGCATGTCGCCGATCATCGAATGGTCGGGGCTCGAAGTCAACGAATTGGTGTCGGCTCACATTCCAAAGAACGGCACTGGTACGAGGAAGGCGTGCTGTTCGTACAGGCTCCAGACGCCGTTCCAACTCGTGTACTGGGTGAAGAAGACGATTAAGACGTAGAACCCAGCCGCGGGGAGAAGCGGTAACCGGCCGGTCAGTCGGAAGAACCAGTGTCGCGGCTTTTCGCGCCGGCGCGCCCGGCCCATCGCCCATCCGGTCAGGATCCGGGCCGGGTAAATGAAGGCGATGAAAACGAGCCCCGGCAGCCACGCGGCCTCCGCGGGGACGACCTCGATCTTGAACAGATAAAGAGGCAGAGCAAAGAGCAGCGTCACCACGATGGAGAAGGCAAACGCCCACGGCGCGCGGGCGAAGTCGCGGCGGACGGCCCAGATATTGAACGCCTGGGAGAATCGATTGGTCGCGGCCATCCGCAATTGCAGGAACGGGAGATAGAGGAGCACCATCCCCAGGAGAATCGCCCCGATGAAACCGATCAACGGCGCACCGGGCGCCCGCGAATGGCCGAGGGCGAGAAGTGAAACCGGAAGGACCAACCAGGCGAATGCGGCTCCGAATCCACGAAGGCCGAGCCAGAAGTAGTGCGGCAGCCGAAGTGATATCGTGAAGTCCCACACGGCGTCGCGGGCTCGCGTGTAATAACCGCCGCGGAAGACCTGGACGAGAAACCAGACGAAATTGAATGGCCAGAGGAAGTAGCGCAACCGGCCGCCGCGGGCACATGCCAGGGCGATGTGCACGAACACCAGAGCCATGACGATGTAGAGCGCAAGGCGCAGCCCGTTGTCCCACGGTCCGCCTGGGTCGATGACCTGCGCCGAGTGCGTCATGTCCGCGAGCAATCGCACGGGCAGGAGAAACAGCCAGCTTGCCAGGACGATCCCGCCCAGCCGGGCCGCAATTCGGACACCGATGAAGCCGTCGCGAAACCGCCCGGTTCGAGCGACGCGGCCGCCGGCCTCGAGCAGGTAACCCAGACTGAGGAACTGAAGCACGGGCAACGCGGCCATGACTGCCAATCCGCCGATGACGCAGAAGAACCCGAAGATCCACTCGATGCCGGCGAAGAACATCTGGATCTCGTTTCGAGACCGGCGACGCTGGGGCAGGGGAGGGGGAGTCAGCTCGGCATCGCTGTCGCGGCGATCGGGTAATGGCGGGGGAAACGCGACGTAGTCGTCCGCGTGTTCCTCGACTAAGCGAGGTGACGGCAAGGGCGGGGGCAACGGCGGTAGCGGCGGCGGCAACGGCGGTAGCGGCGGCGGTTCGATCGGTCGTGTCATCAGAAGGGGATACCCGCGAGTGAGCCGCCAGTTTCGGGCCGTCGCGGCGAATGCGGGAACGAGCGAACGTGAAACCGCCCGTGCTCTACGATGGTAACATAGAAGAACATCCCGCCGGGGTCTGTCACGTGGTTTGGGCTCGCAACCTCCTGTTTCTGGGCGTCATCGGCGGGGGCGTCGTCGCCCTCGGCGCGAATCTTCTCCCCCCGCGCAAGCCTGCCCCGATCAGCCGCTACGAAGCTCGGGAATACCAGGACCCCAAGTTCCGCGAAACCGTCGACCAGGTGGACGTCGCATTTCGCCAGCAATGGCTCTCTGATGGCGTCAAGCCCGCGGCATCGGCTCCCGATCTGATGCAGGCGCGCCGGCTGGCGCTCGGGCTTATGGGCACGGTGCCCTCGCTCGAGGAGATCCGCCAGTTCGAAACCCTGCCGTCCAATGAGCGGATGCCGTGGTGGATCGACCGCGTCCTCGCCGGCAGCCGGTTCGCGGACTACGTCGCCGAGCGCCTCGCCCGATCGTACGTTGGCACCGAGAACGGCCCGTTCATCTTCTACCGCCGCCGGCGCTTCGTCACCTGGCTCGGCGAGCAAGTCGCCGCGAACCGGCCTTACGATCAGATCGTCCGCGAGATGATCGCTTCGGAAGGGCTGTGGACCGATCACCCCGCGACGAACTTCGTGAGTGTGACCGTTCAGCAAGACAACAAGAACCAACCCGACCCGGTGCGGCTCGCGGGCCGCGTGACGCGAGCTTTCCTCGGCCTCCGACTCGACTGCGCTCAGTGCCACAATCACCCGTTCGCGGAATGGAAACAGACCGACTTCCAGGGCTTTTCGGCCTTCTTCGGACAGACGCACGTCGGCTTCCGCGGCGTCCAGGATGGCGACGGCGAGTACCAGGTGGAAGACCCAAAGACGAAAGAAAAGAAGGTCATACCGCCGCACGTTCCGTTCGGAGCCAAATTGCTGCCCGAGAAGGGGACGCGACGCGAGAAGCTGGCCGTATGGGTCACGCACGCGAAGAACCCGTACTTTGCACGAGCCACGGTGAATCGCGCCTGGGCCCTGTTGTTCGGCCGCCCGCTGGTCGAGCCAGTGGACAACCTGCAGTCGGGCCAAGCAACCTCGCCGGCGCTCTCCCTCCTCGCCGACGACTTCGCCAACCACGACTTCGACCTGCGCCGGCTCATCCGACTGATCGCGAGCACCGAGGTCTACCGACTCGATAGCGCCGTGGACCATGACGTCGGCGAAACCGAGGAACGTTCGTGGGCCGTCTTCCCACTCACCCGCCTGCGTCCCGAGCAGGTCGCCGGCAGCGTCTTGCAGGCCGCGTCGGTCACGACCATCGACGCGGAGTCGCATATCCTCGTGCGCCTGGCCCGACTGGGTCAGCAGAACGAATTCGTCCAGCGCTACGGGGACACCGGGGAAGATGAATTCGACAACCGCGGCGGCACGATCCCGCAACGGTTACTCTTGATGAACGGCAAGCTGGTCCGCGAACGGATCCAGGCAGGGCCAATGAACGCGACGACGCGGATCGCCTGGATCGCCCCGAACGACCCGAAGGCGGTGGAAGTCGCGTACCTCGCCGTCCTGTCCCGCCGGCCGACACCGGAGGAAGCCGCGCACTTCGAGAAATCGCTCGCGGACAAGTCCCTCGACCGGCCGCAGCGCCTGGAAGACCTCTTCTGGGCCCTGATCAATTCGACGGAGTTCTCATGGAACCACTAGCCCCCCATAGTAGCCATCACGCTCCGCGTGATGAGCCCAGGCAGACACCCCCACTGACATGTATCGGCCCCCCCGGCTCGTCGGCCCGGGCCCATCACGCGGAGCGTGATGGCTACTATGCAGATCGCCGCGGGTTCCTGCGCCTGGCCGGACTGGCCGGCGTGAGTTGGCTGACGCCCGTCGCGCACATCCTCTCGCGCGCCGCGGAGACCAAGCGCGAACCAGCGACGTCGGTCATCATGCTTTGGATGCAGGGGGGGCCAAGTCAGCTGGAGACTTTTGACCCGCACCCGGGCACCAACATCGCGGCGGGTACGGGGTCGATCAACACGCCATTGAAGGATGTGTTCCTCGCCCCCGGTCTCGAGCGCACCGCCGAGGAGATGAACTCGGTCGCCCTGATTCGATCGATGGTGAGCAAGGAAGGCGACCACGAGCGCGGCACGTACACGATGAAGACCGGGTTCCGCCCCGACCCGACGGTGATCCACCCGTCGATCGGTGCGATCTGCTGCCATGAGTTGCCGGTCGGCGGCACCGACATCCCGCGACACGTGAGCATCCTCCCCGGCCAGTGGGCCGCCCGCGGGGGCTATCTCGGCGACCAGTACGATGCCTTCCGCATGGACGATCCGGCGGGCCCGGTGCCGGATACATCGTCGTTCCTCTCCGCCAGTCGCGACGAGCAGCGGCTCAAGCACTTGGACGTGGTGGAAGGGGCGTTCGCCCGCGGCCGCGAAAAACGCGCCGAAGGGACGATGCATCGCGCCACGGTCGCGGGCGCCCGCAAGATGATGAGCTCCGAGCAGCTCAAGGCGTTCGATGTGTCGAAGGAGCCTGCGGCCGTCCGCAAGGCCTACGGAGACACGCCATTCGGCCGCGGCTGTCTCGCCGCCCGCCGGCTGATCGAAGTCGGCGTCCGCTGCGTTGAAGTCACTTTGTCCGGGTGGGATACGCACGCGAACAACCACACCCAGCACACCAAGCAGCTTGAAATCCTCGACCCCGCGTTTGCCGCTCTGCTCCGCGACCTGCGCGAGCGCAAGCTGCTTGACAAGACAGTCGTCCTCTGCGCCGGTGAGTTTGGCCGAACGCCGACGGTCAACCCGGCCGGCGGCCGCGACCACTGGCCGAACGGGTTCAGCGTGGCATTGGCGGGCGGGGGAATTCGCGGAGGCACCGTGGTCGGCGCAACCGACCCGGAAGGTAAAGCCGACCCAACGGACAAGGTGACCGTCCCGCACTTACATGCAACCGTCCTCACCGCGGTCGGCATCGATCCGGGAAAGCTCAACCAGACGCCGATCGGGCGAACGGTCAAGTTCTCCGAGGGCCAGGCGGTCGCGGCGCTGCTCCAGGATCGGGGATGAGATGCCGGTCAGAGCCGCGCCAGTCAGAGCCGCGCACGGAGCGGAGCGGAGTAAGCGGCCAGCCGTGATGGGTCAGTGATGCGATTCGGTACCATTGACCCCACACGTCTGACCGCTTACTCCGCTCCGCTCCGTGCGCGGCTCTGACATGCGCGAGCTCTGACGGAAGTGCGCGGCTCTGCTCATTCCGCCACAATCCTTGACTTCCCGTCACATTCCAGCGAAGATTTGAACTGACTCTTGCATTCCTACCGCCGCCCGCGGGGATCGCCTCATGTTGCCGCACCAATACGCCTGTCCCCAATGCGGGCGGACCCTGCAGTCGATGCAGGACGTGGCCGGCCGACAGGTCAAGTGCCTCGGGTGCGCGGCCGTGTTTACGCCGGTGCCAGCGCGGTCGACTTCCACTCCGCTCCCGACCCCGGGAATGGTCATTGAACCGACGGCTACTGCGACCCCCGACTCGCCCGCGCTGCGGCCCCTGCCCAAGATGCGGACCATCATGCCCGGCATCCTGATGGCGCCGCCTGAGCCGCTTCCGAGTGAACTCGAGCTCTTGCCCTTGAACGGGACGGCCGAGCCGGCGTCTGGGCCAGTGGTCACTGCACCCGCGCCCGTTGTGAAAAAGGTCGAGCCGACGCTTCCGCCCAAGCCAGCGTCGCCTGCCAAGCTCCCGCCCCCAGTTCCACCTCTCGCCCTGCGTCGGCGCGCAGAGCGTGACCGGTCGTACGACCCGCCGCCGCGGCGAGGGCGCTACGAGCGCGAGGTCGATGACTACAATCCTCCGCCCCAACGGAGCAAGTTTCCCGTCGTCCCGGTGGTGATCGGGGTCGCGATCCTGTCCGCGATCGTGATCGCGGTCGGCCTCATCGTCATCCTCGGACAACGCGGCGAGCGCACCGACGACGCCAGCAACGCCGTTGTCCAGTCGGCCATCCCGAAGAAGTCCTCCGGGGCCTCGGATTCGCGCCCGCGGCCGGACGAGGCCGAAACCTCGTCGTTTGTATCGCCGCCGGCCAGGTCGCGACCGCGCGAAGAAGAAGAAGAGGCGGCTGGGCCGGGCACGCGGAACTCGGGCAACCGCAACAACGACCGCAAGATCGATCCGATTCTGCCCGACCTCGACTCGATCCTGCCGAAGATGAAGGGGTCGAAGCCGGCCGACCCCAAGCCGACGGATCCCCCGCCGCCACCGGTCGCATCGAAACCGACAGACAAACCGGCGCCGAAGTCGGGCGACCTCCCGCCCGAACCGCCGACCACCGGTGACGGCCAGATCCCAGGCGCCCTGCTCGCCAAGCTGAAGGCCGCCACCGTCTTCGTCAAGGTGCACACGCGCGAACTCTCGGGTACCGGGAGCGGCTTCGTCCTCCGCGTCTCGGGCGACACGGCGATGATTGTCACAAACCAGCACGTGGCGCACCCGAAGTCAGACTTCGGTGTCGCTCAACAGGCCGACTACGAAATCGTCGTCAACAGCGGCCGGAAGAACGAGTTCACCCGGCCCGCGCACCTCGTCGCGGCCGACAAGGAGCACGACCTGGCGATCTTGCAAATCTCCGGCGTCCGCAGTGTCCCGGACTTCCCGGAACCGCTGAACACGTCCGATCGGCCGGCACTTTCGGAGACGACTCCGATCTATGTGATCGGCTTCCCGTTCGGCGAGAAGCTCTCGATGGCGAAAGGGAACCCCGCCGTCACGATTAGCCGCGGGACGATTACTGCCATCCGCGAGGACGACGCCGGCGACACAGCGTTCATCCAGATCGATGGCGACGCCAACCCGGGCAACAGCGGCGGACCAGTCGTCGACGGCCGTGGTCGACTGGTAGGCGTGCTCCGGGGCGGCAAGCCGGGCACGAAGATCAACTTTGCCATTCCGGGCGTCGAGCTGACTCGGATGTTGAGCGGGCGACTGAGCAACCTGTCTTTCCGCATCGGCCGAATCAGTGGTCAGACAATTGAAATGGAAGTCACTGGCGACTTGGTTGACCCGCTCGATCGGGTGAAAACGCCATCGCTCCGAGTGGCGCGTTCCGACGGTCTGAAGGACAAACCGGCCGTCGGCGCGGACGGCAAATGGTCGGCGATTGGCAGCGCAGAGTCGACGAAGCTGCACGTGAGCGGAAAACAGGTGGCCGGATCGGTGAAATTGCCGCTCAAGGCGCGCGACCGCGGGCAGATCGACATCCTGTTCCAGCCCGTTTGCGTGGACAAGGAAGGAAGGACGAATTACTTCGCCCCCGTGACCAAGACCCTAGTGCTCAACGAGGGTCCGCCGGAGGGTTTCCCGGGTCGGCCTGGCGTTCCGGGCGGATTTGGTCCGCCGGGCGGCGGTCCGGGCGTGCCGGGAATCCCCGGCGGTCCACAGCCAGGTCCGGTTGGACCAGGCGGAGTCGGTGGACCTCCGCCCGGCTTCCCACCGCGGCCAGTCAAGCCCGGTGGTCCGGGCGGCCCGGGCGGTGGCTTTGCCCCGCCTGGCGCGCCAATGCCCCCTGGCGCGCCAATGCCGCCCGGCGGCAACAAAGAGTGAGACTTCGATCCCTCGAGGCGTCAGTCCGACGTGCCTGACCTTCGCGCACGCGGGGCTGTCGCCTCGACGCTCATCTAGCAAATCGACCTCTACAGCAATCCCGATCCGTTCTGACTCTGCCGCCAGACCAGCGTAATCTCGTTGCCTCGGTCGTTGTGGCGAACCTCCGCCATGAATGCGCGGATCAGTAACAGGCCGCGGCCGCTCCGCTTCTCCAGGTTCGCCGGGTCGGTCGGGTCCGGGAGCTTGGACGTGTCGAACCCGGGGCCCTCGTCCCGGATCACGTATACGGCCTCGCCACGCGTCTCACGCGACTGTACGTGCACGCGTCGGTTGGCATACTTTGCCTGCCCGCGACGCTCGCGTGCGAGTTGGTGATACGAGTTATCGTCTTTCTCGCGCAACCCCGAATCCAACTCCAGATTCCCGTGCTCGATGGCGTTCACCAATGCCTCGCGTAGCGCCACTGTCATCTGGATCAGCCCAGTTTCGTCCGACCCGCTCATGCGGAAGACGTTTTCCTTGAGATGGGCCACCAGGGCCGGGATCAGTAACGAATCGTTCGGCAGTTCGAACTGCGATTCTGTTTGTGTGAGCGTCTGGAGTAGCCGCTTCTGATCGCGCTTACCCTGTGCGGACTCGATGACGGCTTCGACCGTCTCTAGGAGGTCATTCGCCATCTCCCGTTTCGGAACGTAGCTCGCGGCGCCGCTGGTGAGGGCCCGCACGGCGAGTTCTTCGCTCCCGTGCGCCGTCATGAGGATGACGGGCACCAGCGGGAATCGCGCGCGGACCTGAAGGACCAGGTCGAGTCCGTTCATCCCAGGCATCTGCAAGTCGGTGACGACGGCGTCCGGGTGCTCGCGGCCGATGACCTCTAGCGCCTCCTTGCCGTCGGAGGCGTACACCACGGTCAAACCGGTCGGACCCGGGTCCTTGGAGGACTCCGGCCGTTGCTCGAGCAATTTGCCCGCCAGCCGTCGATCGACCGGCGAATCGTCCACGATGAGTACTTTCGCCATGACGTCGGCCCTCCACGGGTGGATCAGATTCCCAATAGTAGTCCTCAGGCTCCGCGTGAGTATCTACGATGGCGGCTCGCCCTGGGCGAACCGGCCCAGCGGCGGCAAGAGTGCCTCCAGCTCAGCTTCGAGTCGATCGAAGGCCGCGGGCGCGTCGGCGGACACGCCGTTATGCGCGATCGATTCCAGGGCCTGGGCCGCGTCGCATGCGTCCGCAGCAGCCAACATTCCGAGCGAGCCCTTGATCGTGTGCGCCATACGACAGACGAGTTCGGCGTCCGACCTCGCCAGCCCGTCTCGAAGCGCGGATCGCCATTTGGGCAGCTCTTCGAGGAAGATTCCGGTGAGCTCGCGGAGCAAGTCCGTGTCGCCGCGGGCATGCATGAGCGCCTTGCCCCAGTCGATCAGTTGTTTCCGGCCCGGGTCGGGAACGAAGCGCTCGAGCGCGGCGAACAGGGTGTCCGGCTTGATCGGCTTGGCGATGTACGCGTCCATCCCCGCGGTCAGGCACCGGTCCTCATCACCTTTCATCGCATGCGCGGTCATGGCGATCACGGGGACGTGCCGGCCGGTCGCCTTCTCGCGCTCACGGATGGCAGCCGCGGCCTCCAGGCCATCCATGTCCGGCATTTGCACGTCCATGAGGACGACGTCGAACGGAGACCCGGCGCCGAAGAGCGCGTCGAGCGCCTCGCGGCCGGTGCTGGCGACAGTGACGGAATGGCCGTGCTTCTGCAACAAGCGGACGGCCAGCTTCTGGTTCATCGGGTTGTCTTCGGCCAAAAGGACGCGCAGTGGCCGGATCGATACCGGGCGCGGACTCGGGGGCCGCGGCGGCGGCTCGGCGGCCGAGCCGGCATCGAGTGCGCGCACCAGGGCGCGCAAAAGATCGGCTTGCTTGACTGGCTTGGCGAGGTAGCCCGCAAAGCCAAGGTCCTTGCACTTTGCCGCGTCCCCGGGCTGGCCGCCGGACGTCAGCATGAGGATCGTGACGCCGGCCACGTCCGGCGTCTGACGAATCGTCGCGGCCAGTTCGAACCCGTCCATACCGGGCATGTGAGCGTCGAGGAGGACGAGGGCGAACTGGTCGCCCGCGTCGTGGGCGCGTCCGAGTGCGGCCAATGCTGCGCGGCCGCCATCCACAGCCTCCGTACGCATGGACCAGTGGCCGAGCGTCTCCTCCAGGATTCGCCGATTCGTCGCGTTGTCA
>Ga0066903_100006115_pt1 | contig 10599 bp, 5 predicted proteins | sample PanSoiMetaGPlot1_FD_67491 | JGI IMG/M metagenome (GOLD analysis project Ga0066903, IMG submission 67491) | Tropical forest soil microbial communities from Panama analyzed to predict greenhouse gas emissions - Panama Soil - Plot 1 (version 2) | ecosystem: Environmental > Terrestrial > Soil >...
CCTGGTGGCGTCGAGTTTCCACGCTGTGCTCTCAGAAATCATCAACATCAGGGACGGAGCGCGCGCAGAACCTGGAGCGGTCTCTGGTGCTTGATCGGGGCAGGTCGGTGAGGCGCGGACGATGTTTCCGCCGACCGTTTGAGCGTCGAGATCGGAAGCCAAGTGCCACCGGACTTCGACTTCGTGGTCCTGCTTTCCCAACGCGGCATCGCGCACCAGGCACGGACCGCCGTCGATGTTCACCACAGACCGAGAGTGCGTCACCGGGTCCGCCAATCTCGCGTAGCCATCGTGACTTCCCGCGAAGTAAGAGAATGTGTGCCCGGTCTGCCAGTTGTCGACTCGGATGGTGGGTATTTCGCTCCAGGAAAAGGGATCGCCCGGTACAGCTTGGTCGACTCCATCCACGCGCATGGTGTTGTGCGCGGCCGTGCCGCGGAAGGCGTTACGGTCGGCAGGGTCGGCGGAGATGTAGACGCCGCCACCGGAATCCACCAGCCACCGGCGGCCGTCCCCGGTGAAGCGCAGGCTGAGTGCGTCGGCGTGACCGTGACCGCAGCGCCCAACCCCTTGCGGGCCGGCATCCAGCACGATCGCATACGGACTCGGGCGTGAGCCCGCCAGCACGTAGATACCACCATCCAGAAACGCGGCAGAACGCGTTTCCTTTCCTTCGCCGGACTGCGGGAGGCTTGCCACGGCACGCTGGCCAAACAGCCAGATCGATTCCTCCGTCAAGCCGGCGGCGGGATATTTTCTGCGACCATACAGGACCGCTCCAATCGCCAGTGGATCGGTCAGGTGCTCGGTCTGGTTTCGACGCGGGTCGAACACGCGCCCGCCGTCATCGTCGCCGAAGCCCTCGGGCGGTCCGGCCTGCGACAGGGCTTCGAGAACATCCAGCATGCGCTGCAGAGTGAGGTCGAACTCGGCGGGAATGACAATCTCATTTCGCGCCGCCAGCATTCGCGCGTAGAGAAAGAAGTCCAGCGCATAGACGTGGTAATGCAGAGACTGCTCGAAGTAGACGCCGTCGGGGTGCACCTGACGTTGCGCTTCCTGCACCACGATCTTCCATCCGGTTTGCCGCCAGCGATCGGCCGGCTGGAACTCGGGGTAGAGCGCGCCAATGAAGAACAGCGCTACCGCCTCGCCCAGCAAATGCGTGTTGGGTGAGAAGTATGTGGACAGGTACCGCTCAATATGGCGGCCGTGAAAAGCAAGGTGCGGTAAGAGTTCTGCGCGGAATTCGGAGTGGCCGGGCGCGTCTTTCAGAAGTTGGTCTACCCAGGTCCAAGACAGGCCGCGGAAGGCGACTTCGAGCGCGCTGCCCCAGTTGATTCCAAGCGGATACGGGTTTGCCTTGATCCAACTGCGCCATTGGCTGCGCAGTTCGTCGAGGTACTTCGGATCGTTCGTAAGCCGCCAGGCTTTGGCGAGCGTAACCAGGTGCTGGTGCCGGTTCAGTTCCCAGGTGACTTTGTGGTCGCCCACGGCAGCGAACTCGAGGAAGGGAATCTGAAACCAGGGCACGAGCCGGGCCCGTTTGCCGTGGACGCGGTCAAGATGCCAGTCGATTTCAGCGCCGTAGTCGAGATTCTTGTAGCCGAGCAGATCGAACCGATGGCGGCAGATGCTATCGGCTTGCCGGAGTATTTCCACGGCTTCCGCGGGAAGCGAAGATCGCAGAAGCTCCACCCGCTCAGCGATCTCCTCAGTGGAGAATATGAACTGACTCCTACGGGACGGAGACGGGTTCGGGTCGACCGGGATGGGACCGACGCCGCTGCGGTGAAGAGTCAGATCGACACGCTTGCGAGCTTCCTGCGCCAGGCGCGCGCGCACTTCGCCCCAGCTCATCTGGGATATGCGCGTCAGCTTCGTTTGCCATCCGGAGGCCACAGTCTTTCCCTATCTTACATGTGGTCAAGGCCGCACCGACGAGGCAGGGAACGGCTTGATCACGAGGCTCCGCCAAGCGCTTCGCCGCACGGTTCGTGCCATCAGGGCCGGAGCAGACAGCCGCGGGTACACTCCAAGTGCCTTTGGCACAAAGCGTTGTCAGCGCCGGGCCGGTTCCGGGCAAAATCATCCCTAGAACCATCCCACGGGGTTTTCCACCGGAGGGAAAATGTTGTCCACTTATTGCCCAGGGGCGCCGGGGGCTATTGCAGGCTCCGCCGCGCAAAATCCAGTAAACACCGTGTTTTCTTGTGCTTAGTGTGAAGGTGCGAGGGCGCGTCCTAACCGCGATGGCGAGCGGCTTGCTCTTTTGTTCGGTCGGATTGGTATAGTTCAGTAGTCGTCATCAGAGAACCCTGGGGAGAAATGCGTGGGTCTGTCAGTCAGTATTTTTGGGTTGGGCTATGTCGGCTCGGTGTCGGCGGCGTGCTTCGCTTCGGCCGGGCACAAGGTCATCGGCGTCGACGTGAGTCGGGCCAAGGTCGAAATGATGCACTCCGGTCGAACCCCGATCGTCGAAGCCAAGATGAGTGAAATGGTGGCCGAGGCCAACAAGGCTTGCCGCCTGCACGCGACCACCGATGCCACGGAAGCGGTTCTGAACTCGGATGTTTCTTTTGTGTGCGTGGGCACCCCCAGCCTCAAAAACGGCAAGCTGGACTTGAGTCACATCGAGGGCGTGGCCAGAGAGATTGGCGCCGCCATCAAGCAGAAAAAATCGCCACATGTGTTCGTTCTGCGCAGCACGGTTTTGCCAGGGACGACGGAAACCGTTGCGCTCCCCATTTTGGAAACAGAGAGCGGCAAGAAATGCGGCAGGGATTTTACCGTCTGCTACAACCCGGAGTTCATGCGCGAGGGCAGCGCCGTGGCCGACTTTCTGAACCCGCCCTACACGATTCTCGGCGCCAGCGACACCAATCATCTGGCTCCGCTACGTGAGTTGTACAAGGACGTTCCGGCCACGCTGTACGAGACGACGATCCAGGTCGCCGAGATGGTCAAGTATTTCTCGAACTGCTATCACGCGGTGAAGGTCGGCTTTGCCAACGAAATGGGGACGATGTGCAAGCACCTGGGCGTCGATGCGCAGGCGGTGACGAAGATATTTACTTCCGACACCAAGCTCAACATTTCCCCTGCCTACCTCTCTCCGGGATTTGCGTTTGGCGGATCGTGCTTGCCGAAGGACCTGCGGGCGATTACATACAAGGCGAAAGAACTCGATCTGAAGCTGCCGCTGCTGGAATCGCTGATGCCATCGAACGCCGAGCATGTCGACCGTGCCGTCGACATGGTGATGAGCACGGGCAAGAAGAAGATCGCGCAGCTCGGCTTGAGCTTCAAGGCCGGCACCGATGATCTGCGCGAGAGCCCGCAAGTGCAACTCATCAAGCGGCTCATGGGCGAAGGACTCCACGTCCGCGTGTGGGACGAGGATGTTTCGCTCGGCCGCATTGCCGGCGCCAACCGCCAGTACATCGAGCAGGTCATTCCCCATATCGGATCCGTGCTCACGTCCGATCTTGAGGGCACGATGCGCGATGCTGAAATTGTAATTCTCGGCAACAAGTCGGCGAGCAAAGAACGTCTGGCCAGTCTGTTAAGGCCCGAACACGTCGTGATCGATCTTGTTCATCTCGATGCGGAGAAGCGTCCGCAGGGCGCCAAGACTTATGAGGGAATGTGTTGGTAAGAGAAGCGCTCGGCTCTCAGCGGTCAGGTGTCCGAACGGAGTGGTTTTCCCGAGAGCTGACAACGGAGAGCTGAGAGCTAGCCCATGAAGTTCCACGCCATCGATCTCAAAACCGCCGACTGGAAGCGTCTGGACGCCTTCGCCGACCGTACCGTCTTTCAGACGCGCCCGTGGCTGCAATTTGTTGCGGAGTCGCAGAAAGCTACGCCGGTGCTGGCGGAGCTGCGGGATGGGAGCGATGTTCTCGGCTATTTTACCGGCCTGACGTTTTCCAAGTTCGGCCTGAAGGTGCTAGGCAGTTCTTTCCCGGGATGGACCACGCCCTACATCGGCTTCAATCTCAACGCGAGTGTCGGGCGGCACGACGCGCTCAAGGCGCTCGTGAAGTTTGCTTGGAACGATCTGAAGTGCCTGCACATGGAGGTCTCCGACCCGCACTTCGCTGGGGAAGATGCCAAGGGACTCGGATTCACGGCCGAGTATTATTGCTCCTACCGCACCGACCTGACCCAATCCGAAGTAGAGTTGTTCAACGGAATGGAAAGCGCCTGCCGGCGCTGCATTCGCAAGGCGGAGAAGAGTGGCGTCAAGATCGAAGAAGCGCACGACCTCAGCTTTGCCGACGAGTACTACGAGCAACTCAAAGACGTATTCGCCAAACAGGGCCTGGTGCCAACGTACTCGGTCGAGCGCGTGCGTTCACTCGTCAAGAATCTGACGCCGACAGGAAATCTACTGTTGTTGCGCGTCCGCGATCCGGAAGGGAAGTGCATCGCTACCGGCATCTACCCCGGCTACAACAAGATTGCCGAATTCTGGGGCAATGCCAGCTTCCGCGCTTACCAGAATCTGCGCCCCAACGAAGCCTGCCACTGGTATGCCATGAAGTACTGGAAGCAGCGCGGCGTGGCCATCTTCGATTGGGGTGGTGAGGGCAGCTACAAAGAGAAGTACGGCTGCCTACCCCACCGCGTGCCCTGGTTCACCAAGTCGCGATATCAGATCGTGGGAGCACTGCGCGACGAAGCACGCAACATGTTCGCACGCAAGCAGAAGTTTCTTGGTTGGTTGCAGGGTGCCCAGACCCCGGCAGATCGCGGACACTTCGAAGATTGAGTTTGACCCGCGTCGTTGCCGGTTCAAGGACCATACCAGCCTGCCGGAGCCGGCTACCCAACCCCGGCGATCGCCGCTTCCACGGCATCCACGTCCGCACCTAGGTCTCTGCCGTCGGCGGCAGCGCCAGCTCCGGGCGAAGCCTTGGCGCAGCCAGCCATCTTGTCGCGGCAAAGCCTGGGATCCTTGCTCACGCCATTCTTAAGATCGCGAATGCCGGCCGATTGTGGGGAGGCCACGATGTTTCCCGGCGGCCATTGGCCGCGATCCGTAATGATGATGTTGTTGTGGAACTTGTAGTTACTGAAACACTCCTTCAACACGGCTTCTGCGCCCTGTCTCTGCACGTCGCTTGCACAGCCCTCATGGGCGCGTCCGGCCGCAGCCAGGCCCGCCCGGACTCCACCGATCGAAAACACGCTGTTGGTCACGCTGAAGTTCTCGATCTTGCCGCTCTTGGACGAAAACGACAGTAAGGGACCGGGCACGAAGGCCGTGATGTGGTCAAATTGCAGGTCGTGCACTGGCGGTGCGGTGGAAAGCATCTTGAGAAACACGCCGGGGCCCTTGTAATCCTTCTCGTGCACGTCGTCGGCGATGATGTCGTGAAGGCTGTACCGGCCGCCATCCGACGTCGCCCCGCCCTGCTTCGACAGGACATTTGCAATGGCGAACACGCCTCCCACATTGCGAATGCGATTGAAGCGGAGCGTGACATCGGTGACCTGACATTTCGGACAGCGATTGTTCTGATTCTTCGGGGTAAGCAGTATTGCAAATCCCGTCTGGGTGAACCCGCCCCAGCAGTTTTCAATCAGGTTGGCTTCGAACAGCACCCGCTGCGCGTTCTTGAGTTCAAAGTTGTTCTTGACGATGTAGGGATCGCCGGAGGGCGCCGGTGTGTATCCGGGCGCGCCTTCTTTCCACATCAACGGTTTGAACAGGTAATTGCGCCGGATCTCAATGTCGGTAGGGGTGACGGTGGAGGCAGCTCCGCCGAAAAAAACATTCTGTCCGGACGCTTCCAGGTAGTTGTTCACAACTTTAAACGTGCCCGCGGGAGAATTGCCGTTGCCGCCGCCGATGGCACTTGCGTCCGTGCACTTGCCGGTTCGGGCCACGCAGGCCAGGCCGCTGATGTAGGAGTTGATGACCGCAATCATCCGGGGACCCTGATTCAGAACGAGGCCCTTGCCAACCTCGGCGCCCTCTCCGGGATGAATCCAGTTACGGTCAAAAATGATGTGGTCTGCGCCTTCCGCGCTCAGCAGGCGGCCAGTGTTCCTGCTTGGATCCGACGTCCATTCGATCCCGATGAAGCGAGTGTGATCTCCGACCACCAAACCGGTGTTTCTCGCGACGACCAGGGTGGCCATCAGCTTGGCAGGGCCTCCCGTGGGCTGAGCAAATGGAGGGCGCCCAGGCAGGCTCGCTACTCCCGCCCAGGCCGGGGTTATGCGCGTCCCCTCGGGTGGCAGTTTCGCGTCGGGTGTATCGGTTCTTACCGTGATGTAGTGCTGGTCGTCACAGTTCTTCCGAGGAAAATCTTTCACTTCGAACGATACTCCGGCAGGGAGCAGAAGCGTCTCGCCGCACTTCGCGGATTCCAGTGCAGCGTTGAGGTCAGCCTTCGCAGACACTCGAACCTGCCTCCCCGGAGACGGGGTTCCATCCATTCCCGTGTAATAGCAAGCCTTGGGAAGCTCCGCCGGACCGTCCTTGCTGCCGAACGTTGGCACGTCGCCCTTTTCGCAGTAGGCGTTCTCGCCGGTTCGAGCGGGGCTAGCGGCCGATAAAGGGCAACAGGCGAGGACAAGAATCGACGCCAGTAGCGCAAAACCAACTCTGATGACCGGACTCGAATTTTTCCGGGGAATTGCAAGGTGTGGAACCACAACGAATGTCTCCCATCCGCACGCCGTAATCGGAAGTGGCCGCACCTAACGCCTGCGGGTTCTTGCCTTACCAAGCTGAAATCGATCATACCACGCGAGAAATGCTGTTTTCGCGGAGTTGGGGGTGCCCCTTTCTGGCAAGAACTAATGGAGCCGGGAACGTAGATCGCGCGCGAGTGCATCGGTGAAAATTATCGCTCCCTTTTCATTTAGGTGATACCGGTCGCCACGAAAGTACTCAGCGCCGAGTGAACCCGACGGGACAGGCTCGTCCACATCGATGCCCTCCAAGCTTCCCGCCGTCAAGAGCAGATTACTGCGGCCCGTCGATTTTATCGATGGCGGGATCACGAACATGAGCTGGGTACCGTGCTCGCGACACAGATCGTTAAGCGCTCTCAACCGTTCCCGGCTCAGCCGGATCATCTCTTCATCCGAGGGCAGGATCGGAGGAACGTTTGCCAGGCGGTGGAGTTCTCTCGCGTATGCCGGAGCCGTAGAGTTCAGGATGAAATTTCTGATTCCTTCGCGTCCAGTGTAGAACGCGCTCCAGTGGGAAAAGACCACATTGCTGGTCTGGGTCGTATCCAAACCGGCGTCCCGGCTTGCCGCCAGTAAGTCGCCGGCAAGAAACAACTCACGCGGACTCTCGCTGAGGATTGAATGGCTGAGCGTCTGGGCGAGATTGAGGCAAACGACAACCTTGGACGGTCGAACGCCCTCCGCAAACAAGCGCTTTAGTCCGTAGTACCAATCCAGGTATTCCGTGTTCTCGATTACGTATCGCACCGGGCGAATATTGGGGGAGAGACTTTGCCGGACTCTTGGGTAATCCAATCCCCGAAGCAGAAGCGAGTTCCCCACCAACAGAACCGACGGCGAAGGTGGATTGGCATCGGCGCCCAGCGACTTCACCGCGAGTTGATCGCTCATCACTCGATGTTGGATATGGCTGATTCTCGGGTAGAGATACCTGGCCCCGAACTCGGCGGAGAGCAGCACAAAAACCATGGCACCGATCAAACCAGTGGTAGCGACGCGCGCGGCGTGAATCTCTGCCTGGCTGCCGATCGGCGGAAGGCCCGGCTCCAGGGGCAATACACCATCGTCCAGGCTAGAATCGGAAATAGATGAAGGCATTGGTTTCACTCGCAGCAAAGGCAATCATCAATAGGGCCATGGTGACGGCTGCGAAGACAGGCGCAGCCAGATTGGACCGCTGGAAAACGTATTCCTCGTCGCAGGCCTCGATGCGCCAGTCCATGAGAAGCCCCACCCCGGAGACCACCGCGAGAAACAGCAACTCGGGGCCAAACTGGGGCTCCCAGGCAAAATGCCGTAGGCTGGTAATCATGCCGACCGCGGCCGAGATGCTCCGGGCACGAAAAAAGATCCAGCTCACACCGACAACCACGAGCGTCGGGATGCGCCACAGCCAAAAATTCGGGTTTTCTCCCTTCCAAAGGAGCCGTTCCATGGACAGCCAGGCGCCATGAATTCCGCCCCAGATGACGAAGGTCCAGTTGGCGCCGTGCCAAAGACCACCGAGGAGCATGGTCAACATCAGGTTCCTGTAGGTCTGCAATGTGCCGTGGCGGTTCCCACCTAGGGGTATGTAGAGATAGTCGCGAAGCCAGGTTGAGAGGCTGATGTGCCACCGCCGCCAGAAATCCTGCAAGCTGGTTGCCAGATAGGGCTGCTTGAAGTTGACCATGAAGTGAAAGCCCAGCAACTGCGCGCTGCCACGCGCCAGATCGCTGTATCCGCTGAAGTCCCCATAAATCTGCCAGCCAAAGGCAAAGACTCCGATGAGGACAGCCCAGAAGTTAGAACCCAGACGGCCTGCGAACGCGAGATTGGCGAGATTCGCGCAACTGTCCGCGATCACTGTCTTCCGGAACAACCCTGAGACGATCAGCATGCAGCCGTCAAAGAAGCCCCGCTCATTAAATTCGCGAGGCCGCTGCACCTGCGGCAGAAGATGCGACGGACGCTGAATGGGCCCCGCGATCAGGTGGGGAAAAAGGCTGATGAACAGCCCGTAGTCGAGAAAGGATCGCGCCGGAGGAAGCTTGCGCTTGTACACGTCGACGATGTAAGCGACTTCCTGAAACGTGTAGAAAGAAATCCCAGGCGGCAAAATGATCTTGATCAAAGGCATGGGCAGATTGTGCACGCCCATCCGTGCCGCCATCACCGCGAAAGAATCGATAAAGAAGTTGAAGTACTTGAAGAAACCGAGAATCGCGAAATTAATGACTAACGACGTGATCAGTAGCAACCGCCGTGAACGATCCGATGCGCGTGCAATCTGCCGGGCGATAAAGAAGTCGATCACGGTGGAACAGATCATCAGCAGCAGAAAGCGCCAGTCCCACCATCCGTAGAAGAAATAGCTGGCACAAAGCAGAACGGCGTTTTGTTGTCTCCATTGCAGACGCCAGTACAGGCAAACTACGGCGATCAAAAAGAGAAAGTAAGCTGGAGAATCGAAGAACATCCTGTGTCTTCCCTAGCAGCGCAGACCACAACCACTCAACATGGAGACAGACTATGGCAAACACCAAAAAAATGCGGCGAGAACGATGCAGACCGATGCGACGTAACTGTAATTTATTTGTCGCGATATGGGAATAGAAAAGATCGGCAGCTTGCCCCCTCTGCTTTCGCGGAGTTGGGAAACGCTGAAGAGTTCTGGCGCGGGCGGAACGAAGGTCCGCAGCGCAAGCTGCGGACCTCATCCCAGATCGATATCGGAGCCTACTCGACTCCAGCCAGGGCCGCGTCCAGTCCCGCAATGTCCGCGCCCAAGTCCCGGCCATCCGTACCTAGATTCTTGTACGGACTATGCGGCTGCAGTTCGTAATCACCAACTTGATAGTGAACAAACTGTGGATCCGTCATATGCCCCGGGAACAGGTTGCTCGCCGGCCAGGACGATGGGGGAAACGCGTCCGGAGTGGCAATCAGCGCGTTATTGGCGAACTGATTCTTGGTGAAGCAGTTCGCGATTTTCTGCGCGGGCGTGCCCGAATAGGCGCAGCTGTCGCGATCGGCGCTCGTGCTCCAGACCGGATACCGGCCCGTCAATACCATGTTGTTGGTAAAGACAAATCCAGTCATGGGCGGATTGGTCACCAGGTTGCCAAGGCTCAGCAGGTGACTGTCCGCGTCCGGAAATCCGGTCACGTGGTTGATGGTGATATTGTTCAGCGGGTTTTTCAGCCAGCCATTCATCACTTCGAACAGAGTCCCGCTGCCTGCATAGTTCTTGCTGATGTCGTCCAGCACCACGTCGTGAATGCTGAACCGACCTCCGGCCAGTGCTTGTCCGCCATTCTCAGCGTCTTTGGTGTTCTGGCAGCCGATGTCGCAGCCGGTAACAAAGGCCATCCCGCCGCCCGCGTGCGCGATGCGAACATAGCGAATGGTTACATCGGTCACCTGGCACAAGGGACAGACGTAGACGCCCCTCCTTCTCGCGCGTTGGTTTTTCGGAGTCAGCAGAATGGCGCGTCCGGTTTGCGTGAAGCCGCCCCAGGAGTTTTCCATCAGGTTGGCTTCGATCAGCACGCGAACTGCGTTCTTGAGTTCGAGATGATTCTTCACGATGAATGGATTACCCGCAACGCCCCCGATGAAGCCCGGTTGTCCCTCCATCCATTCGATGGGCTTGAAGAAATGATTGCGGCGCACGACGATATCGGCGGGCGTGAGGGTTGCCTCGCCGCCTCCGAACATGATCGATTCTCCGGAGGCCTCGAGGAAGTTGTTTTCAATCTTGAAGGGACCATCCTGATGATCTCCGGTGCCGCCCCCGATCGCGTGCGAATCGGTGCAGGCGCCGCTACCAGAAGTGCAATGGAAGTCGTTAAGGTAGGAGTCGACCACCGCGGCGTAATTGCTGCCTTTGAGCAGGAACCCGACCCG
>Ga0066903_100006116_pt1 | contig 10599 bp, 7 predicted proteins | sample PanSoiMetaGPlot1_FD_67491 | JGI IMG/M metagenome (GOLD analysis project Ga0066903, IMG submission 67491) | Tropical forest soil microbial communities from Panama analyzed to predict greenhouse gas emissions - Panama Soil - Plot 1 (version 2) | ecosystem: Environmental > Terrestrial > Soil >...
AGCACCCCGTCGTCGTCCAGCCGGAAGGCGAAGTCGTCCACCTGGCGCAGCCCGAGCACGTCCCGGTAGAAGGCCGTCGCCGCCTCGAGGTCGTCCGCGTAGACGACCGTCTCGTAGACCCGCCGCGGTCTCACGGCGACTGACCCTATCGGGGTACGCTCGGGTTGATGCCGCGGCTCGTCGGGATCAACCACGTCGCACTCGAGGTCGGCGACCTCGAGGAGGCGCTCGACTGGTACGGCCGCATCTTCGAGCTCGAGGTCGTCCGCGAGGCCGGCTTCCCGCACATGGCCTTCATCGAGCTGGGCGACCAGTTCGTCGCGCTCTCGGAGGGCCGCTCGCAGCCGGCCGACACCGAGCGCCACTTCGGCCTCGTCGTCGACGACAAGCAGGCGACCCGCGAGGCGCTCGAGGCCGCGGGCGCGACGATCCTGCCCGGGCGCTTCCTCGACTTCGTCGACCCGTGGGGCAACCGCGTCCAGGTCGTGGCGTACTCCGACATCCAGTTCTCGAAGACGCCCGAGGTGCTGCGCGGGATGGGCCTCGAGCTGCCGAAGTCGGAGCGTGCGCTGTCCCAGCTGCGCGAGAGCGGGCTCGCGTGAGCACGAGCGTCGAGCTGCGGGCGCCGACGCTCGACGACGTTCGCGCGGCCAGAGAGCGGATCGCGCCGCACCTGCAGCCGACGCCCCTGCTCGAGCACGGCGCCCTGAGCGAGCTCGTCGGCACCGAGATCCTCGTCAAGCACGAGAACCACCTGCCGACCGGCGCCTTCAAGGTACGAGGCGGGGTCAACCTCGTCTCGCAGCTCGACGAGGACGAGCGGCGCCGCGGCGTGGTGACGGCGTCGACGGGTAACCACGGTCAGTCGATCGCGTTCGCGGGCGGCCGGTTCGGCGTGCGCGTAATCGTCTGCGTGCCCAAGGGCGCGAACCCGGTCAAGCTCGCGGCGATGAAGCGCCTCGGCGCCGAGCTCGTCGTCCACGGGCGCGACTTCGACGAGGCGCGCGGCCATTGCGAGTCGCTCGCCGCGGAGCATGGCTACCGCTACATCCACTCCGGCAACGAGCCCGACCTGATCGCCGGCGTCGGCACCGCGACGCTCGAGCTGCTCGAGGCACGGCCCGACGTCGACGTGGTGATCGTCCCGATCGGCGGCGGCAGCGGCGCGGCCGGTGCGTGCGTGGCCGGGAAGGGCGTGAAGCCCGGGCTCGAGGTAATCGGCGTCCAGTCGTCGGCAGCGCCCGCCGCCTACCGCTCGTGGCGGGCGCGCCAGCTGCTCGAGGACCGGATGGAGACGCGCGCCGAGGGCCTCGCGACCCGGGTCGCGTTCGAGTTGCCGCAGCGGATCCTCTGGGAGCGCCTCGACGACTTCGTGCTCGTGGACGAGGAGGAGCTCGACCGCGCCGTCGTCCAGATGCTCGAGGGGACACGGAACCTCGTCGAGCCGGCGGGAGCGGCGCCGCTCGCCGCCGCGCTTCGTTCCCGCGAGCGACTGGCCGGTAAGACGGTCGCCCTGATCCAGAGCGGCGGCAACATCAGCCCCGGCCAGCTGCGCGAGCTTCTCGGCTAGGCGACCGCGGCCTCGCCGAGGAGGGCCTTCACCTCGGCGAAGAAGTCCGGCTCGGGCTTGACCCGGTAGTCGGTGCCGAACCGGAAGGTACGCGGGCCTTCCGATGTGACGAGGTCGACCAGCACCGGCGCCTCGCCCGGGAAGTCGCGCACCACCGCGGCCAGCTCGCGGATGATCCCGGCCCGCGCGCGCCGGGCGTCGAGCTTGAGCCGCACCTCGCGGCGCTCGGGCGTCGCCTCGAAGGCCGTCACCTCGAGCGCGATCAGCTTCGACTCGCCTTCCTTGTGGTCGACGCGCGCCTTGACGACGAGCACCTCGTCGGGCGAGAGCAGCTCGCGCGACGCGGCGTAGACCGAGTTGAACACCACGACCTCCGCGCTGCCGACGACGTCGTCCAGCCGCAGGAAGACCATCGGGTCGCCCTTCTTCGTCGTCAGCTGCTTCACCGCCGAGACGATCCCGGCCACGGTCACGATCTCGCCGTCGCGGCGCTGCGGCAGCTCGGCGAGCGTCGCGTCCGTCTTCTTGCGCAGCTGCCCGCGCACCGCCTCGAGCGGATGCTCGGAGACGTAGAGCCCGAGCGTCTCCTTCTCCAGCCGCAGCAGCTCGTTCTTCTCGAACTCCTCGCTCCCGATCGGCGGGTGCTCGATCTTCTCCTCGACCTCCGCGAAGAGCGAGCTCTGGCCGCGCAGCCGCTCGTCCGAGGCGCGCTGGCCGTGCGAGAGCGCATGCTCGAGCGCCTCGAGCATCCCGCGCCGCGAGCCGCCGGTCGAGTCGAGCGCGCCGCACTTGACGAGCGACTCGAGCGCGCGCTTGTTCACGACCTGCGGATCGACGCGCTCGGTGAAATCCCAGAGCGACGCGAACGCCCCGCCGTCGGCGCGCGCCGCCACGATCGCGCGCGCCGCCGAGTCGCCCACGTTCTTGACCGCGTTCAGCCCGAAGCGGATCTTCCCCTCGACGACGGCGAAGTCGCACTCTGAGCCGTTCACGTCGGGCGGCAGCACCTCGACGTCCATCTCGCGGCAGGCGTTGACGTAGAACGGCACGCGGTCCTTCGTGTTCATCACCGAGGAGATCAGCGCCGCCATGTACTCCTTCGGGTGGTGCGCCTTCAGCCACGCGGTGCGGTAGGCGATCAGCGCGTAGCACGCGGCGTGCGACTTGTTGAAGGAGTAGTCCTGCGCCTGCTCCATGTCCTTCCAGAGCTGGTTCGCCACCGCCGGCGTGACCGAGTTCGCGGCACAGCCCTCGAGGAACTTGTCCTTCAGGGACGCCATCAGCGAGTGGATCTTCTTGCCGATCGCCTTGCGGAGATCGTCGGCCTCGGCCGGCGTGAAGCCGCCGAGCTGCTTGGCGATCTCCATGTACTGCTCCTGGTAGATGCAGATCCCGTAGCTCGTGCCGGTGATCGCCTCGAGGCGCGGGTCGGCGTAGGCGACCGCTTCCTGGCCGTTCTTGCGCCGCGCGTAGCCGGGGATGTAGCCCATCGGCCCGGGCCGGTAGAGCGCGACGAGCGCGATCAGGTCCTCGAACTCGGTCGGCTTGACCTGCCGCAGCGCCTCGCGCATGCCCGACGACTCGAACTGGAAGACGCCGGTCGCCTCGCCGCGCTGGAGCATCTTGTAGGTGGCGGGGTCGTCGAGCGGAAGCTTCGAGATGTCGACGTTTCCGACGAGGTCGACTGCCTTGTCGATCACGTCGAGGTTGCGCAGGCCGAGGAAGTCCATCTTCAGCAGGCCGAGCGCCTCGACGTCCCACATGCCGAACTGCGTCACGACCTCTTGGTCGGTGCCCTTCTGCTGCAGCGGCACGAGGTCGGTCAGCGGCCGGTCGGCGATCACGACGCCGGCGGCGTGGATCGAGTCCTGCCGGATCAGTCCCTCCAGCGGCTTGGCCAGGTCGACGATCTCGCGCACGAGCGGGTCGGCGTCGTAGGCCTGCTTCAGCTCCTGCCCCGGCTTGAGGCAGTCGTCGAGGAACACCTTCGGGCCTTCCGGGATCAGCTTCGCGACCTTGTCGACCGAGCCGTACGGGATCTCGAGCACGCGCCCGGCGTCGCGGACGGCTGCGCGGGCCATCATCGTCCCGAAGGTGATGATCTGCGCGACGCGGTCGCGGCCGTACTTTTCGGCGACGTAGTTGATCACCCGGTCGCGCCCGGCGACGGCGAAGTCGATGTCCATGTCCGGCATCGACTTCCGGCCCGGGTTGAGGAAGCGCTCGAACAGCAGGTCGTACTTGATCGGGTCGACGTCGGTGATCTCGAGGCAGTAGGCGGCGAGCGAGCCGGCTGCCGAGCCGCGGCCCGGGCCGACCGAGACGCCGTTCCGCTTCGCGAACGAGATGAAGTCCCAGACGATCAGGAAGTAGTCCGCGAAGCCCATTTCCTTGATCGTCTTGAGCTCGAAGCGGAGCCGCTCCTGCAGCTCCGGCGTCACGCGCTCGTAGCGCCTCGCGAGGCCCTTCTCGCACAGCTCGACCAGGTAGTCGAACGCGTCCTTGCCGTCGGGCAGCGGGAACTTCGGCAGCAGGATCGTGCCGAGCTCGAGCGACACGCTGCAGCGCTCGGCGATCTCGAGCGTGCGCCGCATCGCCTCCTCGTGGCCGGGGAAGTCGAGCGCCATCTCCTCGGGCGACTTGAAGAAGAACTGGTCGGTGTCGAACTTCCAGTGGTTCGGGTTCTTGAGCGAGTCGCCCGACTGGATGCAGAGCAGCGCCTCGTGCGCTTTCGCGTCCTCGTGGCGCAGGTAGTGGACGTCGCCGGTCGCGACGAGCGGCAGCCCCGCCTCGTCCGCGAGCTCGGCCAGCCCCGGGTTGATCCGCTGCTGAATGTCGAGGCCGGCGTTCTGCATCTCGACGTAGGTCGAGTCGCGGCCGAAGATCTGCGCCAGCCGGTCGAGGTCGGCGCGGGCGTCGTTCGGCCGGTTCTCCTCGAGCGCCTTGCAGACGCGGCCCGACAGGCAGCCGCTCAGCGCGACCAGGCCGGCCGAATGCCGCTCGAGCAGCTCCCAGTCGACGCGCGGCTTGTAGTAGTAGCCCTCGAGGTAGCCGGCCGAGGCGAGCTTGATCAGATTCCCGTAGCCGGTGTTGTCCTCGGCCAGCAGCGTCAGGTGGGCGTACCCCTTCTTCTGCGCGTGGCGGTCGTCGGCGACGTAGAGCTCGCAGCCGATCAGCGGCTTGATGCCCGCCTTGCCCGTCTCGCGATAGAGCTCGACCGCGCCGGCCAGCGAGCCGTGGTCGGTGAGCGCCACCGCCGGCATCTCCAGCTCGGCCGCCCGCGCGGCGAGCGCGGGGATGCGGCACGCGCCGTCGAGAATCGAGTACTCGGAGTGGACGTGGAGATGGACGAACTGCGCCTCGGACACGGCGTCCAACCTTATCGCCGGGTCAGGACCGCACCCGCCTGCGCGCCCAACGATGTTTCGGCGGCCCCTTCGGCCGCGAAAAAAACCACCCACAACTACGAGAGGAGAACGATGAGAAGGGGTCACGCGATACTGCTCGGCGCCGCGCTCGTGGCAGGTGTCGCGGGCTGCGGCGGCTCGAGCAGCAAGAGCTCGGGCACGACGAACGGCGGTAGCGGCGGCGGAGGCGGCGGCAAGATCGACGCCTGCGTGCTGTTGCCGGACACGAAGTCGTCGACGCGCTACACGCTCTTCGACGCGCCCTACCTGACCGAGGCCTTCAAGCAGGCGGGCGTTCCGGCGCAGGTCCTGAACGCGCTCGGCGACGCGCAGAAGCAGAAGTCGCAGGCGCAGCAGTGCCTCGCGAAGGGCGCCAAGGTGATCCTGCTCGACCAGCTGAACGCGGCTTCCGGGACGGCGATCACGAACCTCGCGGTGCAGCAGGGCGCGAAGGTGATCGACTACGACCGGCTCGTCGTCGGCAGCAACGCGGCCTACTACGTCTCGTTCGACAACGTCCGCGTCGGCAAGCTCCAGGGCGAGGGGCTCGTCAAGGGCCTGCAGGCCTCGGGCGCGTCGGGCACGCCCGTCGTCGCGCGGCTGAACGGCGGCATCACCGACAACAACGCCAAGCTGTTCAAGCAGGGCTACGACTCGATCCTGAACCCGCTCTTCGCCAGCGGGAAGTTCAAGGCAGCGACGGCGGGCGACCAGTGGACCGACTGGGACCCGGTCAAGGGCCGGCAGATCTTCGACCAGATGCTCGCCCGCAACAGCAACAAGATCGACGGCGTGCTGGCCGCGAACGACGGCCTCGCCGGCGCGGTCGTGGCCTCGCTCAAGGCGCACGGCCTCCAGCCGGTGCCGCTGACCGGCCAGGACGCGACGCCGACGGGCGTGCAGTTCATCCTCTCCGGCTGGCAGACGGGGACGGTCTACAAGTCCGTCCGCAAGGAAGCCGACGCCGCGGCGGCGGCGGCGATCGCGATCGTGAAGGGCAAGCCGGTCCCCGGCGTGAACGGCACCACCAGCGGGACGAAGTCGATCCTGCTGACGCCGGTCTGGATCACGAAGGCGAACTACAAGCTGCTCTTCGACGACGGCTTTCTCAAGAAGAACCAGGTCTGCACCGGCCCGTACGCGAAGTACTGCAGCTGATGGGAGGGCTCGGAGAAATACCGCTGTGCCGCCGGAACGCGCTGGACGCCCCGACGCTGCGTCCTCGGTCGCGCCCGAACCTTCCAGGTACGAACGCTCCCTGCGTCCTTGCCTCGGAACGACCAGCACGCCCCGGCGACGAGCGCTATCCCGCCAAACCCTCCTAGCCGGTTGCGGCTGACGCCGCCTCGTCGCGTTCCGCCACATGGCACGCGACGAGGCGGCGCGACCCGATCTCGCGCAGCGGCGGCGTCACGGTCGCGCACTCGGCGATCGCGTAGGGGCAGCGGGCGCGGAAGCGGCAGCCGGGCTGCGGGTCGATCACCTTCGGCGGCTCGCCCACGTCGGCGGCGTCGGAGATGCCGAGCTCGGCCCGCGGGTCCGGCACGGCCGATAGCAGCAGCTGCGTGTACGGGTGCTTCGGCCGCTGGATCACGTCCTCGGCCGGCCCCTCCTCGACGAGGTGGCCCGCGTAGAGGACGAGCACGCGGTCGGCGACGTAGCGCGCGCTCGCGACGTCGTGCGTGATGTAGAGGAACGACACGCCCTCGCGCTCGCGCAGCTCGCTCATCAGGTTGAGCACGCCGATCCGGATCGAGACGTCCAGCATTGAGACCGGCTCGTCCGCGACGATCAGCTTCGGCTTGACCGCGAGCGCTGACGCGAAGCCGACGCGCTGGCGCTGGCCCCCGCTCAGCTCGTGCGGGAACTTCGCGGCGACGCGTGCGGCCGGCAGCAGCCCGACCTCGGCGAGCGACCGCTCGACCTCCGCCTCACGCTTGCGGCGCGCGACCTCGCGACGGTGGAGGACGACGCCGCGCTCGATCGGGTGCGAGACGCGGTACGCCGGGTTGATCGAGCTGTACGGGTCCTGGAAGACCATCGCGACGTTGCCCGCGTAGTCGAGCCGCTGCCGCCGCGTGCGTAGGTTGCTCACCGGCTTGCCGTCGAAGTAGATCTCGCCCGCGGTCGGTTTGTACACGCGCGCGAGCAGGCGCGCGATCGTGCTCTTGCCGCTGCCGCTCTCGCCGACGAGCGCGACGATCTCGCCGCTGCCGACCTCGAAGCTGACGTCGTCGACGGCGTGCAGCTTCTGGCGCGAGAAGAGCTTGCCGACGCGGAAGTGGCGCGTCAGGCCGTCGACCCGGAGCAGCGCCTCGCTCACGCGACGCCCTCCTTCGCCGGCTCCTGCACGGTCGCCGGCTCGTGCAGGAAGCAGCGCACGAGCTCGCCGTCGACCTCGAGCAGCTGCGGCCGCTCCGCCTCGCAGCGGGCGAACGCATGCGGGCAGCGCGGTGCGAAGCGGCACCCGGCCGGCGGGCGCAGCAGGTCGGGCGGCGAGCCCGGGATCCCGAGCAGGTGCTCCTTCGGCCCGTGGATCGACGGGAACGCCTCGAGCAGCCCGCTCGTGTACGGGTGCAGCGGCTTCTCGAACAGCTGCCGGGTCCGCCCCAGCTCCGCGACCTGCGCCGCGTACATCACGAGCAGCCGGTCGGAGAAGTGGCGCACGAGCGACATGTCGTGCGTGACGAAGATGACCGCGAAGCCGAGCTGCTCCTGCAGCTCCTTGATCTGCACCATCAGCGAGCGCTGGCCGACGACGTCGAGGGCGGAGGTCGGCTCGTCCATGACGATCAGCTCGGGCGTGAAGAGCAGCGCCATCGCGATCATCGCGCGCTGCCGCATGCCGCCCGAGAGCTGGTGCGGGTAGCTGTGCAGGTGCACCGGGTCGATCGAGACGAGCCGCAGCACCTCCTTCGAGCGTTCCTCGATCTGGCGCTTCGTCATCGTCGAGTGCGCCTCGCAGGCGTCGCGCATCTGGGCGGCCACGGTCAGCACCGGGTTGAGCGCGTTCATCGCGCTCTGCATCACGACCGAGTAGTCGCGCCAGCGGATGTGGCGCAGCTGCTTGTCGGACAGCGTGACCATGTCCTGGCCCTTGAACAGGACCTGGCCGTTCGTGATCTCACCTGCGAGCGGCGCGCCGAGCAGCCGTGCGATCGCGTAGACGAGCGTCGACTTGCCGCACGCCGACTCGCCGACGACGCCGAGGAACTCGCCCTTGGCGAGCTCGAACGAGACGTCGTCGACCGCGACGACCGGGCCGGCCGCGGAGGCGTACGAGACGGACAGGTTCCGCACCTCGAGGATGTTCTTCGGGTCGGCCGGCCGCGACTCCACGACCTCGGCGCCGTCGGTGTCGACGCCCTTCCGCTCGAGCTTGCGCAGCCGCAGCGCCGGGCTCGAGATCTCGTCGAAGGCGTAGTTCATCAGCGCGAACGCCGCCCCGAGCAGCGCCACGCAGACCCCGGGCATGATCGCCCAGTACGGCATCCCCGCCCCGAGCGCCTCGTTGTTCTCGGCCCAGTAGAGCATCGTCCCCCAACTCTGGCTGTTCGGGTCGCCGAGCCCGATGAACTGCAGGCCCGCCGCGAAGAGGACGGCATAGAGCGCGGCGCCGAGGAAGCTCGCCAGGATCAGCGAGGTCATCGTCGGCAGGATCTCGTGGACGATCACATAGGACTTGCGCTCGCCGCGCACGCGGGCCGCCTCGAGGAAGTCGCGCGTGCGTAACGAGAGCGTCTGCGAACGCAGCTGTCTGGCGCCGTACGACCAGCCGAGGACGCCGAGCACGATCACGAGCGTGAACAGGCCCGAGTTCCGCTCGTAGGCGGCGATCACGATGATCAGCGGGAAGATCGGGATCACGAGGATCACGTCGGTGATCAGCGACAGGATCCCGTCGGTCGTGCCGCCGAGGTAGCCGGCCGAAACGCCGACGACCACCGCGATCACCGTCGCCAGGCCGCCCACGAGCAGCGCGATCAGGAGCGACTGGCGCGTCCCGAAGATCAGCTGCGAAAAGACGTCCTCGCCGTACGCGGTCGTACCGAAGATGTGGTGCGCCGAGGGCCCGAGCCCCGGCGGGTAGATCTTCGCCCGTGGGTTGTCCGGCGCGATCTGGCCCGGGATGATCGCGAGCACGGCGAAGACGAGCAGCAGGCCGAGCCCGACGAGCGCCTTCTTGTTGCGGGCGACCGAGCGGAAGAGGTCGGCGCCGACGCTCCGTCTCGTCGCCTCCTCCGGCGGCCCCGAGCCGACGGTCGCCCCGGCCGGCTCGAGCGGGTCGGCGACCGTCGGCAGGCTCACCCGCGCTCCCGCGTACGCGGGTCGAGGATCGCGGTCGCGACGTCCGCCGCCAGGATCGCGATCAGCACGGCGACCGTGATCAGCAGGAACAGCGCCTGCATGAGCGCGTAGTCCTGGTTCTCGACCGACTGGAGGAACATCCAGCCGACGCCCGGGTAGTTGAAGACGAACTCGACGAGGATCGCGCCGCCGACGACGAAGCCGAGCGACATCGCGAAGCCGACGAGGTTCGGCAGGATCGCATTCCGCCCGGCGTAGTTCCACATGATCCGGTGTGGCTTGAGCCCCTTCGCGCGCGCCATGCGCACGTAGTCCTCGGTCAGGACTGTGATCGTGTTGTTGCGCATCGTCAGGATCCAGCCGCCGATCGCGGTGACGACGATCGTCAGCGCCGGCAGGAGCGAGTGGTTGACCGCGTCGGTGAAGAACGTCCAGTTCCAGCCGACCGTCGTCGTGACGTCGTAGCCGCCGCTCTCGGGGAACCACCCGAGCTTGATCGAAAAGAGCCAGATCGCGAGCAGCGCGAGCCAGAAGTACGGGAACGCCGAGGTGATCACGAACAGCGGAGGCAGCGCGCCGTCGAGCACGGTCCCGCGCCGCCACGCGGAGACGAGCCCGATCGCCGTGCCGAGCACGAAGGCGATGATCGTCGTCGTCCCGACGAGCGCGAGCGTCCACGGCAGCGCTTGCAGCACCTGGTGGGCGACCGTGTCCGGGAAGAACGTCAGCGACGTGCCGAAGTGCCCGGTCAGGATGTTGCCGAGGTACGTGAAGTACGCGTGGACGAGGCTCTGGTGCGCGTTGACGCCGAACGCGATCTCGAGCGCGTGCAGCGCGTTCGGGTTCAGGCGCCCCTTGTAGCGGCTCATCATCGCGATGGCCGCGTTGCCGGGCATGAGGCGCGGGATCAGGAAGTTCAGCGTGACCGCAGCCCAGAGGGTGACCAGGAAGAACCCCAGTCTGCGGGCGACGAACCTCACGTTCCGCGCCTCATGCCAGTGTCAGTGCTCGTCCCTACGACCCCTGCTTCGGCTTGAGATGTAGCAGCATGACACCCCAGTCCGGGTTCACGTACGCGGCCGGCCGCGCGAACGGGTCGCCCTTGGTCACCCAGCCCGCCAGGTCCTTGGTGTTGTACTGGTACCAGTCGACGCCCTCGGTGACCGGGATCACCGGGATGTCGTTGACCATGTGGGCCTGGAGCTGGTTGACGATCTTGTGCTGCGTCGCCGGGTCGCTCGTCGCCGCGTACTGCTCGATCAGCTGGTCGACCTGCGGGTTCGAGTAGCGCTCCCAGTCGGAGCCGGCCGTCTT
>Ga0066903_100006117_pt1 | contig 10599 bp, 8 predicted proteins | sample PanSoiMetaGPlot1_FD_67491 | JGI IMG/M metagenome (GOLD analysis project Ga0066903, IMG submission 67491) | Tropical forest soil microbial communities from Panama analyzed to predict greenhouse gas emissions - Panama Soil - Plot 1 (version 2) | ecosystem: Environmental > Terrestrial > Soil >...
CGCGCGGCCGGGAGGGAGAAGACGAGGCTGCGGAGAGGGGCAGGACCGGCTTCGCATCCTCCTTGGCATCCTCGGCCTCCAAGCGTGGCACGAGGATCCTCTCCGGCGCGCTTCGCTGGCGGTGCGCCACGTCGTAGAGGTAGACATTGAGGATGGTCTCCGGATCGAGTCCGATGAACTTGGCATAGGCGCGGATGAAGCCTTTGTTGAACACTCCGCCCGGCAGCTGCTCGAGGCGGTTGTCCTCCATGGCCTCCAGATATCTCAGCCCGATCTTGGTGGCCTCGGAGACTTCCCGCAGCGAGATTTTTCTCAGTTCCCGCTCGCGCTTGAGGGTCTCGCCGAAATTCGCCATGCGCTAACGACCCGGCGCTGTCGCGCGCCCGAAGAGATGCGAGCGGGTTCGGATGTGGCAGAGGGGTGGCATTCTAGGAAACCCCTTTCTTCCTGTCAACGAACGTTTCACGTGACTTGAGGATCTGGCGGGCCGTAGCGCGCACGAGACGCGACGTCGAGGGCAGCGAGATGATCTCGCGCAGGTCGGCGCCGGAGAGCTTGTCGAGGAACTCGAGCGCGATCTTGGCGGGAGTGGCGGCGTTGCGCAACAGCGCCAGGCGCACCGCCGGACGGGCCTTCCAGCGCGGGCTCGCGCCCACCACCGAGAGGGTCGCGGAGGAGGCCCGCTCCTCCGCGCAGACGGCCACGACCTCACTCTCCGTCAGCCGGGGATTGATCAGCAGGGCCGCGATGACATCGGGGTGCAGATCGGCGCACAGGGCCGGGATGATCCCGTTGCCCGCGATGCGCGCCAGCGCGACCTTCTCGCCCAGCGCCATCTCCTCGATCTGCTTCTTCAGGAGCGTCTCGGCGGCCCGCTTGACGGCGGAGGACTGCTGGGCATCCTCCAGCGCGCGCGCCAGATCCCTCCAGCGCATGAAGTGCAGGAGATTGAGCTTGAGCGCCGGCGGGGAGTTGCGATGGAAGAGGATGGCGCGCTTGATCTCGTAGCGGGCGAGCGTGTGCTTGTGGGCGGCGATCCCCTGGATCATGCCGGAGGGAGCCGCCGGGTTGGAAAGCAACGGCTCCAGATGGCTCTCGCCGAAGTTGGCATTCTGCAGGGCCCCTTCGAGGTATTCCACTCCGGCCTTCGGCAGGTTGAGCATGAGCTCGGCCGATTTCGCCGACTTTCCTTCCTGGAACCGAGATTCCGGCATCACGCCTCCCGCGCACAGACTCCCAGGTGCGAATATAGGCCGGATGGGTTGGAAATCAAGGACGGAAGTATCGAGAGTCCTTCACTTTAGGCTGAAATCTGCGCGATGGGGCGCAGGCGGAGGCTCGGCACGCCGGCCGCCCGCGGAGAGGTCCGCATCCGGAAGAAATCTCACCAGCGGGCGATGCGAAGCTCCTGGAAGGTTTGCGGGGAGGGAGCGCTCCAGAAAGCCTCGATCGAGGAATCGATGGAGGTGAGCGGTCCTCCTTTTTCCGGCTGCAGGGAGCTGGCGCGCAGGCGCAAGGTGGTCACGACCAGCGAGCTGAGGATGCGGGCCCCTTCCTCCTTGCGCAGGAGCGAGTCGACGAAGGCCACCTGCTCGGCGCTCCAATCCGCCCGGGAGCGATCCAGGGCCTGGAGAATCCAGTCGAGCAGAGGATGAGGTGAAGCCGGGTTTTCCAAATCGCCCCTCGCCATCGATGCCGTCGAGTATAGCCGGAAGCGGTGAGGCGCCGCGACCCGGCCTAGGAGGGCGGCGGCGCCGGCGAGGCGCAGGCCGGGTTCGTGGCCGGGATGCTGTGCCGCACGCCGGCTCGATTGCGCCAGACTTTCAGGTGGGCCGTGGCCTTCACGATCGAGAAGTAGGGGCGCAGCAGCGCCGCGTCGCCCTCGAGCGCATTCCATTGCAGCAGATAGTCGTAGCAGGCGGCGATGCGCGGCAGCAGGTCGGGCTTCCGCAGCCCCGTTTCCTCGCCCGGACCCCAGGGGCTCACCTTATAGATGACCGGGTTGTGCGTGACCTCTCCGTGCATGTAAGGGCTCCAGGCCTTTTTGGCCAGCGCGTAGTAGCCCCAGGCGTGCAGCGTCGGAGAGTATCGGGCCCCCTTGTGGGGCGCCTCCACCGGCAGAATGGCGGCGCCCTCCTCCACGCTGCTCAAGCCTTCCAGATACTCGCTGACGCGCTCGCTGCCGCGCATGAATTCCCGCGTGTTGCGCACATCGCCGGCCAAAGCCGCCAGGACGAAAATGGCCAGCGCCAGCAGGCGGACGAGCCGGCCGCGCAGCTGCAATCCGCCCAGCAGGGTGAGCACGGCGACCGGCACGAAGCGCGGGCGGGCGTGGCTCCATTCACCCACCTGCACCGGAGCGAAGAAGAAGGCGAGGAGGAGAAGGCCCGCGATCACCAGCCAGCCGTGCCGCCGGAAGATCTGGTCCCAGCGCTCCCCGGCGCGCCATGCCCGCAGGGCCTGCACGACAAGGAGCGCGGCGCAGGCGCCCAGCACCAGCAGCCACGCCAGGGCGAACGGGGTGTCCGGACCCCACCCGTGCGGAGCGAGAATCCAGGCGAGCCCCGTGGTGACGGTGTGCCATCCGGGAGTGGCGAAGAAAGGATGGACCGATCCCGACGGAGGCGCGGTGCGCTTGAACGACTCCGTCAGATTCAGCGCGAAGCAGGCGACGCCCGGCAGCAGCCCGAGCGCGCGCGGCAGCCGGCCGGCGCCGCCGTGCAGCCCCAGCAGGCAGAGCACGCAGCCCAGCAAAGCGAGAAAGACGAAGCCGTGGGTGAAATAGAGAAGCGTCGACAGGGCGGCGAAGGGAAGCCAGCCGCGCACGCCCGGGCGCGGCTCGGCCATGAAGAGGGCGAGCGCCAGGGGAAACAGCGCCAGCGCCATGCAGAAGTTCATGCTCCCCATCATGAGGAAAAGGCTGAAATTGAGCAGCGCGGCGGCCGGCGCAAAGAGCGTGTTCTCCGGATTCACGCGCCGCAGGAAGAAGTAGGTCGAGAGCGGCAGCGCGACGACGGCGAGCGACAGGAAGATCTTGGCCGAGCCGATCAGGGAGCAGACGAGCGAAAAGAAGAGAAGCGCGGCGTAGAGCGTGAGGTTGGGCAGCACCTTGATCTGGAGCGCATAAATGGAGTCGTCCCAGCTCTCGCCCGCCAGCCAGCGCCGCAGGAGATCGGTCTTCAGCAGATGATTGGGGAAATCCTGCAGCGGCGGGTAGGGCGCCGCCCAGATGGGCGCCAGGGCCGCCGCGCTCAGCAGCAGGACCAGGATGCGAACCCAGAAATCCTCACGCGCCCGCGCAGGTGTCGGCATGCGCGCAAGAGGAGAACATCAGCGGGGCGGTCGAGTCAAATGGCGGAGTGGTCGGGACGGAAAGATGGAGCCGGCGGCCGGGATTGAACCGGCGACCTACTGATTACGAAAATAAAAAGCCCGCTTGCCTGCAATTTCTGCTTGTATCCTCCTGCCAGATTGTTCAATGATTTAGCCCATTTCAAGGCATCTCCTGTATGCCTTGATTTCTCGCCAGTGGGTAGTCCTCGGGTTGCTGCGAGGAACTGCTGAGCGAAATTCAGGGGGTCTGCGATGAAGGTGAAGAAGATCAGCAAGAGGATAGTCGATGCGGCGGAGCCCGCATCGAAAGACAGGTTCCTTTGGGATGGAGAGCTGCCCGGTTTCGGCCTCAAGATCACTCCCAAGGGCGCGAAGACCTACATCTTCCAGTACACCAAGGGGCGCAGGAAGCGCCGATACACCATCGGCTCTCACGGGGTCGAGTGGACGCCAGAGAAAGCGCGCAAGGAGGCCCAGGTGCAGAAGGGCCGAGTGGCGATGGGTTATGACCCAGCAGGCGAACGCGCTTGGGCTCGCGAGGTTCCGATCTTCTCCGACTTCGCGAAGCGTTACATCGACGAGTACGCCAAGCTGAAGAAGAAGCCATCCAGCGTGTACGAAAACGAGCGGCTTCTCGAGAATCTCCTCAAGCCGAAGTTCGGTTCCCAGCAGATCGGGCACATCACGAGACCCGATGTCGCGCGATTCCACCTCGAGCATCGACGCACACCCTTCCAAGCGAACCGGGCGGTCGCTCTCCTGTCGAACATGATGAACATCGCCGAGAAGTGGGGTCTTCGTCCGGAAGGATCCAATCCTTGCCGCCATATCGAGAAATTCCCCGAGAAACGCCGCCAACGGTTTCTGTCCGATGCCGAGTGGAAGCGGCTGGGAGTCGCTCTCGCTGACGCTGAGAAAGCTGGGAAGGAGCCCGTTTCCGCCATCGCGGCTATCCGAATGCTCGCCTTCACGGGCTGTCGCGTGGCTGAGGTCCTGACACTGAGATGGGAGCACGTTGATCTCGAGCGGGCCTGCCTTCGCCTTCCCGACAGCAAGACCGGAGCGAAATTGGTACCCCTTTCAGCTCCGGCTCGCAAGATCCTCGACCGTGCGATTCGGATTGAAGGCAATCCCTACGTCTTCCCCGGACGCAGGAAGAGCGGTTCCCTCGTCGGCCTATTTCACATCTGGGCACGGATTCGGAAAGACGCAGAACTCGAGAACGTTCGGCTCCACGACCTCAGGCACTCCTACGCCAGCGTGGGAGCGGCAGGCGGCCTCAGCCTCCACCTCATCGGAACAATCCTCGGTCACCGCCAACCGTCAACGACGCACCGTTATGCCCATTTCGCCGAGGATCCCATCAGGGCTGCGGCAGATCGGATCGCAGGCAGCATCGCAGCTGCGATGACAGGAAAGAGGGCCAAGGTGCTGCCGTTTGGGGGGAGGGCGCAATGAAAGGCTCAGGTTTCCATCCATCGGATGCGCTGGACAAGTTCTCCGATACAGGGCTTCTCGAGGAGCTCAAGCGACTCCAAAGCGAAGGGGATGTGTTGGAGCTGATGCTTCGTCTTCGGAAGCCAGGGCAGCTTATAAGCCCGGTGGGGGAGCGAATGTGCCGCTACGTGGAACTTCAGAAGCAGGTACTTGACACCTTCGAGGCCGCACTTGCTGCAGGCGACCTCATCGCGACCGGCTACGATTCGAGATCCGCGTCAATGCCAAACGCTCGAAGGAAGAAGGGGAGCTATGCTGGGGCGATAGGTCGCCGGACGACGATCCCGTGTGAGATGTGGCGGGGCACGCTTGAGCTGGACTACGAAAAGGGGACGGCCTCCGGCGGAGGGTTTGAGTTCGGGGCCCTTCTTATCCGATCAAGGTCGCGCAGGAACAAGGTCTTGGAGAATGCTTGCATCGCTTGGCTCAAGCAGGAAATAGCCAATGGCTACACGCCGAGGGTGAAAGTAGACATGATGGAGAAGGTGCGAAGCGTTTATGGTGAAAGAATCTCCGAGTCGACTATCAACTCTTATATTTGGCCGCAAGTCGCTAAAAAGAAATGGACAAAAGAGGGGAGGAGAAAGAGCATCAGAATCGACTAGGAAATTTCACCTTCCCCCTATTCTCTTAGGAAAAAACCCTTCATCCTTGCCCCGGTTACGCAGAGGTAGGCATTCCCCCGCCTGGAGGTGAAGGATGATTCAGAAGCGTGTTCTCCGAACGCCCGAAGCTGCGGCATATCTCGGGCTTGCCGCGTCAACCCTCGAAAAAATGCGTCTCAGCGGAAACGGCCCGGAGTTCGTGCGCCTGGGGGGAAGAGCTATCGGCTACGACCTAGCGATGCTCGACGCCTGGATTGATCGGCAGCGCCGCACGAGCACGTCGGATCCGGGAATCTCGGTATGAGAGGAGGAACCCTGATAAGCAAAAAACAGGTCCAATGAGACGTTGTATGGCCCATGTAGCATCTCGAGCGCGGGTGGAATATCAGCAAGGAGAACCTGAGCAAAACCTATGGAAAACCGTGTGGGACGATGGCCGATAACGCACGCGATCGATTTTATATCTCGCTTCATAGCCTCACAGCTCAGGAACATCACGACTTCCAACACTCATACCTGCTGACGTACGCGGCTCTGATGCACCATGTCAACCTTGAACCGGCGAACGAGTTCTTCGAGCGCTGTTTCCCATCAATTGAAACAATTCGATCCATACATCGCCAGGGCAGAAGGACGGTTTTCGCTGCCATCGCGTGGCTTGAGACGAACGACTACATCTACCACGAGAGGCGCGGTGCAGAGAGCTCACTCTATACGGTAGTCCTCCGGAGGGAGAGGTTTCTCCAAATCAAAGCCAGCGAGGGGCGCGAGGCCGCCATCAAGGACAACGAACGCTACATCGAGAGAAAGCAGCTCGAGGCGCGCGCCGAGAAAGCGGATGAGGCCAGGCGGACAAGACAACAGAGCGAAAGTCCCCACCCGGTTTCAAAGTCGGAAGACCCAAAGTGTCTGCCATTGCACCTCAGGGGCTCTGACTCATCTGATCGGTGTTCCGAGGTGCAGCCAGGGATACAAAGAGGGGTGCAAAGGGAGAAACATATCCTTCGATGCATCCAGAACAAGATCGAAGAGATCGGAGTAACAAGAACCAAAGGAGAACAAGACTCGGGCGCCAACCCGCCCGAGGTTCAATCTCTCGAAGAAAGGTCAGAGAAAACCCACCCCGGGGCCGCCATGGGAGAGGAAGCAGCCCGCCAGAACATCAAGGATGGGCTACAGGCGCTGCGGGGAATTCTGAAGCCTCACAAGTAGAGACAATGGTAATCGCATGAGTTTCAAGCACGAATCTCCAAGGCGCAAGCGATTCTCGAGACTCGATCGACTGGCGGAGCGGGAGACTGTGATCCAATATGACGACGCTAGTGACGAGGCCCGGCTTTTCACCCGTCACCGGGGCCTTGCCGGCAGCATCATGAAAAGGGGTATTCTCCCGACCAGAGAGGATCGGCGTGGCGGGAAAGGTGCCTCTTGGTGGTTCACAGTCCCGAAGTCATGGGTGAGAGTCCGACCCCCGCGGAAGGTCCGGAAAACTCAGGAACAGAAGAGGGCCGAGCTGGAACGCCTGGCATCCCTCCGAAAAGCGCCGGTCAGCGGCGGCAACCATGACAAACTCTCGCCAGCTGAGGGGTAGGCATCGACCCGGCCGGGATCGTTTCGCAGGCCCGCCCTAGACCAGTCAAGGCTCATCTGGGCAACGCGTAGGTCGTGCGTCCTCGCCGGCCTACTCGCTCTCGAACTCGTGGCTTGTGAATTTGAGGGTACGGCTATTCTCGGTCACCGTGCGTACGAGTTGGTCGGAGGCGCCATCCGGCAGCGAAGCCTCGACCTCCAGGGTGACCGTGACTTCGGCACGAATCTGGCCCGAGAGGTGAGCGATGACCTCATCGGCAATACGGCTGGCGTCCCGGCCTACGCGGGCGGGGTCGAGACGAACTGTGCCGTGGAAACGACGGGGACGCGGCGGAACCGACTCTGTCGGCTCCGGCCGGGTGGCCGGCTCGGCCCCAGTGCCCGGTGGGTGCGGCGCCGGGCCGGGGAGTGAAGGCTGTGGCGCCTCCGCTTCGAGCTGTCGGCGGGCTATTTCCGGCCTGACGATCAGTCCGTTGTCGTCCTGACTGATCGTAATCATGCGCCCCCCGCGCAGCCCGCGATATCGCCCCCCGGCCTGGTCATGGCTTTCAGCGTAGGCGAAGGTATCCGACTCCCATGTGAGGAGCGCCACGCCGTCGCGCATTGCCTCCACCACCACCTCCGGCCCGGCCAGCCGGGGCAGATAGAGATAGCGCGCGAAGTCATCCACGATCTGCTTCACAGCGACGTGCTCCCCGCGCCAGAGAGGGACGTCATCCAGGTGCTTACGCAGAATCGTCGAGCCGAGGCTCGTCACGAGGAGTTCATCGCTGCGAAGCTTGCGGCTCGCACGCACTGCCAGGGCCTCGGGTTCCGTCAATCGAATGGCTTGCCACTCAATCGCAGCGTCTGGGTTTTTCTGCCCCGGTACCAGAACCCACTGGTAGGTCTCAGGCAGGCGCGCGGTGACGGCGCTGTCGGCTGCCTGCCTCTGGGTCTCGGCCTGTCGCACCTGATGAGGGTCCAGATTTAACGCTTCCTTCTCCAGCAGGATGGATTCCCACCCAAGATACTTGCGCAATGCTTCGTCGAGATCCTGCAAGCGAACCCGGTCGGCAGCGAGGAAGACGAGCGTGTTGCGGTACAGGCGAGGAGTATTCCCCCGAGACTCCAGGATGGCCTTGGCCGCGCTTTCCGCCGGATTGCCAGCTTCCTTGCTGAACGTGTGCTCCGACGGCAGCACGACGAGACGCGCGTCGCGATCATCGGGGACGTCGGCGCCGGACCGGCACAGGGGATGGACGCGAGAAAAGTCGCCCGCCTTTCTCAGGCCGGCACGCAAACGCGCCTCCAGCTCGGAAGCTACCTTGTCGGGATTGCGCTTCAGCAACTCGGAGCGGTCTTCTGCCTGCCGCGTAACGTTAGGCTGCGTCGAGTACCAGGTGCGCGGTCCATCCTGATAGAGGTGAGTCGCTGCGGCAGCAAGGCGTCGCAGGGCGTCGCCGAATACGGCAGAGGATTCGCCGGGCATCACGCAACCTAGCTTGACGTGCCGGTCCTCGAGACCCCGATGAGCCGCGGCCGATGTGGGTGCAGAGCCAAGGTATATAGTGCGGGCAACACGCCTGGTCGCGTGCATCTTGCCGAGGTTAGGCACCTCGGCGTCCAGCTTCAGCGGCAAGGAGCCGGGGCCATCCACGTCCTTCTCGATGATCGGTACCCAGTTGTCCGAGAGGTACCGGGTCAGCTCGAACTGCACGCGTGCGTCATCGATCGGCACCGTTGAGGGCAGGATCAGCGGGTTCCTATCGCCCTTTTCCCATAGGCTGTGGATCACGGCGGCCATGAGCCGCAGCACCCCGCGTGTCCGCTGGAACTTGACCAGCGTCGACCAGTCCGAATATAGCCGGTCGAAGATTTCCGGATGAATGGGATAGGCGGACTGGATACGCCTCTCGTAGTCTGCGCTCCGGCATTCGGTCGGGAACTCGGCCGCCTGCGCGCGATACTGGTCCGAAAAAGCCCTTGCCGTCACGTCGCGCTGCTTGTAGGCCTCCGATCCCGAGAGCGGCTCGAAGAGGCGTCGCCGAACGATTTCGAACCCTTCCTCGGCGGTCGCTGGCCTCCACGAAGAATCGACACGACCCACGACGTTGCGCAGCCGGTCGAGCGCCTCGCGTCCTCGGATGCCTCCGACTTCGACATCGTCAACCTGCGCGTGTGGCGAGCCCGGTGTGTCAGAAGCCGGCAGCGAGATCACCAAGAGGCAGTTGCCTGCGAGCTTAGCCGACTCGGTCAACGCCTGAGCGAAGGTGAACATGGTCTCGAAACTGCCCGCCGGTAGGTCGCTCTGGTCGTGCAACTGACGCGCGTAGGCGACCCACTCATCGATCAGAACCAGGCAGGGGCCGTGCTCCTTGAGCAGCTCGCGCAGGACGTCGCCGGGGCTGGTCGCCTTCTCATCGTCCTTGGCGATGCGCGCGAACGCTTTCTTACCTCCGAGTTGATACGCCAGTTCGCCCCAGAGGGTCCGGACTACGGTGCCGTCATGCTTGGTTACAGGGTTGCCTGGAGAAATCCTGTTGCCTACAAGCACCACGCGCTGAGCCGCAGGCAGATTCGGTACGCCGGCCTCGGCGAGCACGGTGTCGACGCCGGCCAGATCGCTGGCCTTCGTCCCGGATAGGAGGTGGTAGAGCGCCAGCATCGAATGGGTTTTGCCACCCCCGAAGTTGGTCTGGAGCTGGACGACAGGGTCGCCGCCCTTGCCCGAGAGCCGCTCCACGGCGCCGATAAGTAAGCGCTTGAGGCTTTCGGTGAGGAATGTGCGCCGGAAGAACTCTGCCGGCTTCCGGTACTCGTCGGTACCCTCGCCGAGATGCACCTGCCAGAGGTCGGCGGCGAACTCGGCCTGCTGGTAGCGGCCGCTCGCGACGTCCGCGTGCGGGGTCACGATCTCGCGCCAAGGCCTGAGAACCCCCGATGCCGCGGCGTCGATGAGCGAGCCGCCGACCTTGCGCTTCTCGCCGCGGACCTGTTCATCGAACAGGAGCCTACGCAGCTCCATCTTCATCTTTCCGACATCATCCGCTTGCGGTGCCGAGATGGCGGTGAGCAGGCGCGCCATGGAATCAAGCGCCCTGTCGACATCGTCACTACTGAACGGCTCCTGGTGCGCCCACTTGTTGCGCCAGTCGCGTAGCTCCTGCACGAGTGACCGCTCTGCGCGCCCGAGCGTCTTGCCGAAAACCTCGTTCCACGCTTCCCACATGAGCTTGAGCACAGCAGCCACGTCCCATTCGGACAAGGGCTTCCTGCCGAGTACGCGGTCCCCTCCCACATGGCGCAGCGCAGCGGCGTCCGCTTGATCCTTGTGAACATTCTTGAACTCGCGGTCCGCGTATGGCGCGAGCCCCTCTTGGAGCAGTTCCATCGCCTTGCCGATTCTCTCCTGGTTGGTGATGGCCATCGTCTATTCCCCTGTGTCGCCGAATAACGCTGCCTGCTCGGGCATAGGCTTACCACCCTCACGAGCGAGTCGGGAGATTTCGGGCCAGCTCTGCACCAACGAATTGTACGAGAGTGCCTCGGCTGAGCGCTTCTTTCCATCGGAGACAGTGAAGAGGCGATACGC
>Ga0066903_100006118_pt1 | contig 10597 bp, 5 predicted proteins | sample PanSoiMetaGPlot1_FD_67491 | JGI IMG/M metagenome (GOLD analysis project Ga0066903, IMG submission 67491) | Tropical forest soil microbial communities from Panama analyzed to predict greenhouse gas emissions - Panama Soil - Plot 1 (version 2) | ecosystem: Environmental > Terrestrial > Soil >...
CCGAACGCATGAAGCTTGCCGAAGGCCGCCCTCTGCGCCGGCGCATGATGGCGGCGATGGCCCAGCAGGACTGCGGACAATGCGGATACAACTGTCAGGACTATTCCGACGCGCTCTTCTCAAGGAAAGAAGCGCGGCTCAATCTCTGCGTGCCCGGCGGCAAGGAAACCGCCAGGATGCTCAAGACGCTCCACCAGGAGTTCGAGCGTTCGCCGTCCACCCCGGCCGACAGGATCCCGGCAACGGCTGCCGATGCTACGGCTACACCGGCCGCTGCGCCGGGAAGATCCCGCGATAATCCGGCCGAAGCGACGTTCCTCGCACGCACGCGTCTCAACAAGCCGGGCTCGGGCAAGGAAACCTGGCATATCGAGTTCGACCTCGCGCGCAGCGGCATTGACTACGCGGTCGGCGACGTCTTCGGGGTCCTTCCGAGCAACGACCCGGCGCTGGCCGACGCCGTGATCGCGGCGCTCGCCGGGCCGGCGGATTTCCCGATCGGCGGCCGCACGCTGCGCGAGGTGCTGATCGACGGCGTCTCGCTTGGCACCGCGCCGGATATGCTGTTCGAGCTGTTTTCCTATATCACCGGCGGCGAGCGGCGGCAGAAGGCGAAGGCGCTTGCGACTGGGCAGGACTCGGAAGCGGCGACGCTCGACGTGCTGGCGGCGATCCAGAAGTTCGCTGGCGTGCGGCCCGATCCCGAGGCGTTCATCGAGGCGCTGGACCCGTTGCAGCCCCGCCTCTACTCGATCGCCTCGTCGCCCAAGGTCGAGCCCGGCCGCGTCGCGCTCACCGTCGACACCGTGCGGTACAAGATCGATGGCCGAACCCGGCTCGGCGTCGCATCGACCTTCCTCGCCGACCGCGTCGCGCCGGGCGATCGACTCAAGGTCTACGTTCAGAAGGCGCAGCACTTCGCCCTGCCCGCCGACCCGTCCGTGCCGATCATCATGATCGGGCCCGGCACCGGGGTCGCGCCGTTCCGCGCCTTCCTCTACGAGCGCATGGCCACCAGGGCACCCGGCCGCAACTGGCTGTTCTTCGGCCATCAGCACAGCAACTACGATTTCTTCTACGAGGGCGAGTTCGCCCGCATGAAGGCACAGCGCGTGCTCACCCGGCTCACGCTCGCCTGGTCGCGCGATGGCGACCAGAAGATCTACGTGCAGGACCGCATGCGCGAGGTCGGCCGCGACCTCTGGGCCTGGGTCGCCGAGGGCGCCCACATCTACGTCTGTGGCGACGCCAAGCACATGGCCAAGGACGTCGAGCGTGCGCTTATCGACGTGGTGGCGAGCTACGGCCTGCGCTCGGCGAACGAGGCAGTGACGTTCGTCGCCGACCTTAAGAAAAACGGGCGCTATCAGCAGGACGTTTACTAGCCAGGAGATGAAGCATTGGTCGAGCCGCGGACTCGGTCTGCTCCCTCTCCCCGCTTGCGGGGAGAGGGGTGGGGTGAGGGGGACTCTCGAATCGCTCAGATCGTGGAGAGCCCCCCTCACCCGGTCGCTTCGCGACCGACCTCTCCCCGCAAGCGGGGCGAGGTGACGCCGCGGCACGAGCCGTCACACAACAGACGCGATGCCTGCGGCCGAATTGGAGCGCATCCATGAATGCGCCCATGCAACAACCGCCGCCGGTACGCACGACTTGTCCGTATTGCGGCGTCGGCTGCGGCCTGATTGCGCTCTCCGACGCGCGTGGCGGCACCGCCGTCGAGGGCGATCCGAACCATCCGGCGAATTTCGGCAAGACCTGCTCGAAGGGCGCGGCGCTGGGCGAGACGCTCGGCCTCGGCGGCCGCCTGCTTCATCCGATGCTGCGCCACTCGGACGGCGCACTCACGCGCGTCTCCTGGGACACCGCGCTCGACCGCGTCGCCAACGGCTTCTCCGACATCATCGCCCGTCACGGCCCCAGTGCGGTCGCATTCTATCTCTCCGGCCAACTCCTGACCGAGGACTATTACGTCGCCAACAAGCTGATGAAAGGTTTCCTCGGGTCAGCCAATGTCGACACCAATTCGCGGCTGTGCATGGCCTCCTCGGTCGCCGGCCACCGCCGCGCCTTCGGCTCCGACACCGTGCCCGGCACCTACGCCGATCTCGACGAGGCCGACCTGATCGTGCTCGTCGGCTCGAACGCAGCCTGGTGCCATCCCGTCCTGTTCCAGCGTATGCTGCGCAACAAAGCCGACCGCAGCGCGCGCATTGTCGTCATCGATCCGCGCCGCACCGTGACTGCCGAGGAAGCCGATCTATTCCTTCCGATTGCGCCGGGCACCGACACCACGCTGTTCTGCGGATTGTTCGCACACCTGATCAAGCGCGGTGCTGCCCACGAGAACTTCATCACCACCAACACCACCGGCTTCGCCGAGGCCTTCGCGCGCGCCCATGCGATCGCCCCCGACGTCGCGGCGACCGCGCGAGCCACCGGCCTGACCCAAGGCAGCGTCGAATACTTTTTCGACCTGTTCTACGGTGCGGTGCGCGTCGTCACCTGCTACTCGCAGGGCGTGAACCAGTCGGCACAGGGCACCGACAAGGTCAACGCCATCATCAACTGCCACCTGGCGACCGGCCGCATCGGGCGGCCCGGCATGGGCCCGCTCTCGCTCACCGGCCAGCCCAACGCGATGGGCGGGCGCGAAGTCGGTGGGCTCGCCAACCAGCTTGCCGCACACATGGGCTTCTCGGCATCCGAGATCGATCGCGTGCGCCGGTTCTGGAACGCGCCGCGCATGGCCGAGCGGGAAGGCTTCAAGGCGGTGGATATGTTCGAGGCGGTTGCGCGCGGCGATATCAGGGCGCTGTGGGTGATGGCGACCAACCCAGCCGTGTCGCTACCGCGCGCCGGCGCCGTGCGCGAGGCGTTCAAGCGACTCGAGCTGTTCGTCGTGTCCGAAAACGTGCTCTCGAACGACACCGTCAACGCCGGTGCGCATGTGCTGCTGCCGGCCGCGGCGTGGGGCGAGAAGGACGGTACCGTCACCAATTCCGAGCGCCGCATCTCGCGTCAGCGCGCGTTCCTGCCGCTGCCGGGAGAAGCCCGACCCGACTGGCGAATCGTCGTGGACGTCGCGGCGCGCATGGGCTTCGCCGCGGCATTCGACTATGGTTCTGCGGCCGATGTGTTTCGCGAGCATGCGACGCTCTCCGCGTTCGAGAACGACGGCACGCGCGATTTCGATCTCGCCGGCCTCGCGACAATCTCCAACGCTCATTACGACGCGCTCGGGCCGGTGCAGTGGCCGGTGCCGGCACCTCCCCTCCAGGGCGAGCTAAAGGAAGAAAAGCGCTTCTTCGCCAACGGCGGCTTCTTCACGCCCGACCGCAAGGCGCGGTTCATCGCTCCGGAGCCGCCGGCGCTCAGCGAGTCAACGTCCCCCGCTTATCCGCTGCGGCTCAACACCGGCCGCATCCGCGACCAGTGGCACACGATGACGCGCACCGGCCTCTCCGCGCGCCTCGCGACCCATCTGTCGGAGCCATTCGTGGAAGTGCACCCGGACGACGCCGACACCGCGGGCCTCGCCCACGGCGGCTTCGCCCGCGTCGCGACGGCGCACGGCAGCTGCATCCTGAAGGTCATCGTGAGCGAGAACCAGCGGCCGGGCTCGCTGTTCGTGCCGATCCACTGGAGCGAAGAAACCGCCTCATGCGCCCGCGTCGGCGATCTCGTGTCAGCCATCACCGATCCCCATTCCGGGCAGCCGGAAGCGAAGGCGACGCCAGTCGCGATCGCGCCGGTATCGTTTTCGCTGTGCGGTTTCGCGCGCGCACACGATCCGCTCACGCTGCCGATCGATACCTGGTGGGCCCGTGTCGCCGTTGCCGACGGCACCGAATATCGGCTGGCGACCAACCGCGGCCCCATGTTTTGGCACGACTTGGCCTACCAATGGGGCGCAGGTCACGCGCGCGTGGCGGAACGGCTCGACGGCCAGAGCTACCGCGCCGCGACTTTCATGGACGGCGATGTCGACATTTGCCTCTCGCTCGAGCCGGCCGGTCGCACGACGCCCGCGCTCGCCTTCACCGCGGCTGACGTCGAGGACGGCGCCACACGCCCCGCCCGCTCGCTCGCGCCCGTGATCGCCGCGACGGCGCCCGTCATCTGCGCCTGCTTCGGGGTCGGCGTCGACGCGGTCCGCAACGCCCTCGCCGGTGGCGCGCGGACAGTCGCAGACGTCGGGCGCACAACGCGCGCCGGCACCAATTGCGGATCGTGCCTGGCGGAGCTCAAACGGATGATCGCGCATGAACGTGTCACGTATCCCGTGTGAGGCGCGGGAGCCGCGCATGGAGCGGCTGGCGCGGCTGCCCGTGTTCTTTGCACTATCCGGACGTCGCGCCCTGCTGGCGGGCGGCACGCCGGCAGCGGCCTGGAAGGCGGAGCTCCTCTCCGCCGCCGGCGCCGAGGTAGAGGCGTTCGCGGTCGATCCATGCGAGGAATTGGTGGCGCTCGTCGCCGATCCGCCCGGCGGCGCGATCGTGCTCCACTTGAGGCCGTGGTCGGCCGAAGACTTCGCCGGCGCCGCGATCGCGGTCGGCGCGTTCCACAACGACCGGGACGCCGAAGCATTCGCAACGGCGGCGCGTGACGCCGGCGTACCGGTCAACCTGATCGACAAGCCGGCATTCTGTGACTTCGCGTTCGGATCGATCGTCAACCGCTCGCCGCTCGTGATCGGCGTGTCGACCGACGGTGCCGCACCAATGTTCGCGCAGGCTGTCCGATCGAGGCTCGAAGCGCTGATCCCTCGCGGATTCGCGCGTTGGGCCGAGGCGGCTCGGCGCTGGCGCGACGCGGTGAAATCCTCTGGCCTCTCGTTCGCCGGCCGGCGCGGGTTCTGGCGGCGCTTCACCGCGCACGCGGTCGCGCATCCCGACCGGGAGCCGACCCAAGACGACTTCGCCAGCCTAATCGCCGCGACACGCACGGAGCGCATGGCCGCCGACCAGGGCTCGGTCACCCTGGTCGGCGCCGGGCCTGGCGATCCCGAGCTACTGACGCTGCGGGCGGTGCGCGCGCTGCAATCCGCCGACGTGATCCTGATCGACGATTTGGTCGCACCCGCAATCCTCGATTTCGCCCGCCGCGAGGCCAAAAAGATGATGGTCGGCAAGACCGGGTTTGCGCCCTCATGCAAGCAGGACGAGATCAATGCGCTGATGATCTCGCTCGCACGCGCCGGCAAGCGCGTGGTGCGGCTCAAGGGCGGCGACCCGATGATCTTCGGCCGCGCCGGCGAGGAGATCGCGGCCTGCCGCGCCGCCGACATCGCGGTCGAGGTGGTGCCCGGCATCAGCGCCGCGCAGGGCGCCGCCAGCCAGCTCGGTGTGTCGCTCACCGAGCGGAAACGGGCGCGGCGGGTCCAGTACGTGACTGCCCACGGTGCAAACGGTCACCTGCCCGCCGACATCGACTGGGCGAGCCTCGCCGATCCCTCGACCACGACCGTGGTCTATATGCCGAAGCGCACGCTGCCCGAGTTCGCCAAAACTGCCATGGCGCACGGCCTCCCCACTGATACCCCCGCGATCGCAGTCGTCTCCGCGACGCGGCCGGAACAGCAGGTCGTACGCGCCACGATTGCGAACATCGCCGAGCGGCTCGGCACCGTTGCCGCCAAGGGCCCGGTCTTGATAATGTTCGGCCGGTCGCTGACGAAATGCGCCGACGACGGTCGTCAGCCACTCGCCGACGAGGCTCCACAGCTAGGCAGCCTTTGCCACCAGAGGCAAAATTTCGCGTAAAGCCAGCACCTGCGCAAAATGCTCAGTTCCTGGCTGGTGCCGCAACTGCAGCAGCGAGTTCGGGTTCATCCGCCATGGCGCCCGCCGCACCATCGACCGTCGCAGCCGATCTGATTCTCAAGAACGGCAAGATCATCACGGTCGATTCCGTATTCACGATCGCGCAGGCGGTCGCGATCGCTGCCGATCGTATCCTGGCGATCGGGCCGGATGCCGCGATGGCGCCTCACACGGGATCGGCGACGCGGATCATCGACCTGCAGGGCGGGACCGTCATCCCCGGCATCACCGATGGCCACGCCCATCTCGATCGCGAGGCCTTGCGCGACGTGTTTCCCTCGCTCGGGCGCGTGCGCTCGATCGGCGATATCAAGGACAGGATCGCGGAGCTCGCGCGCGGCAAGCGGCCGGGCGAATGGATCGTCACCATGCCGATCGGCGATCCTCCGTATTATTTCGACGTGCCGGACATTTTGGCGGAAAAGCGCTGGCCGACGCGCCATGACCTCGACGCCGCGGCGCCCAACAACCCGGTCTATATCCGCGCGATCTGGGGCTACTGGCGCGGAACCATGCCGCTCGTATCGTGTGCCAATACGCAGGCACTTCAGCGTGCCGGCATCACGCGCGACACGGTCTCCCCGGTTGAGACGCTTACGATCGAGAAGGATGCAAACGGCGACCCGACCGGGATTTTCATCGAGCAGGAGCTGCAGCCGATCGCGGAGCTGGTCTGGTTCCGCGCCGCGACGAGCTTCACCCATGCCGACCGCATGCGCACGCTTCCGGAATCGACGCGCCTCTACCATTCATTCGGGACCACCAGCGTGTTCGAGGGACACGGCGCGGCGACCGAATTGCTGCAGGTCTACAAGCAAACTTACCGCGCCGGCGCGCTGACGATGCGCACGACGCTCGCGTTCAGCCCGGACTGGACGACCGCGGGAACGAAGCTTGGACAGTTTGTTGATGCCTGGGCCGGCTGGCTCGGCGAGCCCGGCATCGGCAACGACTGGCTCAAGATGAGCGGCGTCTATCTCAGCCTGGGGCGGCAAGCAGCGAACGACCTGCGCGCCACCGCGGCGCCGTCCACCGGCTGGGCAGGTTTCAACTATTCCAACGGGCTGCCGCGCGCGGAGCTCAAGGACGTGCTTGTGCGCTGCGCGGCGAACAACATTCGCGTGGTCATGAACGGGCCGCAGGTGCTCGACCTCTACGACGAGGTCGATCAGGTGGTGCCATTGCGCGGCCAGCGCTGGGTCATTGCCCACATCAACGATTTCAGCCCGCGTGACATCGAACGCGTCGCGCGCATGGGTCTGGTCCTGACCACTCACACCAACAACTATCTCTACAAAGGTCTGGATGTTACCGCGAAGCGGCTGCCGCCGGCGCGCCACGACGAGATCGTGCCGCTGCGCAGCCTGCTCGACGCCGGCGTGAAGGTGTCGCTCGCGACCGACAACGTGCCGATCTCGCCCTGGCTGCCGGTCTGGCAGACGATTGCGCGCTCAAGCTACCAGACCAAACAGCGCGTTGCGCCCGAGCAGGCGCTCAGCCGCGCCGATGCGCTGCGGTGCGCCACTGCCGACGGCGCCTACCTGACGTTCGACGAAGACAAGAAAGGCTCGCTGCAGGCGGGCCGGTTCGCTGATCTCGTGGTGCTGAGTGCCGATCCGCTGACCGTGCCGGAAGACGATATCGCCAACATCACCGCGCGCATGACCATGGTGGGTGGAAACATCGTGCACGAGACGCCGAACTGGTCCGGATGAGACGGCCTTACGTTCGGCGCGTACTCACTAGCTAGCCAGGGCGTGTACTCATAAACGCGCGATGTCGGCTTTCGGGGGCAAAGATGGGGTAATCGGCCGACGGCTTGTGGATAGCTGAAGAAATGAGGTGCTGCGCTTGAGGCTGATGGTGAAACGAAGTCCGTTGGTACGGCCTCAAGCATCGGAAGGAGAAGCGCAGCATGGACCATTTTGTTGGACTGGACGTGTCGGTCAAGGAGACAAGCGTCTGCATTGTGGACGAGACCGGCAAGATCATGCGGGAAGTGAAGGTAGCGAGCGAGCCGGACGCCCTTCTGGAGGTGCTGGCGAACCCTGCTTACTGCCTCAAGCGGATCGGATTGGAAGCTGGGCCCCTATCGCAATGGCTGTTCAGTGCTCTGGCCGAAGGCGGCCTACCGATGATCTGCGTCGAGACCCGGCACATGCGAGCGGCGCTAAACGCTCAGATCAACAAGACCGATCGCAATGACGCCCGTGGCATCGCACAGATGATGCGAGTGGGGCTCTATCGACCGGTGCATGTCAAAACGCAACGCAGTCAGAAGCTGCGCATGCTGCTGACCCATCGCAAGCTGCTGCAGTCGAAGGCCATCGCCATTGAGAATGACCTGCGCGCGACCTTGCGCAACTTCGGGCTGAAAGTGGGCATGGTGGGAGCCGTCAAGTTCGAGGCCCGCATCAAGGAGCTTGTCGAGAATCTTCCCGATTTGGCCGTGCTGGTCGAGCCGTTGCTGATTGTCCGACGGACGCTGCGCGAACAGTTCGGAATTCTGCACCGCCGCTTATTGGCCGTCGTTCGGGATGACGAGGTAAGCCGGCGGCTGATGACAGTCCCTGGTGTCGGTCCGGTGGTTGCCCTGACCTACCGTGCGACCATTGACGTGCCTGCCCGCTTTCGCAACTCCAAGGCCGTCGGAGCGGTGTTTGGACTGACTCCCGCCAAGTATCAATCCGGCGAACTTGACCGAACCGGCGCAAATATCACGATGCGGCGACGAGATGATGCGGGTGATGCTCTACGAAGCCGCCCAGACCATGCTGCTGGTCACAACAAAGTGGTCTTGGCTCAAGGCCTGGGCGATGCAGATCGCCAGGCGCCGCGGGATGAAGAAGGCAATCGTGGCGTTGGCACGCCGGCTCGCCGTGATCATGCACCGCATATGGGTTGACGGCACCGAGTTCCGGTGGACCCGGGAACAGGCCACAGCAGCCGCATGACAACCGCCCAGGATCAAATCCGATAGGAGAAAAATCGAGCTCCACCGAGCGGTGGAATGATGTCCCTCGCGGGACGATGGATGAGGTGAGACCACATGTCCGCTTGGACCTGCCGTCACGATGACGGTAAGGCCGTGGCAAAGATTGTTCCACTTCGTCCTCGAATCCCATGATGGAAGGGCCTTGGTGCCGATTCCGAAGAGAAGCACGAGCCCGTGGGAGACATCGACATCGCGCCGGTGGGTAGTCTGAAAGCGCTTGACCTCAATCGGCCGATTAGAGAAGCGGACGTGTTCGCCACATCTGGAAACGACGCGAATGAGACCCGTCTCGGACATGGCACAGGCGCGTGCGCGTATCGGGGTTTATGGAACGGCGTCGGACCGCAAGCTATTCGGGTTTGATGCCGACAAATTACGTTGCCCAATTCACACTGACTTCGTATCGGTACAGCCATGACTGTTGTGATGAAGCCTTGCAAGGTGCCGTGGTCAGTCTCACCGACCATGAGCGGTCTAACCCTGACCCATATGGAGACCGACGTGGCGCCTGAGTGCTCGATTGTATTTGGGGGTGGTCGCATGGATCCCAACGGGCTCACTGACATGCGCCGCATCGAACTTCAATTCGTGACGGCGAGCCACGTGCGGGCCGCTACAAAGCACGACGATGACGACATCGAAGCTTCCGGGTTTCACATCGTTGGCGGCTACGATGGTCCTGGGCAGGGCTATTTGAATTGGAGAAAGCGCAATTGGTGCGACACCGGCATTTGCCCAGACCCCGGATTCTACGTCGCGACGGAATCCGATTGGCTACGCTCAGCCACGATGAAGTACGGCTACGCACCGAAACATTTCATTTTGGCCGGTCGCGATTGCTACATGGAGATCATCGCAGGGTCCTTTTCTTGGCGCGAGTGGCTCTGGCTAGATGGTCCGCGCGACAACTACCAGCATGCGAGCGATGTTGTCGGCTCAGGTCACGGTACTGAGTAAATCAATGCCCGTGTCGGGGCGGACATGAAACGGCGGGAGCTCATCGGTCTTGTCGGTGGAGCGGCGGCTTCATGGCCACTCGTGGCACGCGCGCAGCCCACGCTCGCCACTCTATCCATTCGGCCAATCTATCTAGCGACACGCGAGAGCCCAACATGAATGACACATCTGAATACACGCCGCCGGAAGTCTGGGTCTGGGAGAAGGACGACAGTCCCAAGTGGCGCTATAGCAATACCAATCGCCCTATCGCGGGCGCGACGCATGAGAAGGAGTTGCCGCGCGGAAAGCATCCGCTCCAGCTCTATTCACTAGCGACGCCCAATGGGGTCAAAGTTACGGTCATGCTGGAGGAATTGCTGGCCGCCGGTCATGGCGGGGCGGAATATGACGCTTGGCTGATCCGGATCGGTGAGGGCAACCAGTTTGGCAGCGGATTTGTCGGGGTGAACCCGAATTCCAAAATCCCGGCGCTCGTGGACTATAGCGAGCAGACACCACGACGCGTGTTCGAATCCGGCGCGATCCTGCTCTACCTAGCGGATAAATTCGGCGCCTTCCTACCAAAGGATCGCGGCAAGCGCACTGAAGCGCTGAACTGGCTGTTTTGGCAGATGGGTTCAACGCCCTACGTCGGCGGCGGCTTCGGGCATTTCTATGCCTACGCTCCGGTAAAGATTAAATATGCCATTGACCGTTTTGCAATGGAGGTGAAACGCCAGCTCGACGTGCTCGACCGGCAGCTTGCGGACAATCAATTCATCGCCGGCGACGAATATACGATCGCCGATATGGCGATCTGGCCGTGGTACGGCAACGG
>Ga0066903_100006119_pt1 | contig 10596 bp, 7 predicted proteins | sample PanSoiMetaGPlot1_FD_67491 | JGI IMG/M metagenome (GOLD analysis project Ga0066903, IMG submission 67491) | Tropical forest soil microbial communities from Panama analyzed to predict greenhouse gas emissions - Panama Soil - Plot 1 (version 2) | ecosystem: Environmental > Terrestrial > Soil >...
GGCTCCGGGCCTCGAGCCCCGCGGCGGCCGCGAGCTTGCGCAGCAGATCGCCGTCGCGCTCAGCCGATCCTCCGCCGACCACCATCACGCGCCGCGCGCGCCAGCTTCTGTCAACGATCGGCGTGACGAAGACGTCGTACGCTTTCGCCTGAAACTCCTTCGAGGCGATGGCGCGGGTCAGCTCGCCACCGGTTGCAGTGTCGAGTCCCGCGACCGCCGACGGTGGCTCGTCCTGAAACCACGGGACCATCAGCAGATCGGTCTCGACCGCAGACAGGAGTCCACCGGCGCAGCCTACCGTCGCGGAAGCTGGGGCTGAGGGCATCCCACTATTATGGCTGATGGCGCTTGCCCGCATGCGGGCTGCACGGTACAATTTCGTGCAGCCCTGCCCCCAGAAGACCTGTCGGTCGAGGATCTACATGGTGAATTGCACGCGGCGTTTCGCCTGCGCCGGCGCGGCGTCTCTGGTTCTGTCGGCGACGCTCGGTCTGTCGGCCGCGCAAAAGGCCGACAAGGACGCCAAAGATAACCCTGACAGCCGGCGCCCGAAAGTGACGCTCAAGGCGCAGCCCGTGATTGCGATGGCACCGGCGCGCATCGTTCTGACGGCTGAGCTGAACGGCGGCGCGAACGACTTCGAGGAGTTCTATTGCCCGACCGTCGAATGGGAGTGGGGCGACGGCACGCACTCCGAATCGTCGAGCGACTGCGCGCCGTACGAGCCGGGGAAATCCGAGATCAAACGCCGGTACACCGTCGAGCACGTATTTCGCGCCGGCGCGTACCGCGTCATGTTCCACCTGAAGCGCCGCGACAAGTCGGTCGGGAACGCCAGCGTCAACATTCAGATCCGTCCAGGCCTGCGAGACGGACAGTAGCCTCGAGTAGTCGGCGGTCAGCAGTTCCAGGCCTGCACTGCCGGCTGTGCTCCGTTCTCCACCGCCGACCTGCAACTGCCGACTGTTCTCCCGCGACTGCAACTGCGGACTGTTCTACCACGCGCAGCTCGGTCCCAAATCCGCACAGTTCATCGGCCGGCAGCTACCCGCCGGGCGTTTTTGCCAACGAATCCGCGCGCCGGAGTGTCTGAATATGGCATGAGATTGGCCTCCTCGCCGGCCGTGCCGCTCAGGACACGCGTCGGCAAAGCGCTGGTCGCCACGGCGATCGTCTTCGGCTCGCTCGTCGCCGTAGGCGTAACGGCGCCGGCTGAAGCGCCCTTCACCATCACCCTCCGGCCCGTACTCGCGAACATCGGGTTCGACATCGACGTCAAAGTGTGGAGGGTTCACGTGCACTTCGCCTGGTCCGCGATTCCGACGACCTCGACGTCAACCAAAGTCGACCTCTCACCGCTCTAACTCGGCGATGGACGCGACGCTTCAAGACATCCGCTACGCCCTGCGTTTGTGTGCGCGCGCGCCCGGCTTCACGGCCGTCGCCGTGCTGGCGCTCGCGCTGGGCATCGGCGCCAACACCGCCATCTTCACGATCGTCAACCGCGTGCTGCTCGAACGGCTGCCGTTCCGAGACGCCGATCGCATCGTCGTCCTGTGGGAAGAAGGCGCGTACCGGCCGGGCCGCAGCAACACCGTCGGGTTCGGCCAATACCTGCGCTGGAGCGATCGCCAGACCGTGTTCGACGCGATGGCCGCGCTGGTCGATACGCGCGCGAACCTGACGGGCGGCGGCGAGCCCGAAGAAGTGATCGTTCAGAACGTCACCGCGAGCTTCTTCACGATCCTCGGCGTCCGGCCCCTGATCGGACGCACGTTCAGCGACAGCGAAAACGCCGACCCGCGATCGGCGGTCGTCATTCTCGGCTACGAGATCTGGGAGCGTCGCTTCGGGCGCGATCCCGCCATCGTCGGGCAGGTCATTCAGCTGAACGCACGTCCTCAGACCGTCGTCGGCGTGATGCCGCCCGGGTTCCGGCTGTTCCTCAAGCAGGGATCGCTCGCCGGCAAGCCGTCGGACCTGTGGGCACCCTGGGTGCTGCCGGCGGACGGACGCAACGCGGGCGGACGCTTTCACGAGGCGATAGCTCGACTGAAGCCCGGCGTCCCGGTTGCGCAGGCCGAGGCGCAGCTGAAGGCGATTGCGGCGGCGCTGGCGATCGAGACGCCGGAGCGCAACACGAACTGGACGGCGCAGGTCCACGTGCTGCACGACGAGTTGTCCGGCGAGTACCGGCCCGCGCTGCTCGTGCTCGCGGGCGCCGTGGCGTTCGTGCTGCTGATCGCCTGCGCGAACGTCGCCAACCTGCTGCTCGCGCGCGGCGCCGTCCGCCAGCGCGAAATCGCGATCCGCACCGCGCTCGGCGCGCCGCGCCTGCGCGTCGTGCGCCAGTTGCTGACCGAGAGCCTCGTGCTCGCCGTGCTCGGCGGCGCGGTCGGCCTGCTGATCGCGTTCTGGGGGCTCGAGGCACTGCTCGCGCTCAGCCCGGTGGATCTCGCGATGACCGGTCCGGTCCACTTGAGCCTTCCTGCGCTCGCCTTCACGGCGGCGGCGTCTCTCCTGACCGCAATCGTCTGCGGGCTCGCGCCGGCGTTCGAGGGATCGCGCGCCGACGTGCACGACACGATCAAGGAAGGCGCGCGCCAGGCCGGCGGGGGCCAGCGTCACCGTCGGATGCGGCACCTGTTCGTCGTGGCCGAGATCGCGCTGGCCGTCGTGCTGCTCGTCGGCGCCGGCCTGATGCTGCGCAGCTTTACGTCGCTCCGCCGCGTCGATCCTGGCTACTCGACCGGCGGTGTGCTGACGATGCGGCTGCAGCTGCCGGGCGTGCGGTACCGCGACGACGCCCAGCGCGTCCGGTTCTTTCACGACGCGACCGCGCGCATCCAGGATCTGCCGGGCGTGCGGAGCGTCGGCGCCATCAGCTTTCTGCCGCTGACGGGCCTTGGCGCCGGCACGAGCTTCACGATTGTCGGCCAGCCCCCTCCCGCGCCGGGCCAGAGCCCCGTCACCAACGTCAGCGTCTGCGACAACGGCTACTTCCGGACGATGAATATCCCGCTCGTCCGCGGCCGGCTGTTCACCGAGCGCGAGATGCGCGAACGATCCAACGTCGTGATCGTCAGCGAATCGCTCGTCCGCACCTATTTCCCCAACGAGGATCCGATCGGCAAACAGGTCGGGATCTACATGACCGACCCGATCGTGCCGACCGAGATCATCGGTGTCGTGGGCGACGTGAGGTTCCAGGATCTCACCGCCGCTCCGAAGCCGACGACATATTGGCCGCATCCGCAGCTCGCTTACAACGCGATGACGCTCACCATTCGCACCGCCGGCGACCCGCTGGCGATGGCACCTGCGGTCGAACGCACGATCCGGACGCTGGACAAGGATCAGCCGGTGTCCGACATCAGAACGATGAGCCAGTGGGTGGCGAAGACGCTGGCGCAGGCGCGATTCAGCTCGACGGTGCTGTCGATCTTCGCCGGCCTCGCGCTCGTGCTCGCGGCCGTCGGAATTTACGGTGTGATGTCGTACGCCGTCAGCCAGCGGACATCCGAAATCGGCATTCGCCTCGCGCTCGGCGCCGAGGCGCGCGACATCCTCGCCATGATCGTCGGCGGCGCCGCCCGACTCGCCGGCGCGGGGCTCGTCATCGGCGTCGCGCTCGCCCTCGTGCTCAGTCGCGTCGTCGCGAGCCTGCTCTTCGAAACGAGCGGGACCGATCCGCTGACGTTCGCCGGCGTCGTATGCCTGCTCGGGCTGGTCGCCGTCGCGGCGAGCTTCATTCCGGCGCGGCGCGCGTCGCGCATTCCACCCGTGGATGCGCTGAGATACCAGTAGCTGCTGGAAGGACCTGGTGCTCCTGAGCCTCGCGAATCGCGGTCGGCAGGCTGAAGCGCACGAGGCCGGCCACCATCCACATGGACAAGGGGAGCGTCGCCCTCATCCTGTCGTTGCCGGGGCGAGCCTCTTCCCCGCCCTCCGCGCCAGCCGCGTCGATCCGCTGGTCGCGCTCAGGGACGAGTGATGATGTCCCGTCCCTGAATTCGTTTGCTTTTCGTGTCGGCGCTGACGCTCTGCAGGTAGTCGCTCATCTCGAGAACGGTTTTGAAGACGAGCCGTCCGAGCGAGCCAAGGGCGTTGGTTTCCGACGGCCTGCCGAACACGGCATCGCCCACATCGTCCACTTCCCGCTCGGCGAGCGTGCCGACGGTCGCGACCGCGTGCACGTAATAGCGCTCCGACGCGGCGATGCGCGACGGATCGCCGACGCGGACAGCGAGCGGGATGGCTCGCGGCACGGCGGCCAGGCTCGTGACGGCGCCGTCCGGATTGACGATCGACAGGCCGTCGTTGGCGGCACGGGCGAAGCGGAACACGCGCACGATGGCGGGATAGACGAGCCGATCCCAGACGGGCCGTGCCTCCCACACCTCGGTCTGGACGCGCAGGTGCAGCACGCCGCCCTGATCGATCGACTTCCTGAAGCGGTCGGGGAGGACGTCGCGGAGCTCGAGCGTCGCCACGACTTCCGCGGCCGGTGCGCGCAGGCTCTTGACCTCGACTTCGAGATCGGCGGCCGATGCCCGCGCGGCGATCAGCAGAGCGCACGTGCAGGCGAAAAAGCGTCGCATCCCGCGCTCAGAACGTGCGAGCGAGACGAACGAGGACCTGAAGCGATCCGGGCACCGCGTCGGCGCGGTAGCCGAAATCGACGCGGACGTCGGCGATGCCGACGCCCCAGCCGACGCCTTTCAGCCACGGCGCCTCGGCAGCCGGCGGCGTCGGCTGCGGCGGCCGCGACGTGACGCGGCCGGCGTCGAAGAACGCGACCGCCTTCAAACCGTTGCGCCACCCCACCTCGTATTCGACGTTCACCAGCGCGAGCGTGTCGCCCGTCTCCGCCTTGAAGTCGTATCCGTGCACCGATCCGATGCCGCCAATCGCGAACTGACGCTGCGGCGGCAGCACGCCGCCCGACCAGCCCCCGATGGCGCGCACGCCGAGCACCTCGTGCTCCGTGATCCCCACTCGCGCCCGTCCGGTGATGATGTGGCGGCGGAAGTCGAAGTCGCTGCCGAGCGCACCCGGATCAGACAGCTCCGACGTCCAATCGACCCGCCAGACCGGCGCCGGGTCGCTGCCCTCGTCGAAGCCGTTGAGCCGCTCGCCGAACGGGGTTTCGAGCTGGTGCCGCCTGTAGGTCGCCTCGAGCGATTCGCGATCGAATCCGCGTCCGTCGACTGACGCGCCGACGAGCAGCGCGTTCAGATGTCCGCCGGCCGCGATCGCGTTCGGGCGGAAACCTTCGTCGTTATCCCAGACGCTGAAATTCGTGCGGACGGCCAACGGATCCTGCCGCTCGTCCCGCCAGACGAAGAGCGCCTCGATCTGCGGATGGACTCTTACCGCCGCGTTGAGCTGCACACCGCGCCGCCGGTAGTAGTCCCGAAAACTGCGGCCGACGAAGAACGCCGCCGCGCTGGCCTCGTTCGACGACACCTGCCAGCGATCGTCGGTCGCCGTCAGGTCGTGCAGCTCGGCGCCCACGTACACCTTGGTCCTGCCGAACAGCGGGCGCTCGAAGCCGAGGGCGTACCCGGCGCGGTCGGATGCGAACTTGTAGGAGAGATGGCCGGCGATGAACGCGTGGTTGAAGCGATTGCGATCGAAGACCGCGATGCCCATGCCGAGCGAAGGCGTCAGACCGTCGACTGGAGAAAACCAGTCCTCTCGCTCGCCAAAGTCGGGCACCAGCCTGAAGCGGCCGGCGTCCTCGCGCAGGCCGACGAGCAGGATCCGCTGACCGCCGCGATCGACGATATCGAACGTGCCGCGCCGGTGAATGTCGTCGCTGTCGGTGAACGGCTGCGAGTAGGTCCGGCCGGGGCGGATCGCTCCCCGCGTCTGCTGCAGCAGCGCATCGAGCGCCTGCCGCGCGCGCCTGCTATTGAAGATGTCGCCGGCGCGAAGCGCGAATTGGTCGGCGAAAGTGCGGGCGAGGTTGCGATCGACGCCTTCGAAGGCCACGCCGTCGATCGTGCCTTCGTCTATCGAGATCGTCAGCGCGCCACTGTCGGCCTCGAACTCGACCGTGGGCCGCGCGAACGTGTAGCCTTCCTCGCGGTACGCGCGCCGAATCCGCTCGGCGATCTCATCGGTCGATCCAGGAAGCGGATCGCCTTCTTTCACGCCCGCTTCCGCGCGAACGATGGCGGGCGACAGCTCTTTCGCGCCGCGAATCGCGATCGAGCGAACCGGTGGCCCTGCAGGCTGGACGGCGGCGGCGGCATCTTGGGCGGCGAGCGCGGCCGGAGCGCAGATCGAGAACCACACGCCGGCCACGGCCGCGGCGGACCGGAACATTCAGGGCACTCTGACGAAGGAAAGCGCGCGAAAGTTCCCGTCCTCCAGCCTGACGAGGGAAATCTCCGGCGGGTCCGACACGAGGCTCACGATCAAATAGAGATGATCAGGGTAAGCGGCTAACGCGCGGTCGGTCTCGGACGGATCGGCCCGCGTGTGCGGATGTGAGTGATAGAAGCCGACCACCTCGAGCCCGCGCCGCCTGGCGTCGCGCCGCGCGTCGATGTGATCCTTCGGATCGATCAGAAACCGCGTCGGCTCGGCGGCGATGTTCCGCGCGCGCACGGCCTCGACAATCTCGTCGCCGCCGCCCAGCAGCAAACCACAGCATTCCGACGGCGCCGCGTCGCGAGCATGCTCGATGATCGCTCGCAGTGCGCGCTCCGCAATCCGCAATGCCATCCGCAATCCGCAGCCCGCGATGTCACTGCGCTTCGACGGCCATCGCGATTCCCATACCGCCTCCAATGCACAGGGACGCGACGCCATACTTCTTTCCCTGTGCCCGGAGCGCATGGACGAGCGTCGTCAGCACACGGGCGCCGCTGGCGCCGATCGGATGCCCCAAGGCGATCGCGCCGCCGTTCACGTTGACCCGCGCCGAATCGATCCCGAGCTCGCGCATCACCGCGAGCGACTGCGCGGCAAACGCTTCGTTCAGCTCGAACAGATCGATCGCATCAAGCGTCAGGCCCGCCCGCTCGACAGCCTTGCGGACGGCCGGCACCGGCCCCATGCCCATGACTTTGGGATCGACGCCGGCCAGCGCGTATGCGAGCACGCGCGCGAGCGGCTTGCGTCCAAGCTGCCGCGCCTTCCTGCCGGTCGTCACGACGAGCGCCGACGCGCCGTCGTTGATGCCCGAGGAATTGCCGGCCGTCACCGACCCGTCCTTCCTGAACGCCGGTTTCAGTCCCGCCAGCTTCCCGGCCGTCGTGTCCGGCCGTGGATACTCGTCGGTGTCGACCGCGATCGGTTCGCCTTTTCGCTGCGGCACGGGCACGGGAACGATCTCGTCCCGGAACCGGCCGTCGGAAATCGCCTGCACTGCGCGGCGCTGGCTCTCGGCGGCAAACGCGTCCTGATCGGCCCGGGACACGCTGTGGCACGCGGCGACCTCTTCGGCGGTGATGCCCATGTGGCAGGCACTCATCGCGCACGTCAGCCCCTCGTAAAGCATCGAATCGATCGCCTCAGCGTGACCCATGCGATAGCCCCAGCGCGCGCCCTTCAACAGGTACGGAGCATTCGACATCGATTCGGTGCCGCCGGCTACCACGATGTCGATGTAGCCGACGCGAAGCGCTTCGACGGCGTGAACGACAGCCTGCATCCCGGATCCGCACACCCGGTTCACGGTTTCGGCCGGCACCTCGATCGGCAGTCCGGCCTTGATCGCCGCCTGCCGCGCGACATTCATGCCGTTGCCCGCCTGGAGGACGCAGCCCATCACGACGTCGCCGACATCGGCCGGCTTGATGCCCGCGCGCGCGACCGCGTCGCGGATCGCGACCGTTCCGAGATCGACCGCAGACAGATCCTTGAGGGCGCCGCCGAACGCACCGATCGGCGTGCGGCATGCGCTGAGGATGACGGCCTCGAAGTCTTTGTCCATCTAGGAATTATAGTGTTACGATCTCGCAGTTTGGAGACGGTATGACAAGACGCGTGTTCTTCGGTTTGTCGCTGGCGCTGCTCATCTCGGTCGGCCTCGTCGCGCAGACCTTCAACCTGTCGGACACGATTCCTTTCGACGCGGCAGTCAGGACGGCGAAGCTGCCCAACGGCCTCACCTATTTCATCCGTCAGAACAGCCGGCCCGCGAAGCGAGCCTCGCTGCGGCTCGCCGTCAAAGCGGGATCGCTCTTCGAGAGCGACGACCAGCAGGGCCTCGCGCACCTCGTCGAGCACATGGCGTTCAACGGCAGCGAGCACTTCAAGCCGGGCGAGCTCGTTTCGTATTTCGAATCGATCGGCGCCCGCCTCGGCCCGCACGTCAATGCCTACACGAGCTTCGACGAGACCGTCTACATGCTCGATGTTCCGACCGACAAGCCCGAGATCGTCGAGAAGGCCGTCACCGCGCTCGCAGACTTCGCCGGCGGCCTGTCGTTGACTCCGACGGAGGTCGACAAGGAGCGGGGCGTCGTCATCGAGGAGTGGCGCGGCGGGCTCGGCGCCGGCTCGCGGATCCGCGACAAGCAGCTGCCGATTCTCTTCCATGACTCGCGCTACGCCGAGCGGCTGCCGATCGGCAAACCCGACATCATCAGGAACGCGCCGGTCGAGCGTCTGCGGGCGTTCTACGAGACGTGGTACCGGCCCGAGCGGATCGCGGTCGTCGCCGTCGGCGACATCGATACACAGCAGATGACGGGACTCATCACGAGCGCCTTCTCGCCGCTGAAGGCTCGGGCGCCGGCCGCGCCGGTTCCCGATCGGAAAGTGCCGCTTCACCAGCAGACGCTCGTGAGCGTCGTCGCCGATCCCGAGATCACGCGGTCGAACGTCCAGATCGTCAGGAAGCGGCCGCGTGAAGGCGATCAGAAGGTCGGCGACTACCGCCGCGACCTGGTCGCGCGCATCGTCGATCACATGATGGACGAGCGCTTCAACGAGCTCGAGCGAAAGCCCGACGCGAAGTTCCTCGGCGCCGGCGCCAGCAACGGCACCCTGAGCCGTGACGTTGAGACGTTCACCATGGGAGCGCAGGTGCAGGACGGCCGGCTCGAGGACGGCGTCGGCGTCCTTGGCGCCGAGGCGATGCGCGTGCGCGAGTTCGGCTTCGGCGCAGCCGAGCTCGATCGCGCGAAGCGGTGGATGGCCGCGTTCTACGAGCGCGCCTACACCGAGCGCGACAAGACCGAGAGCGGATCGTTCGCATCGGAATACGTCAGCTACTTTCTGAACGACGAGCCCAGCCCCGGCATCGACTACGAATTCAAGCTCGTGCAGCAGCTCCTGCCCACTATTACGGACGCGGAGGCCGCGGGGCTGGCGCGCAGGGTTCTCGGCGACGACAGCCGTGTCATCCTCGCCACGTCACCGCAGAAGGCCGGTATCAAGATCCCCACCGAACCCGAACTGCAGGCGGCGTTGACGGCGGCGACCTCCGCCCGCGTGACGCCGTGGGTCGACACCGCCTCGACGCGCGCGCTGATGGAGCGTATGCCGACCGGCGGCGCCGTCTCGTCGCGCCGGACGCTGGATGAAGTGGGCGTGACGGTCGTGAAGTTCGGAAACGGCGTGGAGGCGTGGCTGAAGCCGACCGATTTCAAAAACGATCAAATCCTGTTCGCCATGAACGCGATGGGCGGCGCATCGATTGCGCCGCCCGCCGACTACACAGAAGCCTCGCTCGCCACGGCGCTCGTCAGCACTGCGGGCGCCGGCGGGCTGAAGGCGCTCGATCTGCAGAAGGTGCTGACCGGCAAGCTGGTCGTCGCGCGCCCGTACATCGGGCTGTCGACGCACGGCGTTTCGGGCAGCTCGGCGCCGGCGCAGCTCGAGACAGCGCTTCAGCTGCTGTTTCAGGAAGTCACCGAACCCGGCAGCGACGAGGAGTCGTTCGCGTTGCTCAAGAAGCAGCTCGCCGCGGCCGTCGCGAACCGCGGACGCTCTCCGGGGCAGATTTTCGGCGAGAAGCTCGCGCAAGTGAACACCTCGAACCACTACACGTCCCAGCCCCTGACACCCGAGCGCGTCGAGTCGCTCGACCGGGAGAAGATGATCGCGTACTACCGCGATCGCTTTGCGAACGCGGCCGACTTCACGTTCTTCATGGTTGGCGCCTTCAAGCTCGACGACGCGATCCCGCTTCTGACGCGCTATCTGGGGACGCTTCCGTCGAGAGGCCAGCCGAGCTCCGCGTTCAGGAACGTCGGCCTGAAGTTCCCTGACAGCAGTCAGGAGGCGAAGGTCGAGGCCGGGCGCGAGCCGCGAGCGCAGACGGTGATCAGCTTCTACGCCGATCCCTCGATCGATCCGAACGAGCAGGAGCCGGTCGTCGAGGCGACGACCGTACTCGACATCGCGCTGCGCGACATCCTGCGCGAGGATCTCGGCCAGACCTACACCGTCGGCGTCGGCCTGGCGCAACCGCTCCCGCAGCGCGGCGACGGACGCATCGAGGTGCGCTTCGGCGCCGCGCCCGAGAACCTGCCCTCGATGACCGCGCGCGTGAGCCAGGAAATCGCGCGGCTGAAAGCTGAGGGGCCGTCCGCAGACCTCACGAACCGCGCGAAGGAGTCCGCACGGCGATCG
>Ga0066903_100006120_pt1 | contig 10596 bp, 8 predicted proteins | sample PanSoiMetaGPlot1_FD_67491 | JGI IMG/M metagenome (GOLD analysis project Ga0066903, IMG submission 67491) | Tropical forest soil microbial communities from Panama analyzed to predict greenhouse gas emissions - Panama Soil - Plot 1 (version 2) | ecosystem: Environmental > Terrestrial > Soil >...
GCCCGATCCGGATCCCAGCTTCACGCCAGTCCTGCGCGCAACGGGAGTGGATGTCAGCCACGTGCCGGGAAGTGGACTGCGCGACATGCACCGCGTGGGTACATTGGCTGGACTGATCCGGCAGCTCAGCCCGGACGTGGTGCACACCCATCTGACGTACGCCAATATTCTGGGCACGCTGGCAGCCAGACTCGCGCGGCGGCCGTCTGTCGCTTCCATTCACAATGTTGATAGCAACCAATTGCGGTTCGCCAGGCCTAAGCGTTGGCTGGAGGGAATCGTCCTCCGACACTGGGCGACACGCGTCGCAGTCGTGGCGGACGGCGCTCGCACAGCAGTCGCCCGCAACTTTGGCGTGCCGACCAACCACCTGGTGACGCTCTGCAACGCGATCGATCCGTGCAGCGTACGCCTGCCCGTTGGCTACGACCACGATCAGATGCGGCATTCGCTCGGCATCGGTCCGGACGAGTCGCTGTTATGCAATGTCGGCCGCCTCGACCCGAGCAAGGGCCAGGGTTATTTCGTGCGGGCGCTTGCGGAACTACGCACACGCAATCCAGGTTCGCGCTTCCGGGCGGTGCTCGTCGGATATGGCCCGCGGCGAAACGACCTGCAGCGCTTGATCGAGCATCTCGGCCTGGCCGACCGAGTGCGACTGATCGGTGTCCGTCGTGACGTCCCGGAGATCGTGGCTGCAAGCGATGTGTTTGTGCTGGCCTCGCTGAACGAAGGCCTATCACAGGCGTTGCTGGAGGCGATGGCGCTCGGAGTCCCGGTTGTAGCGACTGACGTTGGTGGAACCTCAGACGCGGTGGTTCCAGGACAGACGGGCTGGCTAGTGACGCCTGGCGATTCCAGTGGCCTGGCCCGGGCGATGGAGCATGCGCTGCGCGACAGGCGCGAAGCGATGAGCCGCGCCGCGGCGGCGCGACAGCTGATGGAGCGACAGTTCAGCTTGTCGAGCCATCTGGCCCGCCTGGAGGACCTGTATCGCGAAGTCGTCGTTGGCCCCGTGACTAACAAGTAAGAGCTGAGTCATGGAGTACGCCACTCTCGTATCCATCGGAAGCGCCGTCCGCCGCCGTTGGTGGCTGGTGCTGTTGATACTCGCCGCGGTACTGGCGGTCGACGCCATCGTGAGCTTACGGAGCCCCCGCTCCTACATGGCCCGCACCAGCCTGCTCATTGGGCCGAGCATGAATCTGGACCACGGCCAGCTCGTGTATAGCGTCGACGCTCTGGGCCGCTCGCTCATCGTCGGTACGTATGCCGATGTGCTGTCAACGGATCTCGTTCGGCGAGAAGCGCTCGCTAGCGTTGGCGTATCGCCCGACGCCACTGACACTGGAGTGAGCATCAAGTCGTCAGCACTGGCCGAGTCCGCGGTCATCCAGGTCACGGCCGAAGCCCCTGATCCGGTCCTGGCGGCAGCGGTTGCCAACGCGGTTGGCACGGTCGGTCAAGCTCGGATGAGCCAGTTGTATCCGATCTACGACCTGACCGTCGTCACGTCCGCGACCCCGCCCACGTCTGTTTATCGGCCCGATTTCATCCGCAATGGGTCCCTCGGCCTCCTGTCTGGTGTTCTGCTCGGAGTCTGCTCCGCGTACATCTACCACGTTGTGTCACAACGGTGCGCATCGACATCCTAGCGGCGGTATTTCTCAGTCTGCTCTGGGCGCGCGCCTCGGACGTCGGCATCGCTCAGCATGGCCTACCTTCGCTGGCGGTGCCACTTACGGTGGTCCTCCTCGGAGCCGCGCTGTGGCGGCGGCTGCTGGCGGGCGAGCGTGTCGGGCCGATGACATGCAACACGCTGTTCCCGCTACTGCCGTACCTGTTGGTGGTGAGTCTATCGGTCCTGTGGGGCGACGTTACGGACGGGGCGCTGAACACAGCCGTCGAGCTAATCAAGAACTTGCTCATCTTCTGGGTACTGGTGGAGTTGTTGCGGAGCCAGCCTGCGTACAAGGCAGCTTGCATCGCGCTCGTCCTGGTTGCTGGCGCACTCAGCCTGCTCAGCATTCACCAATTCGTCACTGGCAACTTCTCATCCGACTATGCCGGCTTTGCACAGTCGCCGGTGCGTCAGATCGTGGACCAGCTGCATTCGCAACGCGTGGCCGGACCTATTGGCGATCCGAATTTCTATGCCTTGATTCTGCTGGTGACAGTTCCACTTGGTCTGGCACTGCTGCACACGCAGCTGCCGGGTCTGCTTCGCCTCAGCCTTCTGGCTGCCCTCGCCGCCACCGCCGGGACCGTGCTGCTCACCTACTCGCGTGGTGGCGCGCTCGTGCTTGGCCTGGGCTGCCTCGTGTGTCTGGGACGCTGGCCCGTGAGGGGGCTGCACGTCGCGGTCCTGGTCGTTGTAGTCGGAGCCAGCATTGCGATGTTGCCGACCTCGGTCTGGGGTCGCCTCGGGACCATGCTGCGTCCGTTCCAGGGCACGCAAGCTGTGGGCCAGGTGATAGACAGCTCTGTCGAGCTGCGCCTCGGCGCGCAGCGCGTTGCCCTGGAGATGTTCCTTGACAAGCCTTTCGTTGGAGTGGGCGCTGGCAATTATCCACCGCTGTATCCGGCGTACAGCCAGCGGCTCGGAGTAACAGCCGTAGCCTCGGAGTTTTATCCGCACAACCTCTATCTGCAAGTACTGGCTGAGACCGGAGCCGTCGGACTGCTGGTGTTCCTCCCTGCAGTTTTGGGGCCCCTGGTCGCCCTGGAACGAACGCGGCGCACGGCGAGGTCCGCCACGCTGGTCGCGCCGGAATGGCACGAGCTGGCTTTCGGCACCGAAGTTGCGCTGGCCTGTTATCTGCTGAGCAGCACGATGCTGCACGGCTCGTATCCGCGATACCTCTGGATGTTGCTGGCGCTCACCGTCGCAGCACGTCGGCTTGCGATCGCTCCAGGGCCGGTCGAATGAGCGTGGCGACTCTTCCGGCTCGTGTCGCCTCGGGCGCGGCCTGGACCTACGCTTCGTTCGCAGCGGGACGAGTGCTCGTCTTCGGCGGCCTGGCAATCCTGGCGCGACTCTTGAGTCCCGAGGAGTACAGCCTGTTCGCTATGGCAGCAGTCGGGATCTACCTCCTCGAAGGTTCACGCGACTTCGGCCTGACTCGAGGGCTGATCTATTTTGGCGGCGAGCACCCGTCGGGAAGTCTGTTGAGAACCGGCTTTGTTCTCGCCGTCTGCCTCGGCGGAGCAATCAGTGCATCTTTGTTTGGGCTGGCCCCAACGATTGCGGCGTTCTACGGAGATCCACGTGTAACGGACCTCATGCACGTGCTGTCCGTGTACTTCGTGATTGCCTGCGTTGGCCTGGTCCCGGACGCCCTGCTCCAGCGTCAACTCGCATTCGATCGGCGCTTCTGGCCCTCCCTGGCAGCGCCGGCCGGTCGATACGCCATCGCGATCGCACTTGCCGCGCGTGGTTACGGAGCGTGGAGCCTGGTCTGGGGCCAGTTGGTCGGCATCAGCCTCGAAGTGACGTGCCTATGCATACTGGCTCGCTGGAAGCCGGGACTTGGCTGGTCTACCGCGGCGGCACGCCGGCTGATCAGCTTCTCGTCTCAGGTGAGCGTGGTGGAGTGGGTTGCCGCAATTGCGCTGAATCTGGACTACGCCCTGGTGGGTCACTTTCTCGGAGGAGAGTTGCTCGGTCTGTACGCGCTGGCCTTCAAGCTTCCTGACACGACTCTCGGCGCGGCAGGCTTCGTCGGCAGCCGCGTTCTCTTGCCCACGTTTGTTTCGCTCGACAGGCAACGCTTGCCGACCGCGCTGGTGCACACGCTGCGTTTGCTCATGATGTTGCTGGCTCCGGCTGGAGCGGGACTGTTCGTGCTCGCACCCGTCGTCGTTCCGCTGGTGTTTGGGACACAGTGGAGCGACGCGGTACCGGTCGTCCAGCTGCTGGCGCTCTCCTCGTGCCTCAATGGCCTACTTCAGGCCGTCGGGGCAGGCTTCGTCGCGGCAGGACAACCACGCAGAATCATCGCGGCGCAAATTGTCTGGGTGTCATTTCTCGTGCCCGCGCTATATATCACCGCCCGGATCAGCATTGTCGCGGTCGCGTTAGCGCACGTGCTCAGCATGCTTGTCTTCGGCGGTGTGAAGCTCGCATTCGCAAGATCGACCTTGGGCGTCGGTGGCCTCCAACTGGGACGCGCGGCGGTGCCAAGTCTGCTGGCCACCGGTACCATGGTGCTCGTGCTCGTACCTACGCTTCGGCTGGCTGAGCTACTCCCGCCGCTGGCGGTGGCCATGATCGGAATAGTCGTCGGCGGGGTGACGTATGCAATCGCTATCTGGACACTCGACCGAGCCTCCATGCGGCAACTGCTGTCCCTGGTCAGACCGGAACACTTCCAAAGCAGTCCAGCTGTGGCAGCCGACCGATCGCGGCGGCTGGCCGTGACCATGATCGTCCAGAGCTACTTCCCGCGCGTCGGTGGCGCCGAGACAAATCTCCAGGCACTTATTGGTCCGCTGCGTGCGCGCGGCGTCGAAGTAACGGTGCTGACCCGCCGGTTCCCGGGAATGGCACCGGAGGATTGCGTATCCGGCGCTCCAGTGTTCCGGCTGCCCGTGCCAGGCAACCAGGTGCGTGCGTCCCTTACGTTCACAGCCACCGCGGTATGGCTTCTCATGCGGCGACGCTGGACAGTGGATGTGCTGCACGCGCATGAGCTGCGTTCACCAACAATGACCGCCATCGTCGCCAAGCTCGTGCTGCGACGCCCGGTCGTCGCGCACGTATTGCGGGGGGGACTGCTCGGTGACGTCTCTGTTCTCGAGGCGCAGCCGCTGGGCCGTCTGCGCGTCTGGTTGTTCAAGCAACTCGTGAACACATTCCTTGCGATAAGCGTTGAGACGCGGCGCGAGTTATTGGACGCGGGAATTCCAGAAGCGCGAATCACTTCCCTGGCGTACGGGGTGGACGTCGAACGGTTTCGTCCGGTGCCGCCGCCGCAACATGAGTGGCGCCGCAAAGAGCTCGGCCTTGAAGGCTGGCGCGTCGTGCTTGTCGTAGCGCGGCTCGAGCCCGAAAAAGGTCTTGACACGTTGCTCGCGGCGTGGCCTCGCGTCACGGCAGCCGTCCCGCGTGCACTCCTCGTCATCGCAGGCGACGGGAGTCAGCGCGAAGTCCTCAGCAGGCAGGCCGCGTCGTTGACGGACGTCCGCTTCGTGGGCCTGATCCGCGATCCGGTGCCCTATCTCCAGGCGGCTGACTGCTACACATTGCCGTCTTTAACGGAAGGGTTGCCAATCTCATTGCTCGAAGCGATGGCCGCCGCGGTCCCGTGTGTCGCTACGGCGATCGGCGGCACATCCGAGGCGCTGGGTGGACTTGGCGAGCTGGTACCACCAGGCGACGAGGAACAGCTAGCCGCGGCAATCGTGAAAGTTCTCCGATTCGACGCTGCTGATCGGGAGGCAATTGGCGCCGCCACCCGCCGACGTGTGATCGACTGTTACTCGCTCGAAGCGAACGCCGATTCTCTGTACCGACTCTACGATCAGCTTGCGCACCGACGGAAGCCCCAGCAATGACCTACCGGCTCGCATACGTCGTCTCACGCTTTCCGCTGACAACCGAGACGTTCATCCTGCGTGAGGTGGTGGAGCTGACCAGGTTGGGCTGGTCAGTCGAACTGTTCTCGATTCGTCATCCGCGCGAGCCAGTGGTCCACTCGGAAGCGAAGGACCTGGAGCCGCTCGTTCACTACCCGGGCTGGCAACCCTTGCTGGCCGGCAACGTCCGCCTGCTTGCCTGGCGTTCCAAAATATGGCTGCGGTTACTCGCCAGCACGTTGCGCGGCAACCTCCGCTCACCCACGTTTCTGGTCAAGTCCTTGGTGGTTTTCTCAGTTGCTGTAGGGTGGGCCAGTGAGATGGAGCGGCTGGGTATTCGTCATATTCATGCGCATTTCGGGTCCTATCCGGCGTTGGCAGCGTTTCTCGCCGCGGAGATCCAAGGAATTGGCTTCAGCTTTACGGTTCATGCGCACGATCTGTACGCCGACAACGTCATGCTCGCGGAAAAAGTCAGGCGGGCTCGCTTTGTAATAACCGTCTCGGAGTTCAATCGCCGACGACTGTGTACACTCGTCGGCTCCGACGCTGCGCAGCGCGTCCATGTGGTGCGGTGTGGCGTAAACGTCGGCAGTTACTCTTTCGGGCTATACCGCCATACGCCGGGCCCGCGCGCCCTGTTGAGCGTCGCGGCATTGCGCGAGTACAAAGGCTTGGCGTATTTGATCCGCGCCTGCGCTCTGCTGCGAGAGACGGCGCCACAAGAATCATTTGTTTGTCGGATTGTGGGCGACGGCCCGGAGCGCGCTGCCCTGGAGCGGCTGATTCGCGAGTTGCGAGTCGAAGACTGCATTCAGCTTCTTGGGGCGTGCGAAGACTACGTCGTCAAGGATTTGTTGGCGCAGGCCGACACATTCGTCCTACCGAGCGTGGTCGCACGCAACGGCTACATGGATGGCATCCCGGTGGCGCTCATGGAGGCCATGGCGGGCGGTGTGCCCGTCATCGCCAGCCAGCTTTCAGGCATTCCCGAACTGGTACGCCATCACGATACTGGTCTGCTGGTGCCTCCAAACAACGCGGAGGCGATTCGCGACGCGATTCTGTGCTGCTGGCGCTATCCCGAGGCGGCTGAACAGCGTGCTCGGCGCGCGCGTGCGCTGGTGGAGCGTGAGTACAACCTGGAGGCCAACACCCGCGACCTCGCCAGTGCGTACGAGCGTATGGTCGACGCGCAGCGAGTATTGCCTCCACTCTTGCCACGGAGCGGCAGCGTGGTAGAACAAACGGTTTCAAATTGAATCCTCTATGTCAATGGGCCGGTCACCGCGACTTGACTCACGAAAATGTCACCCGGCCACAGGAGTTTGCCTCACGAGTAATGTCACCCTGGGCTCGTCACGGATGAGCGAGCCGAGGGGGAACAGTGAGGTCAACGATGAGCTTCGGCGCCAAACGCGAGTTGTTGGTCCAGGTCGCACCACGCTATCGAGCCGCCGGCCCTCAGCGCGAGGTACTGTGCGATCGCCGCGACGGCTGATCGCGGCAGCTCGCGGTCGCCACTCTTGACGTGTAGCCGACGTGCCGGCCGAAGGATAGTGGCGACTTGGTGGCGGCGAGTGTGCGCGCCTTGGACGCGGCGTCCTCAAGCTCTCGTCGAAGGCCTGGACCTCTCGAGACTGCAGTTGTTGGCGGCAACGCTCCGCGAGACTGAAATGGCTGCTTTCGGCACCGTTCTTTGCTGACGGTGTCAAGGCAAGGATGATGGACCTGCCGCTGTCGACCTGACTATGGAATCTTCAGGCTGACTCGGTTGTCGCCGGTGTCGTTGTAGACACATCACTGCGCGACTTTTCCATCCTGGATTCTGGCGGTCCAGAGCGCCGGGCCATCCAACAACGGGTTGGAGCAGGTGGAGTACCCGACGACGACGACCAGGTCGCCTCGCGGAATCAGGCTCGTGAACGTATTGCGATAGTCAGCAAATTGCTCGAAGAAGCCTCGCCACAGACTCAGACAATGCGCCTTGCTGCGTGCTGTATTGCCGGCGGTATCGATGAACTCATGGTCATCGGCCATGAGGCTGGCGAGTCCGTCAAGGTCTCGTCCATTGATGCGCGCGTTGAACTGGACGACGACGTCCTCTGGCCGCACGCTGGCCGCCATGGGCTCGGCGCTGCCGTACGCGCTGGCGGCCAAGCTGGCGTATCTCGACCGGCCGGCGATCGCCATCGCCGGCGATGGCGTCATGCAGATGAGCGGCATCAACGCGCTGATCGAGGTGGCGCGGGGCTGGCGCGCGTGGCAGGATCCGCGGTTGATCGTACTGGTGCTCAACAACGGCGACCTGAACTACGTCACCTGGGAGCAGCGGGTGCTGGAGGGTGATCCACGCTTCGACGTCTCGCAGGACGTCCCGGCCTTCCCGTACGCCGGCTACGGCGAGCTGCTCGGCCTGAAGGCGATCCGCGTCGAGCGGGCGGACCAGGTCGCCGCTGCCTGGGACGAGGCGCTGGCCGCCGACCGTCCGGTGGTCTTCGAGGCGGTGGTCGACGCGGATGTCCCGACGCTGCCGCCGGAGCTGATGTCGGAGCACAAACAGAAGTTGCTTACGGCGCTGAGCGAGGGCGACTCGCGAGCTGACGGGGTGCGCCGCCAGCTCACACTGGAGGGCTACCCGATCAGCAGTTAGGTCCGAAGCACCGAACCGCTCACCTGACCTCACTGGACGCCTGGTCCGCGCCGGCCGGGCGCTCCTGGCCACTGGCGATGGCAGCCCTCATTGAACGTCGAGGGCCAGGACAGCTTGCCGGGGGTGCTACCGGATACAGCGGCTAGTCATAGGTTTGTGGGCCAGCGCGCGGCGATCCGGTACGCTCGTCACACACACTTGACGGGAGTGTTTCAATGCATCAGGGCCCTCGACGCAGGCGCGCATACCTCCTGGGTCTGATCATGCTGGCGGCGATCGCCGTGCCTGCAGTGGCACACGCCGATCCGCTGACAGACTGGACGCCCGGACCCAACGCCGTCCTCGACAACACCTACGACGGCTTCATCGATACGCCCGGCATGAATAGCAGCCTTTCGACGGGTGCATTCGCCGTCGCCGGCTGGTTCGTCGACAAGACGGCCCAGGGCTGGGCTGGGGCCGACGACGTCCAGATCTGGCAGGGCACGATGGACGGTGCCGGCAAGATGCTCGCACGGGCAAGCTTTGCCCAGGACCGACCGGACGTCGCGGCCTTCGAAGCAAATCCGTTCTGGGCAGCTTCCGGTTTCGGTGGTGTCGTCGTCGCCGGGTCGCTCGCCGCTGGGCCGCAGGTGCTCTCCGTGTACGTCCACGCCCCCGACAAAGGCTGGTGGTACAAGCAGGTCCAGGCCAACGTGTCGGGAACCGCCGCTGCGGCGCAACCGGCGGCAGCAGCTCCGACCGTCAGTGGTGCAGCCCTACCAGTTGTGGCGATCGAAAAGCCCAAGGATTCCGAGCAGGTCATTGCCACGAAGGGCGACTACGAGATCGTCGGCTACGCGCTCGACAGGAGTGCTGCACCGAACCAGGGTGCGGCTGGGTCCGGAATCGACCGCGTGCAGGTCTATCTTGGCGCTGAGCGCGAGAACGGAGGCACCTTCCTCGGCGAAGCAACCCTCGGGTTCAGCGACTCGACACCGGTCGGGCAGTACGGAGCCCAGTTCGCTTCAGCGGGGTGGCGCCTGACCTTCAAGCCGACGCAGTTCCACGCCAACACGTATCTGCTGTTCGCCTACGCTCGTTCGGCCATCAGCGGCAAGGAAGACTTCGTCTCACGCTTCTTTGCGATCCGCGAACATAGCCCGTAAGCGCCGCCGCCCGCTTGAGCGTCGCGCGTGGGGACAAGCGCGAGCTGATGTCCTCAGCGCGACGCTCAACGCCAACGCTCGCCGGCGCGGTGGTGTGAACTCTCAGGGCAGTAGCGGGGTCGTCTCGGCGCGCTGCGCGAAGAAGTCGACGTCGTCCTGGAGCATGAATCCCTCGTCTCGCAGCGCGAGCGCGGCCGCGCGCGCACGCGCAACGTAGTCCGCCCGGCTGGCGTATCGCTCCTGGAGTGACGGCCGCGGATCGCCGCTCTGCGCCCGCTCAGCCTCGGTGCTGGCAAATGGGATAAACGACCCGTTGCTGACGCACTGGTCACCTTCGGCGTATCCCGCCGCGCGCGGATTCCAGGGCATGCTGCTGCCCAGCGGCACCGTCAGGTCCGGCGACCGCACACCAGGCAGATCGATCCCGTCTGAGTTGGCGGTGGGCACGAACACCCGGTACGACTTCGACGCGTCGACGACCGGTGGCACGACGGCATAGTTCGTCACCGACAGGAAGTTGTAGATGCCGGTGTACGCCACGCCGATCGAATCGAGGTCCGGAAAGCCGACCTGCGAGCGTGACGTCGGATCGGCAAGGGTGCCGTCGGAGAGCGACGGGTAGTGGCTCGGCGGTGGCTCAACGCCTCGCGCGATCCAGTCCACCAGCGCCGGCGTGAGCGCTCGCGTCACGAAGCCGACATAGACGATGTTGGTCGGATTCTTGCAGGCCGGAAGCATGTTCGGCTTGCCAGTCAGCGAGTATCCGTGCGGCGTCCCGGTCATCAGGTATGCGCGCACGTTGTTGGGAAGCGTCACCTCGTTGCCGACGCCCTCGGCCACGATGAGCGAAGCCCGCGCCAACCAGAACTCGCCGCCACCGTCGAGGTGCATCACTTTGGGACAGGTGTTGCTGGCGCTGCACAGGTCGAGAATACCGTCAGTCTGGCCGCTGACCGGGTCAGTGGTGGTGGCGTAGGTGAACGGAAACTGGTCGCCGGCCTGGAGATGGTCCTCGTGCTGCTTGGACCAGCGACCGGGCTGCGCGAAACGGAAGTTCGTCCACGTCTTGCGTGACCCGGCGATCAGCGGCATGGCGCCGTCGAACACGCGCCCACCGCTTGTAGACGCATTGAAGCCCTGCCAGATGAAGTCGCGTGTGAACCGACCGGACTGCGAGATGCCCTCGATCAGCGACACGTCGACAGTCGATGGCGGGTT
>Ga0066903_100006121_pt1 | contig 10594 bp, 7 predicted proteins | sample PanSoiMetaGPlot1_FD_67491 | JGI IMG/M metagenome (GOLD analysis project Ga0066903, IMG submission 67491) | Tropical forest soil microbial communities from Panama analyzed to predict greenhouse gas emissions - Panama Soil - Plot 1 (version 2) | ecosystem: Environmental > Terrestrial > Soil >...
GGCGCTGCGGCTCAGCGGCGGGGGCGGCGGAGCGGCGCGGGCAACGCCGCCCGGTATGGCACCGGCCTCAATCGAGGTGGGAGATCACCCAGCTGATCTCTTCCGGAGCAAACAGTGGCAGGAGCGCAGCGCTGACGGCAAGCCCCAGCACACAGAACACAAACGCGACCGCCAGCGGAGTGGAAAGGACTTCCGAATAGCTGGCGCCGTCGCGCGGGGTGGTCGAGCGAACGGCAAGGTCGGACACGGGTCCCTCGTTGGGTGGATGACACCCACGATTAGCCCCTGCGCCACGGCGCTCATGTGAACCACCTCACACGGGAGCTGGATTCTGCCGCTCCGGAATTTTGAAGGAAATGAGCCGGTTGCGCTGACGGCGCCCCTGGAATATTGTATACCACAGATGCGTAGCAGTGGTCGTTCCTCCCGTCTTGCCGGCATCCGGTGGGATGTCGAAAAAATCGAACTGACAAGTCCGGCGGAAGGCTTGCGCCGGACTGTGCGGGCGCGCACCGAGCCGAGCCCGCACCCTGGCGGGACGGTCGTGTCGCTGCGCGTCGAGCCGATCGCAACTCCGGAAAGTTTCAAGAGCCGCGCCTACACCGCGCTCAAAGACGCGATCGTGGCAATGGATGTCTATCGCCACCGCTCGGATATCCGCCTCGACGAGCGGCGCCTCGCGTCCGATTTCGGTATCAGCCGCACCCCGGTGCGCGAAGCCATGGCGCAGCTTGAGCGCGAGGGGTTCGTCCGCGCCGTTCCGCGCCGCGGCGTTTACGTCGTGCGCAAGACCAAGCGCGAGGTGATCGAGATGATCACCGCCTGGGCGGCGCTCGAGAGCATGGCTGCGCGGCTGATCACGCAGAACGCGAGCGATGACGAGATTGCCTCGTTGCGCACGATGTTCACGCGGTTCGAGAACGGCGAGCTGCACGCGCGGCTCGACGAATACTCCGAGGTGAACATCGAGTTCCACCAGACCATCATGCGCATGAGCCGCAACAGCGTGCTGCTCGCGCTGGCGGAGAACCTGTTCACGCATATGCGGATGATCCGCCGCAAGACCATCGGCGAGCAGGATCGCGCCGATCGCTCGATCCGCGATCACATGACGATCATCGAGGCGCTGGAGGCGCGCGACACCAAACGCGCCGAGGGTCTTCTGCGCGACCATGCGCTCGGCCTTGCCGATCACGTGGCGAAATACGCAGACTATTTGGACTGACAGAGTGAGAACAAAAAATTAGCGGAGGCTCCAATGGCTGAGGCAGCGGTCAAAGCGAAGGCGCCAGAGACGAGCACGACGGCAGGCGAAGCGCAGCAGGAACTGACGGATGGCTTTCATCTCGTCATCGATGCTCTCAAGCTCAACGGCATCAACACGATTTACGGGGTGCCCGGCATTCCGATCACCGACTTGGGCCGCAACGCCCAGGCGGCAGGCATGCGTGTCCTCTCGTTCCGCCACGAGCAGAACGCTGGCAATGCCGCGGCCATCGCCGGCTTCCTTACCAAGAAGCCCGGCATCTGCCTCACCGTTTCGGCGCCGGGCTTTCTCAATGGTCTGACCGCGCTGGCCAATGCCACCACGAACTGCTTTCCGATGATCCTGATCAGCGGCTCGTCCGAGCGCGAGATCGTCGACCTGCAGCAGGGCGACTACGAAGAAATGGACCAGCTGGCGATCGCGAAGCCGCTCTGCAAGGCGGCGTTCCGCGTGCTGCATGCCGCCGACATCGGCATCGGCGTGGCGCGCGCAATCCGCGTGGCTGTCTCCGGCCGCCCGGGTGGCGTCTATCTCGATTTGCCGGCCAAGCTTTTTGCGCAGGTGATGGACGCAGAGGCCGGCGCGCGATCGCTGGTCAAGGTCGTCGATCCGGCACCGGCGCAGCTTCCCGCTCCGGCCGCGGTCAGGCGGGCGCTCGATGTGCTCAAGAGCGCCAAGCGCCCCCTGATCATTCTTGGCAAAGGCGCAGCCTATGCGCAGGCCGACGAGGCAATCCGCCTGCTCGTGGAGAAGAGCGGCATTCCGTTCCTGCCGATGAGCATGGCCAAGGGGCTTTTGCCTGACACGCATCCGCAGTGCGCGGGTGCGGCGCGCTCGACGGTGCTGAAAGATTCCGACGTCGTCATGCTGATCGGCGCGCGCCTCAACTGGCTTCTGTCGCACGGTAAGGGCAAGACCTGGGGTGAGCCCGGCTCAAAGAAATTCGTTCAGATCGATATCGAACCAAAAGAAATGGATAGCAACGTCGGCATCGTTGCTCCGTTGGTCGGCGACATCGGCTCCTGCGTGTCGGCGCTGGTCGAGGCCATGGGCAGCAATTGGCCGGCTCCTCTGGCCGAGTGGGTCGGCGCCATCAACGCGCGCAAGGAAGAGAACATCGCCAAGATGGCGTCGCGGCTGATGAAGAATACCGCGCCGATGGATTTCCACAGCGCGCTCGGTGCGCTGCGCGCCGTCATCAAAGAGCGGCCGGACATCATCCTCGTCAATGAAGGGGCCAATACGCTCGATCTCGCGCGCGGCGTCATCGACATCTACAAGCCGCGCAAGCGCCTCGACGTCGGCACCTGGGGCGTCATGGGCATCGGCATGGGCTTTGCGGTCGCAGCCGCTGTGGAGACCGGCAAACCCGTGCTCGCGGTCGAAGGCGACAGCGCCTTTGGTTTCTGCGGCATGGAGGTGGAGACGATCTGCCGCTACCAGCTGCCGGTCTGCGTCGTCGTCTTCAACAACAACGGCATCTACCGCGGAACCGACGTCAATCCCGGCGGCGGCGCGGATCCGGCGACGACTGCATTCGTGAAAGACGCGCACTACGAGAAGATTATCGAGGCATTCGGCGGCGCGGGCGTGCATGTCACCACGCCGGACGAGCTAAGCCGCGCCGTCAACAAGGCGTTGGATTCCGGCAAGCCGACCCTCATCAATGCGGCGATCGACCCGGCGGCGGGCACCGAGAGCGGCCGCATCGGCAGCCTCAATCCGCAAAGCGCGCTTCGCAAGAAATAATCGATCACCGTCGTCCCCGCGAAAGCGGGGACCCAGTAACCACAAATGTCGCAATGGCACAAAGCTTCGAACCGACGGTGATTACTGGATGCCCGCTTTCGCGAGCATGACAACCAGCGAGAGGAACGGCAATGGCGAGCAAGAAGGTGTCAAACAAAAGCAAGGTTAAGCCGAAATCGAAGGCGGCATCGAAGAAAGTCATGAAACTGAAAGCGAAAAACGCGGCCGCGAAGGAGACCGCTGCGAACGGTCTGCCAAAACCATCCACCAAGCCGTGGGGGCAGGCAGGCAAGGCGCTCGACGGCGTGCGCATTCTCGATTTCACGCATGTGCAGTCGGGTCCCACCTGCACGCAGCTGCTCGCCTACATGGGCGCTGACGTCATCAAGGTGGAGCGTCCCGGTATTGGCGACATCACGCGCGGCCAGCTGCGCGACGTGAAGGGCGCGGACAGCCTCTATTTCACGATGCTCAACGGCAACAAGCGGTCGATCACGATCGATTCCAAGCACCCCAAGGGCAAGGAAATCCTCGATCGGCTGATCAAGCACTGCGACGTGCTGGTGGAGAATTTCGCGCCCGGCGCGCTCGATCGCATGGGGCTCACCTGGGAGCACATCCACAAGACCAATCCGCGCATGATCGTGGCCTCGGTGAAGGGCTTTGGCCCGGGTCCCTACGAGGACTGCAAGGTCTACGAGAACGTCGCGCAATGCGCGGGGGGCTCGGCCTCGACCACCGGATTCCGCGAAGGGCCGCCGCTCGTCACCGGCGCGCAGATCGGCGACAGCGGCACCGGCTTGCATCTCGCCTTCGGCATCGTCTCCGCCTTGTATCAGCGCATCCGCACCGGCCGCGGCCAGCGCGTGCTGTGCGCGATGCAGGACGGAGTGCTCAACCTCGCGCGCGTCAAGCTGCGCGATCAGCAGCGGCTCAAGCACGGACCGCTCACCGAATACAGCCAGTACGGCGAAGGCCTTCCGTTCGGTGAGGCGGTGCCGCGCGCTGGCAATGACTCCGGTGGCGGACAACCCGGCTGGATCCTCAAGTGCAAGGGCTGGGAGAAGGATCCCGACGCCTACATCTATTTCATCACCCAGGCGCCGGTCTGGGGCGCGATCTGCGATCTGATCGGCAAGCCGGACTGGACGACCGATCCCGACTACGCCACGCCGCCGGCGCGCCTGCCGCGCCTCAAGCACATCTTCGCTACCATCGAAGCGTGGACCATGACCAAGACCAAGTTCGAGGTGATGGAGATCTGCAACGGGGTCGACATTCCTGTCGGGCCAATCCTGTCGATGAAGGAGATCGCGGAGGAGCCGTCGCTGCGCAAAACCGGCACCGTGGTCGAGGTCGATCATCCCACCCGCGGCCCGTACCTCACGGTCGGCAACCCGGTGAAGATGTCGGACTCGATCACCGAGGTGAAGCGCGCGCCGCTGCTTGGCGAGCACACCGACGAGATTCTCGGCAAGGAGCTCGGCTATTCCGCTGCGGAAATCGCCGAGATCAAGAGCTCGGGCGCCATGTCGGCGCCGGAAAAAGGCGCGCGTGCCGAAGCGGCGTAGCGGTGCAAAAAACAGACTGTCGTCCCCGCGAAAGCGGGGACCCAGTAACCACCGATTTTGCAATGGCGCTTCGAACCACCTGTGATTACCGGATGCCCGCTTGCGCGGGCATGACAGCGGAGGGTTGAGAGGAATTTCGAATGCGTATCGTGGTGCATGGACAGCAGGCGTTCGGTAAGGCCGTTCTCGAGGCGCTGCTCAAGCGCGACGAGGAGGTGATCGCCGTGTACGCCGCCCCAGAGAAGCCCGGCGCCAAGGCCGATCCACTCAAGGAAGCGGCGCTCGCCGCCAAGCTGCCGGTCTATCAGCCTGCCTCATACCGCAAGCCGGAAGTGTGGGAGGAGTTCAAGGGACTCAAGCCCGACCTGCAAGTCATGGCGTTCGTCACGCTGTTCGTGCCGGAAGAATTTCTCAACATCCCGAGCAAAGGCTCGATTCAATACCATCCCTCGCTACTGCCGAAATATCGTGGGCCGAGCGCGATCAACTGGCCGATCATCCAGGGCGATACGGAGACCGGCCTTTCAATCTTCTGGCCGGACAACGGCCTCGATACCGGCGACGTGCTCTTACAGAAGCGCACCCATATCGGCCCGGACGATTCGCTCGGCAGCGTCTATTTCGATCGCCTGTTTCCCATGGGGGTCGACGCGATGCTCGAAGCCGTCGACTTGGTCAAAGCCGGCAAGGCGCCGCGCCGCAAGCAGGATCACGCACAGGCCAGCTACGAAGGACGCTGCTCGGCCGACAATGCCCGCATCGACTGGGGCAAGCCGTGGCGGCAGATTCACAATCTCATCCGCGGCTGCAATCCCGCGCCGGGCGCGTGGACGACATTGAACGGGCAAACGCTGCAGGTCTTTGAGTCCAAACCGCTGCCCGCGCGCGATCCCAAAGGCATCGGCGGAAAAATGGGCGAGATCGTCGAGGTCTTGAGCGATGGGTTCAACGTCGTCTGTGCCGACGGCCGCATCAAGGTTCTGCGCGTGAAGCCCGCGGACGGCGGCAAGATTGCCGCGGCCGAATTCGCCGCCAATGCAAAGCTCAACCCTGGCACGAGGCTCGCATGAATCCGAACCCCGCCGCCGCCGCCAAGGCCGCGCCGATCGCGTCCCAGCATACCGATCCGAAATCGGATATCGAGATCGCGCAGTCCGCCAAGAAGCGGCCGATCCTGGACATCGCGCGGGAAAAACTCGGCATCGCGCCCGAGCATCTCGAGCCCTACGGCCATTACAAGGCCAAGGTCTCGCTCGATTACATCAATTCGCTGCAGAGCCGCCCGAACGGCAAGCTGATCCTGGTCTCCGCAATAACGCCGACCCCCGCGGGCGAAGGCAAAACCACGACCACGGTCGGCCTCACCGACGCGCTCAATTACATCGGCAAGAAGGCGATGCTGTGCATCCGCGAGCCGTCACTCGGGCCGTGCTTTGGGATGAAGGGCGGCGCCGCCGGCGGCGGCTATGCCCAGGTGGTGCCGATGGAGGACATCAACCTTCACTTCACCGGTGACATCCACGCGATCACCACCGCGAACAACCTGCTCGCCGCCCTGATCGATAATCACATCTACTGGGGCAATTCGCTCGGCATCGACAGCCGCCGCGTTGCCTGGCGGCGCGTGATGGACATGAACGATCGGGCGCTGCGCTCGATCGTCAACTCGCTGGGCGGCGTCGCCAACGGCTTCCCGCGCGAGGACGGCTTCGACATCACGGTCGCTTCCGAGGTGATGGCGATCTTCTGCCTCGCCAAGGACGTGGACGATCTCAAGCAGCGCCTGTCCAAGATCGTGGTCGGCTACACACGCGACCGCAAGCCGGTGCGGGCGGGCGAACTCAAGGCGCACGGGCCGATGGCGGTTTTGCTGAAAGAGGCGCTCGCGCCCAATCTGGTGCAGACGCTGGAAGGCACGCCCGCGTTCATCCATGGCGGGCCGTTCGCGAATATTGCCCACGGCTGCAACTCGGTGCTCGCCACCACCACGGCGCTCAAGCTTTGCGATTACGTCGTGACGGAGGCGGGCTTCGGTTCCGATCTCGGCGGGGAGAAATTCATCGACATCAAGTGCCGCAAGACCGGGCTGGCGCCGGACTGCGCCGTGCTGGTCGCAACCATCCGCGCGCTCAAGATGCACGGCGGCGTGGCCAAGGAAGACCTCAAGACCGAGAACCTGAAGGCGCTCGAAGCCGGCATGGCGAACCTCGCGCGCCATGTGGACAACATGCAGAAGTTCGGCATCGTGCCGGTGGTGTCGATCAACCGTTTCAGCGCGGATACCGAGGCGGAAACCGCGCTGGTGAAGAACGCCTGCGCCAAGCTCGGCGTCGAGGCGCTGATCGCCGATCACTGGGCCGAGGGCGGCGCCGGCGCTGCCGATGTCGCGCGTGCCGTGGTCAAGGCGGCCGAGAGCGGCAAGAGCAAGCTCAAGCTGCTTTATCCCGACGACATGCCGCTCTACGAGAAGATTCGCACCATCGCCCGCGAAATATACCGCGCCAAGGATATCTCGGCGGACAAGCCGGTGCGCGATCAGCTCAGCGCCTTCGAGCAGATGGGCTATGGCAAATTCCCGGTCTGCATCGCCAAGACCCAGTACAGCTTCACCACCAACGCCAATGCCAAGGGCGCTCCCAGCGATCACGTGGTGAACGTGCGTGAGGTGCGGCTCTCCGCCGGCGCCGAGTTCGTGGTGGCGATCTGCGGTGAGATCATGACCATGCCGGGGCTCCCCAAGGTGCCGGCCGCCGACGCAATCGATGTCGGAGCGGACGGGCGGATCAGCGGGTTGTTCTGACAACGAGTAATGAGTTGATGCGTACAGATTTGCCGCGAACTCGGTGTGCTCCCTCCCCCCTTGTGGGGGAGGGTTGGGAAGGGGGGTCGTTGTTGCACGATGCGCGTGCGTCAACCTCTACCACCACCCCTAGCCCCTCCCCACAGGGGGGAGGGGAACACCACCGAGCTCGCGGCGCGGGCGCGCGTCAACATTGCCGTTACGTGCTGAGATGACTCTCGTCGAGAACAAACCCGCCAGCGGCCGTCGTCGGCCGCCGCGAACGCCGAAGGGGCGCCAAGTCGATCCGACTGCGCTCGGCGAGGTGCGCGCGCTGCTCGGCGAGCGCGACCGTCGGCGCGATCTCCTGATCGAGCACCTCCATCTCATCCAAGACCAGTACGGGCGGCTTTCGGCAGCGCATCTCGCCGCCCTCGCCCAGGAGATGAGACTCGCGCTCGCGGAAGTGTACGAGGTCGCGACCTTCTACGCGCATTTTGACGTGGTGAAGGAGGGCGACGCGCCGCCGGCCCCCGTGACGGTGCGCGTATGCGACTCGCTTTCCTGCGCCATGGTTGGTGCGGAGCATCTGCTGCGCGAATTGCCGAACAAACTTGGCCGAGACGTGCGGGTCATGCGCGCGCCCTGCATGGGTGCCTGTGACCGCGCGCCGGTCTGTGCGGTCGGCCACACGCAGGTGATGAAGGCGACCATGGACAGCGTGGCCGGTGCGCTCGCTCGTGACGGTCATGTGCACCCTTATCCGACCGAAGTCCCGTTCGACGCCTATGTTCGCGGCGGCGGCTACGCGCTGCTGAAAGCCTGCCTCGCCGGCACGCACACCCGCGATTCTATCATCGCGGTAGTGAGCGACGCCGGTCTGCGTGGGCTCGGCGGTGCCGGCTTTCCCACTGGCCGCAAATGGACGCTGGTGCGCGCGGAACCGGCGCCGCGTCTGTTCGCGGTCAATGCCGACGAGGGCGAGCCGGGCACCTTCAAGGATCGCTATTATCTCGAACGCGATCCCCACCGTTTCATCGAGGGCACGTTGATCGCTGCATGGGTAGTCGAGGCGGCAGACACTTATCTCTACATCCGAGACGAGTATCCTGAAGTCCGGCTGATGCTTGCCGACGAGCTCGCAAGGGTAACGGACGCCGGTCTTACCAAGCACACACGGATCCACTTGCGCCGCGGCGCGGGTGCCTACATCTGCGGTGAAGAGTCCGCGATGATCGAGTCAATCGAAGGCAAGCGCGGGTTCCCGCGGCACCGCCCTCCCTACGTGGCGCAGGTCGGCCTGTTCGGGCGGCCGACCCTGGAGCAGAACGTCGAGACGCTCTACTGGGTGCGTGACATCGTCGAGAAGGGCGCCCAATGGTTCACGTCGCACGGACGCAACGGGCGCAAGGGCCTGCGCAGCTTTTCGGTTTCCGGCCGGGTCAAGAAACCCGGCGTGGTGCTGGCACCGGCGGGTGTCACGGCGCGCGAGCTGATCGAGGAATATTGCGGTGGCATGACCGAGGGCCACAACTTCAAGGCTTATTTGCCGGGCGGCGCCTCCGGCGGGATATTGCCGGCGGCAATGGCCGACCTCCCGCTCGACTTCGGCACGCTCGAGCCTTACGGCTGCTTCGTCGGGTCGCACGCGGTCGTCGTGCTGTCGGACAAGGACGATATGAAGGCGGTGGCGCTCAATCTGATGCGCTTCTTCGAGGACGAGAGCTGCGGCCAATGCACGCCGTGCCGGGTCGGCACTGAGAAGGCGGTGAAGCTGATGGCAAACGGCGCCTGGGACGAAGCATTACTCAACGAGCTTTCGGCTACGATGCGTGACGCGTCGATCTGCGGGCTGGGCCAGGCCGCGCCCAATCCGCTGGCCTCGGTGATGAAGTATTTCCGCGAGGATTTGGCGCAACCGATGAGACAGTGGTCATGAGCACCAACGGTTTCGCAAAACCGGCGACATTCACCATCGACGATCGCGAAGTCGACATCCGCGACGGCGAGACGATCTTCCGCGCCGCGCGCCGCCTCGACATCAAGCTGCCGCATCTCTGCTATTCGCCCAAGCCCGGCTACCGGCCGGACGGCAATTGCCGCGTCTGCATGGTCGAGATCGAGGGCGAGCGGGTGCTCGCCGCAAGTTGCCTCCGCACGCCGACGCCGGGCATGAAGGTGAAGACGCAGACCGATCGCGCCAAGGCCGCGCGCCGCATGGTGCTCGAGCTGTTGGTGACGGACCAGCCGCCCAAGGACGTCGCGCACGACCCGCGATCGGAATTCTGGCAGACCGCGGAGCGCCAGAAGGTCACGAGGAGCCGGTTTGCGCGCCGCTCGAGTCCGGTGCCCGACCGCAGCCACCCCGCGATGGCTGTCAATCTCGACGCCTGCATCCAATGCAATCTCTGCGTCCGCGCCTGCCGCGAGGTGCAGGTCAACGACGTGATCGGCATGGCCGGGCGCGGCCACACCGAGAAGGTCGTGTTCGACTTCGACGACCCAATGGGAGCCTCGACCTGCGTCGCCTGCGGCGAATGCGTGCAGGCCTGTCCAACCGGCGCGCTGATGCCGGCGAGCCTCGTTGATGAGGCGAACGTGCGCACCCAGTTCCCCGACCGTGATGTGCACAGCGTGTGCCCCTATTGCGGCGTGGGATGCCAGCTCACCTATCACATCAAGCAGGATCAGCTGCTCTATGTGAGCGGCCGCAATGGCCCAGCGAATCAGAACCGCCTGTGCGTCAAGGGCCGCTTTGGCTTCGACTACGTGCATCATCCCCATCGCCTGCTGTACCCGCTCATCCGCAAAGATAGCGTGCGCAAGCACACCGAGGATGTCGTCGACCCGGCCAATCCGTGGACACATTTCCGGCGCGCGACCTGGGAGGAGGCGCTGGATCGCGCCGCTTCAGGCCTGAAAAAAATTCGCGATCGCGACGGCAGCAAGGCTCTCGCCGGCTTCGGCTCTGCCAAGGGCTCGAACGAGGAGGCCTATCTGTTCCAGAAACTCGTGCGCGCCGGCTTCGGCACCAACAACGTCGACCACTGCACCCGGCTCTGCCATGCTTCATCGGTGGCGGCGCTGCTCGAGACCATCGGCTCGGCCGCCGTCACCGCGACCTTCAACGAGTGCAAGAATTCCGACGTCATCATCGTGATTGGCGCCAATCCGACCGAGAACCATCCGGTTGCCGCCACCTTCTTCAAGCAGGCGGCCAAGCGCGGC
>Ga0066903_100006122_pt1 | contig 10593 bp, 7 predicted proteins | sample PanSoiMetaGPlot1_FD_67491 | JGI IMG/M metagenome (GOLD analysis project Ga0066903, IMG submission 67491) | Tropical forest soil microbial communities from Panama analyzed to predict greenhouse gas emissions - Panama Soil - Plot 1 (version 2) | ecosystem: Environmental > Terrestrial > Soil >...
CTGCTCGATGAGCTGGGCAATCATCGTGTCGCCCGGTCCTCCGAGGAGCGCCGGCGTGATGAAGTAACCAAGGCCCATCACGAATACCAACACGGTGCCGTTGATAACTCCCGGCCGGCTGAGCGGGAGGTAGACCCGATAGAAGTTGCGAAGCGGCGAAGCCCCGAGACTTGCTGCGGCCTGCGTGTACGCCTTGTCGATACGCACCATCACGGCATAGAGCGGAAGGACCATGAACGGCAGCAGGATGTGCACCATTCCGAGAAGCACTCCTATCCGATTGTGGACCATGGCGATCGGCGCATCGGTCAGCCCGATCCCCATCATGGCGCGATTGATCAACCCTCTTTGCTGAAGCAACACCATCCAGGCGAAGGTTCGTACCAGAATGCTGCTCCAAAATGGAATGAGTACCGCGAAAACGAGAAGACGGCGCAGGCGGCTCCCGGCCTGTGCGATCGAATAAGCGAGCGGGTAGCCGCAAATGAGGCAGATCAAGGTGACCGAGCCGCTGATCACGACCGTATTTGCGAGGGCGCGAAGGTAGACGGGCTGAGCTGCAATCGTCCTGAAATTCTGCAAGCCCCACGCCGGCTCGGAAAAGCTACGTAGCAGCAGGTTCCCGACAGGATAGACGAAGATCGTCAGCAGCAGGATCAGCGCCGGCACGACCAGCCAGATTTGCCGGCCGCCCCAGGTCCTGGCTTCCACCCATGCCGATGGGGTTGCCATTACTTGCCTCGGCGGTCCAGGTCGGGAAAGCGTCGCGGCTCGGCTAGATCACGACAACTTCCACTGCGCCCAGCGTTCCGACAACGGCTTGAGATTGCTCTTCCAATAGTTCTCGTCGGTCAGCATTCCCTTGTTTGCATATTCGGGGTTGGTGGCCAGCCACGGCTTGACCGTCTCGTCGATCAGCGCGAAAGCGTCTGGATTCGTCGGCGCCAACGCCATGAGATTTGCAACCTTGGCCTGCGACTCTTTTTTGGTCATTTCGTTGATAAGCCCCATGGCGGTCGCGCGATTGGGCGCATTTCGCGGCACCACCAGATAGTCGACCGATTGAACGTGTTGGTTCCATTCCAAACCGAGATTGGCGCCTTTTTTGACCGCGTCATACAGGCGACCATTGATGATCACGCCGAGGCCCACCTCACCATCGACAAGCAACTGCTGCGACTGGGAGTTGGTGGTCCAAAAGATCGATTGCTGCTTGATCGTATCGAGCTTCTTGAACGCGCGATCCACGTCAATCGGATAGATCTTCTCCGGTGGGACGCCGTCGGCGAGCAGCGCAATCTCCAACATTGGGGAAACGCGATCACGCAGCATCCGTCGGCCAGGGAATTTCCGCAGATCGAAAAGATCGGCCCAAGTGCGAGGATAGTTGCCGTCCTTGAGGACCGACTTGCTGTACCCCAGATTGTACGACCATACGATGTCGCCAACGCCGTGCTCGTGAACGTATTTGGGATTGATGCGCGAGATGTCTACAGTCGACGTGTCGATCTTCTCGAACAGGTTGTCGGCTGCGCCGGAATAGAGGAAGTCGATGGTTACGTCGACGACATCCCATGTGGGCTTTCCCGACTCCAGCATCGCACGCAGCTTGCCGTAGTCGACCGGCCCATCCTGAACCACGATGGCTCCGGTTTCTTTGGCAAACGGCTCGCAAAAGCCTTGCTTTTGCGCATCCTGGTAGGCGCCGCCCCAGCTGGCAAAGACAACCTTCTGTCCTGCGTACTTGCCTTGCGCACTTGCAGAGTGTGAGATCTGGCTCAGGCCGAAGGCGGCGACGCTTCCGGAGGCGGCGAGAAATTGGCGTCGGTCAATGGTGAAGCGGCCAAGCTTCCTCGTGGTGTCGTTCATAGACACTCTCCTCAGACGCTCCCCCTACGGCCTAGTCTTTCGTTAGTGGACCGCCCTTGCAACGACTTTTTTTGCAATGGCAGCAGATCTGAGATTGGGAACCGGCGAGCCCGATTGCGCAGGTCATGCGGATAGCGAGCCCCTCGGAACCCACTTCCAAGGATCGCTGCCCGGAGAAGTTGAGGGGCTGCTACCGGTCGATTTTCCATCGACCTATGATCGCGACCCTGGTGTCGCTTGGAGTCGGCAAATGTGCGCTTGCGTGCGCTGCGCGCGCCGGTCGATGCCAACGGCCCCCTGTGCTAAACACGCTCCCCCATGGACGCGCCGCTTCGCATCGAGGTCAACGCCTTTACGCATCAAGGGCGCCATCGGCCTGAGAACGAGGACAGCATCACCGTCGCCGGCTGGGTCTCCGACGTCGCGCTGTCGGGACCGCGACGTTCGCGTCACGAGTTCGAGGATCCGTTGTTGCTGGCGGTCGCCGACGGCATGGGCGGCCACGCCGCCGGCGAGGTGGCGAGCCGCTACGCCGTCAAGCGCCTTGCCGCCGCGAGCTTCGTCGGCGGCGCGCTGGACGTCGCGGCGACGCTTAACGCGATCAACGGGGAGCTCTATCACAGCATGGCCGCGGCGCCGGCGCTGCAAGGCATGGGCACGACCGTCGCCGGTCTCGTGCTCACGCCGGGCCGCGCGATCTGGTTCAATGTCGGCGACAGCCGCGTCTATCGCCACGTCGACGGCCGGCTCGCGCAGCTCAGCGTCGACGACGTGCCGCCGGGCGCGCGCAGCGGCATGATCACGCAATCGCTCGGCGGCTCGACGGCCTTCATACCGGTATCGCCGCACATCGGTGACGACGATCTCGCCGTACCGTCGCGTTGGCTCCTTTGCACCGACGGCCTTACCGACATGCTGAGCGTCGACGAGATCGGGCGTGCTATGGCGAATGCGGACGCGGAAGCGGTGCGGCAACTGTTCATCCAGGCCATGGACGCCGGCGGCTACGACAACATCTCGATCATCGTGGCGAGCATTCACGCCGCCTCGTGAATAGGCCCGCGAGCGACTCGCACAACCTGCCGGAAACTCATTCAGGAAAGCCGACGCAATTGCGGGCGTTCGTGCCCGCAAAAATACGATGGCAATCACCGCTGCTGTTGGACTTTGCCAGGTGAGGATGCCGTCGTCGCCAAAGGTCCTTTACGCCGCTGCGTGGCCAATTCTTTGAGGATTTCGCCTATTTCGTCGATTTCCTTCGTGCCACTGTTAACGTCTTCCATGAGCTCGATATTTCCATTGCGGGCCAGCTGCGCATTCGCGAGCAACTGGGTCAGAGGTGCGCCGATGGTCCGGCTCACAACATATCCGATGGCAAAAGCGAACAGCGTGGCGAGGGCAATGACGCCGATCAAGATCAAGGTGCTTTCGGAGGCGGGCGCCAGCTGTCGACTTTTCGGCACCGTCACAACAAGCTGCCATGGCCAGTCGATCTTGGACATCTGGCCGATCGCTACGAAGTAGTGCTGGCCATTTGCCTCCGCTTCCCAAACGTTCGCCGAGGGTGTCCCGGGTGCTCCGGAGAGTGGTTTACGCACGCTTTCGTACAACGTACCTTCGATGCCGGGCAATTCAGAAATGGCTCGAAACCGAAGGGCGTTGTCGCCCGCTGCGCTATCCGGCAAGACAACACTAGCGGTGCTGTGGGCAATCACTTTCCCATCCGATGTGGCGATGTAGACTGATTTCCCACTTAGCAGGCTGGTCCGTGCCAAGAATTGCGAAATCTGACTTATCTCCATATCAACAGCGAGAACGGCTTCAAGTGCGCCGTCTGTTCCGAGAATGGGCGAGGCAAGTGTGATCCCGGGTTTGCGTGAGGTGAAGAAGATGTAGGGCTCGGTCCAGACGCGACCGCGCCGTTCTACGGCGGAGCGATACCAACCGCGTATTCGTGGATCATAGGTGTCCGCAGGATCTTGCTCACTTTTGACAACGGCGTAGTCAGGCCGCCGCCACGTCAGCTCAACCTCGCGACCGCCGGGGCCATTCCGTATCACCTTGGTACGGGTGCCGCCTTCGACCTTTTCGTTGCTGCGCATGACGTAGTAGAACTCGCCTGAGGGAGTGCCAACGTAAACACCCGCCAAAAGCGGGCGCTGGCGGAGCTGCCCAAAGAAATAGCGTTCCAGCGAGTCAGGCTTGTCCGCTCCGATGATGTGGTCCGAGAGCAATAGCTGGCCCGCCTCCGCCACGATTTCAGCCTGTTTGAAATAATCCTCTGTCGCCGCGATTGACTGCAGAACGGCTTCCTGGGCCCTCTGCTGGGTCAGGGAATCGAGTTCGGACCGGAGCAGGTAGAAGTACCAGGCGAAAATCAGCGCGATGCTGAGCAGCTGGCTGAGAACGACAGCGAGAAAGATCTTTCGGCCAACGGGCACTTGTGTTTCCTGCTGGAAAAATGGCCCGAACGGTTCAAGCGTACGCAGATGCTTGAATTGCCGCGACGCCGACACTCAATGGGCGTCGCGGTTCAAGCAATTATGACGCCCCCTGACAGCAAATCAAGCCGAGTTTGTGAAGCCGCTGCACCGCCTCACTACGAGCCCACCTCTGAAAGATGAATCCCCATAGCCTCGAACAAGATTCCAGGGCACTCGCCTCACGACCCCTCGCCCCCGCGTTTCGGCATCGAATGTTGTGCGGTGGCGATGCGATCCTTGCGCTCCGCGACCACGCGACAGAGCCCGCACCAAATCACTCCACAACATCCTCCAGCAGGAGCACATTGGTGTTCTGACCAGCGCACGCCGAGATCAATGCGACGAAGGCAGCGGCGGCGAGCATCGCGCGGCGTATAACTTCGAACATCACCGTGGCGCCTCCCGCTTTTGTCATGCGCTCTCATCTAGCCGGCGATCACGTCGATCATGCGAATTCAGCGCGTCCCTTCCCGGCGGAAGCTCCGCGAGCCGAGGCCGTGCCCGCCCCATCGCCGGTCCGCCCATAGCGCCCAAATCATTCACAGTGGTTCGGTTCAATTCGCCCATCGCCCGCCCTCGTGTAGGGAATTTCTTTGCGGCCCGGAGCATTCCGCCGATATAATTGCACCGCTACGAGAGCCGGGCTGATGGCGACCAGGAACCACGAGACAGCGGGCAAGCGGGAGCTCGAACCCAAGTTCACCCGCGGCTACGTGCACATCCCGCACCTGCGCGACAAGCTGCCCTGGCTCTACAGCCTGCACCCTACCGTCGGCACCCAATACAAGCTGGCGCGCGCGTTGCGCGTCGCGCCGGCGCAGCTCTCCACCTGGCTCAACGGCGTGCGCTACAGCGACGCCCGCACCACCGGCACCGTCAATCCCGACAGCATCCCGATCAAGCACTTCCAGGCCTTTGTCGACATCTGGGGCCTGCCGGCCGAAATCCTCGAAGTCGACGATCTTGCCGAGTTCAGGAGCGCGATCCAGCATTTCGAGGGCGGCCGCGGCGCCTGGGACAAGCTCGTGCGGGCGGTCGCCGACGACGATGAGGCGATCGAGATCATCGCGGAGAACTCAACCCGCGGCCTCGTCGATCCCGAGGACGAGGAGGAGGCGGGGCTTGCCCGCTTCCCCGTCGGCGAGCGACTGATGCTGCGGGTCCTAGCGAACGGCTTCCGCCACGGCATCATGCTGGAGCAGGACCGCGGCGGCTGGTTCGCGCTGCGGCCATCCGCGCGCTGGCCGCAGAGCGAGATCACGGACGAGCTGGTGTTTCCACGCCGGCAGACCGACCAGCAAACCGAGCAGTCGGCGCGCTTCGCGCGCCTCGAGGTCGCCGGCCTGCATCGCATCCTCGTCATCCTCACCGACGAGCCCCTGCCGCCGCCGGTGCTCGACCTCCTGCTGCGCCGTCCTATCGATGTGAGCAGCCTCAACTACACCGCGACCGTGTTGCAGGATCGCCTCGCCGCGGCCGACGACAAGTGCCGCCTGCTCAGCCGGCGGTTCATCGCCTCGACCCCGGCATGAAGCTTGCGCCGCGCGGCTCTGCCCTGCGCGCGATCGCCGAGCACGCGCATATCGGCCTCCTCGAGCTTTGGCTCGCCGCATGTCGCGCCGCGCTCGGAGCGCATTCCGCGACGTCGCAAGCGCTCGCAGCGCTGGGTTTCGTGCACGAACGGCACGGAGAGCTCGAGCCCGCGCGCAGGGAGCTGGAAGGCGCGCTTGCGATGCTCGATGCCCTCGCCGGCGATCACGATGGGCAACGGCTCGCCATCCTCAACCGCCTCGGCCGCATCGATTTGCGCCTGGGCCGCCCGAAGGACGCGCTCGCTTGTGCGGAATCTGCGCTCGCACTCGCCGAGCAGATGTTCGGAAGCAAGGGCATCGAGCTCGCGCACCCGCTCGCCGTGCTCGCCGAGGCCTGCTTCGCGCTCGGGCTCCTCGACACCTGTTACGACGCGGTCGAACGTGCGCTCATATTGGCGCGCGCTGCGTTCGGCGACGACGATCCGCAGACCGCCAAGGCTGAAGTGCGTTTCGGCGTCGTACTGACGGAGGTCGGCAACCACGCGCAAGCGATCACGCTGCACGAGCACGCGCTCGCGGTCATGCGCGCGTGTCGCCGCGACGAATGGGTCGCCGCCATTCTCGCGAGCCTTGCCGCCGCACATGTCTCAAAGGGCAACGGCACCGCCGCGCGACCGCTTTACGCTGAGGCGCTGGCGATCGCGCGCGCCCATTTCGGCGCGCGCGACGCGACGACCGGCGCGTATCTCGCCGCCTTCGCTGGTTATCTCGACCGCAGTGACGAAGCGACGGCAGCGCTCGTGATGTACGACGAGGCGATCGCGCTGATGGGCGCAGCGCTCGGCGAGACCCATCCCGACGTCGCCGCCACGCTGCTCGAGCGCGGCCGCCTGCGCTGCGGCGCCGAGCCGGTCGCCGGCCGTGCCGACGTCATGCGGGCGCTCGCCATTCTCGGCGCGCAGCAGCATCGGCCGCGGCTCTTCGCCCACGGCTACCTCGTGCTCGCGCGTCTGCTCGAGCCTTCCGCCGCCGCGATCCTGCTGCGCAAGCTCGCGGTCAACGAGATCGAAGATATGCGCACGCATGTCGCTCGCCTCGATCCGCTGCTTGAGCGCACATTCTTGCGCCAGAACGCCGACGAGTTCCGTGCGCTCAGCGACGCGCTCATTCGCGCCGGGCGCCTACCCGAGGCGCAACAGGTGCTGGCGATGCTCAAGGAGCACGAGCTTTACGGGCTTACGCGCCTAGACGCGCACCGCAGCGAAGCGACCCTCACCGAGCTTGAGGCGCGCTGGGTCGAACGCGGCGAGGCGCTGTTCGCCGAGTTCGCAACATCGCTTACAGCATCGCCGACCCGCGCGATTGTCGATACGGCCGCAGCACGGCTCACCGTATGGCTCGACGATCTCGTCGCTGATTTCGCCACCGCCGGGACCGATGCCGCTGGCGTCAGCACGAGGGCTGCGGCTGCACCTGTGCCGGCAACGCGACCGCCACCCGCAGGCACGGCCTTGCTGCAATATTTGCTCGCGCCCGATTGCCGCGGGCTCAACATCATCCTCACCATCGGCGACGTGCAACGCGAGTACCGCATCGCGCTCGCCGAAGGCGAGCTTAACCAGCTCGTTTTTGCGCTGCGCGGGGCGGTCGAGAACCGCGCCGAAGGCGTTCTCGCGAGCGCAGGACGTCTCTACGACATTCTCATCGCTCCGCTCGTGCCAGAGCTTGCGGCGCACGGCATCGACACGCTCGCGCTCTCGCTCGACGGCGTCTTGCGCTATCTCCCGATCGCGGCGCTGCACGATGGCACCCAATACCTGATCGAGCGGTTTGCGCTCTTGCTGACGACCGGCGCGGTCACGAAGTCGCCGGTGAACGCCGCGCAGGCGACGACCCGCCGTGCCGTCGGGCTTGGCGTGAGCCGGCCGCTCGCTGGCCATCGCGCGCTCCCCGGCGTGCGCGAGGAGCTCGCTGCTGTCATTCGCACCGACGGAGCGGCGCAAGGCGTGCTGCCCGGCGTAATCCGTCTCGACGAGGCCTTCACCGCCGCCGAGCTCGAGCGTGCAACGCAGGCGGCGAGTCCGGTCATTCACGTCGCCAGCCACTTTGTGTTCGAAGCGGCGCGCGAGGCCGCCTCCTATCTCGTGCTCGGCGACGGCGCACGCCTGACGCTTCCAGAGCTGGCGCAGCTTCGCTTTGCCGGCGTTGAGCTTGTCGTGCTCTCGGCCTGCAACACCGCGGTCGGCGGCGGCCATCGCCAGAGCGGTCGTGAGATCGAAGGCCTCGGCGCCATGGTGCGTCACCAGGGCGGCCGGCGCGTGTTGGCGACGCTCTGGCGCGTCGCCGACCTCACGACCGCTGCGGTCATGCGCGACTTCTACCGCAACCAGTTCGAGGTGATGCTGGCGCCGGCCCAGTCGTTGCGGCAGGCCCAACTCGCGCTCCTGCGCAACTCGAGCCCTGCGCCCGCGCTTGCCGAAACGCGCGGCCTCGTCGACCCCGACGCGGAAACCGATCGCGGCGTCGAGGCACCTGCCACCGCGCATCCATTCTTCTGGGCGCCCTACATTCTGCTCGGCGAAATCGACCTCTGACGCTCGGTTCGGCCGCGTTCGAAAACGTTCGGAACCGTTCTTTGCGCATTGCCCGCAAGCGCCACAATCGCCGCGCTTGATGACGGCCCGGGCCCGCAGGACACGGGCCCTAACAAAATTGCAAGCACGCGACGCGCGCGCCCCCCAACGCCGCGGCGCGCAAACCATGTGGAGGTAACTTTGGACCACCGGTCGTTCCTCGGCACCGCAATCGGCCTGCTCGCCCTTGCCGCCGTTCCCTCATCTCTCGCCTGGAGCCAGGAGACCAGCCAAGCGTTCTCGCTCGCAAACCCCGCGCTACGCGGCAACCTCGCGGTCTACTTTGTGCACGGCGGCGGAACTGGCAAAGCGGCACCGCTCACCCTCGATGAGGCCGTGGCGAACAGCGCGGTGAAGATCAACGAGACGGCGTGGCACCCGATCACCATCGAGAACCTCTCCAATCGCAGCATCTTCGTTCCGCTCGGGACGCTCATAGCCGGCGGCCTGCAGGATCAGGTGGTGGCGCAAAACATCCTCCTGCCGCCCGGATCGGGCCGCCTCCCGCTCGAGGTCTTTTGCGTCGACCCGTTCCGCAGCGTCACACGCGGCGACGAGGACCCGACCGTCTTCACCACCGACGGCACCTTGTTTCCGGCACGCACGGCGCGTCTTGCGCTGCTCGCGAGCGGCGCCGAGCCGAGCAAGGGGCTCGAGGCGCTGCGGCAATCGGGCATCTGGTGGAGCATCGACACCGCGCGTGCGCAACTGTCGCGCAGCATCGGTGAGCCGGTTGAGACGCCGCGCGAGGTGACCTGGACCAACGACGCACGGCGCGAGCTTCGCGCGGCGCACCTCCTTAAGGCGCGAGAATCGACTTGGCGCACGAGCCTTCCGCTAGCGCTCGAGAGCCGCAAGCTCGCGCAGGCGCTGTCTTCCTATCTCGACGCCGACCTCGACGACAGCTGGGCCGAGTCGACAGCAAGCGACGTGATCGGCGCGGTGTTCGCTGTCAACGGCCGCGTCGAAGGCGCCGAGATCTATCAATCGCACGAGCTGTTCGGTCGCCTCTGGCCGAGCCTGCTGCGCGCCTATGCGACGCAGGCTCTTGCCGCGAGCGACGCCGCCACCGAGGTGCCGCCTCCGGCCTCGGATGTGCTGGCGTCGCTCGCGGCCGTTCAGGCTGCGCCGCAACGTACGGCCGACAGCGTCGTACGCGAGACCGACGCGATGATCTTCACCGAGACCCGCGATGCGACGGGAAGCTGGATCGGGCGCAGCTTCGTGCCCAAGCTGACCGCGGCCGAAGGCATGAATACGCCCGACGCGACGGTCGTGAACATCCTGCAGAACGGCGAGCTCGACGGGCGCGCGCTCGCAAGCCTCAGCGACCGTGAGATCCTGCTCGCGCGCGACACCGAGACCGGGCAATGGTCGGCCAAGGTTGCGGGCTCAATCGGCGACGCGGAGTGGCGTACGGTCGACGACCACGGCAGCGCCCCGTCTTGGGGCGGCATCCACCTCGCATTCGCGGGCTTCATCGTTCTCGTCCTGCTTCGCCGCCAGGCATTCGCGATCGGCCGGGTGCTGCGCCGCGGGGCCCACGCCTTCGCAACCGCGTCGGCGCAGGTCGCGACGCTCTTTGGCGTCGCCGCGCTCGCGATGGCCGCGACCGTAGTCGGCATGTTTGCAGCCGTGCGGCACGCATCTCTCAGCGGCGCGGCCGCGCTCGCGCACGGCTGCAGCGTCCTCACCGCAACGATCGCGTGGGCGGTGCTGCTCCCGCTCGGTATGCCACGGCGCGCGCTGCGGCCGGTGCTCGTCCGCGGGCAATGACAATGGGCATCGGCGGGCCGACACCGGCCCGCCGCCGGCCTCTGTTATGTGGAAACACGCCGCGGCGCGGGCACCTCAAGATGATGGACCAGAGGTTGGGCACGGGCTTTCTTCGCTGGACGAGCGCAAACCGCTGAGGCACTACGCGCCCAGGTGCTTCCCGAAAAATTCCACTGTCAGCTTCAGCGCGCGGTCGGCCTCCGGCTTCGAATAGGTCTTGCCACCGTGGCGGGCGAAGGCGTGGTCGGCGCCAGGATATTTGTGGATCGTCACCAGCGGATTGGGCGAGAGCCGCCGCTC
>Ga0066903_100006123_pt1 | contig 10593 bp, 17 predicted proteins | sample PanSoiMetaGPlot1_FD_67491 | JGI IMG/M metagenome (GOLD analysis project Ga0066903, IMG submission 67491) | Tropical forest soil microbial communities from Panama analyzed to predict greenhouse gas emissions - Panama Soil - Plot 1 (version 2) | ecosystem: Environmental > Terrestrial > Soil >...
CGCGAGCTGAGCGACCTCCTGTCGCCAGGGCATGAGCTTCGAGCGGTTGCCCTCGACCAGGATCTTCTTCGCGCCCTTGCCGACCAAGACCTTCGACCCCTGCGGGACGGGCAGGCCGTACACGCGGAAGAAGATCGTCACCGCCGCTGCGTCCCGAAGATGAACTCGCGCCTGAGCATGGTCGCGATCATCGGGTCAGCCCGTCGCCAGCGGGCGGTGACAGCAGCCATGACCTCGATCAGCTCGTCGGCGGGGAGCGTGTCCAGCTCCTCGATCAGTCGCGCCCGCTGCTTCGCGTGGATGACGCGCATCCCCGCATCGGTCAGATCCCAGATCCCCTTCGCGTTCTGCCGCGTGATCCCATACCGCTGCATCCAGGCGAGTCGGGAACCGAGATGCCGACCGTACTCGTCCGCCCCCAGATCCTTCGCCAGCTCCTTCGCCAACATCGGGCCTTCGAGCTGGAGCTTGACCATGAGATCAAGGTCGCGGAACTCCCTAACCGAGAACACGGTAGACCTTCCTCCCGCCCTGCCCGACCTTCGAGAGCGCGATCACTTCCCGCTCGTGCAGCGCGTTCAGGATCTTCGACGTGTGCGAGTCCGAAGGCGTCCAGCCCTCGTCGGCAGAGAGCAGCGACGTGTAGATGTCCTCCTGCGGGTAGGCGTTTCGCAGATACGCGATAGCCTCCTGCAAAGTTTCCTCGGAAACTTGGTGAGAGCCGTTCTGAGGCGTCTTCTTCTTCGGAACTGGCGCTTTCGGGTGGACGATCTTGTCGATTGCGGTCAATCGACGGTGGATCTCGCGCAGATTCGCGATTTCGGCCTCGTGAAACGCGATCTGGCCCGCGATTTCGGCCAGATGGGTCGCATGACCCGTGTTCTCGCGCTCTAGGCGCTCCTGGTGGTCGTACATGGCCTTCCTTCCTGTCGGTTCAGAGCAAGATTCGTACCACGATGAGGATGCCGAGAAGAACTGCGACGATCCCCCACAGTGTCCAGTCGATAGGCGGTGGGTACCTCCTCACGCTTTCAGATACGACCTGGAGAGGAGATCCTGAAGCTCGTGTACCTCCTCGACGGCAGAGCGAAGCTGGCCCCGCAGCTCCTTGACCAGATCACGCAGGCGCTTCAGCTCACGCTCCTTGGCAACGCGGAACTGGTCGAACTCGCGCTCCAGCATCTCGTACTCCGAGATCAGAACCTCATGCGAGTCCGTGAGGTCGATCATTTCTCCCTCCCCTGAAGAACATGGACGATGGCCTCCTCGTAGGGAATCGCCTGCTCTTCGCACAGTTTGAGCGCCTGCTCGTGGACTGCAAGTCCTCTAGCGGCTGCTTCGGCGTGACGGGGATCGGCGACGAGGGTGTCGTAGGTCGAGGGGAACGCCTCGGAGACGCGGGCCACCAGCTCAGGGTCGGGAGGCTCGCGGTCGAGCGGAGGAGGGATGACCCAGCCGAGCTTGGTACCTGCGACCTCCTCGGGATCTGCTCCCCAGGGTAGGCGGATCTTCCCGGTGATGATCGCCTCGCCATGCTCTCCGACCGAGATCGTTCCCGTCTGTTCACCGTTCGAGTCGATGATGGGGATGGCCTCGATCACTTCTTCTTCTGCTGAGACTTGATGAACGCCTCCTGGATCGCGGCCTTCTGCGCGAGCCGCACCTTCTCGTGGGCCATCGACTTCTGGATGGCCGGGTGCGCGGCGATCTGCGCGTCGGCCATGATGCGCTTGTCGCGCTGGATCCCGAACCAGGCTGCGAGATCGCCGTCCAGCCCCATGACCACGAGCATCTCGGCGACGGCCCCACCGTCAAGATCGTGATGCTCCTCGTTCAGCCAGTTGCCGATGGAGCGCCCGTCGCGGACGTACATCCCGTGCGCCCCAGGCCCGTACTTGTTGCGCTCGATGATGAAGGGGGGCGCGGTATCGTCCGGGGGCGTCTCCTCGTCGGGAGGCTCTGAGGGGATGGCCGTGAGCGGGTCGTCCTCTTCGAGGAGGTCGCGAGCGGTCATCAAGGGCGGCAGCTCGTCGTTCGGCCCAGGCCGCTGCTTCGGCCCCACGCGCCTCGACTCTCCCTCGCCAGGTGCCTGGACGAGATCCTCCTCGGGGTTCCCCGACTCGTCCACGTACACGATCTCGTCAGGTGGCTCGCTCATCTCGCTCCCTCATCTTGTCGATGTTCGCCTGAACCACTTGCCGGATCCAGGTCGGCGGGTCGGTGTGCTGGAGCTTCTCGCGCAGGTACTTCGCGTCCTCTGCTCGCACGTACACGACGACCCTGATCGCGTTCTTCGCCATAGGTTGACCAGTATACCGCTCATCTGGTATACCCGTACACCCCCCATCGCGGGGAGAGGGGGGAGGCTCTGAGCGCACCCCACGACACCTGAGATCTGCCTGCGGTCGGGTGTGGTGGGTGTGCGCTGGAGCGCCGATCCCTCCCAGTTGTAGAGGCTCAGACCGCGCACGCGCCACGCGGGGGATGCCCCCTCCGGGGACATCCGGCGCTCACGCGCACGAGCTGGCAGGACAAGTGCCTTCGCAAAGCGAAGCCTGCCGCTCTGCGCTCCAATCCAGCTCTATGAGCTGGCTGGTGACAGTGGGGAGGGGTGGGGTGCCACTCGCTCTGCGAGTGCCCTGAGATCGGACAGCCCCATCTGTGCAACCCCTTCGGGGTTGAGATCCACCGGCAGCTCCAGCGCAGCCTTCGGCTGTGGTTCCACGGCATCGAGCAGGGCGAGGGCAGCACGCTGCTTCGCAGCGGAGCCGAGGTCGGAGTCGTGGAGCGGCGACAGCGCCGACGCCACGACCCGCTCCCGCTCAGCAAACACTCCCGCCCTCAGCATCCCTCGGATGCTGGCCTTCTGAGTTATGCCGAGTTCAAGTCGTAGAGCAGCTCGCCTCGCTCGGCTTTCAGCCGACGCCGCTCGGCCTTTGACGGCCCACTCCGGGTTGCCATCGGCTATGCCGATGCCCGAGTGAGCGTTGCAGTAGTCGCCGTCTGCTCTTCGAGCAGCACCGCACGGCTCGCCTCGCTTGTTCAGCGCCCAGCAGCCTCGCGGCCCAGGCGACTCCGCACGGACTCCGTGCGCTGGAGCCTTTGGCTCCTCGCGTGTCGAGTCGGCATCGAGTGGCGTCGGGCCGTAGGCGAGCTGCTGCTCGACCCCGTTTGCGTCCTCCAGCACGACCCGAAGGCGCGGTGCAGATCCGCTCACGTCACGAGGCATCGCAACATTCTATCGCCCCATCCCTTTAGGGATGCCACATTCAGGGATTGTTCAGGGATTGTAAAGTTTGCAGCCAGCACCCTTGACAGCCGACACTTCGTAGCTACCGTAGGTATCCGGCTCGGCCAGCCCGAGTCAGTCTCCTCCCCCCTTCTACGAAGGGCGATAGCGGAGTGAGCCGGTTCCGTCAGCGAGTGGCGGATCGCCGAAGGCGTCGGAGCAATCCGGTCGCCGGTCGCTATGGACATGTGTGCAGCGACTCCTTGAGTCGCCCCGCGTGGGCTGCTTTGCAGCCTGTGACGGAGCGGCTCTGGAAGCCGATGCTTCCTCTAGTCCTTCAGGACTAGTACCCGACAGAAAGGCAGCCATGACCGCAATCCCCTACGGGATTGGAGAGCGCAAGGGTAAGAACCGCAAAGCGGTTCACCAGCCTCTCCTGATGTCGGACGGTGAAACCGTCCAGGTCGGCCCGAGTCAGACCGGGGCCTTCGGCCCCTTCCGCAAGCCCGAGGTAGTCGGAGTATCCGACTACGTGGCGCTCGTGACCCGGCTCAACTCGAAGGCAGCTCGAAGAGCTGAACGCCGATGGTCACGGTCGCTCTGATCCTCCTGGTCACGACGTTCTACGTCGTGGTCTTCAGCCTGCCATCCCGGTAGGAACCGCGCATGGACAGCACCGATGGTGCTGTCTACGGACGGTTCAAGCCGCTCCATCCCGACAGAAAGGAGGCACCGAAGGTGCCTGTCGATCAGCTCGACCTCGAAGAGGTCGCTGAAGAGTACGAGTGTGACCACTGTGGTCTGCTCCACTCCTCTGTAGAGGAGGCGTTCGACTGCTGCCCTCGTTACCACTGTCCCTCCTGCGGTACGGAGTACCGATACCAGGAGGAGGCGGACGAGTGCTGCATGTACCGCTGCGAGCATTGTGACTCGCTCCACGACTACGAGAGCGATGCTCTCGACTGCTGCGGCAATCAGTTCCACGGCGAGATGCCGTACCTCGCAGCGGTGGACAACCCTTACAGGGTTGAGGTCAAGGAACTGCCGAACCGCCCCGTGCGGCTCTGCTCCTTGGAGCAAGAGCTGGCGAGCGGCGGTGCGATGGTGGCTCGGCTCCTCTACGACATCGGCGTAGCCGATGACTACGACGTGCTGCACTACCATTCCGGCTCTTCGAGCCGGGGCAGGGCACACGTCGAGGAGGACGGCAGCCTTCCTGCGGAAGGCGGGGAGGTCGTGTTCGACCGCTTCAACCTCGCCGACCATCCCGAAGGGATGTCGCTGGCTCTGACGAAGATTCGTCAGCTTCGTGACACGCCAGGTCGTCCTGTGACGACCTCCTACGCCGCTGGCATCCACATCCACATCTCAGCCAAGGCTGAGGACGGCTCGGGCTTCGATCCTCGGGACGTGTCAGCTCTTTACGAGCTGTGGTGCTACGCCGAGGACATGCTCTACTCGTTCTCCGCTGCCGGTTGGCAGCGGCACCGGCAGCCTGCTGACTCGTACAGCGGGTACTGCAAGCCGGTGCCCAAGGACGGCACCGAGGCTTCGCCTCGGAAGGTGTGGCAGATGATGAACCGTGACCGTTACTACGGTCTGAACTTCCAGCGGCTCTTCGCTGCCGTCGAACGCTGCTCCTGTGGAGCAGCGAGGATGGGCGACTGGTCGTCCTGTGACTGCGGAGCATTCGACAGAGCTACCGTCGAATGGCGAGTCTTCAACTCGTCAACGCTGCCCAGGACGATCCACGCATGGCTGATCTTCAGCCATGCCATGACCGCCTACGCCACGCAGCACACGCTCGGCACGCTGCCGCAGAACCCCTACGGCTCTACGAGCCGTGAGGAGAAGCGGGAAGTGCTGGAGCATCTCCTGGAGATCCTGCCGCTCACCGATGGTGAGCGGGACGTGATTCGGGAGGCTGCTGGTCGCAGCCCAGGGCTGTAACCCTGCACGGTGCCCTCCGATGGAGGGCACTACGGAGGGTTCCACTCCTCCCTAGTCCTGCCTTGCAGGACTAGCACCCGACAGAAAGGAGGCCACACTATGTGTGGCATCGCTGGCGTGTACCTCCGTGACCCGGAGGCGAAGGCCGACCTCGACGGGATGCTCTCGACCATGCTCGATGAGATCGAGCATCGTGGTGGAGACGCAACCGGCTTCGTTGCCTTTGGCAACGAGGGTGTCACCGAGTGGCAGAAGGCGGCGTGTGACGTGCGGGACTTCAACAAGTACCGCCGTCTCGTCCCGGAAGGGACGAGGACGATCCTCGCCCACACTCGCTGGGCAACCCAGGGGTTGCCAGCCTTCGTGGAGAACAACCACCCTCTCAAGAGAGGGTCGTTCTTCGTCATCCACAACGGTCACGTCTCGAACGATCACAAGCTCTTCGAGCTTGCCGGTCGAACGCGGTACGGCCAGGTGGACTCCGAAGCTATCCCGGCTCGCTTTGCGAGCCTTGGAAAGCTCGGCGCTGCTGGTCAGGTCATGTCGGAGATCGTCGGCGCAGCAGCTATCGCTGCTGTGGACGAGAAGGCACCGGCTGACCTCGTGCTGGCTCGCGGCTACCAGTCTCCGCTCCACGTCCTCGTGACGAAGCGGTACGTCCTCTGGGGTTCCACCCCAGCGACGGTGAAGGAAGCCTACGAGAAGCACATCGGTCGTCTTCCTCGGAAGACGAAGATCGAGGCTGTGAAGCAGGGCACCGTCCTGCACTTCAAGGACGGCAAGCTGAAGCGGTACTCGTTCAAGCCGTACAGCCCACCGAAGGTGAGCTACACCCTGCCGAACGTCACCCTTCCTTGGAAGGAGGTCACTCCCCAGCCCATCTCCCAGCTCTCGAAGAGCTGGGACTGGAAGGACGAGGAGATGCTCGACTGTGACGAGTGCGGGGCGTCCGTCGCCTGGAAGGACATGGAGTATCGGTGGGACACCGATACCTCGATGACCGTCCATCTCTGCTCCGACTGTGACTCCCTCTGGGAGTACCAGACCGAGGGAGCGAAGCTCCACCAGCCGTTCGAGATCGTGAACGGCGTCATCCTCGATGAGGATGCCGAGTGAACGGCAACGAGCCAGGGGGTCTGCCCTGGTCAGACCTCAGCCTTCTTGAGAAGGCTGTGGTGATCGCTCTGGTGGCAGTACCACTGATCGTGGTACTGCACGCCATCTGCTGATCCCTGCACGGAGCAGCCCGAAGGGGCTGCTCTACGGAGGGATTCACCCTCTGAACCGACAGAAGGGAGACTGCTGTGCCCCTTACCTGGGACACCCAGGACGTTCTCGACAACGAGAACGTCTGCTTCCTGATCGCCGAGTCGGATCATCCGACGACCGGCGTGAAGGCTGGTGACAGGGTTCTGAACCCTGTCACGAACGCCCTGATCTGGCACTCGCTCTCCACTGGGATCGGAACGATCACCAGGGAGAACGCGGGAGAGGTCTGGGCCAGGGTCAGCCTCTTGGAGCTTGTCTACGGAGCTTCGCTCCGCGACAAGGACGGCCCGGTGTCGCTGACGATGGACGATGTGATTGCTCACATCGGCCTGACCACGAACGCCTCGTTCAAGACCGAGAGCCGTGCCTCTTTCATCAAGAGGCACGTGACCTACTACCTCGATGAGGCAGTCCGCCGCTTCGAGCGGTCGAAGACCGAGATCCCAGGGGCGCTCCATGAGTGAGCGCCCCGACACCACGCCCCTCTACATCCAGATGGGCATGACGCGAGTGATCGTGCAGGACAAGGCCCAGCGAGAGCTGGACATCGCCAGAGATCAGCACCGCCGAGCCTACAACCGGGGCTATTCGCTCTCTGAGCGAGGAGACTCCGAGAAGGCCCAGCGCATCCTCGACAACGCCAACGCAGCTCTTCGAGCTGCGGAAGAGCGGTACGCCGAGCTTCGGCGTCGTGGAGGACGAGCGGCCTGATCTGCTGCACGGAGGGCACCGATGGTGCCCTCTACGGAGCAGATGGTCTGTTCCACCGACAGAAGGGAGTGGCTATGCCACGCTTCCAGATCACCGCCGAGTTCGATCTCGTCACGAGCATCGAGCCGGAACTCGGACGCTACTCGTTCGATACCGGCGAAGTCGAAGACTTCGGGGACGACTCGTACTGGCAGACCGAGGAGGTCACGTCCAGCGGAGGTTCCCTCCGCTTCACGGTCGAGGCCGAGGACGCCGACAGCGCGGAGCAGTACCAGAGCGTCATCGGCGAGGGCATGGAGGTCGAGGACTCGAACGGCCTCACCTGGCAAGTCGAGAACCTTCGGTTCGAGACTGAGAAGGTCGAGGAGCCGATGACCCTGGAGAGGGCCAGGACGATCCTCACCGGCCTCGTCACCGATGGTGACGACGAGGAGGTCAGAGAGGCGGTCGAGTTCGTCTTCGACCACATGACGAACCTCGCTGACCAGCTCAGAGAGCTGGATCAGCGGATCGCAACGCTGTCCGTGAACCTCCAGACGGCACACGACGAAGTGCGTCGTCTTCAGGACGCAGCGGTCGCAGCAAGCTGACCCTGCCGTTCAGCCCCCGATGGGGGCTGTTCGGGAGTGCCAGCCGGTACTCCGTACCGACAGAAAGGGGCTGCCATGCTCATGTTTCTCTTCGCCGTCAGCCCTCTGGTGATAGCCGCGATCTGGCTCATCCACGCGAACGTGAAGACGCTACGCGACTCACGGGAATACCAGCGCAAGAGGGAAGAACGTCGAGCAGCAGAGCTGAAGAAGTCACAGCGTGTCCAAAGACCGCCGACGCCGAGAGTCGGAGGGCCGAAGGTCATCCTGACCTACGGCGCTAATGCCGTCATCCCCGATGACCTCCCTCCGGGAGTCATCGCAACGCGGCAGATGACCGACGCCACGCCCGAACAGTGGGCAGCGGCAGTAGCCGCATACGAGGCTCAGACCCCTGGTCTGACCTACGTGGACGACGACGACGATGAGGGCGAAGCCCGCATCGACCGGACTCGTTACTCGGAGCGTGAGATCGTCTACGTCTTGGAGAGGCTCACGTCCGAAGGACGTTTCTTCAAGATCGGCATGACGAACCGCAACGATGTCTCGCTGAGAGCGAGAGAGGTTCGTTCGACGGTCATCTCGTACACGAATGACGTTCGTGAGCGGGACGTTCACCGCGAGCTTCGCCACTATCGGCTCGACCGACGCAATCTCCCTGCGGAGATTGCAGACAGTCACGGCCCGACTGAGTGGTTCCGGCCTACGCCGGAAGTCGAAGCGTTCGCGTTCGATGGCGTCTTGCCGTCTGGAAGGACGGCACGAATGGTCATCGACCGACAGGCGGCATAGCCGCCCGCTGCATGGACGGTAGGCTCGCCTACCGTCTACGGAGCGGAATCCACCGACTCCACCGACAGAAGGAGGACTGCCATGCCGCCAGCGGAGCTGGTGGAGATCCGGCGTATTGCCGAGTCCTGTGGACTCGACGTGTCGGAGTTCTACGGCTATCCGCCCTCGTTCGAGGCGTACCTCATCCAGATGCGGCTTCGTGCCCGTCTGACGCGACTTCGCACCGAAGTCGCCTATCACGAGGACATGCTCGCCGAGCGGGTAGCGGCGTAGTACGTGGGGGACGTGCGTGCGCGTGCGTGCGTACGTCCCTCCGTCAAACAAGTGGCCGATCCATGATCTACGAATCATGGATCATAGACTGTTGGCTGCTTGACCAAACAAGTGTCGGCTGCTATACTGGCAGCGTGACTAACCGACAGAAAGGAGGCTCTATGCCTACCGCCACCCTCTCCCCGGAAGTGTTCCGGGAGGAGGCATCTCGGCGGCTCATCGACACCTTCGAGTTGATGCTCCTGCTCGGCCTTCGGTCGAAGCAGGCCGTCTGGAAGCGTGTCGAAGCGGGCAAGCTCCCGCCCCCCGTCCTCACGAAGGCGAACATCGTCGCCCTCTGGGACAGGGAGGAGATCGCTGATCTCATCACCGACAGACAAGGAGGCTGACCTCGTGGTCATCCAGACAGCAGAGGAACTCCAGCGGAGGATCCTCGAAGAGGAGGAGCGGAAGTTCGACCTCCTCGCAGACACACGGCGGATGTCCGTGGGCGTCGTTTCAGAGCGACCGGAACACGACCACGACGCCGACTGGGTTCGACGGGTCGAACTCACCATCGACCAGGACGCGGGAGTCGAGACGCTCGACCTCTCGGCTCACGCTCGCGGCCAGATGGCGACCGACCTCGGGATCCCGAAGCGGTACTTCGACCGGATGGTCGAAGAGGCACCGGGCCTGTTCCGGGACAACGTGCATCACTGGATGTTCGAGACTCCCAGCAGGCGGATGATCCGGGCACGCAAGAACGACGGTGGCCTTGCCACCGGGCGTGCGTGGCTCTCGGATCGGTACCGGCGGCTCGACAACATCGAAATCGCCACGAAGCTGCTCCCGGAGTTCGACCGCCTCGATGAGGAGGTCGTGTTCCACAACGCGAGCATCTCGGACGAGAGGTTCTACCTCCGCGCCGTGTTCCCTCGCATGACCAAGGAGGTCAAGGTCGGAGATGCCGTCCAGTGGGGCGTGCAGATCAAGAACTCCGAGGTCGGTGCAGCGCAGTTCAGCATCGACTCCTTCGTGAACCGACTCGTGTGCATCAACGGCATGGTCGTCGCGAAGGTGATGTCGGCACGTCACGTCGGCAAGCGCCTCGGCGACCACCTGTCGGACGAGGCGATCCGCGCTGACGACAAGGCGTTCTGGCTGGCAGCTCGTGACGAGCTGCGGAACGCCCTGTCCGAGACGCAGTTCGAGACGGTCGTGCAGACGCTTCGCACGACCACCGAGGGAGCGAAGATCGAAGCTCCCATCGCAGCCACCGAGCGGCTGGCGTCGGCGTTCTCCCTCTCCGATGGAGAGAAGGAGGCCGTCCTCACGTCACTCGCAGCCAACGGGGACTTCACCCGTTGGGGTGCGCTGAACGCGATCACCGCAGCGGCACAGACCGTCGAGTCCTTCGACCGAAGGGTCGAGATGGAGGAGATCGGCTGGTCGCTCGCAACCACTTCCACTCGCGAGTGGGAGCGGATCGCAGTCGCAGCCTGACCGCTGCCGGTAGCCCAGCTCTGCTGGGCCTCCGGGAACGGACAAGCCGTTCCACCCGACAGAAGGGAGGCTTCCATGCGGAAGCTCGTCGCAGGACTGGTAGCCGGACTGATCCTTGGATCAGCGAGCGTTGCCGGGGCCACCACCGCGTACAACATCGTCTACTCGGGCCACGGGATCACTTGTGCCACTTCGGGCAAGATCGTGGGCTGCGTGCGGACGAACGGATCCGGCTACTCGGTCGGCATCTCGAACGACGCGGTGATGGTGATGCGGAACGGTCGTTCCGTGTTC
>Ga0066903_100006124_pt1 | contig 10592 bp, 6 predicted proteins | sample PanSoiMetaGPlot1_FD_67491 | JGI IMG/M metagenome (GOLD analysis project Ga0066903, IMG submission 67491) | Tropical forest soil microbial communities from Panama analyzed to predict greenhouse gas emissions - Panama Soil - Plot 1 (version 2) | ecosystem: Environmental > Terrestrial > Soil >...
ACATCACGCGCCGGATCGACGGCGTGCCCCAGCGCCTGCTGTTCCAGCCGGTGGCCTTCAGCGGCGGCGGGACGGGGACGCTGGTGCTGGCCCGGCCCCTGGACGAGCTGCAGGAGACCCTGGCGCTGGTCGCCGTCCTCCTGGCCGCCGCCGTGATCGCCGTCGTGGTGGTCGCCGCCGGCCTGGGCTACTGGCTCGCCGGGCGGGCGCTCTCGCCGGTCGCGGTCATGGCCGCGACCGCCCGCGACATCAGCGAGCACGACCTGCACCGCCGCATCGCGCTGGACCTGCCGCCGGGCGACGAGCTGGGCGAGCTGGCCGCCACGTTCAACTCGATGCTGGACCGGCTGGACACCGCGTTCGCCGGTCTCCAGCGGTTCACGGCCGACGCCGCGCACGAGCTGCGCGCGCCGCTCGCCCTGATGCGGGCCCAGGTCGACGTCGTGCTGCGGCGCGACCGGACGCCGGAGGAGTACCGGGCCAGCCACCGCGACCTGCTGGTGGAGATCGAGCGCCTCAGCCGGATGTCGGACCAGCTGCTGCTCCTGGCGCGCGCCGACGCCGGTGCCCTCCAGCTCCGCGCCGAGCTGGTCGACCTGCCCGACCTGCTGGAGGGCATCGTCGAGCGCTGGCGCCCTGCCGGGGTCGAGCGCGAGGTGCGGCTGGAGAGCGACCTGCCGCTGGAGGGCGAGCTCCGCGCCGACCCCGAGCTGCTCCGGCGCCTGCTGGACAACCTCCTCGACAACGCCGTCCGCCACACGCCGCCCGGCGGCACGGTGCGGCTCGCGGCGGAGGCGGGCACCGGGAGCTGGCGGATCGTGGTGGAGGACACCGGGCCGGGCATCCCGGCGGAGCTGCGGCCCGCGCTGTTCGAGCGCTTCGCCCGCGCCGACCCCGCCCGCGGCCGCGACACCGGCGGCGCCGGGCTGGGCCTCTCGCTCTGCGCCGCCATCGCCCGCGCCCACGGCGGCTCCATTGCGCTCGAGGACGGCGCGCCCGGCACCGGGGCGCGCTTCGTCGTGACGCTCCCCGCCGCGGACCGGCCGGCCCGCACCGACCGCGGGCGGCCGCGGCCGGCCGCCGGCGCTCTCAGCGCAGTCACATGAACGGCGAGTACCGTGGCTGCCATGTGGAACGCGCGGGAACCGTCGCCCGCGGAGCGGCGCGACCAGGCCCTCGGCCGTCTCCGCGGAGCGCGTCCGGCGCGACGACTGGGGCTACCCCATCGTGGACCCGGCGCCGTTCGGCGACGACCTCCTGCCGCTGGCGAAGCGCGCGGTCGGCGCCTGCCCTGTGCTGGCGCTGACACTGGAGGTCGTCCCGGCTGACATTCCCACAACCGTTCTCGAATCCGCCGATCAGTCGAGTAGATTGATCAGGTGCCTTCGGACATGCGCGTCCTGATGGTCGAGGGCGACCATCGGCTGGCAACCAGCCTGCGGCGGGCGCTGAGCGACTGGGGCATGAGCGTCCACGTGGCGCACGACGGAGAGGAGGGTCTGGCGACGGCGCTGCGGGAGGAGTACGACGTGCTGGTCCTCGACGCCGCGCTCCCGCTGCTGAGCGGCGAGGAGGTGACCCGCCGGCTTCGCGAGCAGCGCGTGCACACGCCGATCCTGATGCTCACCGCCCTGGACATGGTCGAGGACCCCGGACTCGACGCGGGCGCAGACGACTTCCTGGTCAAGCCGTTCCCGCAGCGCGAGCTGGTCGCCCGCATCCGCGCCCTGGGCCGGCGCCCGCAGCTCGAGCGGCGGCCCCGGCTGCGGGTCGGCGACATCGTGCTCGACACCGCGGCCAGGACGGTACGCGTCGGCGACGTCACCGTCGACCTGACCGGCAAGGAGTTCTCGATCCTCGAGTACCTGATGGTCCATCGCGGCCGCGTGCTGACGAAGACGCAGATCCTGGAGCACGTGTGGCACTACGACTTCGACGGCGGCCGCAACCTGGTCGAGGTCTACGTCGGCCGGCTGCGCCGCAAGCTCGTCGACGCGGGCGCCCACGACCCGATCGTCACGGTGCGAGGGGCCGGCTACCGGTTCGACGTCCCGGACTAGGTCCCGTCCTGGCATGATGGCGGCGGGAGAGAGAGGTGAATCGGTTCCTGCGCAGCACGAGGGGCCAGATCACCGCCGCGGCCGTGGGCGTGCTCGGCGTGGCGCTGCTCGTCACCAGCATCGCGCTGATGGTCTCCCTGTACGCGGTCACCGAGCAGGAGCAGGACGCGGCGCTCATCACGCAGGCGAAGGCGGTCGGCAACGACTTCCTCGACGGGGACAACAAGCTCATCAGCGGCGACCTGCCGCGCGAGACCCCGGCCGGGGTGCCCGTCGACACGGCCATGCTGAACCCGGCGGGCCAGCTGGTCGCCGACTCCGACCAGCAGCCGCTCAGCCCCCGCGAGCTGGGCCAGATCGCCGTCCAGGCCCGCAGCGAGAGCCTCTACTGGGGATACCTGACCGACCACAAGGGGGTCACCCGACGCGTGTACGCGACGCGGCTGGACGACGCGGGGACCGTCCTCGTCGTCAGCCAGTCGGAGACGGAGGTGAACGCCCTCCGGCTCGTCGCCGGCCTGCTGGTGGGCGGCGTCGCGATCGTGCTGCTGGCGGTGGGCGGCTGGCTCGCGTACCTGCTGGCCGGTCGGGCGCTGCGGCCGGTGCACACGATCGCCAGCCTGGCCCGGAGCATCAGCGAGCACGACCTGCACCGCCGCCTCGACCTGGGTGCCCCCGACGACGAGCTCGGCGAGCTGGTCGTCACGTTCAACGAAATGCTGGCCCGGCTCGAGGGCTCGTTCGAGGGGCTGCGCCGGTTCACCGCCGACGCGTCCCACGAGCTGCGCTCGCCGCTCGCGGTGATGCGGGCCGAGCTGGAGCGCGCGCTGGGCCGCGACCGCTCCGCCGACGGCTACCGCGAGGTGCTGCGGTGGGTCCTCGGCGACGTCGAGCACATGGGCCACCTGGTCGACCAGCTCCTGGTCCTGACCCGGGCCGACGCCGGGACGCTGCGCCTGGTCCGCCAGTCCATCGACGTGGCCGACTTCCTCTACGAGTCGACCGCGCCCTGGGCGGGCGCCGCCGAGTCCGGCGGGGTCGGCATCGAGGTCGAGGCACCGGCGTCGGGGCTGGTGTCGGCCGACCAGGTCCTGCTGCGGCGCGCGCTCGACAGCATGCTGGACAACGCCATCCGCCACGCGCCGCCCGGGTCGACGGTCCACGTCAGGGCGATCCTCGACGGTTCCGGCGTCGACATCGAGGTTGCCGACGGCGGCCCGGGCATCCCGGCCGAGCTTCGCTCGCACCTCTTCAGCGGGTTCGCCCGCCTCGACTCCGTCCGCGCCCGGGGCGGCCGCGGGACCGGGCTCAGCCTGGCGACCAGCGCCGCGATCGCGCGGGCGCACGGCGGCCGCATGGACCTGGTCGAGCGGGACGGGGCCGGGGCGACGCTGCGGCTCCACCTCCCGGCGCCGCTGGCGATCGCCTGAACCGGGCGCGGCCTCAGCGCCGGCCCCGGCGCCGCCTCGCGCCGCCACGGTTCCTCGGCACGCCGGCCGGCCGGGCATCCGGCGCTTCCGGCTCGGCGCCGGCGCTCCTGCGCCGGGCTGCGATCACGGGCAGGGCGGCCAGCACCGCGAGCACGGCCGCCGCCACCGCCACCAGCAGCACGATGGGCGGCCCGCCGCCTGCTCCTCCGCCGCCGCCCGGCGTCGGGGCCGCCGCGGGCGGGAACCCGACGACGAAGTAGCCCAGCATGTGCGTGCTCGCGGCCACCGTGAAGGGCACCGCGCTGTTGATCGACCCGAGCGACCTCCACGCGGACGTCGGGGTCTCCGCCGTGAAGACGTCGCTGGGCGGTCCCACCTGCTGGCTCCCGTAGCGGAGAGTGACCACGACCGGGCTGATCAGCGGCGTCGACGCCGTGATCGAGTAGACGTTGCCGGCCGGCACGATGCCGCCCAGGTCGGGGTAGGTGCCCACCGGCTCGACGGCGAGCGTGATCGGCCCGCCGCCCGCCGGCACCTGGAACGACTGCGACGGGTAGGCGACCGAGGCCTGCTGGTCGCCGGTGGACAGGTGGCCCGCCTGCGCCGCGCCGTTCTGGACGGGGACCGTCGTCCGGCCGCCGGAGGGAGCCTGGTTCGAGCTCCTCAGGTCGGGCGGCGGCGACACCCAGTGGTACGGCGCCGCCGGCGCAAAGCCGTCGAAGAACCCCGGCGTGACCAGCCAGGCCGCGAGGACGTACGCGACCGCCGCGATCCCGAGCGCGGCCGGGGCTCGCGGCCCCCTCACAGGGCGAGGTCCGCGACGCAGTGGGCGACGATCGGCGCCACCAGGTCTCGGCACGCCCAGCGCCAGGTCGCCAGCAGCACTCCGGCCGCCGCCACCGCCAGCAGGAACGCCGGCGGGTGGGAGAGCACGTGGCCCGCGGTGAAGACCAGCGAGCTGCCCACGATGGCGGCCGCCGGCCCGAGCCACGCGTCGAGCGCCGCGAACAGCGCGCCCCGGAACGCGATCTCCTCCCCGACCGAGACCGCGATCGCGGCCACGGCGAACGGCGGGGGCAGCAGCGGCCCGGGACGCTCCCTGGCAAGGGCCGGGAGCAGCAGCACCGCGGCCACCGCGACCCCGCTCACCAGCCGCAGCCCGAGCTGGGAGCGCGACAGCCCCAGCTCCCGGGCGCTGAACCCGAGCCCGAGCGCGCCCAGCGCCGCGCCTCCGACGACCAGCGAGGCGAGCGCCAGCTCGGGCCGCCGGGCGGCCAGCACCCGCCCCCACTCCAGGCCCAGGGCCAGCGCGGCCACGCCGGCGGCCCTGGCGGCGGCGGGCCGGTCGGTCAGCCGTTCAGGCCGGATGCGGAAGCGCGGCTGCATCAGAGCATGCGGCGGGCATCTGCCCGACACTCTGCCACGGCGGACCCCCGCCGCGGGAGCCCGGCGCCGGCTCGGGGGCTCACCTCGGTGGCCGCACCCGGCCGACCAGGACCGTGCACCGCACGTCCGAGCGCCAGCGCACGCCCTCGTAGTGGGCCTCGATCCAGGCCCGGGCGGCAGCCATGGAACGCCGGCGGGCGACGACCGCGAACCAGTCCTCGCAGGCCCGGCGCTGGACGACCAGGCATGCGTGGGGCGCACCGCCGAGCAGCGCCAGCTCCGCCCCCGACGAGAGCCCCGGCTTCGCGTCACTCGCGAGCATGCACTGTCCTCACTGGCTGTCTAGAGCAAGAGGGGGCAGGCCCCCCCTTCCAGAATCCCCCCTCTGTCCGGGACGTTCGGAGCGCCTGCGGCGCGTCGCTCCGCGTCTGAAGCCGAGGCCTGGCGATCTCGGGAAGACGGACTCACACGCCCGGCAGAGCCGAGTCTTCCGACCACTCGCATCTCTTCCAAGACTTGCCTCGATGCTTCAGATCCCGTTCACCAAGGAGCCCTCGGTCGAAGTGGGCCGTTCCCGGGCCCGCGGGCCCGGGAACGGCACCATGGTGGGGGAGCCTCTACCGCATCACAGCGACCTGATGCTGTTGCTGTTGGTCGGCAGCACCCGGAAGATGCCCCAGTTGCCCGACTTCACCTCGGGCCGGCGGTGGGTGCTGTACAGGTAGTCGCCGGCGGCGCCCGTCGCGCCTCCGGCGCCGTTGACGAGGTAGGCATCGAAGGTCTCGCCCGGGAGCAGGGACCGGTTGTCGATGACCATCGAGTTCGCGATCCCGTGGTCCAGCGGGAACGCGTGGCCCATGACGCCGAAGTTGATCGACTGGTACCCTGCCGCCGCCGCGATCCGGAACCGCACCGGGTCGCCGGCCTTGGCCTGGAACACGGGCGTGGTCGGATCGGCGGACTTGCCGGGTGGCAGCTTGGTGCAGGTCGGCGGGGTGCCCGTCGCCGCCTGGATGTTGGTACACCCGATGGCCGGGTCCCACATCGCCTGCCACAGGTTGATGTTCGTCAGGCTGTCGCCTTCCTCCTGGGTCAGGTTCTGCTGGTTGTAGTCGATGTAGGAGTGGTCGTCGTCGAGGTAGTAGACCATGATGCTGTGACCGAGCAGAGGTTCTCTGTCGCTGTAGAGCATCACGAACTCGCGGAACGCCGCAGTCGTGGTTCCTCTGGACGTGCTCACCGGGTAGTGGACGTCGGCGGAGATCCCGGAGAGCAGTGAGTCACCCGTCACGGGGTTCGTGTACGTTGCGCCCGCGGGCTCCGCGATGACGGCGCCGTAGCCGCCGTTGATGAGCGTGGACTCGTTGCCGAGGTTCTCCACGAGGTTGGTGCCCGTCTCCTTGTCCACGTAGTAGGAGTACAGGCGCGAGCTGCCTGGAGCCACGGTCGTGTCCGGATCGAACCCGATGGCCGCACCGTAGGACTGCAGCGGGTCGAAGATCACGTTGCCCACGTTGAAGCCGGCGCGAGTCGGACCCGATCCCCACGTCCAGGTCCAGCTGTCTGCCGGCAGGTCGTTGTGGAGCGTCACCCGCAGGCAGTCGCCCGCGTCGGCGCGGATGGCGAGCGGGACGGTCGGTTTCGTCCCGGCCCTGATCTGGGCCTCGTCCGAGCTGAGCGCGTACATGACCGGCTGTCCGTTGCCGGCGGCGACGCTCAGCTCTCCGCCCTGGCCGGGATCGAAGGCGTTCGCATTGAAGATCGCCACGTCGTAGCTCCGGACCGGCGCGTTGTTCGGGCAGGCACCCGTGCCCGGCCCGTTGGGTGCCGCCGGCGGCGCCTTGCCGGTGAACGTGAGCGAGGGGAACCCCGATCCGGTCGGTGGCGCCGTCTTCCCGGGGAGCACCTCCAGGTCGGAGTGGAGCGTGTTCATCACGCGGAAGATGCCCCAGGCGCCGCTCTCCAGCTCGTTGTTCCGACCGCTGTAGTAGAGATAGTCGCCGGCGAGGTGGCGACTGCCGCCCGCCCCTCCGTCGAGGACGTAGTCGAAGCGCTCCGAGATGCCGGTGGTGCCGGCGTCGGTGAGCGTTCCGTTCGCGTTGAAGCGCTCCTCCGCGAACCGGTGTCCGGTGATGCGGAGGTCGCCGACTCTCTCGTCGAGGCCGACCTGCCTGATCACGACCGGGTCGCCGGCGTACGCCTTGAGGAGCGGCGTCGGCGGGTCCCCGTGGGCCACCGACGAGAAGACGTACGGGTCGTTGGAGATGCCGACGTTCTTGTTGCCGCCGGGCGCGTTGGTCCCGATGTTGTCGTCCGGGTCGCAGAGCACGGCGCTGGTCGGCGCAGGGTTGACGTTCCCGTTCGCGTCAACCCCCGATTCCGTGAGCGACGTGTACCCCATCCCGTAGTTGCCGACCCCGAAGGGGACGCTGTTGCCCGGCGCCGGCCCGTTGCTGGCGCTGAGGGCGTTGGGGTCGCGGTCGATCAGCGGAGCCGCCCGCAGGTTGAAGCTGGACATCTCACAGCCCTGCGGTGAGCCGGTGCCCGTCAATCCCGTGTGCTGGAAGAGCACGAACTCGCGGAAGCTGCCGCTCTCGCCGAAGCCGGCCGAGCCGCTGGTGTAGATGTCGGCGATCGGGCCGCTGCGGATCACGGCCCCGGTCGCGGGGTCGTGGAACGTGGAGCCCGCGGGCTCGATGATGTGGGCCGCGAACAGGCCGTGGCCCCACGAGTGGATGCCGTCCACGTGGTCGTGGAAGAAGACGGTGCCGGCGTCGACGTCGCTGTACCACTCGTACTGGACGAACTCGGTGCCGGCCTTCTCGCCACTGGCGTGGGCGTTCGTGAGCGGCTGTGCCAGGAACAGGGTGCTGCCACTGACCGCCGTGATCCTGGCGACCTCGGTGTCAACGGCGCCCATGCCGACCTCGAGGCCGATGCCGGCCCGGAGCCCGGTCGTGCTGCTCACGTTGATCTGCGTCGCGCCCCTGGACGCGGCCGCAGTGAGCGTCGCGGCGGTCGTGTCGGGCGCCACCGACTGCTCGAACGAGAAGCCGGTGATGACGCCGTCGGACGCCTGCGGGTCGAACTGCACGAAGTGCGTGTGCATGTTGACCTTGGAGAAGTTGTGGTTCTCCGCGGTCTCGGCCAGCTCACTGGTCAGGGACACCAGGTCGCACTGGCCCACGTCGTCCCTGAGGACCAGCGGGTTCGCGGGCTTGGTGCCGTTCTCGACGGCCGCCTTGTCCTCGTTGAGGACGAAGATCTGACCGTCACTGTCGACCTCGGGCGGATTGAGCCCACCGGAGGTCTCCTTGATGCTGACCTGTATGGCGGTGATGTTGAAGTGGTTCACCGTCGCGCCGGCCGGGCAGAGGCCGTCCGGTCGTGTGGACGACGTCGTCGGCCCGAGCCACGGCGTCCCGCTGTGGCCGTTCGGTGAGAACGGCGGCCGCTGGCCGAGGTGTGGCCTCAGCAGCGGCCAGGCGTATCTGCCGTTGCCGGGGTCGAACATGATCTCCGGTCTCTGGCCCGGAGTCGAGGATTGGAAGTCGGCCCAGACGTGCGTGTCCTCGGGCTCGCCGAGGTAGTCCGGGGCCGAGGAGGTGCCGCCCTCGACCCAGTTCCACACGGTCGCGTCCTGGGGGCTGAGGCGGGTCCCCTGCGGCGGCAGCTGGCCCTCGACCAGGTCCTCCAGCGCGACCTGGGTGCCGGTGTTGGTGAGCTGCGACTTGAGGACGACCGTCCTGCCCTGGATCGTCCGGCCCAGGAGGCCCGCCGAGTTCACCGCCTGCGGCTTCGCCGTGCGTCCCGGCACCGTCGCCAGGTTCGGCTGCAGCGTGTCGAACACGCGCTCGAAACCCAGCATGCCGGCGATGTAGTGGTTGGCGATGTGACAGTGGAACAGGAAGTCGCCGGCGGCCTGCTGGCAGCCTCCGGCGCCACACTCGTGCTCCAGGTCGTACGACTCGCCCGGCTGGATCGTCTGCGAGTCCAGCCGGATCGACGAGCCGGCGGGCTTGGCCTGCTTCTCGAGGCCGCCCGCGATGTCCGGGTTGTCGGCACCCGGGTTGCGCCGCCAGCGGATTGCGCCGCCGTGCTCGTGGTAGACGTGCGCCATTTCCGCGCCGGCGTTCATCAGGCGCGTCTTGTAGGGGTCGCCGATGTACATGTCCGGCTGAGGCGTGGCCATGTCGCCGTTCATGTACGACCCGTACTGCTGCGACTCGTCGGGGGTGAAGCCGTTGTTCTGCAGGTTGAGCAGGCGCTCGTAGAAGCACTCGCTCCGGTAGTTGATGCCCTTGCTGCACGGCCGGTAGGCCTGCGTGAAGGGGTCCACGACCGGGAGCTCGGAGCCGTTCCTCTCCTCGATCTGGCGGTAGCCCTCGTCGCCGATCTCGTGGAAGAGGAGCGCGAACTCCCGGAAGCTGGGCTGTGAGGCGCCGGCGGGCATCTGGATCACCGACTCCCACCCGCTCTGCATGGGCTGCAGGCTCGTCGGGTCGAGCCAGTGGGAGCCGGGCGGCTCCGAGATGAGGGCGCCGAAGAGGCCGTGGGCCGTCGGCTGGGCGCTGTCCCCGGTCGTCTGGAAGACGTGCGCGCCCTCGCCCAGGGCCGGGTCCATGTAGACGGTGTAGCTGACGGTCTGGCCGGGGGCCGCCGTCTTGTCGGCATTGTTGCCGACGGTGCTGGAGACGTCGGCGGCCGTCACGCCGGGGAGGCCGTCCACGTTCCATGCCAGGTTCTCCGGTGCCGTCTGCGCCAGCGAGCCGTCGCAGTTGGGCGGCAGGCCTCCGGGCGCCTGCGGCGGCGGTCCGTTGTTGCACCCGTTCACGGGGTCGGGCGCCGGCGGCTGGTCCATGGCGGCCAGCCCGAAGGTGGTCCGGTTGGTGAAGTTGACCGTCACGCAGTCGCCCTCGTGCGCCCGGATGACGAGGGGCTGGATCGGATCGGTGCCCAGCCCGATGGACACCTGCCCCGACCGCTCCTCGGCCTGCACGGCCGAGATGTTCTGATCGAGGACGTACATCATCGAGTTCGGGTCGTGCACCCCGAACCGGTTGAGGATCATGTCGACGTTGATGGCCGAGACGTTGAACGTGTCCTGCGGCGCTGTGGCGCAGGGATTGGGTGAGCTCGTCGTGGTGGCCGACGAGGACGCGGCCACGCTGCCGGCCTGTGCCACCCCGCTCATCGGCCCGCCGAACGCGTAGGCCACGGTGGCCAGCGCGATGGCGGGGTACGTGAAGCGAGGCAGGGTGCGCCAGCGCTGCCACTTCTCGATCAGACGAGGCTGCGGCGCGCGTCGTCGGTTCGCGAGGCCGCCCAGCACGAGCAGCGCCACGAACAGGAGCGGCAGACCGACCGCCTGGCCGATCAGCGCGTCGTGGACGCCGTGCTGCACGAGGCCCCACAGCGTGCCGTTGGTCTCGGACGTGATCGTGAGGCCGGTCAGGGGGTCGACGGCGGACGCGCCATCGCCGAGGTACGAGTCGACAGCGCTGTGGATCCCGACCGACGGGATCAGCGCCGCCCCGAAGACCAGCGAGACGATCGCCGCCCTGTTGAACGCCGCCAGGGGCCCGGGCCGGTCGTGGCCCAGCCGGCGGCCGAGCCAGAGGCCGAGGCAGACGGCCGCGAGGGCCATCGGCAGCGAGATCGCGACGTCGCGTATCCCGTGCCCGGTGCCGCCCGTCGCGTGCGCGCTGACGACGTG